>Ga0180430_10004962_pt1 | contig 11134 bp, 7 predicted proteins | sample SS_ome_9_FD_132999 | JGI IMG/M metagenome (GOLD analysis project Ga0180430, IMG submission 132999) | Hypersaline lake sediment archaeal communities from the Salton Sea, California, USA - SS_1_S_2 metaG | ecosystem: Environmental > Aquatic > Non-marine Saline and Alkaline > Hypersaline > Sediment... | reverse complement strand
GGGGCGTTCCAAGGCTTTCCAGCCCAGTTCGTCTGTTTCGCCAACTGATGTGCCGGGTTTCAATCCGGCTCCCGCCATCCAGCAGCTGAAGCCGTAGCGATTGTGGTCTCGACCTGGTCCGACTTTGTCCGCAGCTGACTGAGCAAACGGGGTGCGACCAAATTCAGTGGTGAACAGCACCAGCGTGTCCTGCAACATGCCACGTTGCTTGAGATCTTTCAGAAGGGTGGCAACGGGTTGGTCGATTCGACCGGCTTCCAATGTATGGTTTTCGCGAACGTTTTCGTGAGCGTCCCAGCTGGCGCGCGGGCTTCCGGCAATCGGTCCGCCCGAGAACAGCTGCACGAACCGTACGCCGCGTTCCAGTAGCCTGCGTCCCAACAGGCAACGTCGTCCCATGTCGGCGGTTTGCTCCTGGTTCATGCCGTACGCTTCGATGGTTTGCTGTGTTTCGCTACCGACGTCAGCCACTTCTGGAATTGACAGCTGCATTCGGGCGGCAAGTTCGTAACTCTTGATACGGGCTTGCAGTGTGGCGTCAGCACTCGTTCGTTCCATGTGTTGACGATTGATAGCGTTGATAAAGTCACGCGTTGCTTTGTCGGTTTTGTCAGGCAAGGCCTGAGCTGGAAACAGATCACGGACCGGTTGACGTCCGCCTTTCAGGACAACTCCCTGAGAGCTGGACGGCAGAAAAGCACTGCTCCATGTTGATGCACCAGTATTCGGCGCGCCTCTTTCGTCGTTCAGGACAACATAGGCGGGCAGGGACTCCGTTTCCGCTCCCAGACCGTAGGAAATCCAGCTGCCCATCGACGGATATCCGTTGGCTTCGAAACCACTGTTGGCCAGAAACAATCCGGGAGTGTGATTGGCCGACTTCGATTCCATCGACTTGAGGACCGTCAACTCATCGGCGAGTTCCGCGATGTGAGGAAACATGTCGGAGACCATCAGACCGCTGTCTCCTCGCGGTTCGAATTTCCAGTCCTCCTTGCGCAGCAGGCCCATCTGTCCGAAGAAGATGTCGGGCTTTTCGTCGGTCTGAAGTGTCTTACCGTGGAATCTCTTCAGCTCCGGCTTGTAGTCGAACGAATCCACATGACTGAGCCCTCCGATGAGACAGATGTGAATCGCTCGTTTGGCCTTTGCTTCAAACTGCGGGAAGGAAGGCTGGCCGCTGGTGTCAGCTGCAACCGCAGCTGCATCGTCCTTCAGCATTGACAGTAGCGCCGTGGCTCCCAGGCCGTTGATTCCCCAGTTGAAGAGATCGCGGCGCGTCGGACTGTCGGTCGCTGACATCTTGTTGAATGAGATCATCGGGCGTTCAATCAATCAGGACGAATTCGGTACTGTTAAACAGGCCTCGGCAAAGCGCGGGTAATCCGTGCTGTGTGACCAGCGCGACGGCAAGCTGTTGTTCATCAGGAGTGGGGTCTCGCATGAAGCCAAGTTGCCACGCTCGATCAACCTGGTCGGAAACAGTTTCTCCGACGTCGCTGCGGATTCGTTCCGCAAAGTAGTCCGACATCTGCAGCACAAAGGAGTTGTTAAGCAGACTGAGCGCCTGCAACGGCGTTGTCGTGACGGCTCGACGAGGTGTGGTATTGGCAGAGTCCGGGCAGTCGAATGTGTCCAGCAGCGCGCTGCGCCCACCCCTAGGATTAAATCGATAGACCGTTCGCCGAAACACATCGTCGCCATCAACAGTGATCGGTTCGTAGTACGTTGTGCCATTGTTTTCCACAATTGACACGTCAACAAAGCTGCTTCCTCCGACCTGCGGGTTCAGTTTGCCGGCGACGGACAACATCGCATCACGAAGCGATTCCGCTTCCAGCCGGCGTGGCGTCATTCGCCAAAGCAATCGGTTTGAGGCGTCAATGGAACTGCCTGTCGGATTGGAATCACCTGGGAACGCCGCCTGTCGATAAGTGCTGGAAGTGACGAGCAATCGGTGAAGTGACTTCAGCCGAAATCCGTTGTCTCGCAGTTGGACTGCCAGCCATTCAAGTAAATCCGGGTGGCTGGGCCGCCCACCATTGAATCCAAAGTCATTGGGAGTATCGACGAGGCCCGTTCCAAAGTGGTAGTGCCAGATACGGTTGACGATCACGCGAGAGAATAAAGGATTGCTGGCATCGGCAATCCAGGATGCCAGATGCCTGCGGCGGTCCGCTTCCGGCGCATCGGGAGGAAGTGCAAAGTCAGCGTTGACACCGGTCAAGGCAGCGATCGCACCTGGCGCAACCTGTTCCCCGACGTTGTCCGGGTCGCCGCGACGAAAAACGTGCGTGACTTCGCCTGTGCCGGGGGTGAGTGTATAGATCTTTCGATTGGCACGCCGTGCCTGACGCTTTTGGTGAACCGTTTGCTGTTTGATTTCAGCCTTAAGAGTCTCCCGTCGATTCAGCTCCTCTTTCGACAATGCCGCAACAATCTCCTGTTCGGAAACGTAGTCGATGGCGTTGCCTGCTGAAGCGGCAACTTCAGCAGGAGAAAGCGCGCGATCATACAAAGCGGCTTTGTGAATCCGTCCGGTCAGGAACCGATTCCCACCTTTCGGTCGATGCCGAAGGCCGAACAGGATCTCTGCATCGCCGGCGGAGTACTTCTGAGGCGCGGCCTTGCGAACCGAATGGCCGTAAGGAACTCCCTCCCGATAGGCGATGATTGTTCCATCCTTTTGATACACCATCGCAACGTGAATGGGCTTTTTGATCGCCTGATTTTCTTCAGGACCTTTCAGTGACTTACTTCGAATGTGATTGTTGCTGCCTGGGAGCCAGTGTTGAGGAGTCAGTTCTCCAAACACGATGGAATCGAATATCACACCGTTGCGAGTTTCCAGCGTGATGGTTCCCCCTCCGCGCTGTGTCAGATTGTCCAGCTGAACCCAGACTTCAAGAGTCTTCTCAGCAATATCCTTCGGCAGTGGGGATGTGGATACATAAGAGCTGCCATCCAGGATCAACGCACCGTCGTCAACGTGAGCTTCTCCTTGAGCCTGACCATCAAGCGTCCCAATACTGTCCATGAGGTCGATGTCGAATTCCCACCGCGCGTACGCTTCGGGTGGCTCGGGAGGATCGAAAGAGCCCGTTCGACGGGCGGCAATGACTTTTTCACGCGCCCGACGGTCGACTTCAGAAAGTTGCTTTCGAAGCTCAGTTAGCTTTGCATCCATCTCTCTCAGAAGGATCGTGTCTTGCGGGGATTGCTCGGTTTGTTCTCCGTAGCCAAGCCCCGAAATTGACGACGCGAGCTGATAGAACTCTTTCTGACTGATGGGGTCGAACTTGTGATCGTGGCACCGCGCGCAGTTGACCGTAAGGCCGAGGAACGTCTGGCCGACGGTTGCCAGCACTTCCTCGACTTCATCCTGACGGGCCAGAATCTTCATTCGTTTGCTGCCGCCGACGACGGTGTTATGGACTCCTGCGACCCAGAACCCGGTTGAGGCGGCTCCATCTATTCCACCAGTGAGCTGGTCTCCAATTAACTGTCGCTTGACGAATTCATCGTAAGGCATGTCACTGTTGAACGCGTCGATCACCCAGTCGCGATAGGGCCATGCATTCAGCCGAGGCTTGTTGCGTTCGAAGCCGTCGCTTTCTCCAAACCGAACGACATCCAGCCAGTGGCGTCCCCAGCGTTCACCATAGTGTTGTGATGCCAGCAGATCATCGACGAGTTGTTCCCACGCACCATCAGACGGATCCGCGACGAACTTCGCAACGATCTCAGGGGATGGCGGCAATCCGATCAGGTCAAAAAACAACCGCCTGACCAGCGCCCGAGGGCTCGCGTCCGGTGACGGAGGGAGTTGGGACGATTCGAGTTTGGCAAGCACAAAGCGATCCACATCGTTGCGAATCCAGTCACTGTCCTGATTGTCAGGTGGCGTCGCATTGTTCAGGGGTTGCAGAGACCACCAACTGTATCCAGCCCGGCGATCAGTCGTGATGGCAAACGGATCAATTGGACTGGTTCCCCATTCGGCTCCTGAGTCAATCCAGCTGCGAATGATCTGTTTGTCATGATCATTGAGAGGATGCTTTGGAGGCATCTCATCATCGACGATCCGCTGCCAAAGCAGACTTTCGGCACTCTTACCTCTTACGATCACCACGCCACTGTTGCCGCCTCGCATGGTTGATTCAATGCGAGTGAGATCAAGAGCGCCTTCGGGATCGGTTTGGCCGTGACATTCCAGACAATGCTCTGCCAGAACAGGCGCCACAACCGAATCAAAATCCTCGCCAAACAGGCTGGTATCTGCAGCAGACAACCAGCAACAGGCACTCGCCATTAGTGACCGAATCGAGATTCGTAAGCAGCGGCGGATTGCCATTTCTTCTCTTCTTCTCCGAGACGACAGCGCATCAGGCATGATTCAAAGGCGGTTCATTCTACGGTTTGCTCAACAGCGGTCGCAAGCGGTTGGAGCCAACTCTGAAGCACAGCGAATATTGAACGAACGCCCGATAGAAGATGCGCAGATAGCTGCATTCTGTGCCGTCCGTAAACTGTTGCCGTTTTGAAACATTCGCCTGTCGCTCACCCCAGTCGTGTTTCCAAATGAAGACACGGCTTCGTAGAGACGAAATCCTGTCCCGCACTTCAGTCTGTGTGAGGTACACTTAGGTGACGAACACAGGGAGTGTGTCAAGGTACGCCCTGATTCGGAAAGGATGGAATCTGCCATTACCAATATTCCTCCTGGCCATACCGGCTCCGGCACAAGGTCATCTGTTCTTTCACGGCGTCTGGTTTATGTTCTGTCCCGCTGAACCTGTTCGCGTTCGCTGGTCCGCGAGTGTCGCGTGTTCGACGTCGTCACGATTCGAAATTGTGACCGATGACGACACTCCCCAGGCATGTGATCTGCTGGTCGTGGAATTTTCCAGTGAGAAAGACGCGTTGCCAATTCACCACACGTTGTCAACGCAGCCCGGTCCTGTGCTGCTGCTTGCCAGTCAGGAGTGTATGGGAGATGCCTGTGGTCTGGCGCGTGAAGAAGATGATATCTGCCTCATCGGAAGTCCCTGGCAGCTCATTGAATACCGACTCATGAGATTGTATCGCACGGCGATGGCAGGACGGGATGCATTGACTGCGTTGAGGAGCCGGAAGGAACTCATTCGCTATCTCGGAGAATGCTGCGCCGAGGCGAATTCACATCGTCCGGTGTCGGTCATTCTGCTGGACATGGACCACTTCAAGGCGCTCAACGACAAGCACGGACATGCGATTGGTGATTCACTGCTGGTGGAATGCGGGCAGATTCTCAACGACTACACCAGTCAGGATTTGTTTGTTGCTCGTTTCGGAGGTGAAGAGTTTGTTCTGGTCAGCCGACTGGATGAGAAATCAACACGGCAGACGGCAGAGCAGATTCGACTCTCGGTTGCTTCCCATCAATTCTGCAACTCAATCCGTATGTCAACCAGCATTGGCATCACCACGACAGAATCTCCCGGCGATGTTTCGGATCTGCTGAGACAGGCAGATGAAGCGTTGTATGCAGCAAAGGCGGGCGGGCGAAATCTGGTCTATTCGTACAACCAGTTGAAAGCGGAGTCATCCAGCGCCGGAGAAGACGTCGACCTGGCCAGTCTGGAGAACCGAGCTCGTGTGTTTTCAGAACGAGTCACCAGCTTCATCACTCAACGCAGCCGGACGATCATCGCGGGACTCAAACATGACGCATCCACGGACGCGCTGACGCAGATGTACAATCGTCGGTACCTGGATCACCAGCTGGCCGTCGAAGTGACGGCTGCTCAACGTGAGGAATCGCTGCTGTGCGTGGCTTTACTGGACGTCGATCATTTTGGTCAGATCAACAAGAGACACGGATGGCCGACAGGCGATGCTGTTCTTCGACAGGTCGCTGGTTTGATCCAGTCGAACATTCGAGGGACCGACTGGGTCGGAAGATACGGCGGAGAAGAGTTCTGCATCGTGTTGACTAACACGAGCCTCGAGCAGGCACGCATCGTCCTGGAACGCCTTCGACGAACCGTGGAAGGCGAAATTTTTGAGTCCACTACCGGTACCGAATTGACGGTAACCGTCAGCATCGGAGCAGTGGAATGCAGCGGGATCGGTACAACGCCGCTGCAGTTACTCGAACAGGCCAGTACGCAGGCGTTTGCTGCCAAGAGCGCCGGGCGAAACTGTCTGCGTTCCTGAGCGTCGAACTGGTCTTCTTTCGACCGCTGCGCACTCTTTGTCGTGGGGGCTGGTGCCCACGAAATGCGCAACGACCGCTCACCTCGTCTTCGCTCATCCGGCTCAACATGCGTCAAGGCGTGCTGAACCACACATTGCCTCCACCCCGCGTAGTGGGAATGCCGTCTCGGTGTCATGGCACGACGTTTGCTCGTTGCCATCGTTCAGATGCGGTGACATTGCCGACGTGGATTCCTGGAGATTTCAGGAACTACAAACACTTTCTTCACAGTTCAATGTCAAACCACCCGCGTCTGAGCATGAAAAACCCAAAAGGAACAGACCATGAAACGTGGTTATTTGATCGACATGGATGGAGTGATGTACCGAGGCAGCGAATTGATTCCAGGGGCGGTGGAATTTATCCAGCGGCTGCTGCGAGAAGATATTCCGTTCCTGTTTCTGACAAACAACAGCCAGAGAACTCGTCGCGATGTGGCGACGAAACTGGTTCGCATGGGAATTCCTGCCAAGGAACATCACGTCTTCACCTGTTCGATGGCAACGGCCCGCTATCTGGCGAGGCGTAAACCGAACGGGACCGCTTTTGTGATTGGTGAAGGCGGCCTGCTGACGGCACTGCATCGGAATGGATATTCGGTCGTCGACCATTCGCCCGATTATGTTGTGGTGGGCGAAGGCCGTACCGTGAATCTGGAGATGCTGGAAACAGCCGTGCAGATGATCTTTGACGGATCCAAACTGGTTGCGACAAACCTCGATCCAAACTGTCCCACGAAAACGGGAACTCGTCCGGGCTGCGGTGCGACCATTGCCTATCTGGAAACAGCGACCGGAACAGAAGCGATGAGTTGCGGAAAGCCAAGCCCGATCATGATGCGTGAGGCGCGCAAAGAACTGGGCGTTTCCACGTCGGAAACAATCATGATTGGTGACACCATGGAAACGGATATTCTGGGTGGAGTCCAGATGGGCTACGGGACAATCCTTGTGCTTTCCGGAACAACCAGCGAGGCGGATGTGAATCGTTATGCGTATGGTCCCGATGTTGTTCTGGAGTCAGTGGCTCGACTCGCAGATCCTTCTGTGGATCTATTGAACGTTGTTCCGCCAGGGGATGTCGCGGCAGACACCGTGCATGATGTCAGGGAATTCATCGCAACAGCTTCCTGAAGCGGAATTCGCTTCTGAATCCGTTTTCGTAATGTTCCCGGTCGTTTGTGCGTTACAATAATCACTCACAGATTTCCCTGCGGAGAAGCAATCGTGAGTGACCAGCGAAACGCACAAACTCAACCGGAACATCGCACGCGGAGAACGTTTCTGCAGGCGACAGGTGTTGCTGCCTTGTCGACGTTCGTGCCGAACAGGGCTGACAGTGTTCTACGTGATCTGTCAGCGCCAGTCCGCATTGGAATGATTACCGATCTGCACCAGGACATCATGCATGATGGCCCCGAACGGCTCGACCAGTTTCTTTCGGCAATGAAGAAAGTTGCTCCCGATGCCATCGCTCAGCTGGGCGACTTCGCTGTCCCGGCGAAAGAGAACCAGCCGCTGATTGATACATTCAATCATGCCCACCCCGTGTCGCTGCATGTACTTGGAAATCACGATGCTGATGGAGGGTACACCTATGACCAGACTCAGAACGCGTGGGGCATGGCCGAACGCTACTACTATCGCGACGTCAACGGCCTGCGCATCATTGTTCTGGATGGAAATGAGCTGCCTGAGAATCACGAAGGCGGCTACCCGTCGCACATAGGCTCCGAACAGATTGCCTGGCTGCGTGATGCTCTCCACAGTTTCAACGGTCCGATTCTTGTGCTGAGTCACCAGCCACTGGCCGGTCCCTGGGCGATTGACAATGCCGCGGAAGTGCAAAGGGTACTGAGTTCAGCGGCCGACCGTGTCCTGCTTGCTGTCAACGGGCATTCCCATATTGATCAATTGCTGCGGGTTGGCGACGTGGGCTACCTGCACCTGAACTCAGCGTCTTATGTTTGGGTTGGCAGAAAATTCAGCCATCAAAGCTACAGTTCGCAGATTCACGATCAACATCCGCGACTGGCAGGCGCCTGTCCGTATCGTGAGGCTCTGTTCACAACACTGACATTCGATCCGGAAAGTCAGAGTGTCTCGATTGAGGCCCGAACGAGTGACTGGGTGGGCCCGTCACCGGCAGAACGGGGCAGAGACAAACATCCGGAACTCTTCGATGGTGAACAAATTGTTCCGATGATCCGGGCACGACGCCTGCAAAGAATCACGACGCCGGCATGATGCCTCGGGTGACCAGATTGTTGATCCGGTGAGCCGTCTCAGCCAGCCCATCGCAGACGGCTTCGGAGTACGTTCGGCCATCTGTCGTATCGATTCCATGTCGCGGATCGGCCTCGCGCAGTCCCTCCAGTGCCGGGTCTTCGTGATGGAATAATTCCACAAAGACGACTTCCATTTTACCGGTCGCAGCGCAGGCAGTCAGCAGGTTGCCGATCCATCCATCATCGGTCGACAGGCACCCTCGCGTTGTCTTGGCCGACGCATGGAACATACTGAAACCGCCTGCTTCGGCAATTTCCCGAATAATCTCTGCGTTCTCTTCCATGCTGAGTCCGGAATCACCGCAGTGCGCGGCATCGACCAGCACCTTGAAGAACGGCTGTCCAAGTTCTTCATTCGCCTTGCTCACGATTTGCCACGCTTTACCGGCGTCCGTGAAAGTCTGAAATTCGACGCCTCGCAGGAACTCGATGTGCCACGCTTTGATGCAGCTGCCGATGGCACCTGCTTCCCGGACGGCTCTTGTGTGCAGCTTCACGTTTTGAGCAACCGCGGCGTCGAATTCCGCTCCGGTGAGTGGCTGGGCTCCGGGTTTCATCCACTCCTCGATGGATGTGGACGATACATGTTCGACGTTCAGTTCCTGAGCAGCCTTCAGTCCGCTCACCAGCATCTCACAGACGGTGTCTTCGTCGGCCGGGTCCATCGGGTTTCCGCCGGCGACCATCATGATCATATGAGGGGTAATGCCAAGTTCCCGGATGCCGCCGAACAGATCCTGAGTGTCCTGTGCATTGACGCCTGGAAACTGAGGCACCTGAGCGGCCGTGATGTCGACCGGTGCTGTCTTCTTTAAATGAGCCAGTTCTGCAACCGACAACAGTTGTCCGTCGTCACCGCGTGGCAGGCGACCATCATCGTCGGGAACGAGGCCTCCCACGAACTTGATGTGAGTCGGGACAACACCGTATTCAATGTCTGCTTTCAGTTCGATCTTCGCCATGTTGCTGCATCAGGTTCAATTGGACTTCGTTGGTTGTTGGGGACTAGCCCTGCTTTCCACGTCGGGAGCATTCGCCCACGAAACAGTTTGGCAATCTTCGTGATGGCATACAACTGAGTACGCTGAACGCGCCGCCAAACCAGTGTTATGCACTGTGCCAGCCGTGCTCCTGCCGCAGCCAGAGAATCTGACCCACATGATGCCGACCATGCCAGGGGTAGTAATTCAGAGCCATCCACAGGCGGACTGTTTCGCCAGACTGAGGATGCAGGAAGGTTCGCTGGAACTGTTTCTCGGTCATGGACTCCAGAACCTGAACCCACTTGGCATGCAGGCCATCGAGCATCGCCAGTGCCGGTTCCAGGTCTCCCGTTTTGCTGTCAGGAAGTTCCACCCAGTCGGCTTCTTCATAGGCTTTGATTATTGGATGGTCTTCTGTGAGCGTCCATTTGAATCGAATCAGACTGTGTAAGTGGCTGTCCGCCAGATGATGTGCGATTTGCCGAATCGTCCAGTTGCGATAACGCGTGTCGAGCTGTTCATCAGTCAGCCCGTGAACAGCAGTTCGAAGGTCAGCAGGTGTGCTGCGAAGTCCCTCAATGAGCTTCTTGCGGACAGCGCCGCTGTATTCCTCGACATACTCAAATGGTCCGGTAGGGGTTTCAGGGGCGGTGGTCATGCGTATTTTGATTTCAGTCTGCTCTCGTAAGTATGCAGTGATCATGATCACTTGCACGCTGATCGCAACTGAGAGAGATCATGTCGGCCAGCTTCGTGCATGCTGCGCGCCGGAAGGCGAACAATCGCTCTGCGTCAATGTGTTGGCGTTTGAGCAACTCCCTCATTGTTGCGGTTTCGGCATATCGCATGTTGATCTGCTGGCGTCGACCAGGATCGGGGATTACGCTCATTCGCAGAATCTGTTGTACATTCGACTCTTCCGACATGAGATTTCGAGTTTGTTATGGTTTTCGACTGGCTTCGCGACATACGTCTGCAGCTTTCCGGGATTGGTTTTCGGAAGGTAAGACGGCTCCGCAGGGTCCGCCGCAGGGTGCGACCCGCTTCGCGCTCGGCGGAAGCGTTTGAACGACGTGTTCTGCTGGCAGCTCCCAATCCGCTGGCGTTGTCCGGTCTGAACGGCACCAACGGCTTCCGCCTGGACGGGATTTCTGGCGGCGATGCGATTTTTGGCGGTGATGGATCCGGATATTCGGTGTCGAGTGCGGGTGACGTGAATGGGGACGGCTTCGACGATCTGATCATTGGTGCGCCCTTTGCCGATCCGAACGGCAACAGCGGAGCGGGTGAGAGTTATGTGGTGTTTGGAGCCTCAGGTGGCTTTGCCAGTGCCATTGACCTGAGTGCCCTGAACGGCACCAATGGCTTCCGCATCGACGGCATTGATGGCGGCGATTTCTCCGGTCGTTCGGTGTCGAGTGCGGGGGATGTGAATGGGGACGGCTTCGACGACCTGATCATTGGTGCTGCAGATGCCGATCCGGACGGCAACAGCGATGCGGGTGAGAGCTATGTGGTGTTCGGCGCCTCGGGCGGCTTTGCCAGTGCCATCGACCTGAGTGCCCTGAACGGCACCAATGGCTTCCGCATCGACGGCATTGATGCTGACGATTACTCCGGTGTTTC
>Ga0180430_10004960_pt1 | contig 11135 bp, 8 predicted proteins | sample SS_ome_9_FD_132999 | JGI IMG/M metagenome (GOLD analysis project Ga0180430, IMG submission 132999) | Hypersaline lake sediment archaeal communities from the Salton Sea, California, USA - SS_1_S_2 metaG | ecosystem: Environmental > Aquatic > Non-marine Saline and Alkaline > Hypersaline > Sediment... | reverse complement strand
CCTCGACTGACGCACCGCGCAGGATGTTGCCGCCCCCCACCACGAGGCCGAGCTCGGCGCCTTCCTCGGCGGCGGCAATGATCTCGCGCGCCACGAATTCGATACGGGACTTCTCCAGTCCGCCCTCGCCGGGCCGGCCCATCGCTTCGCCGCTCACCTTGAGAACGACCCGCTTGTACCGCATTTCGAACCCCTCCCTGAAGGCCGCTACGCCTTGTGCTTTGCGCCTACTCCTTGATGTTGAACCGGGCAAAACGCCTGATCTTCATGTTCTCGCCCAGCTTGCCGATCAGTTCCCGCAGGAGCTTCTCGATCGTCATCGAATCATCTTTGACGAAGGTCTGATGAAGGAGGCAGGTCTCCTGATAGTACTTGTTCAGCTTGCCCTCGACGATCTTGTCGACGATGTCGTCCGGCTTGCCTTTGATCTGGGCCTTGATGATCTCGCGCTCCTTGTCGAGCACCTCGGCGGGCACCTCTTCGGGAGTCAGGTAGAGCGGATTGGCGGCCGCGATGTGCTGGCCCAGGTCCTTCACGAAGGCCTGGAAGTCATCGCCGCGGGCCACGAAATCGGTCTCGCAATTGACCTCGACCAGAACGCCCACGAGGCCGTTGTGGTGAATATACGATCCCACGAGCCCCTCGCTCGTCTCGCGCGCGGCCTTCTTGTCAGCCGTCTGGAGACCCTTTTTCCTGAGATAGTCCGAGGCCTTGTCGAGATCGCCATCGGACGCGGCAAGGGCTTCCTTGCAATCCATCATGGGGGCGCCGGTCTTATCCCTGAGGGTTTTCACCTGCTTGGCATCAATCGTCATTGCTCTCAAGTCCTTTCGTGCGGCAGTGCAGGGAGTTGATTCCTTGTCAGAATATCAAAACAGAATATTTATGTTCGACATGCGCTCGAAGGGAGCGCCAGTCTCTCGTATCTGGTGATCTGCGAAAGCGACGTCTGCCACGGTGGCGACTGCTCCATCGAAGAGAGGGGCCGACTATTCGGTCTTCTCGTCTTCGCCGGTTTCCGGCGCGGGATCAGCAGCAGCGTCCGGTTTTGCCGGCGCCGGGGGCGCAGCCGCTTCGGGAGCGGGCGCTGCGGGCGGAGCGGCCGGAGCTGGTGTTGCTTCAGGAGCGGGCGGTGCTTCAGCCGCGGGCGGAGTCGTCGCCGGTGGCGGAGTCGTCGCCGGTGGCGGAGTCGTCGCCGCGGGCGCGGCGGATGGAGCGGGCGCCGCCGCAGGCGCCGCGGGCGGAGCTGCTTTTGCGTCCGGTCCCGGACCCGGGCCACGACTGCCAGGGCCGCCAGGACCGCGGCCACCAGGACCGCCCGGACCGCCAGGACCGCGACCACCAGGACCTCCGCGTCCGCCAGGACCGCCGGGGCCTCGTCCGCCGCCTCTCGGTTTTCCACCGCCACGACCGGCGCGCTGCGCCTGCATCTGCTGGCGCCGTAACTGTGAGGCGAGCTCGAACTGTTCGCCCTCCTGGGCTGCGCGCGCTTCCATGGCGGCCTTCTCGCTGAAATTGGCCCTGCCTTCCATCACCGCCTTGAGCAGTGGTTCGAGGATCAGCTCCACCGACCGGATCGCGTCGTCGTTGGCCGGGATCGGAATATCGACTTCTTGGGGATTGCAGTCTGTGTCGAGAACGGCGATCACCGGGATGCCGAGCTTGTTGGCCTCCTTCACGGCAATGTTCTCGTTAGAGGGATCGATGATCACGAGCGCGCCCGGAAGGCGGTGCAGCTCGCGGATGCCGTCGAGGTTCTTCTTGATGCGGCTGAGCTCGCGCTGCAGGGAGGCCTGCATCTTCTTGCTGTAGAGCTCCATCTTGCCCGTCGATTCCATCTCCTCGAGGTTCTCGAGGTGTTTGAGACGGCCGTGGATGGTCTGGAAATTGGTCAACGTACCGCCCAGCCAGCGCTCGGTCACGAAGGGCATGGAGCACTGCCGGGCGCCTGATTCGATCACTTCCTTGATCTGGCGCTTGGTGCCCACAAAAACCACCTGCTGGCCCGAGGCCGCGAGGCGGGAGATGAAATGACAGGCCCGCGCCAGGCCGCGCACCGTTTCCTTGAGATTGATGATGTGGATGAGATTCCGCTTGCCGTAGATGTACTTCGCCATGCGGGGATTCCATCGACTCACTCGATGTCCGAAATGAACACCCGCTTCGATCATGGCTGTAACGGACAACTTCTGCATGAGGCACCCCCCTAACTTATAAAATAGAAATAAGTTCCATCAGATCCCAGCAGAAGGGAGGTTCCTTGTCAGGCCAGGATCGTCGGTCCGGAAAACACTTTTTTTAAAGCTGAGACTAAGAAGTCCTAAATTATCAACGGGCGGGAACTTGTCAATAAAAAACATGAGAATAGGTACGCACAATGGGAAAAATTTCCCCACTTCGCTTATATATTTATTTACATAATTCACTCACTTGCCCCATCGTGGTTTAGGGGATATAATTCTTTACAGAGGATATTAACACTTATTGATTCATTCCCCCCCAAGGGGAAGCACAAATTTCAGATCCTCTTGATTAACAGTTGGTTATGACAGAAATACGCAAGACGATTCTGTTGGCCGATCACAGCGGCGGCACCATGCCTCCCGTGGAATATCTACTCGGCCAGGCTGACTTCACTCTCTATCTTTCCGAAAACATCGTCGATACGCTGACCGCCCTCGAGAGCCAGTCGCCCGATCTGATCGTGGTCAGGCCTTCCGACTCGCCCATTCCGGCCTTTGAGATCGATGGGATCCTCGACGCTGTCAAGGGCCATCAGCTCGTCATGCTCGCCATCCCCGAGATGTCCAATCCCGACGACGAAATCGACATCTGTTCCCTCGCCGACGACTTTTACGTGGGAGAAGATCCGGACGAACTCCTCTCGCGCATCCAGATTCTCTCCCGGCGCTCCGTCAGGCTCCGCAAGATCACGGCCAAGCTCAAGCGCCTCGAAGAGGAATCGATCACCGATTTCAAGACCGAACTCTTCAACGACCGCTTTATCATTACCCGGCTCCAGGAGGAGTTCGACCGTTCCAACCGCCACCGCCTCGTTCTGTCGATCATCATGCTCGACTTCGACGAGTTCAAGCAGATCAACGACACGCTGGGCCACCCCTTCGGCGATTTCGTGCTCCTCTCCTTCGCGCGAAAGCTCAAGTCGCTCATCCGCAAGATCGACATCCCCGGTCGGGTCGGCGGCGACGAATTCCTCGTGATCCTTCCCAACACCGACCTCGACGAGGCGGTGCGTATCGCCGACCGTATCCGTTCGATCGTCAACTCCTACAAGTTTGAAAAAGACGGCGTCTCGGCGCGGCTCACCGTGAGCCTCGGGATCAACGCCTACGGCGGCGATGGATCGCTCACGTGGGAGGAGTTCCTCAAGGGGGCCGATCTCGGGCTCTTGGCGGCGAAGAGCCGGGGCAAAAACCGCATCTTCCTCTTCCCCTCTCTCAGGACCAAAGAGAACGGGCCCTCATTTAACCAAGACGAGTAACGAGTAGAAGAATACGGAGGGGCTTGGTCTGCGGCGTCGGCCGAAGGTGTTTGGGGATTCTGCAGCGCCGGTCGCAAGACCTCCTCGTGGAAGAATCCTCCCCTCTCAAGAGTATTACCGAAAAACAAACCGCCTACCGACGATGCAGAGAGGATTCTTCCAAGAGGAGTACTCGGCTCCCTCTGCTGACCATGAACCCCCAAACACCTTCGACCGCCGCCCCCGCGCGCTCGCTCTTTTTACCCGCTGTGGTTGAAGAAGACCCGAAATCGTCAGTGCTGATCGATAAGCGTTCGTCAGTTGACACAAGGCCGAGCACGAGGGTGCGGCAGCGGAGAAGTTGGCCGGACGGAAGCGCACGGCGCGACCAGGAGGTTTCGCGAAGCCAGACGCGCGGAATCCATTGAACTGATGGGAGCCCCTTGCTTTCCACGTCCCATTCCGCAGCCGTGTCTTCGTCTTTTCTCCAAGTGTGAGGTGCCGAGAGGTGACGTGCTGAGCGGGCCGTCGGGGCTGCGAGGTGTTTTTGAAGCCCTATGGTCGGCGGCGGCTCCGGGAACAGAGCTCGCAAGGGCTTCAAAAATTCCTCGCAGTCCCGACGTCACCCCCTCCTTTACAGCCCTCTTCCCAACCGCGCTTCTGCGAGAAAAACGAGGACCTACCAGGAGTGATTATTGACCGCAGAAAGCACCTGCTCGGCCAGCTCGATGGCGCGCAGTCCGTGGGTGGACGGCACCTCCGACTCGCCACCGGCGCGCACGCTGCCGACGAAGGACTCGAGCTCGGCCCCCAGCGGTTCGTACTCGTCGAGCTTGAGCTCCTTCACGTTGATCAGGTCGGTCATGAGCAGCTTCTTGAGATCGTCGAGGCGGGTCGCGTCGATCCCTGCCAGGTCGAAGCTCTGCATATTGAGATCGGCCGACTTCTGAGCGAGGAGCGCATATTTTTTCTCGTAATCGAGACTGATAAAACAGTCGCTCGAGAAGATGCGCGTCCGCCGCAGGCTCTTGAACGAGACGCGGCTCGCCGTCACGTTGACCACGCAGCCCGATTCGAACTCGATGCGCGCGTTGGCAATGTCCTCGCTCGGCGAGAGGATCGATCCGCCCACGGCGTCGATCTTGCGGATCGGACCGGGGCAGAGCTCGAGAATGATGTCGATGTCGTGGATCATGAGATCCATGATCACACCCACGTCGGTGGCGCGGAACTTGAACGGCGCCAGCCGGTGCGACTCGACAAAGCGCGGCTCGATCTTCATGTCCCGGATCGCCACCATGGCCGGATTGAAACGCTCGATGTGGCCGACCTGAAAAACGACGCCGCTCTGCTTCACGATGGAGTCGAGGGCGCGCGCCTCTTCGAGGGTGCTCGTCATCGGCTTTTCGACGAGAACACAAACGCCCTTCTCCACGAAATGCTTGGCGATCTCGAAATGGGTCACCGTGGGCGTGGCCACGCTCACCGCGTCGAGACCGTCGGGGAGGTCGTCCAGATTCGTGTAGGATCGAGTCCCGTACTGATCGGCGATCCGTTCCGCGTTCTGGGCGTTGCTGTCCACGACTCCCACGAGATCGACATTGTCCATCTTGCTGTAGATGCGGGCGTGATGCCTTCCCAGGTACCCCACTCCGACAACGGCAACCTTGAGCTCCTTGTCCACGGTGCGCTCCTTCCCATTGAGTTAATAAAAGTGAAATCAATCCCGCAGCGATTCGAGGTAACGGCCATGCTTGCCGTGCAGCTTCTGCTCCAGAAAGTCCTTGAAGATCGCCACTTCCTCGATCCCCGACGGATCGAGATTGGCCACCGCCTCGGAGACGGGCTCCTTCGACCGGAAGACGGAGCGGAACGCGGCCGAGAGGGCGGTGATGACCTTCTCCTCGAAGCCGTGGCGCCTGAGCCCCACCTCGTTGCAGCGGCGCGGCAGGGCCGGATCGCCGTCGGACACCATGTAGGGCGGCACATCGACCTTGACCTTGGACATGCCGCCGATGTAGGCGTAACGTCCGATCGTGGTGAAATGCTGCGCCGCCGCCGCTCCCGAGATGTTGGCGCAATCGCCCACCCGCACATGGCCGGCGAGAAGGACGTTGTTGGCCATGATGATCTTGTCGCCCAAGATGCAGTCGTGGGCCACGTGGCTGCAGGCCATGAAGAGGTTGTGGCTGCCGATGATCGTCTCGCCCCTCTCCTTGGTCGTCCCCCTGTTGAGTGTCACGTACTCGCGGATCGTGTTGTTGTCCCCCACCGTGAGCCGCGTGGGCTGGCCCTTGTAACCCAGATCCTGCGGCGCCCCGCCGAGAACCGCATAGCTGTGAACCACGTTGTTGCGCCCCAGAATCGTCTCGGCATGAACGATCACGCCCGCCATGAGAATCGTTCCCTCTCCGACCACGCATCCCTTCTCGATCACGCAGTGGGGACCGACCTGAACCTTCGCGCCCAGCTCAGCGCGCGGGTGCACAATCGCTGTAGGGTGGATGTCGAGTCCTTCGCTCATTTATGCTACGTCCACAAGGGTAAATGTCAGTACGCCCTCGGCCACCAGTTTCTGGTTGACCTTGGCCCAGGCCTTTACGCGGCCGACCTGGTCCTTGACCTTGGTCGCCTCGATCTCGATCCGGAGCTGGTCGCCGGGGATAACCGACTTGCGCAGCTTGACCTTGTCGATCGACCAGAGCACGGCGAGCTTGCCCGTGTTCTCCATGCGCCGCAGAAGCACGACGCCGGCGAGCTGGGCCATCGCCTCGAGGATCAGTACGCCCGGCATGATCGGCTGGCCGGGGAAGTGGCCCTGAAAGAAGGGCTCGTTGAAGGTAACATTCTTGATCCCCACGGCGCGGCGGTAGCCCTCGAGCTCGATGACCCTGTCGATGAGCAGGAAGGGATACCTGTGGGGCAGGAGGTTAAAAACGTCCTGAATGTCCATCACCGACTCGGACGTCATCGTGCCCGCCACCTCGCGCATCTGAATCTCGTCGACGATCTTGCGCGCCAGCTTGACGTTATCGTCGTGGCCCGTCTTGACCGCCACGATGTGGGCGGAGACGTCGGCGTTGACCAGAAAGAGGTCTCCGATCATGTCGAGCACCTTGTGGCGCGCGAACTCGTCGGGGAAGCGGACCGTGTTCTCCACCACATCGCTGCCTCTGATCACGAGCGTGTTGTCGTAGGTGGCGCCCTGTCCATGGCCCGACGCGAGAAGCTCCTCGGCCTCCTCCTCGAAACAGAAGGTACGGGCCGGCGCGATCTCGTCGCGAAAGGTCTCCTCGTCGAGACGGTAAGAGTAATACTGCGACGGCAGGCCCCTCTCCTTGTAGTCGAGGGTGTAGCTCAGGGTGAGTGCGTCTTCCGACGAGGGGAGAGCCGTGATGGTGCATCCCTCCTCGTTCACAACGATAGGCGTTGTGATGGTGACGCTCTTTTTCTGGGCTTTCTGCTGCACCACGCCCGCATTGCTGAGCAGGTCGTAGAAGGGGACCGTGCTGCCGTCGAGGCCGGGAACCTCCTCGGAGTCGATCTCGATCTCGAGGTTGTCGATCTTAAGCGCCATGAGGGCGGCGAAAAGATGCTCCGTCGTGTGCACCTCGGCGGGACCGTTCTTGAGCGCCGTGCGCCTGAGGTAGTTGGCGGCGTATTCGACGCGCGCCGGAATCTGCGGCTGATCGGGGAGATCGGTCCGGATCAGAATGACGCCCGTGTCGGGCGGCGCCGGCTTGATCCGGATGTTGATCTCCTTTCCCGTGTGGAGTCCCACGCCGGAAATCTCGACCGCTTCTTTAATCGTTCCCTGATTGCGCTTCAAGACGGGCAATCCTTTCCTTCAATGTTCTCACTGTTTCGAGCAGGGCGGGGATCTTGCGAATGCCGATCACCTCGCGCTGCTTGGCCACACGCTTGCCGGCGGGATTTCCAAAGACCACCTCGCCGGCGGCCACGTCCTTGGTGACGCCCGCGCGGGCGGCGACGATCACGCCGTCGCCGATGTTGAGATGGCCCGCCGCCCCCGACTGCCCGGCCATGATCACGCCGCGGCCGAGGCGTGTGCTGCCCGCCACGCCGACCTGGCTGACGAGCATGGTCTGCTCCCCCACATGTACGTTGTGGGCGATCTGAACGAGATTGTCGATCTTGGTTCCCCGGCCGATACGGGTCTCGTGGAGGCGCGCCCTGTCGATGGTCACGTTGGCGCCGATCTCCACATCGTCCTCGAGAACGACGATCCCGTACTGCTCCTGCTTGACGATTCGCCCCTTCGACTCGTGATAGCCGAATCCGTCCGATCCGATCACCGCGCCCGGCTGGATGACGACGCGGTCGTGAATCTCGGTCCTCTCCCGGATCACCACGTTGGGATAGAGGAGGCAGTCGGCGCCAAGGTGCGATCCGTGCCCCACGTAGACGTTGGGAAAGATCACCGTTCCGTCGCCGATCCGGACGCCATCCATGACCACGGCGTTCTGGGCGATCCGCACGCCCTTGCCAACGACGGCTGTTTCGGCCACAAACGCCGTGGGATCGACTCCCTCGGGGAGTTCGACCGCCGGGGGTTTGACCAGTTCGAGGAGCCTGTCCCAGGCGAGCGCCGGGTCGTCAACGCGGATGAGGCTGAATCCTTCCACCGGCAGATCGCGATTCACAACAAGCGCCGCGGCACGGGCGCCGTCGATGAGATGGATATACTTGTCGTTGGAGACAAAGGAGAGCGTGTCCGGTCCGGCCTCGCGGATTCCGGCCAATCCTTTGATCACGATGTCGCCGTCGCCGTCGACGGCGCCGCCGACGAGTGCGGCGATCTCAGTCAGTGTCTTGTTCAATCAGGGCGCTCCAACATGTGTCGGCCTTCGCTAAGGCCCAAGCCCATCGTCAGGAACCGTTTACGATGGTAATGATGGCGTCGGTGATGTCAAGCGACTCGTCGGCCCAGACCACATCGACCTCGCTCAGCCACTTGAGGAAGTCGGTGGGATCGTTGCTCTTGACCTTTTGCACCGAGAAGGGCGCGGCGTGGACGACGTCGATTCCGTGCTCGCGGCAATACTTGCCCACAGCGTCCTCCACCTCGGCGCAGGCGGCCTTGAGGATCTCGGCTTTCCGGCTGTCGAGCTCGAACTGCAGCCTGTTTCCCGAAATATCGAATTCGAGCTTCTTCCTCTCGAGGGCGGCCTCCTTCTCGAAAGCCTCCCTGCTCCCCTTGGCGTAGACCATCAGCTCTCCCCGCAACTGGTCGAGCTCCTGGCGCATGCCGTCGAGCTTGTCCTGGCTCTCGCGGGCGATCTTTTCCAGTTCGGCCTGATTGGCGTCCATGCCCTGATGCTCGCTGAGAACGCGCGAAAAGTCGACAGTCGCCGAGAGACCGGCGCTCTCCGGCCGAGGTTGGCCGATTCCGGAGCCCGCAAACCCGGCGGCGATGAGTGCGGCGCAGATCGCAGCCACGCTGGACACTTTTGAGAAATTGATCATCTCTGTCTCCAATCTCGTTATCAGAACCAGTGCTGAATGTTGAAGCTGAACGACCGGCGATCGTCCCCCTCGTATTTCTTGAGGGGGATGCCGTAGTCGAGAGCGATGGGAAGCCCCTGGAAGACGGGAAGCGTGATCCGGAGCCCCACGCCGTAACTCGACCGCAGCTCGCGGAGTTCTTCGCTGGCGTGTATATCGGATCCGATCCCGCCGGCGTCGACGAAGAAGACCCCTCTGAAGATCGGCGTCTCCACATCGTAGTAGGCGTCATAGGTCGAGTAGAGGGGGATCATGTACTCGGCCGACAGGGTGTAGGCGAACTCGCCGCCCACCGGATCGTTGCCGATGCGCGGCCCCACCTCGCGCCACTTGAATCCGCGGATCGGAAACCGCCCCGACGATCCGCCGACGAAGAAGCGCTCGAAGATGGGAATGTCGTCCATATCGCCCTGCTCGCGCTCCCACCCCACGTTGCCGCGGAAGATGAGCTTGTGCACCTTGCCCGTTGAGGTCTCGAAAAGAGGCACGTGCACCGTGGAGTTGGAGTAGATGCGGTTCATCTCGAGGTCGTTGCCCAAGACGCCGCCGGTGTACTCGTAGGCGAGCCCGGTGGAGATGCCTTTCTTGGGATCGAAGGGATCGTCCACCTTCTGGTAGCGCACCGAGGTCTCGATCGACCGGCGGCCCGTGGCTCCCTCGAGCTGCTTCGCCTCGAGCGGCGCGTCGCTCGATACGTTGCGCAGCTTGATCTGCTCGTTGCGGACTCCGACGCTCACGCTCCACTCGCGGCTGAGCCGCTTGCCGAAGACGGGCGCGAGCCCCGTACGGGTCACGTCGTATTCGTCATAGTCGGTTGCGCGGTGATAGACATTGAGCGAGAAACTGATCGGGTTCGGCTGGCTGTCGAAAAAGTAAGGCTCGTGAAAATTGAGGTCGTAGCTCGAATAGACCGTACCCGGCATGGCGCTGAGCTGCAGCGTCTGCCCTCCGCCGTGAAAGGCGTCGTGGGTGAAGAACTCGACGGGGGCCGCCCAGGGCGACGACGGCCCATCGGTGAGATCGAAATTGCGCTTGGCGATCCGTCCCCCGCCGAAGAGCCCGCCGTCGGTGCTCGCGCCGAGAGTAAAAAAGAAGAACCCCGTCTTGCCCTCTTCCACCTCGATGACGAAATCCTCGTATTCGGGATCGTCGGTCTTCTGATTCACGGCCAGGACGCGCGGCTGCCCCTGGCGGTTGACGAAAAATTGGAGCGCGTTGAGCTGGCTCTTGGTCCAGTTCATCTCGTCGCGCCGGAAGATTTCGCCCGGATTGAGGGTCACCTCCCTGCGGATCACCTTGTCCTTGGTCAGGGTATTGCCGAGCACGATCACGTCGCGCACCTTCTTCTTGTGATCCTCGAGGATCCAGAATGTGAGGTGCACCACCGGTCCCTTTTCGGCATACTGCTCGGCGACCTCGATCACTCTGGCGCGGATGTATCCCCGTTCGCCGTAGAATCTCTCGATCTTGACCCGGTCCCTGTCGATGCGCGCCTCGCGGAAATAATCGCCGCTCTCGATCTCGATCATGCCGTGGATCTCTTCGGCCGAAGATTCGAGGCTCTCGATCTGCACGCGCTTGTTCTTCTCGAACTTGCAGAAACGGACGGAAATGTCCCCAATCGTGTACCGCTGCCCCTCCTGCACGCGGATGATGATCTCCGCTTCGTCGCTCTCCCCTTCGATACGCACCTCCTCGAGCGAGATGCGCGCGTCGAGATAGCCGTCGCGCCGGGCGAACTCATTGAGAGCGACGATGTCCTGCTGGAGCACATCGGCCTTGAGCTTGCTCGTGAAGATCCACAAGGTGGGCGTGCTCAGCGACATCTGCTTCTTGAGCGTCCCCTCGTCGAGCTTCTCGTTTCCCACGAAGGTGATCTCCGATACGGTCACCTTTTCGCCCTCGAAAACCTCGAAGACGGCTTGCATGCCGCTTGCGTCCGGTTCGAGCCAGACATTGACCTCGGCAAGGTAATAGCCCTTGTTGCGATAGTACTCGCGGACCCGGTCCGCGTAGGAGGCGAGCACGTAGGGAGAGATGATGCTCTCGTCGCGCAGGCCGAGGAGACGGGCGAGATCTTCCACGTCTTCGCTGACCACACCCAGAAAGCGGTGGCCGGTGATCCGAT
>Ga0180430_10004959_pt1 | contig 11140 bp, 8 predicted proteins | sample SS_ome_9_FD_132999 | JGI IMG/M metagenome (GOLD analysis project Ga0180430, IMG submission 132999) | Hypersaline lake sediment archaeal communities from the Salton Sea, California, USA - SS_1_S_2 metaG | ecosystem: Environmental > Aquatic > Non-marine Saline and Alkaline > Hypersaline > Sediment... | reverse complement strand
GTATGGTAGTGGGCGAACATGCGGCCCGTGGTCAGGAAATAGGGGTATTCCTGGTCGGGCATCTCGGCCGGGTCCTGGTAGGCGATGGCGTGGAACTTGCCGAGGCCGCGGGCGCAGCTCTGGGTGTGCAGGATGGGCGTGCCCGGGTGATCGCGGTCCGGGCAGGGCCACTGCAGGCCGTCGAGCCCCAGGCGCTCGTAGGACATGCCGGCATAGCTCTTGGGCGTCAGGGACGCCATTTCATCGAAGATCTCGCTGGGGCCCGCGTAGTCCATGGGATACCCCATGGCCGTGGACAGGCGGCTGATGATCTCCCAGTCGGCCAGGGTCTGGCCCACCGGTTCCACCGCTTTGTGGATGCGGGCGCAGCGGCGTTCGGAGCTGGTAAAGGTGCCGTCTTTCTCGGCCACCGCGGCCGCCGGCAGGATCACGTCTGCGATCTGGGCGGTTTCGGAGAGAAACAGATCCTGAACGATCAGCAGGTCGAGTTTCTTCAGGGCATGGTGCAAATGGTTCCAGTCCGGATCACTGAGTTTGGGATTTTCCCCGATCACGTAGAGGGCCCGAATGCGTCCTTCCAGCATGGCGCCCACCATGTCGGTGATGGTCAGGCCGGGCTTGTCCGACAAAGGCCGGCCCCAGGCTTGGGAGAACTTTGCCACGTTTTCCGGCACGGTCACGGGCTGGTAGCCGGTGAAGACATTGGGCAGGCCGCCCATGTCGCAGGCGCCCTGGACATTGTTCTGCCCCCGCAAAGGATTGACGCCCCCTCCGGCCGCCCCCACGTAGCCGCAGAGCAGGGCCAGGTTGCAGCAAGATTTGACATTGTCCACCCCGGTGGTGTGCTGGGTGATGCCCATGGCGTAGAGCAGGGCGCTCGGTCCGTGATTGGCATAGAGATCGGCCATTGCCTCGATGTCGCGCACTGCCACGCCGGTGATGGCCTGCACCCGTTCGGGCGGGTAGTCGGCCACCGCGGCTTCCAACTGCGCGAAGCCCTCGGTGCGGCTTTCGATGTAGTCATTGGCTTCCCAGCCGTTGCGCAGGATGCAGTGCATCATGCCGTTCAGCAGGGCCACATCGCTGCCCAGCCGCTGGTTGACGGCCAGGTCGGCAAAATGGCTGAGCTGGATGCCCCGGGGATCGGCCACGATCAGCTTGGCGCCCCGTTCCTTGGCCCGATAGATGCGCCGGGCGATCAGGGGGTGGCAGGCGGTGGTGTTGGAGCCGATTACGAAGAAGCAGCCCGCGGTTTCCAGATCGTCGTAGGAATTGGTCATTGCCCCACTGCCGAAGGCGGCGGCCAGACCGGCCACCGTGGAGGCATGTCAGAGGCGGGCGCAATGGTCCACGTTGTTGGTGCCGATGGCGGCGCGGGCGAACTTCTGGGCCAGGTAGTTTTCCTCGTTGGTGATTTTGGCGGACACCAGCACACCGACGCTGTCCGGCCCGTGCTCGGCCACGATCGTTTTGAGGCGGTCGGCGGCAAAGCCGATGGCATCATCCCAGCCGACCTTGGTCATACGGCCGAAGGTGTTCAGCAGTGGGTGCTTGAGGCGCAGCTCGCTGGTGATGTGCTCATGCAGGTTCCAGCCCTTGATGCAGAGCTTGCCCTGGTTGACCGGATGGGTTTTCATGGGCAGGGTGCCGACGAGCTGACCATCCATTACCTGGAAGAGAACGCCGCAGCCCGTGCCGCAGTAGGAACAGATCGAAGGAACAAATTTTAGCGTCATGCCGTTACTCCTGTGAAACCGCCAGCAGCGGTGCCGGTGTGAGCGTCGGTTTGTCGCCCAGGATGCTCAAGGGCGACAAGGCGTCGCTGGCGCCGGTGTCGTAGTCGAAGAGATCCTTCACGATGGTGTTGACCTTGCCATAGAGCAGCCGTAGGGGGATCTCGGCCGGGCAGGCATCTTCGCACAGGCCGCAGTCGATGCAGCGTCCGGCCATATGCACGGCCCGGACCAGGTGAAAGATGGGGATGTCCGGGGGCAGATGGCCGGTGCCGATGAGGTCCGGGTGCTCCAGGCTGCAGTCCTTGCAGAAGCACACCGGGCAGATGTTGCGGCAGCCGTAGCACTTGATGCACTTCTGGAACTCGTACATCCAGCGCGCGAAGCGTTCGGACCCCTCCTGGGCGTCGACGGCGTCGAGGCTCTGGCGCGGGTCCTGGCCGCGCTGGATTTTGACCTCGCCGGTGGCCGGGGCCTCCAGGTAGGTGCAGTCCGCGTGGGGCTTCAGGGCCGACGGGCAGCAGTTGACCGGCAGGGGTTCCACTTGCTCGGCCGGCAGCTGGTTCCAGACGGCCAGCACGTTTAAGGCCCGCTGGGTGCAGTCCCGGGCGAGCAGGCCGATTTTCTTCTCCGGGTGCCGGGCCGCGATCTGGGTGGCGAATTTTTCCAGGGAATAGCGCGCCGGTCCGGTCACCAGATCTGCGGTTTCGTCGATTCGCTCCCGGGTAAAGGCGTGGGGCAGCGGGTGCCCCCAGTCCATTTTATAGGCCAGGAAGACATCCACCTTACCGTCTTCCAGCCAGGCTCTGACTTGTTTTTGCATAAGACCTCCCTCAGGCCGACTTGGCAACCGCGACGGCTTCGTCAGGGGCGGCCGACCGGGCGATGCCCGGGGGCGAGACCATGACATTGGCCGCCTGCCGGTGACGGGCGGGTTGCAGCGGGCTGGGTCCCAGCCGGCGGATGGTTTCGGTAAAATCGGTGACCACGCGCACGAACTTCTGGGCTTCGGCCGACGATATCCATTCCAGATGCAGCCGTCCTTCCAGTCCCATGAACGTGAGCAGTTGTTGCATGAAGGCGATCCGTTTGAGCGTCATGTGATTACCGTACAGGTAATGGCAGTCGCCGATATGTCAGCCGCCCACTAGCACCCCGTCGGCGCCCTGCTGGAACGCCTTGAGGATATGGTGGGGGGAGACCGTGCCCGAGCACATGATCCGGATGGGCCGGATGTTGGGCGGATAGCTCAGGCGGCTGACGCCGGCCAGGTCCGCCGCGCCGTAGGTGCACCAGTTGCAGAAAAAAGCGATGATTTTCGGTTCAAAACGATCTGGTTCCAATGGTCACTCCTGCAGGGCCGGCGCCGGCATCCGGTTGGAACGGGAACGGCGCGGACCGTTGGCTTCAGGCAGCCAGCGCGCTCTTGATCTGCGCGTAAAGCTGCTGGTTGTTGAATCCCATCAGGGTCGGGGCCTCGGACGGGCAGGCTGCCGCGCAGGCGCCGCAGCCTTTGCACAGGGCCGGGTTGACTTCGGCAATGCCGGTTTCCTCGGAAAGGTGAATCGCGTTGTAAGGGCAGACCTGGACGCAGCCCCCGCAGCCCACGCAGCGCTCGGCATCGATGACCGATACCACGCCGCCCACCTGGATGGTGTCCATGGCCAGAAAGGTGACCGCCCGGGCCGCCGCGGCCTTGGCCTGGGCAATGCTTTCGTCGACGGGTTTGGGGTAGTGGGCCAGGCCGCACAGGAAGACGCCGTCCGTGGCAAAATCCACCGGGCGCAGTTTCTGGTGGGCTTCCAGAAGCCAGCCGTCATGGTCGACGGGCACCTTGAAGAACTGGGTCAGGGCCGTGTCCCCACGGGGAACGATGGCCGCGGCCAGGCAAAGCAGGTCGGCGTCGACGGCCAGCAGGCGATCGAGCACGTGGTCGCGGAAGGTGACCGTGACCTGATCGCCGTTGGCCTGGACCTCCGGCGGCGCCTCCGGGGTGTAGCGGATAAAGCGCACGCCGCGGGCGCGGGCTTCCTGGTAAAGCTGTTCCCGCAGTCCGTAGGTGCGGATATCCCGGTAGAGAACGTAGACATTTATTTCCGGGTGCCGGGTCTTGAGGGTGACGGCGTTGCGCAGGGAATGGCTGCAGCACACCTTGGAGCAGTAGGGCCGTTCGTCGTTGCGCGACCCGACACACTGGATGAAGACTGCATTGCGGATGCCTTCCAGTTCCGACGTTTCGGCCGCCAGGTGTTCGTCCAGCTCCAGCTGGGTGCAGACTGCCGGGTGTTCGCCGTAGAGGTAGTCCCGGGGTTTGGATTCTTCGGCCCCGGTGGCCAGGATGGCCACGCCATGGTCGATGGTTTCGCTTTGACCGTCGGCTGTCTGGAGGGTGGTCTGGAAGTTGCCCACAAATCCGTCCACTCCGGAAACCGCAGCCCCGGTGTGCACGGTGATCTTGTCATCGGCTTCCACCGCCTGGATCAGGTCGGCCAGATGGTCGGTCACCGACTCGCCCCGCCAGGTGGCCCGCAGCCGGCGGGCGTTGCCGCCCAGGACCGCGTCGCGTTCCACCAGGTGGACCGGGTAGCCCTGGCGGGCCAACCCCCGGGCCGCGGTCAGCCCGGCGATGCCGCTGCCCACCACCAGCGCGCTGCGGGTCATGGGCAGTTCGGTGCGCTGCAGCGGACGCAGCAGGGCTGCCTTGGCCACGGCCATGTGAACCAGGTCCCTGGCCTTTTCCGTGGCCGCATCCGGATCATCCCCGTGCACCCAGGCATCGTGGTTGCGGATGTTGGCCATTTCGAACAGGTAGCGGTTCAGACCGGCGTTCATCAGGGTGGCCTGGAAGAGCGCCTCATGAGTACGGGGGGTGCAGGCTGCCACCACCACCCGGTTCAGGCGTTCGGACCGGATGATCTCGGCCATCTTGTCCTGGGTGTCCTGGGAGCAGGTGAAGAGGTTTTCTTCCACATAGACCACGTGGGGCAGGGTACGGGCATATGCCGCCACCTCGGGCACGCGCACCACGCCGCCGATGTTGATGCCGCAGTTGCAGACGAACACCCCGATGCGGGGCAGCTCGCCGCGGACGTCGGTTTCCGCCGGCAGGGCCACGGTCTGGGTCAGATCGTGGCGGGCCGCTGCCAGGGGTTCGGTGGCGGCGGCGGCCGCCGCGCTGGCCTCCATGACGGATTGGGGAATGTCCTTCGGGCCGGTAAAGGCGCCGCAGGCAAAGATGCCCGGCCGGGAGGTGGCCACCGGGGTGAAACTGCCGGTGGTCACGAAGCGCTGCGGGGAGAGGTCCACGTGCAGTTTGCCGGCCAGCGCCGCCACTTCGGGCGCGATTTCCAGCCCGGTGGAAAGCACCACCAGGTCGAAAGCCTCGTTGACGATGGTGCCGTCCGATTGTGCATAGCGCATGCTCAGCCCGTCCTCCGGAGCCGGCTCCAAGGAATGGACCCGGGCGGCCTCGAAGCGGATGCCCGACCGGGCGGCGTTTTCGCTGTAGCGGTCGAAGTCTTTGCCCTGGGTGCGCATGTCCATATAGAAGATGGCGCAGTCCAGATCGTCTTCGCTGTGTTCGCGGGCCATGACCGCCTGCTTGACGGCATACATGCAGCAGACCGACGAGCAGTAGCTGTTGCCGGTGCGGTTCTGGTCCCGGGAGCCGATGCACTGGAGCCAGGCGATCTTGCGGGGGGCGGTGCCTATTTTCGCGGCCGAGGGCTTGACCAGGTGCCCGCCGAAAGGCCCGGTGGCGGAGAGAATGCGCTCGAATTCCAGCGAGGTCACCACATTGGGGAACTGGTCGTAGCCGTAGATGTCCATTCCCGTGGGATCGAAGCTGCGGAAACCGGGTGCCAGGATCACGGAGCCGACGTTCAGGGTGCGGCGCTCCTCCGTATCCTCAAAATTGATGGCGCCGGTGGGACAAACCTTGGCGCAGGCCCCGCAGCGCCCCTTGGTCAACTGGAGGCACTGCTGGGGATCGATGGCGTATTTCAGGGGCACGGCCTGGGCATAGGGCACGTAGATGGCCTTGCGTTTGCCCAGCCCGGCATTGTAGCCGTCATCGACTTTCTTGGGGCATTTGGCGGCGCACTGCCCGCAGGCAATGCACTTGTCCATATCGACATAGCGGGGATGCAGCAGGACTTGCGCCTGGAAGTCGCCCTGCTGGCCTTCAATGGCTTCCACCTCCGCCAGAGTGAGTAACTCGATGTTGCTGTGCCGGCCGACCTCGACCAGTTTGGGGGCCAGGATTCACATCGAGCAGTCGTTGGTCGGGAACGTCTTGTCCAGTTGGGCCATGACGCCGCCGATGGACGGCGAGCGTTCGACCAGGTAGACGTAAAAACCGGCATCGGCCATATCCAAAGCCGCCTGCATGCCGGCGATACCGCCGCCTACTACGAGTACTGCGCCCACCGGTCGGGCGCCGGGTGTTGTGTTACACGTCATTGTCCACTCCGCATCTTTCGTGATCAGAATCAGTGGCCGGCCGCCGGTCGGCCCGTTGAATGTCGCTTGCCTGGCAATGGTGTTACCAGGCTTCGCGTTCCAGTCGTTTGTAGATAAACATAAGCTGCTTCTGGGTCAGCTCGCCGATGTTGGCGTTGATCCATCTCAGGTCGCCGGATGCTATCGCGGCCTTGGCAGCCGATGAAAGCTGATAGTCGCCCAGGACGTTGCCGCCCTGTTCCATGAGGGCGGTCCAGAATTCCGGATCTTCACTGGTGCGATTGAGCACCCGCATGACCTCCCGCTTTTCGATCAGGGCCTGGGCCTGCTGCTCCGCTGGGGTGGCCGCCCGCTTGGCCGGCACGACCCGGTTGCCCAGAACCTTGTCCACGGCTTCGCGAATCTGGTCGTCGGTGAACGGCTTGGCCAGATAGTCGTTGGCGCCGATGCGCATGGCGTCCACCGCCGTGTCCACCGTGGAATAGCCCGTGATGACGATAATGCCGGTATCCGAGCCATCCGCCCTGATCTGCTTGATCACGTCCATGCCGTTGATGTCCGGCAGCCGCAGGTCGGCGACCAGCAGATCGTAGGGTTTGTGGTGCAGCTGCTCCAGGGCGCGGGTGCCGGTATTGGCGATTTCCACCTGATGCCCTTCTTCCGATAGAATCATCTGCAGCCCTTCGGCGACGACGATTTCGTCTTCCATCAACAGAATCTGAGCAGCGTGATCCTCTGAACGGTCGATAGCTTTCACTTGTGCAGACATGAGACCCTCCCAATGGTTCGGTTGCGCGGTTGTGGCGGCATCATCCCGATGCGCGCTCGGCTTCGCGTTGTTGTGATCGATGACGACCACAGCAAGGGCCGTACCAAAGGTGCCTCAACCACCCCAGATAAGAACTAATACAATTTAAAATATTGATAATAATATATAAATTATCATTCCTTCGAAAAGGAACCACACGCTACCGGTCCGTCGAATCGTATAAGCAGTTATACGCTTCACCGGGCGGATGCCCGTCAAATGGCATAAAAACCCAAAAAAATCAGACTGTATGGAGCAATATACGCTACCGGTGATGGGCGCGGCCGGTCTCATAAGGCCTCCCGGGTGATGCCGTGCTTTTTCATCAGGGCATGAAAATTGGGCCGCTGCATACCTACCTCGGCGGCGGCCTGGCTGATATTGCCGTCGGCTTCCCGCAGGGCTTTGATCAGGAAAGCCTTTTCAATCTGCCCGAAACTTTCGGTCATCATCTGCTGCTTCACGGCCTTGAGCTCAGCAAGGGTCTCGGGGACCGCCTCGTGGTCTCCGGAGCGGCGCACCTGGAGGTTGTCGAGCAGATAGACGATGTCCAGGAACCGCCGGTCCGACATGATGACCAGCCGCTCGATGACATTTTTCAATTGGCGCACATTGCCGGGCCATTCCTGACGGACCAGCAGTTCCATGGCCTCGTCGGTAAATCCGTCGATGCGCTTGCTCGCCTTTTTGTTGAAGAGCCTTAGAAAATGGTCGGCCAGGCGCGGAATATCATCCCGGCGCTCCCGCAGGGGCGGCAGAAAGATCGGAAAGACGTTAATCCGGTAGTAAAGATCTTCGCGAAAACGGCCGTCTGCCACCATGGCCTGCAGGTCCTGATTGGTGGCGGCGATAATGCGTGCCCGGGTTTGCTGCACCCGGTTGGCGCCGACCCGCTTGAATTCCCCGCTTTCCATGACCCGCAGCAGTTTGCCTTGGGTTTCCAGGCTCAGGCTGGCCACTTCGTCCATGAACAGGGTACCCTCGCTGGCTGCTTCGAAGATGCCGGGTTTGTCGGCCACCGCCCCGGAGAAGGCCCCGCGCACATGACCGAACAACTCGCTTTCCAGAACCCCCGGGGCCAGGGTGCTGCAGTCGATGGGCATGAAATGGTGGGCGGCACGCTGGCTGTGGGCATGGATGGCACGGGCAAACAGTTCTTTACCTGTGCCGCTTTCACCGTCCAGCAGCACCGTGCTGTCAGTGGGCGCCACCTTCTTGATTTTTTCAAAAATCTTCAGAATACGGGGGTTTTCACCGATGATGTTTTCGAAGTGAAAACGCTCCAGCAGCTGTTGCCGCAGCGATTGGTTTTCCTGCACCAGACGGCGATTTTCCTGCACCCGCCTGACCGTTATGGAAAGTTCGTCGTCCCCGAAAGGCTTGGACAGGAAGTCGAAAGCCCCGGCTTTCATGGCCTGCACGGCGGTCTTGACGGTGGAATAACCGGTCATGACGATGACGTAGGCGTTCGGGTTGTGGGCCTGGCAGGCCTTGAGAATTTCCATGCCTTCGGCATCGGGCATTTTGAGATCTAGCAACACCAGATCGTAAGGGGTGGCGTAGAATGCTTCCATGCCTTCGGTACCGGCCGTATAGCTGTCGACGGTGTGGCCATGGTCCATGAGCACCATCCGGCAACCGTCGCAGACCACCGGTTCGTCATCGATGATGAGGATGTGCAACGGTTCCATCATGCGTTTCCTTGTTTTTTTGGCTCGGAAGGCGCGGGTCGATCGAGGGGCAATTCGATCGTAAAGCAGGTACCTTCGTTCAATTGGCTGGCCACCCGGATCTGGCCTTCGTGGTTGCGCACGATCCCATAGCTGACCGCCAGCCCGAGGCCGGTGCCGGTGCTTTTGGTGGAGTAGAACGGTTCAAAGAGCTTGCCGGCCTCTTCGGGAGCGATGCCGCAACCGTCATCCGAGATTGTGACGACCTCCAGGTCCCGGTCAGCATCCATCCATGTTTCGATGCGGATCTGCCCCTGCTTGTCGATGGCCTGGGCTGCGTTGAGCAGCAGGTTGATGAAGACCTGCTCCATCTGGTTGCCGTCCAGCAGGATATCTTCCAGGTCGTGGGCCAGTGTTTTGGTCACTTTGATGTGGCGCAACATGAATTCGTTGTCGAGAATGCTGAGGGCTTTTCGAAGCGTATCGTTGAGGTTCAACCGTTGTTTGTTAGGGGCTTTGTACCTTGAAAATTCAAGTAATTCTTGAATGATGCCTTTGCAGCGCGTTGTCTCCCGAATGATGATTTCCAGCCCCTTTTTACAAGGGTCCCCATCGGCGGTCTTTTTGAACATGTTGGAGCTGTAGAGCAGGATACCGCCCAGGGGATTATTGATTTCATGGGCGATGCCGGCGGCCATGCGGCCCAGGGCCGAGAGTTTTTCGGTCTGCAGGACCAGATGGTTATAACGGCTCTGCTGGTTTTCAATCAGGCGTGCCTTGTTCAGGGCGCACGCGCACTGTTCGCCGAGCGAAATGACGAAGTCCAGTTCGGCCTGCTGGAATTCCCGGGCTTCCGCCAGATAGACACGAATCAGCCCTAAAATGTCATTGTCGTGGCGCAAGGGGCAATCAAGAATCATGCGGACCCCCTCGCCCCATGCCTGCTGGGGCAACGCCACCCGCGGTGCCTGCCAGATATCGCTGAAGATGCGGACACTGTCGCTGTAGTTGAGATCGGCCCGGATTTGTTCGCTGGAGACAGGTCCTTTGCCGAGGTACTGCTCGGCGATCCCGCATGCGGCCGTTACTTCGAAATTGTTGGTTTCGAGGTTGTGGATGCGCAGCAGGGTACCTTTGGCGTCCAACAATTCGTTGGTTTTCCAAACCGCCAGATCAATGACCTCCTGAACACTGGTGCTGGAATGGACCAGACGGCTGATGTCGCGAAATGCGAGGTAGAAGCCCTTGTAGTCGATGGTGTGTGTCACGGCGTCTTGCCTTTAAAGACGTTGTAGTTTGGCAGCGATCCAGCGGCTTGCCGGGGTTCATCGTCGCAAAGCTTGGCCGTGGAAAAGGGTAAAAAAACGGGTTTTGAAGCGCGATACATCTATTTTAAGGCCCTTTTTCGCTAAACGATCGCAATTCGGCCGAACCGAAGCCCGATAATTTTTGCGATAGTAATGAGCATAATCCCAATAAGGTTGAATTCTATAGCGCTCAAATTCCCTTGGTGCAAACATTATTTAACAAATGGAATTCAATAAATGAGGAGGGTGAAAGGCAGGAAGCGTTCCGGCCAGTGCCTGTTTGTCCATTTGATAGCGGTTGTGGAACAAGCAGGAGCCGTTTGGTCAACGTCCTATAGTTGAATTTCCCGGCGGAAGCGTTCCGGCCCGATCATGAACTTGGTCGTTGCCAGTGACCCGAGAATCGTCCCCAGAACGCCGGGCGCCATGATGCTCTGACCGGCCAGGTAGAGACCCTGGACGGCGGTTCGGTTCAAGACCGCAGCCGACAGCAGCTGGCGGCTGGAGCGCATGACGCCGTAGGCCGAACCATTTGGGCTGTTGACCCAGTCCCGGATGGATAACGGCGTATAGACATCGAGCAGTTCCAGTCCATTATAGGGGCCCGTGATGGGTTCGACCTGCCGGATCAGCCGGTGTGCCAGGGATTGTTTCAGGCGCTTGTAGTCCTCGCCCCGGTGCCCGGAGCGGGTGTGCCGCCAAGGCTGCCACAGGGCATCGTGACCGGATGTCAGCAGTGAGAGAAGAAGATATCCCGGGCGCTCACAGGGTCTTAATTGAAGATAAATCACATCGTCGACGGCGCCGTTGGGCATCGTTCCAACTGAAAAAATATTGTGGGGAATGGCCCGATGCCCGTTGCGCGGCACCAGGGCATGGACTGAAAACATGCCGTCCGTATCTTTTAAGGCTGTGATGCGGCGACGATAGGATGGTTTGACATCCTCCGGCGCCAGGAGATCGAGAACCATTTTGGGATGGATGGCCGCAATGACATTGGCAGCGGCAACCGGTTTGCCATTGTCGAGCGTGACGCCTTGAACCTGACCCTTATGGATATCGATGCGCTGAACCGGCCGCCCTGTCACAAGTTTCCCCCCCAGGGCCATCAATCGTTGCTGCAGGACGTCCACCAGATGGGCGCCGCTGCTCTTCAAGCGC
>Ga0180430_10004958_pt1 | contig 11141 bp, 7 predicted proteins | sample SS_ome_9_FD_132999 | JGI IMG/M metagenome (GOLD analysis project Ga0180430, IMG submission 132999) | Hypersaline lake sediment archaeal communities from the Salton Sea, California, USA - SS_1_S_2 metaG | ecosystem: Environmental > Aquatic > Non-marine Saline and Alkaline > Hypersaline > Sediment... | reverse complement strand
GAGATTACGGCTGACTGGTCTTCCGGGACATCCAGGAAGGCATACTGCTCGGCATTGAGCATTCCTTCAAAATCCATGTAGAGTTTGCAGGTCTCTCCCACTTCGAAAAATTCATCTCTCTGGACGAGGATCCTGTCAGAACGGACTCCCCCCGGTCGAAGGGAATACTGGTGTTCATCTTCCCCCCGAACCTGGAGTAGCACCAGTTGCTGGTTGAAATCAAAATCTATGATCATGGTCCTTTGCAGGACTACGAAATCCACCTCCGCCCGCCCCTGCAGGAAGGCTTTCTCCAGGGTGATGCCCACCTCTATGTTGTATGACTGCACGTCAATGACCGGCTGATCCGGATTGACAGTCTGGGCTATCCCGGTAATCCCTGCCATAAGGGAGAAGGCAATGATCCAGGTCGTTCGAATTATCTGGTTGCTTAACATTTTATTCCGCCATCATATATCAACCGGCCCGCGCACTACTTGCGACCGGGTTTAAGTTTATTTCCTTATTTAGTTGAATCTCAAGCAAAAAACTTTCATTTTCCTATATGCCTGAAGGTTTAAAAAAGGTCTCAACAATAACCTCTGCTGCCCTGCGGTCAGCATCCCCGGAACCCAGCCTTCGGGCAACTGCTCGAAAAGCCTTCTTCTGGGCGGCCTGCTTTTCCCTGTCGGCCAGGAGATCCTTAATATACGCACCCAGCGCCTTAGCGGTTGCATCCCCCTGGATAAACTCGGGGACAAGCCGCCGCTCAGCCACAAGGTTGGCCAGACAGAAGGTCCTGGTGCGCACAAAAGGCCTGAGCAGCAGGTAACTGAGACGGGGGAGTCTATAGACCATGGCAAAAGGGACCTCGAGGAGCAACGCCTCAAGGGTGGAGGTCCCGCTCTTAACCAGGGCGCAGTCCGAGAGGGCCAGAAGCTCAGGGTCACTCTCAACAACTTCAATCTCCAGGCTGTGCCCGGTCATAAATGGCCTGATTATTTCTTCCAGAAATTCCCGCTTTATTTCAGGCGCCTGAAAAACCTGAAATTCGATATCCCTTTCCCGGGAAACAAACTCAACGCCCCGCAGCATTACCGGAAGGATCTGCTCAACCTCTTTGACCCTGCTTCCCGGAAGCAGGGCGACCTTCGGCCTGGATGGCGAGCCGTCCCTTGAGGAGGCGGCTTTTTCAACCGTACCGGCCAGGCGGGCGGCGGTAGGATTACCAACGTAAACCGCCTGGACTCCGTTTTCCCGGTAGAAAGATTCTTCAAACGGAAAGATAACCAGCATCAGGTCGACATATTTTTTGATCTGCCTGATCCTGGATTTCCGCCAGGCCCAGAGCTGGGGACTGATGAAATAACAGACCGGAATTCCGGCCTTCTTGAGCCTTCGGGCAAGGGGCAGATTGAAATCCGGGAAGTCCACCAGGACTGCCAGATCGGGAGGTTCAGCGGCAATCCTTTTGAGAATCGATTTCCGCAATTTAAGATAATTGCCCAGATTGCCCAGAGCCGCCCCGGGTCCGATAGCAGACAGGCGCGAGACATGGAGCATGATTTCCGCCCCCGCTTCCTTCAGCTTCCTTCCCCCGCTGCCGTACACTTTCCAGGCGACTTCCGGATTGAGCCTTTTCAGGTTGTCGAGAATTCCGGCGGCGTGGGCATCACCGGAAGTCTCGCCGCAAACGACCAGCAGCTTCCTGTCTTTATCAGCCTTCATTCGGAATTCCCTTCTCGATCCAGCCGCCGCCGATAACCCGGTCGCCATCGTAAAGCACTGCAGCCTGTCCGGGGGTAACCGCGGCCTGGGGTTCCCGGAACACTACCCGGAAACTGCTGCCGTACCCTCCTTGCTTCTCGGGATAAACCTTACCCTCAGCCGGTTTATGGGTGGACCGAATCTTGATCCGGGCTTCAAAGGGCCCGCCCGGGGAATCACCGGATATCCAGCTGGCGTCAGAGGCTGTCAACCCGGCACTGAAAGTATCATCCCTGTATCCCAACACCAGGGTGTTCGTTTCCCTTTCCAGGTTGAGCACATAAAGCGGGCGGCTGTGGGCAATACCCAGGCCTTTCCTCTGGCCTATGGTGTACCGGTAGAGTCCCCGATGGCGGCCCAGCAGAGTCCCGTCCTTAAGAATCACCGGGCCTTCCCGGTCAAGGCTTCGGAATGCCCCGGCCAGGGAATCTTTCCGGGCCTGGCAGTAACTTCTGATAAAGCCGGAATAATCTCCTCCGGGAATGAAACAGATTTCCTGGCTTTCCGGTTTTTCAGCTATCCTGATCTCCCTGCTTCCCAGCATCTCCCTTACCTCGTCCTTTGACAGTTCTCCCACCGGAAACAACAGCCGGGATAGTATTTCCTGGTTCAGCTCGAATAGAAAATAGGACTGATCCTTTCTGTAATCCTTCCCCCTGAGGAGGGTTTTTTTCCCCTGTCCATCCTCACCTATACGGGCGTAGTGGCCGGTTGCAACGTAATCAAAACCCTTTGCTTCAGCGTATTCAAGCAGGCTGTCAAACTTCAGGAAGCGGTTGCACTTGATACAGGGAATCGGCGTGCGGCAGGAGAGATAGCTCCTGACAAAAGGCTCTACTACCCTCTCCTCGAAAATCCCCTCCCGCTCCAGTACGGCAAGAGGGACCTGCAGGATCTCGGCCACTTTGGCGGCATCCCTGACAGCGGGAGTTGAATCCTCCCCTGGAGGATCATCGGCCTGCCGGTTGAAGTCGGAGGGGTCCCACAGGTGGAGGGTACAACCCTCAACCTGGTATTCGTCATCCTGGAGAATTAGAACAGCGGCCGTACTGTCGACGCCGCCGCTCATGGCAACCAATACCTTATCCATAATTAGCCAACAATCACTATTATTCCATTAAATTGGTTCAGCTAGAAACGGAAGGTGTAATTGACCTTGATCCGAGCGGTGCTTTCCTGAATGTCAAATCTTTCCAGCGGATCGAGCGCCAGCGAATTCCAGACCAGGATGATGTCGTTCCCCGGTTTGATAATCCAGCGGAACCGTGACTGCCAGCCCATCTGCCTGGAGAGATTATCGTATTGCAGATAATTGTCCAGAGTAATCCTGGGAGTAAAAAGAAAATTACAGTTTCCCCTGTAGACATCGGCAGTAAAATCTCCCCCCGGCAATTCAACCATCCGGTGTTCAAAGGTCCCGCCCAGGAAAAGGAGGACCGCAGCCTTCCAGCCCAGCTCTACCTCATAGTCGGTTCTGTGCCCGTCATAAAAACTACCCTTTTCAAATCCCAGGGCCGAATAAAACCTCCGATGCCGGGCACTGACAAAATCCAGGCCCCAGCGATTGAAGGAATAGCCTCCAGCGGAGATCGTCTGTTGATTCTGGATTCGAAACTCCTCCTCCAGGTATTCATAATGGGAGGAAGCTTTCAGCGAGACGGAATCGCCGCTGATGAACCGGAGTGACACGGGAGTGAACCCCAATGTCCGGGTCTCCAGGCGATTGTCCATGTCTGTTATGTAGTCGATCGAAAAACCGGTCGTAGCCTGCAGGATGCCCAGTCTTCCAGGCCTGGGTCCTAAAGCTAACTGGACATAACTCTTTCGAATTCCGGTGCGCGGAACAAAACCGACCCCGGCAACGAAATCTTCGTCTATCGACTGGTAACCTGTCCGCAGGTTGATCAGGTCATTAGGAAGGCTGAGTTCGGCACCCCAGGCCGATCCCCTTCCAGGGCGATCACTTGTGTCGGACAGAAGGCCGTAAGCGAGAAAAGCAGCGTTCTTATTTCCCCGAAACCGGCTGGTAGCCAGCCGCAAGTCTGCGCCAAGGACGGTATTGTTTGAGTCGGACAGGGCATTGCCTTCAGTGATTATCATGCCCGCCGAGGATTCCCCGAGAAAATTTCTGTTTACACGCAGAACCCCGAAGTTGCGGGCTCCTCCTTCCCGATCATCGAGCAGGTCCAGGCCTCCTATTTCCCAGTTCCCGACCTTGCCGGTTATCTTCGCTCCCGTTATTACGGGAATCGGATTCCCCTTCCGATCCAGCCCCAGGCGACGGGAGAAGAAGGGGACAAGGGTATTGCTTTCAACCGGGCCGAATCCGAAGTAGTTGGATCCGTCCAGGAAAAAATCCCTCTTTTCAGGAAATTTCAACGCAAACCTGGTCAGGTTGATCTGCCTGGCGTCGACTTCGGTCTGGGCAAAATCGGTATTGATGGTCACCGCCGCCTTCAGACCAGGAGTGATCTGGTAAAAAATATCAGCGCCGGCATCGAGCGGATACTCGGTTTCGCTTCCCTCCCTGTAATCTGCCCCGGCCAATCCATAAGGGACGATATCCAGGCCCAGACCCTGGGAAATTCCTTCCAGCCCGGTCAGCCGGCCGCCGTCCGAAACCTTGAAATTGTACCCGTCCAGGTTGGCAAGAGGCCAGAAGGAACTTTCCGATTTTTTCTTGATATGCCTGATCAGGGTCAATCCCCAGGCAGTTTTGCCCGGAGCAAAACTCACTGTTTTGAAAGGCAGGACGATCTCCGCTTCCCAGCGGTCTTCCAGGATAACCGCCCTTCCGTCCCACAGCCCGTCCCACTGCTTATTAAAAACCGCCCCGTTACGGCTGATCAGGGCATCGCCGATACTGCCCCGGGGGCCAATCTGGAACCAGTAGCCATTCCTCCGGTCCAGGAAGGTATCCAGGATTATCTGAACCCGGTCGTCATTTCCAAGGCTCACATCGCGAGCCATTTCCTTGGCAGTTATCTGCCCCGGGTCGCCATGGCATATGATCCCGATATAGAGGTTTTCCAGGTCGTAGCAGAAGTAAAATTCGGTAGGTTCACTGGAAGGCTCTCCAAATTCCGGCTCCCTCTGGTACAGAAGATCTGCTTTCCCGGCATCCTTCCAAATTTCTTCCTCGACAAATCCGTCGATTACCGGGGGGTCGTCGACCAGAAGCGCAGGAATATCGTTGTTTTCTCCCAGTACCGGAACCAGGAGAATCAGGCTGACTATTGCTGTCAGATGAAGAGGATTGAAAACCACCGGCAAATGCGCATTACCTCTTGAAAAATTTCTGAAGTCCATACCAAACTCTTCCATTCCCGCAACGTTCCAGGCCTTCGGCTCTGCTGCCCGGGTGGATCGAATCGGAATTGAGCCCTGGGAATTGTATTACTTTTCGAGAACCGAAGTATTTGAAAAAGGGAGGGGCGGTGGAATGGACCCGGGAATGAAACAACGAAAACCTGAGGAATGTTCCCGAATTCAATCAAAACCCGCCTTTAGCACCGATTTTCACCCAAAAAGAAGGGCGCGGCTGACTCATTTAATGGACGGCCGCGCCCTTCGGGGAGAGGATCGTTGATTGGCAGGCGCTATCAGGCTGCAAGCTGTTTCTTCAAGGCTTCACGCCCATAGTACAGGCGGGACTTGATGGTTCCCTCCGCTACCTTCAGATCCTCGGCGATCTCCCGGATGGTGTATCCCTCGATGTCATGCATACTGACCACCTGGCGATGCTTGCGCCCAAGTCTGGACATGGCGGAATGAATCTTGCGTCCGGCTTCGCGCCTCTCGACACTCCGGAGAGGATTCGGAGCCTTGGTATCAGGAATGGTCCAGTTTTCAGATATATCTTCCTCGGTCCGGTTCTGATGCTTCCTGTTCCGGCGCATCATCTCCAGGCAGACATTGACCGTTATTCTGCTGATCCAGGTCGAAAGCTTGCTTTCGCCCCGGAAGCTTTTTATCGCCCGGAAGACATTAATCAGGCTCTCCTGCATTGCGTCCCTGGCCAGATCTTCATCCCGAAGGACCCTGTAAGCTGTCATGAAGATCCTTTTACTGTAATTGTCGTACAACACCTGGAAAGCATTTTCATCACGCTTCCGCAATCCGGCAATCAAAGTTTTTTCAGCCGCTATCTTTTTGTCGTCTCGTTTTATCTTCATCTTTTTATCTCCTGCCAAATAGGTTGCAAGGAGCGTTCCAAAACACCCAAAATGTTGATAAATAGAGACTTATAGACTAAAACGAAGTTGCTTGAATAATCGAGACCGTTAAAACTTTTAACGCCCCTGGAGGGAGGTCAAAGGAGTAAAATGCCGGAAACAAGACAGTTACCTGGTGTTAAATAATTTAACAGCGGTGTTAACTCAATCAACACCCTGGTAATCCTTAAGCTTGGAGATGACTGTCTGACGGGTGATTCCCAGTTCTTTGGCGGCCAGGCTCTTGTTGTAATCGTTACTTTTCAGGGCACTGAGAATCAGTTCTTTTTCGAGGTATGCCAGTTGTTCCTTGAGGGATCCCTGCGAGGGCCGCGGGCCCAGAGAATAGCGGATATGATCCGAAAGCAGTTCCGGGCCGACAAACTCTCCCGGCTCGGCGAGAATCACCAGGCGCTCGATTTCATTCTCCAATTCCCTGACGTTGCCCGGCCAGTTGAAATTTTGCAGCAGACTGTAGGTTTCCGGTTTAAATCCCGGGACTATCTTGCGTTCCCTTCCCGAGATCTTCTCCAGGAAATAGTCTGAAAGCAGGGGAATGTCATCTTTTCGGTCTCGCAGGGGAGGAACCGTGACGGAGAAAACATTGAGCCGGAAGAAGAGGTCCTGTCGGAATCCCGCTTCTTCCACCATGGTGGAAAGGTCGCGGTTGGTGGAGGCGATAATCCTCACGTTGATCGGTCTCGGCTTGATCTCTCCCACCGGAAGGATTTCACCTTCCTGGATAACCCTGAGGAGTTTAACCTGGAGTTCAAGGGGTGCTTCCCCGATCTCATCCAGGAATAGAGTTCCGCCGTCCGCCTGTTCGAAATAACCCTTACGGGTCTCGGATGCTCCAGTAAACGAGCCCTTGCGGTGGCCGAAAAAAGAACTCTCCACAAGATCACGGGGGATGGCCCCGCAGTTAACCGCCACAAAACTGGCCTCCTGCCTCTGGCTGTTCTGATGAATATACCTGGCCAGCAGTTCTTTCCCGGTGCCGGTCTCACCCTGGATCAGGACACTGGAATCCGTGGCAACCACCTTGTCCAGCATCTTGATCAGTCGTCCCATTGGTTTGCTTTGATAGAGAATTCCGGAAGGTTCCTGGCGCAGGCCCTCCACTTCCTCCCTGAGGCGAAGATTCTCCCTTGCCAGAGCATCGTTGATCTTCTCGAGTTCTCCGGAAAGCCGCTCATTTTCGCGGCGGAGTTCCCAGCTTTCAAGTTCCTGACGAACTGCCTCACGCAGGGATATCGGCTCCCAGGGTTTAGTGATGTAGCGATGGACCTGCCCCTGGTTGATCGCATCCATCAGGTCATCAACCTCAGTGTACCCGGTAAGGATTATTCTAACGCTGTCGGGACTGATTTCCAGGGAACGGGCCAGAAGTTCGACGCCGCTCATCGAGGGCATTTTCTGGTCGGTAATGATTGCGGCGACCTGATTCTTTTCCAGGATTTCGAGGGCCTCCTGACCGTTGGTCGCCTCCAGCACATCGTAGGTTCCGGCGAAGGTACGCCTCAACTTCTGCAAATTGGCGGTCTCGTCATCTACGATCAGAATCTTGAATTTCATCGGCCTCCCACCACCAGGGTAATCTGGGGTTCATGTAACTTTACCATACTAAAAAGGGGAATCACTTATGCCTGATTGGCAGGCTGACGCAAAAGCGGGCGCCCTGGCCGGGCTTGCTGTTCACGGTTATGGTTCCCTTGTGGTCCTGGATAATGGCGAAGCTTATACTCAAGCCCAGTCCGGTCCCGGCCCCTACCGGCTTGGTAGTGAAGAAGGGTTCAAAGATATGCTCCAGCTCCTCGGGCTTCATCCCTTTCCCGTTGTCCTCGATAATAATCTCGGCGTAATCCCCGGCCTGCCTGGTGGTAATTGTTATCCGGCCCTGCTCCGGAATTGCCTGACCTGCATTGATTAACAGGTTCATCAACACCTGATTTATTTTCCCGGATTGGCATTCGATCCGGGGAAGCGAACCGTAATTCCTGACTATCTCGACTCTTCCCTTGAATTCGTTATGGAGCAGGTTGAGGGCCAGATCGATAGCTTCATGCAGGTCGATCTCCTTGAATTCACCTGTTTCAATCCTGGAAAAGGTCCTCAAGTCTCCGACAATTGAATGAATCCTTTCCGCGCCTTCTTCAAAGTTATCTACCAGTGTTCCCAGGTCTTTTATGATGAACCGGTATCCAATCTCTTCTTTAAACCTTTCGACTTTTTCGCGAGGCTCTCCTTCCAGGACCGCCTCTTTCTCATATAAAGCCACCAGTTCCTCGAGTTTTACAATGTAATCTCTGAGGAACCCGGTATTTCCATAGATAAAATTCAAAGGGTTTTTTATTTCATGGGCTATTCCGGCGACCAACTGCCCCAGGGAGGCCAGTTTTTCGCTCTGTACCAGCTGAAACTGAGTTTCCTTGAGTTCATGGTAGGCCTCAGCCATCTCCCTGTTGGCATCTTCCAGGGCCTGGGTGCGTGCCCGCACTTTCTCTTCGAGGTTCTTGTTGAGACTGGTCAGCTGTCGACTTCTCTCCTCCAGGGATGACGCCATAAAATTGAATGAAGTGGCCAGGCGCCCGATTTCATCTGAGGATCTCACTTCCGCCCTGCGGGACAGGTTACCCTTCGCGAGTTGCTGGGCGCTGCGGGTCAGGTCTTTGATCGGAACCGAGAATTTCCGGGCTATGTGGAACGTAAGAATGACTACGAGCAGGCTCGTCAGTGACACTACCGCTATCAGGATAGTCCTCAACTCCCGCACAGATGAAAAAATATCCTCTTCGCTGAGGCTCACCGCACAGGTCCAATTGAAGAAGTCATGGTTCAGATAGGCCAGGCCGGTAATTTTATCTATTGATTCCGGGAATTCGAAACTCTGAGTGTAGGCGCGCTCTTCGATCGCTTCCTGGAGTACCCGTAGGCCCAGGTCTTCCTCCAGCCTGGCATTGTAAAGTCCTTCCGGCAGGGAGATCCCCGCTTCCTCGGCAACCGCGGCGTTCCTGTTTTTCCGATACTGGCTGGCGATTATGGTGTTGTTGTCGCCGGATACAAGGAAGGCTTCTCCAGAACGCAGTGAGCGGGCATCCAGATCCTCCGCTACCTTGTCGGTAATCTCCTGGACATATTCCCAGTTCATCAAAGCCAGGATGCCGCCGACTACTACGCTCCTCTCATCGAAAACGGGGGCTGAAAAGCCGAGGGAATAGCGTTTGGATTCATCAGAATCTTCGTAGCGGTACAGTCGGTTTACCAGGGGGGATTCATGGCGGTCCAGATATCCTATCCGGCCGCTGCGGACCTTCTGCAGCCATCCTGAATTGGGGGTGAATTCGAGCATGTTGCTGCCCGACAGGTTGGCGATTTCCCCCTCGTCCAGGAGCCGGGGGGCGCCGACCCTGGCTTCCCGGTCGATCGTGTTGATCTGGACTATGTCGCCCTCGGCATCGAACAAAACGATGATGTCATAAACTTCGTGGACAATTATCATCTTGTTCAGGATATTCGCAGACGATTCCGTTTCGCCCCCTTTGAGGCTCTCTACAAACTCATTGTGCAGGGTCATGGAGACGGTCTCTTCCATCTTTTCAAGAAGCGTCAATTGAATCTGGTCGGAGATCTCTGCCGCCATTTGCTGCAGGAACAGCACGATTCTGTCTTCGGTTATCTTTTCCCGGGCCACGAAATAGGAAAAAACCGATATCCCGATGAGGGGAACCAGGCACAGGGGCAGAATAAAGCTAAGCAACTTTTGTTTGAGGCTGTTCATGGGCACTGACTAATTAGTACGATAAACCAAAAAAAAGGCTCAATCAATCAGCATAAAAGACCGGTTGAAACCCGATGAGTTCGGATCGCCGGATATTGAAAATTTGCTTTTCGCCGGCTTTAAGATGTATCATCCCTGCCTGCCCTGCGATGCTTTAACCCGCATGCGGGGGGGCAGCCGGGCCGGGCGGCTGCACACCGGCAAGTTCATGCTGGACTTCACGCCCGGATTTTGTTAAAGTTGGCGCTTCTTAAAAAGCCTTTAGTCAAACATTTAAAATAAAGATAAAGCAAAAAGAGATGACACTTAAAAAGGAAAACAAGCAGCAGTTAGTTAAGGACTATCAGAAACACAAGACCGACACCGGATCACCTGAAGTCCAGATTGCCCTTCTGACCGCTCGGATCAGGGAACTTACCGAGCATTTCAAAACCCACAAACAGGATCACCACTCCAGGCGTGGGCTGTTGAAGCTCGTAGGTCAGCGGAGAAGGCTTCTTGATTATCTCAAGAAAAGGGACATCAACCGTTACAAAGACACGATTGATCGCCTCGGCATAAGAAAATAAAAACCACATGCGATTCGACAAGGGGTGTCACGAAAGACACCTCTTGCCCCTCCCGACAGATCTTCCCGGCACCCCCTTTGAGGCAGGATTTTGCATGAATGCAAGACCTGTGCAGCCCTTGTATGCTACCCTTATCAATAAGTATTTATCCATAAAAAAGTAAACCAGAAACTAAATCAGCCCCGGCTGGGAGAGTCTATTTCGACAGTTTCTCAAGCTTGGATGCCCACAAGCTGAGGCCCTGTCCAAGTGGACTCTCTCCCCGGGCCATATTCCATCCTGAAAAGAGGACAATCATGACTACAAAAGTGAATCTCACTGTCGGCGGGCGAGAAATGAATTTCGAAACAGGCCGCATCGCCAAACAGGCCAACGGCTCCGCGTACGTTAGTTGCGGAGATTCAGTCGTTCTGGTAACAGCGTGCGCATCCAGGGAACCAAGAGAAAATATCAGTTTTTTCCCCCTGATATGTGACTACCGCGAATACACATACGCCGCGGGCAAGATCCCCGGCGGTTTCTTTAAGAGGGAAGGTCGCCTCTCCGAGAGGGAGACCCTCACAAGTCGACTTATCGACAGGCCTCTTCGTCCGATGTTTCCTGATGAATACCGCTGTGAGACCCAGATCATTGCCTCGGTTTTCTCCCTGGATCCTGACGTTAACCCGGATGTAATGGCCATCAACGGCGCATCGGCCGCCCTGTGCAGTTCAGATATTCCGTTTCCCTACCCGATTGGAGCAGTCCGGGTCGGATACATCGACAATGAGCTCGTCATAAACCCGGCAAATGGTCAAATCGAAAACAGCCAGCTTGACCTGATCGTTGTAGGTT
>Ga0180430_10004956_pt1 | contig 11143 bp, 5 predicted proteins | sample SS_ome_9_FD_132999 | JGI IMG/M metagenome (GOLD analysis project Ga0180430, IMG submission 132999) | Hypersaline lake sediment archaeal communities from the Salton Sea, California, USA - SS_1_S_2 metaG | ecosystem: Environmental > Aquatic > Non-marine Saline and Alkaline > Hypersaline > Sediment... | reverse complement strand
CTCAACGCCGCCTGGGACGACGACTATCTGCAACAAGTCCTGCTGGGACAATGACTTTTGGTGCGATCGCCCCGGGTATTTCGCGAAGGCAAGGTGGTCGAGGCCAACCTGCCCGCCAGTGTAACAAGCTACGAGGACAAAGAGGCCCCCGGGCAAGGACTGGTCACCTATTCGGTCCAGCCGACGACCGGCAATGCCGTCCCTACCACGGCTACCATCAATATCGGGCCCATCGATCCCGGCGACGCGCTGGTGTACGAACCGTTCGACTACTATCCGCCCGACTTCAAGAGCCCTGTCAGTCTTTTGGGAATGAAAGGTGCCGTCGGTACCAGCGGCGAGTACTACTCGCTGGACGACAATCCCAAGCAGTTTCCCATGGTCATCACAGGTGGCTTGAAGTACGGCGACCTGCCCGTGATGAGCAACCGTGCGCAGGGCGAAGCATCGAGCAAAGGATGCGCCATCGCACTCGATGGTTCTCTGGAGAATGCCGGCCTTCTCAAGGACGGCGCCACGATGTGGATGAGCTATGTCTTCAGGATCTCTGGCGGGTCCGGGATCGTAACCCTGCAATCGGACGACCTGAAAGACGGCATTGGATTCCGTCACAGCGATCGCGAGCTCCAGACCGTGGTGGTTTTGGACGGCGAACAGGTCACCCGAAGGATCGGTCCAGTGAAGACCGAGAAGGAGACCCTCCTTGTCGGCAAGATTATCTGGGGGAAAGATGGCGGCAACGATCAATTTTATCCCATGCTGCCAGTGCAAGATCTCAAACAACCTGCAGAAAATGCTCCTCATCACAAATACCGATATCTCCGGGAGCCAGAGGCCTTCAATATTGACCAGACCAGGCTCAATCGATTGCTGTTTCAGAATGGCGGCAACAACACCTTCGATGAAATCCGCGTCGGGGCGACCTATGAATCGGTTGTTGGCAGCGGGACGAAGCAGATGAAGGAGGAGTAGAGAAAGGCGTTCGGTTTAGGAGCAACTATACTAAACCCCAATAACCTGTCCCTACTAAAAACTCCATCCGAGGAAAAACAACAAGCAAACGAAGGGTGGAAGTAGAAAACAGGAATGACAATGTGAGCCAAGGGCGACGTGATTTCGACTCGAATAGCTCTAAAATCGCGAGATTTCGACAAAATCGCATACAGATAGTGTCGATCGTTCCAAGAGACGACCTTAGCAACCTACGCCGCGCGACGTGTATAACGATGATGCAAACCGCCAATCTGCGTAACAGCGATCACTTCGCCATCTTCTGGCGATTCGACTTCACGCGGCGTCGGCGAGTTGCGATCGAGAGACAAATGCGCAAGCGAGTTGTTGTAGTATTCAACTTAATCGGTTAGGATCCGATGCAGATGCGACTCGTCTGCCAGTTGCTGCCGTAGAGCAAGATTCTCGGCGGCCAGGTAAGCTTGTTTGGTAAACATTGCCCACAGAAATAGTATAATCGCCTTTAGAATCCCCATATTCACGCCCTAGATGGTCCTATAAATCGGGAATTCTAGTCCAATTCTGGGCGAAGAGCAAGTGACGTAAGTCGTTGGCTGTAAAGGCGGACGAGGTTTTTAGTAGGGACAGGTTCGACTTCACGCGGCGTCGGCGAGTTGCGATCGAGCGACAAGTGCGCACGCGAGTTGTTGTAGTACTCAACGTAATCGGTTAGGATCCGAGACAGATGCGACTCGCCAAGAATGATCATGTGGTCCAGGCATTCGCGACGAATAGAACCAATCACACGTTCGCAATATGGATTCTGCCACGGTGATCGAGGCGCAATACTTACTTCTTCGATGTCCATACTCTCTACGCGCGTCGTGAAGTCATCGCCGTAGATGCCATCGTTGTCGCGAAGCAAATAGCGAGGTGCTTCGTCCCACGGAAATGCCTCGATGATTTGTTGACCTGCCCATTGGCCGTAAGGATTCGAAGTGATGTTGAAGTAAACGATCTTACGACGATCGTGGCTCAGGATGATGAAGACATAGAGAACGCGAAATGTGGCGGTCGGAACCGTGAAGAAATCACAGGCCGCCGTAACGGACATGTGATTCTTCAGGAATGTTCGCCAGGTTTGTGATGGCGGCTTTCGACGACGGATCATGTATTTGGCAACCGTGCCTTCCGAAACGTCGTAGCCAAGAAGTTGAAGTTCCGATAGGATCCGAGGTGCTCCCCATGTCGGATTCTCGCGAGACATTCGTCGAATCAGTTTGCGAATCTCAAGCGAAACCGACGGCCGTCCAGGCTCCCCTACCCTTGACTTCAAAGTCCAGAATAGTTTAAACCCGAGTCGATGCCAACGGATGACAGTTTCCGGCTGAACAATAGTCAATGCCGACTCCCATCCCGACCAGATCTTAGAAAGCATAACCCAGAAGACACGATCGCGTGGTTGAAGCTTTGGTCGTTTCACCGATTGTGATTGGACAGCGAGTTGCTGCCGTAAAGCAAGATTCTCGGCAGCCAAGTGGATTCTTGCAAGAAGCATTGCCCGCAGAAATAGCACGCTCGCCTTTAATATGCCCATCTTTACGCCTTCATGGACCGTGGAAATCAACCATTCTAGGCCGAAATTGAACAGATGGCAAGTGACGTAAGTCGTTGACAGTCAAGGCGGACGAGGTTTTTAGTAGGGACAGGCCGATTTGCGTTTTTTCGCTGCTTCCTCTTCATATTTCTTAGCTGCTACGGCAACCCAAGCACGTTGAGTTGCATCTAAATGTCGACGATTTAAAAAGTGGCTTTTTGTCAAAAAAATGCGACATCGCCTGAAAAACACCGTATTTCTACGGTCTCCTCCAGTCAGTCTGTATGAATATTATCGATTACTCATCCATATTAGCTGCATTTCGGGGAGCTGATACCCCTTTTTTCTTACGGTCTATTCCAAACAATCATCTTCATGGGAAAGAAACGTCAGGGGCAGCTTAACCTGCAATTGCCGACGAGAATGGAATCGAACCGGAGTGCATACAAGGCAGCACTTTCCTGGTTATACTGTTCGGACATAGTTTCATTTATTGAGAATGAGGGTTAAACTTAACATACATCTGGAAACTTGACGGCAGTAATAATGTCATCTGCGACGCAATGAGAAGATCGACGGTCAATAGATCGACCGATTTCACCGCTAGCCTCCCGGCCGACAGCAATCATGAAACGTATTCTTCTTTCAATCATCATTGTCGTCTTCACAATTCTAGCAACGATTGGTGCTATCAATGTTCGCTTCAATAGCGACCCGCGGTTCCTGCTGGACGATATGGAACAGCTCGATCCGACGCTCGAGATCTGGTCCGAAGACTTCGAAAATGTCGATCGTCAGTGCCAAGTATTGATCGAAGCGGATAATTGCCTAACTGTCAACACGCTACGTGTGGTGCAAAAGATCGTCGGTCGAGTCGAGGAACTTGACTTTGTCGAATCCGTAGTCAGCCCGCTCAACATTCGCGGTCGCCGCCGCGCAGGTCGATATCTACTTCCACTGATTCCCGTTTCGCTCGATCCGGTGCAACTTCGCCTCCGCCAGGCGGAAATCGAGTCGCACCCGTTGATCGAGGGCCAGCTCGTTTCAAGCGACCGAAAGCGGCTTCTGATTCTTATCGCTCTGAACCAAGCGAGCCAAGAAACGCCCCTGCTGGAACAAACCCTACGAACGTTACGCAACATACTTCGCGAAGAGTCGAAAGAGACCGCGGTTCGCGCGTCGCTAACGGGCGCGCCTGCGATTCAGGCCGACATTCACCGAGAGATGCGACTCGACCAACTTCGATTCAACATCATCGGCTTGAGTCTCGCCAGCCTAGTTGCCGTTCTTGTTTTCAGAAGTCTAAGTGCCGCGATTATTGCGGGCACGGCACCGTCGATCGGCGTTCTATGGACGGTCGGCGTTATGGGAGTGGCTGGCATTGATCTGAACATCATGAACAGCGTTCTGCCGCTGATGATTCTTGTTATCGGATATACGGACAGTGTTCATATATTGTTGCATGTACGACGCTCGCTGCGCAAGGGCGAATCTCAAGCTGTCGCCGTCGACAGCGCCGTTCGCGCCCTCTGGATGCCATGCTTGATGACTTCACTTACGACGGCGGCCGGTTTTGCGTCGCTGCTGATTTCCGACATTCCCGTGCTTCGTGAGTTCGGAATGATCGGCGCGATCGGTTGTACGGTCAACTTTCTCGCCGTCATATCGATCCTACCTCTACTTGCGATGACACCACTTGGCCGAATGCTGGTCAAATCGAAAGATGAAAAGAACACGGAACAGAAAAACGAATCACCGAGAAAGAATCCGGACGAAGGCTTGCTAGCGATTGCAATCGATCACCTGGGACGATTCGCCGATCGGTATCATACGATAGTGTCAATCGCCGGTATCGCCCTTGTTCTGCTCTGTACGTACGCTTGCACGAAGTTGACTCCGGACAACCGAATTCGTTACAATCTGCCCGTCGCTAGCGATTCATTTCGTGCGTTTCACGAAATCGACGAGCATTTCGGCGGCGTGATGATGATTCACGCAATGGTCCGCTGGGACGATTCGCGGTCGCTCGCCGACGAACGCCTGCTAACTGCGATGTCTCGTATCGACCGGGCGTTCGAAAAACATCCGACAATCTGCAAACCACTTTCGATCCTTAACGTTCTAGAAAGTTTACCCCGACTGAACGAGCGCCCCGGAGCATTCGAAGACGATCCCTTGACGGAGCAAGTGGAAAGTACCGATCCGCTTGATAAACTTCGCGGCAAGACGGGTAGTTTGCGATTGATTCCAGAGGAGATGTTGGCGAGACTTTATAATCGAGAGCAAAAACGTGCAACAATTTATGGACATGTGCCCGACTGCGGTACCGGCGCGATCATGTCGACGCTGGCCGACCTGCAGGTCGAAATGGATCGGATAATGGCCGACTACCCAGGCATTCGAATCGACCTGACCGGACACACGGCTGTCGGTGCGCGTCTGTTCGCACAACTAATGTCGCAACTCGGACGATCTCTTTTGCTAGCAGGCGTTATTATCTTCCTCTTCCTGCTAGTTGCGATTCGTTCGATACCGCTAGCGATGCTCGGAATCATTCCCAATGCGATAGCACTGTCAGGTACCGGTGCCGCGATCGTTCTCTCAGGCGAATCGTTCCAATACGTAAGCGTACTGGTATTCACGATCTGCCTGGGCATTGCGGTCGACGATACGATTCACTTCATCGTTCGCTTCCAACGACTGCGCAAAGATTCGTCGCAGGGCGATCGCTGCCCTATAAGAGCAACAGTACACGAAGTCGGACTGCCCATACTCATGTCAACCGTCATCTTCCTGGTTGGCTTCGTAACGGTTTCGCTCAGCGAGATTCCTACATTACGAACGTTTTCGTGGCTGGCATGTATCAGTTTGACACTTGCGGTCCTAGGCGATCTCGTACTGTTGCCGGCATTGATTCGTACATTAACAAATATTCGCAAGCGGCTTCGTGGCGAAAAACAAAGCAACGGGGACGAAGATTCTTCATCGCACCGTAGCGAATAAAGAAAATCGCTTCTCGTTCTAGTCCGACTTCAGCGCATCAAACATATCGGCTGTTAGTTGTGACAGATCTTCGGCCAGTTTGTGAAGCGACTCTCCGAGCATTTCTTGCCAAGGAATCGACATGCGTGCGAATACGGGATCTAGCCGTCGGCTAAGTTCAACGGCCGAGAGGGAATCGAATCCCAACTCGGAGATCGGACGCGTCGGATCGATGTCTTCGGGGCTCACATCCCCCATGACGGCCGCGATCTCGTGGCGCAGAAAAGCTTCCAGTCGCAAGCTGTATTCCTCGGGAGGCGAATGCCAGAATCGATTCCAAAACTCGAGTTGGGCAGCAACAGGATTTTCAGGCACGACCGGCAGCGAGCCAATAGTAGACGGATCTTTCTCCGACGCGCGAGCGACTAGAATCGTCTTCGGAAGCGGTGAGTCGACACCAAAGATCGAGTCGACCTGATCGAAACCGGCATCGCGTAACCATGAGATCCAATGCCTCGCCGTGTGATCGGAACCGCCAACCGCCATTCGCGTCGGCCGCCATCCCATTTGTCCAAGTGCAAAATAAAGATCGAGCCAAGGCGTCGCCCCGGTCGGAAGTGCGATGAAAAGTAAACCGCCAGGTAGAAGCAATCGCTTGAAACCTCGCAGCAACGTCTCTTGCGAGCCGGCTGCATACCAGGGGCTTGGACAAAGTATAATGTCGTATCGAGCGCAATGCTCGGCCGGCAACGGCGTGTCGAGATCGATCACCGCCTGCTCAATCGTCCGCCCCTCTTCCATCTCACGGCAAGCGAGCGATAATAGCAAAGGCGATGAATCGCAAGCTACATAATCGGCAGATTGAAAACTGGGCTGAACCGTTCGTGTAAGTACTCCGACTCCTGCGTTGATTTCCAAAACACGTGCTGGTCGGCCAGGCTCGTTGGGAAGGATCGCTTCCACCAATCCTGAAAGAATCGGCGTGAGGATTTCATCGGATTCGCTTGACGAGATCGAACGATCGAACAATCGGAACACTTCTTGAATCGCTACATCCGAGTCTTGCTCGGCTCGCATAAAAGCTGGTAGATAGGGGCAGACCCCACGTGCAATATCGAGTGACACTTGAGCAAATGCATCGTCAAGATCGTGCGACCCGGCCGCTTGATCGGGCACTCGCGAAGGATCGAATCGCAAGCCGTTTTCCACGGTCTGCAGAATCCCCGCCGAAGACGCCAATGCGCACCAGCGAACGACCCACTCCTCCATTCGCGGGTCGACGCCAAGCCGTCGAGCGAGATCGTCCGGTTGGAATGGTTCATCGACATTGTTTAGACCGATCTCCAACATCGTGCCAACCAACATTTCGCGACAAGCGTTATCGACCGTCGGCCAAGACTCGTCGAGCGTGTCGGCAGAAATCGGATCGAAGTCTCGGCAGATCTCCGCCGGGTCGGGCAGCTTGACGGCAGAATCTCGACTTGGATCGGGATTTGCCGTATCCATCGCCGATGTCGTTTCGATCGTTGCGCGGATTCGAGCCGCAACGGTCGAACCATCGGTCGAACGCAGCGTAACGTCGAACGTTTCTAAATCGTCATCCTTCGTTCTCTTTGCGTCGCAACAGAGAGCTGGAGAATCTGCGGCTTCATAAAACGAGATTGCTTCGAAACGGACGGTAATATCACTATCGGGCTCACCTTCCGCCAGCCAGAATCGCGATAGCAAGGACTGGCGACACCCTTCGAGAAACATCGGATGAAGCAGATAATCTCTCGCGAATTCGAGTTCCTCTTTCGGCAATCGGAGCGTGGCGGTCGCTACTGTGCCATTCGTACGAATTCGATCGACCACGTGCGGCTGATTTCTTAAACGTGAATCGCCATAGAAATCAAAACCAGATATTTCCATCGGCAAGTCGGCAAGTTCATCAATCGCCCGATCCGTGAAAATAGCATCTTCGACCGACGGATCGATTCGTGCAGTTGCAAGCTTTATCCATTGCGATTCGTTGGCATCGCCCAACGAGGATTCACACCATATTTCCGCGGCATCAAGCGAATTACAATCCTGGGGCAGTGTCAACCAAAGCGTGTCGCTGGTTGCACTGATTTCGAAAGATTCGTCATGAAGTTCCAAGTCGGTAACCTTATATGCCTCGCTCTCCCATAGCTCGGTCGCGGCGGCAAGCAGCAACTCGGGAAACCAAGTTAATGCCGGCAGATCGGCGGTTGTTTGCGGCATCGTTTCGACTGGCATGTAGAACAGGGCAAACGGCGGCGGGCCAGGCTGTCGACGTATTGGAATCGGATGCGATAGCGACTTTGATCGAGCTTCGCTGCTAGAATCACTTGCAGATTCCGGCGATACCAGCGCGGGCAACAGCTCATTCAGCTTCGGCCGATAACGCCAATGCGTCTGCCTCTCGAAAGGATAGGTCGAATAGGCAACGGTCCGACACGGTTGGGACGCCTGAATTCGTTGCCAATCGATCTCCACTCCACTGCGATGAAGTGCCGCCAGCAAACGGGCGACCTCATACCAGGGATCGTCATCGCCTGCTGCCCCAACCGAAAATGCCGATCCGCTTGTCATGATTCCGTCATTAAGCGACGATCCAATAACATAAGTCACGTCGCACGATCGATCGTCCAAGTAACGCCCTATTCCTTCGGGTAGATCATGAAAATCTTCATCCGAATAATTAGAGGGAAGGTCGGTCACAAGCTTACCCGATGCGGGATCAAGAATGCCGCAACGGGGCTCGATTCGCATGGGCATCGCCGATTCTTTGCCGATTATTCGACCTACGGTCCATTCAAGAGATTGCGTCAGGTCGACCGCTTCGGCAGCAAGGAACGCTGCTAGCTCCATCCCTCCCCAGGCACTAACGACGGTGGGCATGACTCCCCAGCGTCGAAATAGGTCAACGAAGGATAATCTCGCAACGACATCCAAGACACGCGACACGGTTGGATCGGACGACAACGACGGCGTTTCGAAAAGCGTCGCAATATCGATATTCGAATCGATTCGTGCAACGACCTCGCTTGCATTTTGAACGATACCGCGATAATCATCATCTTGCCGATAAAGTTGCCAGCTGAATCCCTTCCACAGAGCCACGGGGGGAATCAGCATTAGCGTACGGACAGTCGACGGAATCGGCTGACAGGAATCGTCGTCGGCTGTTGCCCACGCTTTCAAGCAGTCGATCGCTTCGTCTCGTTTTCGAACAACTGCGGCGTGCCGATAAGGAAAGTGCGCGCGGCCGACAAGACTCGTGTGAGCGAAGTCAGCGATCGCCGCGTTCCCGTCCGCAAGGTCTAACTGCATCCGAGCAGCAAGCGTTTTGGTAGCGGCAGGGTTACGTGCGGACACGCTTAAAACATAGGAAGTTCTTTTCGTTTCAGGATCATCATCTTCAGTGGCACTGGGTCGTTGGTCCGCTTCTTGCAGGATCACATGCGCGTTCGTGCCGCTAAAGCCGAACGAACTGATACCGGCGATCCGTGGTCGATCGTCGCGTCGATTCCAGTCGGTCGATTCCGTCGGAATCGTAATCGGTATTTCACTCCACGGAATAAGGGGATTCGGATTACGCAAATTCAAATGAGCAGGAATCGACTCATGCCGAAGCGCGAGCAAGGTTTTAATCATACTAGCCACGCCGGACGCCGCTTCGGTGTGCCCGATATTCGTCTTCAGCGAACCGACAAGTAAATTTCGTCCCACAGCCTCGCGGTTCCCGAAAACATCGGCCAACGCTTGGATTTCGATCGGATCGCCCAGAGCGGTGCCCGTCCCGTGCGCCTCGATATAATCGACTGCTGCGGGATCGATTCCAGCTACACGCTGCGCACTGCGAATAACATCCGCCTGCGAATATCGATTGGGGATAGTGAGTCCGCCGGTTCGCCCGTCGTGCCCTACGGCGGAACCTCGAATGAGTCCAAGAATCGGATCGTGACCGGCGAGCGCGTCGGAGAGTCGCTTCAGGACAAGCACGCCGCAACCTTCGCCTCGCACATAACCATCGGCGGCGGCATCGAAGGTGTGGCAATGACCGGTGGGCGATAACGCTTTGAACTTGCAGAAGTAGATCGTCACTTCGGGCGCGAGTGTCAGGTTGACACCGCCCGCAAGCGCGACGTCGCACTCGCCCGCGCGCAGATAACGACACGCTAAATCGACGGCAACCAGCGACGAGGAACAAGACGTGTCGATCGCGATGCTAGGTCCCTCGAGTCCCAAGACGTAAGAGATGCGACCAGCGGCGACCGACATCGAGTTGCCCGTGCCCGAGTAGGCGTCGAAATCGCCCGTGCCCGAGATCGCACCCGTATAACTGCTTGCCCCCATGCCGACAAAAACACCGGTCCGTGCGCGACGCAATCGGTTGCCTGCCCAGCCTGCTCGCTCGAGCGCCTCCCAGCTCGTTTCCAACAGGAGTCGCTGCTGCGGATCGGTACTTAACGTTTCGCGGCTGGAGATTCCGAAAAAGCGATGATCGAAGGTTGCGACATCATCGATAAACGATCCGTACCGCGTATACATCTTTGCTTCGGCATTCGGATCGTCGCTATAATACGCGTCGATATCCCATCGCTCGGACGGAACCTCCGTAACCGTTTCGCGTCTGTCGGAAAGGAGCTGCCAAAACTCGTCAGGCGTACGAGCACCGGGAAAACGGCAGCCGATCGAGAGTACGGCAATTGGTTCACGCGCAGCTTGCTCCATTTCGCCCAGCCGTTGCTGGAGGCAAGTATTTAGCAGCAGCAATCGTTCGCGCGAAAGAGACGCGATTCGCTGATCAAGATCACTCATTCAATCTGCTTCCTTACATCATCGTCGGACATTTTCTCGATCGACTCGATCAGCGATGCCGTCATGTCTTCTACCGTGGCGGGCTCTGCTGGTTCGGGTTGGGCCATCTTTTCTTTCGGCCGATCGCCACAAGGCAGCTTCATCACGTCGCGAACGATGTAACCACTCATCGCATGTATCGTCGGATAATCGAACAGAAGCGTCACGGGCAAAACGATCCCCGAGGCCGTAGTAAATCGATTTGCCATTTCGACCGCCATCAGCGAGTCGAATCCCAATTCATTAAGCGGTGCGTGCGGATCGATCGACTCGGCCCTTGCGATTCCCAAGATTCGACTTGCGTCTTGACGAACGTGGTCGACCAAAAGATCGATTCGCTCGGCCGGCGGTGCTCCTTCGATACGCTCAACCAGCTCGAGCCATTCCTTGGTCGGTTCCATCGAAGCGAGTCGTTCACCCGCCAGTGCCTGAAGCACAGGAGGCTCCGTGCCAGGTGGAAATCGACCGAGCATTCGCTGCCAGTCGATCGGCAGGACGGCAGCCTGAATCGCGTCTTCCTCGATCAGCATTTGCATCACTTCGATCGCATCGTTGGGAGCGAGAGTGGACAATCCCATCGCGTCCCACTGCTGCCGCGCCGCTCCCTCGGTTCGCGTCGCCATTCCACCCTCCTGCCAAGGTCCCCAGTTGATACTCGTTGCTGGCAAACCGAGTGAATGACGCGCATGGGCGAGCGCATCGAGAAAAGAATTCGCCGCCGCGTAATTCGACTGTCCAGGCGAACCG
>Ga0180430_10004955_pt1 | contig 11144 bp, 11 predicted proteins | sample SS_ome_9_FD_132999 | JGI IMG/M metagenome (GOLD analysis project Ga0180430, IMG submission 132999) | Hypersaline lake sediment archaeal communities from the Salton Sea, California, USA - SS_1_S_2 metaG | ecosystem: Environmental > Aquatic > Non-marine Saline and Alkaline > Hypersaline >... | reverse complement strand
CCTGACAAAAGCAGCCTCCGGGCTGCTTTTGTTTTACACTAGCCCGAACTTTTCCAGACTGCGATTCCATGCTCACCTATCCCGAACCGGACCCGGTCCTTTTCAGCATTGGCTCCCTGAAGATCCACTGGTACGGCTTCATGTACCTGATCAGCCTTGCCGGTGGCTGGGCGCTGGCACGGTGGCGGGTTCGACGCAACCCGGCACTCGGCTGGAAAGGCTCCGAACTCGACGACCTGCTTTTCTACGTCGCCCTGGGTGTCGTCGTCGGTGCCCGTCTCGGCTACATCCTTTTCTATGACCTGCAACAGGTCGCCGAAGATCCGTTGCGTATCCTGCGGGTGTGGGAAGGCGGCATGTCCTTCCATGGCGGCCTGCTCGGCGTCATCCTGGCCATGTGGCTGTTTGCACGCAAGCACGGGCGATCCTTTTTCAATATCGCCGATTTTATCGCGCCCATCGTGCCCCTCGGGCTGTTCGCCGGGCGCATCGCCAACTTCATCAACGCGGAACTCTGGGGCGCTCCGACCGATCTTCCGGTCGGCATGCAGGTGCGCTGCGGCCTCTCCTCCAGTGACCAGGCCCTGTGCGAACGCGTCGGCACATCCGCGGATGGCCTGATGTCCGTCCCCGTGCATGCATCCCAGCTCTACGAGGCCGCACTGGAAGGCGTTGTACTCTTTCTGATCCTGTGGTTCTATTCGGCAAAACCCCGTCCGGCAATGTCCGTGTCGGGACTCTTCCTGCTCGGTTACGGGATCTTCCGTTTTGCGATCGAGTTCGTGCGCATGCCGGATGCGCACATCGGGTACCTTGCCGGCGGCTGGCTGACGCTCGGCATGGTGCTGACACTGCCGATGATAGCGGGAGGCATTCTCCTGCTGGCACTGGCAGCCAACAGGAGTAAAGGGCATGCAGCAGTATCTTGAACTCATGCGCCATGTGCGGGAGAACGGTACCTTCAAGGAGGACCGCACGGGCACAGGCACGCTGTCGGTTTTCGGTTACCAGATGCGGTTCGACCTGTCGCAGGGATTTCCGATGGTCACGACCAAGAAACTGCACCTGCGCTCCATCATCCACGAGCTCCTGTGGTTCCTGAAGGGCGAGACCAACATCGGTTACCTGCACGACAACGGCGTCACCATCTGGGACGAGTGGGCCGACGAGAAGGGCGACCTCGGCCCCGTCTACGGCTACCAGTGGCGCTCATGGCCAGCAGCCGACGGGCGCCACATCGACCAGATCTCGCAGGTGATCGACCAGATTCGCAACAACCCCGACTCGCGGCGCATCATAGTCTCGGCCTGGAATGTCGGCGACCTCGACAGCATGGCGCTCGCACCCTGCCACGCCTTCTTCCAGTTCTACGTCAACGACGGCAAGCTCTCCTGCCAGCTCTACCAGCGCAGTGCCGACATCTTTCTCGGCGTGCCGTTCAATATCGCCTCCTATGCACTCCTGACAATGATGATGGCCCAGGTGTGCGATCTCGAGCCCGGCGACTTCGTGCACACCTTCGGTGACGCGCATCTCTACAGCAATCATCTCGAGCAGGCCGACGAGCAGCTGTCGCGCGAGCCTTACCCGCTGCCGACGATGCGCCTCAATCCCGACGTGAAGGAGCTGTTCGCTTTCACTTTCGACGACTTCGAGATCCTCGACTACCGGCATCACCCGCATATCAAGGCGCCGGTTGCCGTCTGAGGCCCTGCCCGGGCGCCATCCGGCGCTTGCCAGAACAAAGGCGGGTCTTCCTATAATAGGCGCATGAACAGCGCTCACCGCTTGTCCGCATGTCGCATCATCGACACCCATTGCCATCTCGACATCGAGCAATTCGATGTGGACCGCGAGGAGGTGCTGGCGCGCGCAAGAAAGAATGGCGTCACGGACCTGATCATTCCCGCTGTCACAGCAGACCGCTGGGACCGGCTGCTGGCATTGTGCGCGCGGGACAGCGGGCTGCACCCTGCCCTCGGGCTGCATCCTGTCTATCTCGAGCAGCATGACGACGAAGACCTCGAGAAACTGCCCGACGCCATCGCGGCTTCCCGGCCGGTCGCAGTCGGCGAGATCGGCCTGGACTTCGCCCTGCGTGAACTCGACAGGGAAAGACAGATCAGCTTGCTCGAGCGTCAGCTGGAGATTGCCGAAGCGTTCGCCTTGCCGGTGATCCTGCATGTCCGCAAGGCGCATGACGATATCATCCGGCTGCTGAAAAAGCGCACGCTGCCGGGCGGCACCGTGCACGCCTTCAACGGCAGTCTCCAGCAGGCCGAGACCTACATTGCGATGGGATTCAAGCTGGGGTTCGGTGGCATGCTGACGTTCGAGCGCTCCAATAAACTGCGCCGGCTCGCGAACGCATTGCCGGCGTCGGCGCTGGTACTCGAGACCGACGCTCCCGACCTGACCGTGGCGTCACACCAGGGAGAGCGCAACAGCCCCGAGTACCTGCCGGAAGTGCTCACTGCGCTGGCCGAGGTCCGGGGAGAGTCACGCGAAGAGGTTGCGGCCTCGACGAGCGCCAACGCACGCGCAGTCTTCCGTCTCGCCTGAGCGCGCCGGCCGTCCGGATAACCGGGAAGCGTTTCCGCTCCCCGGCCGTGTCATGACACGAAGCGCAACTCCTCGCCCGCAAGCTCGACCCTGACACTGCTGCCGGGCGGAAAGCGTCCGGCGAGAATCTCCTGGGCCAGCGCATTCTCGAGTTGCTGGCGGATCGCCCGCTTCAGCGGCCGTGCGCCGTAGACGGGATCGAAGCCGGCCTCGCCGAGATGGTCGAGTGCTTCCGTGGTGAGCTCCAGCGTGATATCGCGCTCGGCCAGACGACGCTTGAGATAGTCGATCTGGATCTCTGCGATAGCACGAATCTGCTCTTTCGCGAGCGGGTGGAACACCACGATCTCGTCGAGCCGGTTGATGAACTCCGGCCGGAAATGGCGCCCGACCACCTCCATGACGGCGCTTTTCATCTCGTCATACTGCGCCTCGGTGGCCATCGTCTGGATGATGTCCGAGCCGAGGTTCGAGGTCATGACGATGACCGTGTTGCGAAAATCGACCGTGCGCCCCTGTCCATCCGTGAGGCGGCCGTCATCGAGCACCTGCAGCAGGATGTTGAAGACATCCGGATGCGCCTTCTCGACCTCGTCGAGCAGGATCACCGAGTAGGGACGACGACGGACCGCCTCGGTGAGGTAACCCCCCTCTTCGTAGCCGACATAGCCCGGAGGCGCACCGATCAGCCGGGCAACGGAGTGTTTCTCCATGAATTCCGACATGTCGATACGAACCATGGCCTCCTCCGTATCGAAGAGGAACTCGGCCAGCGACTTGCAGAGCTCGGTCTTGCCGACGCCGGTCGGCCCGAGGAACAGGAATGAACCGTTCGGGCGGTTGGGATCCGCGAGACCGGCGCGCGAGCGGCGAATCGCGTTCGAGACGGCGACGACGGCCTCGTTCTGGCCGATGACGCGCCTGCCGAGTTCCTGCTCCATCTGCAGCAGTTTCTCGCGCTCGCCCTCGAGCATCTTCGAGACCGGGATGCCCGTCCAGCGCGAGACCACCTCGGCGATCTCTTCCTCGCTGACCTTGTTACGCAGCAGTTGCGTCTCCTGCTGTTCGGCCTCGTCTGCCTTCTGCAGCTGGGCCTCGAGTTCGGGAATGCGGCCATACTGCAGTTCGGACATGCGCTGCAGGTCGCCGGCCCGGCGCGCCGTTTCGAGTTCGATCCGCGCCTGGTCGAGTTCCTCCTTGATATGCGTCGTGCCCTGCACGGCTGCTTTCTCGGACTTCCAGATCTCCTCGAGATCGGAGTACTCCTTCTCGAGACGGCCGATCTCCTCCTCGAGATCCGCCAGGCGTTTCTTCGAAGCCTCGTCGGACTCCTTCTTGAGCGCCTCGCGCTCGATCTTGAGCTGGATGAGGCGACGCTCGAGCCGGTCCATCTCCTCGGGCTTGGAATCGATCTCCATGCGGATACGCGATGCCGCTTCGTCGATGAGGTCGATCGCCTTGTCGGGCAGCTGGCGGTCCGTGATATAGCGGGTCGAGAGGGTCGCGGCCGCGACGATCGCCGGGTCCGTGATCTCGACACCGTGGTGCACCTCGTAGCGCTCCTTGAGACCACGCAGGATCGCGATGGTATCCTCGACACTGGGCTCGTCAACGAGCACTTTCTGGAAGCGGCGCTCGAGCGCGGCATCCTTCTCGATGTACTTGCGGTACTCGTCGAGCGTGGTGGCGCCGATGCAGTGCAGCTCGCCGCGCGCCAGCGCGGGCTTCAGCATGTTGCCTGCATCCATGGCGCCCTCGGCCTTGCCGGCGCCGACCATGGTGTGGATCTCGTCGATGAAGAGAATGATGTTGCCCTCGGACTTGGCCACGTCGTTGAGCAGCGCCTTCAGGCGCTCCTCGAATTCGCCACGGAACTTGGCGCCGGCCAGCAGTCCACCGAGGTCGAGCGACAGCAACCGCTTGCCCTTGATGCCCTCGGGCACCTCGCCGTTGACGATACGCTGCGCAAGCCCCTCGACGATGGCTGTCTTGCCGACGCCGGGCTCGCCGATCAGCACGGGATTGTTCTTGGTGCGGCGCTGCAGCACCTGGATGGCGCGGCGGATCTCTTCGTCGCGACCGATCACCGGGTCGAGCTTGCCCTGCTCGGCACGCTCGGTCACGTCAATGGTGTACTTCTCCAGCGCCTGGCGCTGGTCCTCGGCATTCGGATCATTCACAGCCTGGCCACCGCGCATCTGCTCAATCGCCTCCTCGAGCGACCCTTTCGAGGCGCCGGCTTCTCGCAACAGCTTGCCGAGCTCGCCTTTCTCCTCGAGCGCGGCCAGCAGGAAGAGTTCGCTGGAGATGTACTGGTCATTGCGCTGCTGCGCCAGCTTGTCCGTCTGGTTCAGCAGGCGACCGAGATCGTTCGAGACATGGACATCGCCCTCCGAACCCTGCACGGACGGCAGGCGCTCGAGCATGACACCGAGACCGGAGCGCAGCTGGTTGACATTGACGCCGGCCTTCGTGAGCAGGTGACGTGCCGTACCGCCCTCCTGGTCGAGCAGGGCGACCATGAGGTGCACCGGTTCGATGAACTGGTGATCACGGCCCACGGCGAGACTCTGCGCGTCCTGCAGCGCCAGCTGGAATTTGCTTGTGAGTTTGTCCATTCGCATGATGACTATCCCGAATCAGAAAAAATTACTTCACCGGATATAGGGGTATTAAACGGCGTTTCAAGCTGTATTGAGAAGTTCCTCCATGCGCTGCATCAACTCTGCATGGCTCTTACCGGCCGGGTCGATCGGCGGATGGACGTGCACGCGCGCATGGCCGCGCATCACCAGCGCCGGCAGGATGTGCCCCGCCCCCACGACACCCTCGATCGTCGCGGGATAGAGGCTGCAGTTTGCCCGAACCGCCAGCCGGGCGGCACCGCCCTTGAGGCGTCGTGGCGGATCGTCGGGCAGGTGGATCCGGCCATGGGGAAAGAGCGCCACGACCTCGCCACGTTCGAGTGCCTCAATGGCGTCACGCAGCGCTTTCTCGGGACGCCCCGCACGGTCGACCGGGATACAGCCGATCGCACGGAAGAGCCAGGTGAAGCCCGGCCAGTTGTAGTGCTCGCGCGCGATCATGAAGCGCAGGGGCCGGTTCGACATCGCGATCAGCAGCAGGGCGTCGAGCCCGGAAAGGTGATTCGCGACAACCAGCGCCGGCCCGGTATCGGGCAGCGCGAGGGGGTCATGCTCCAGGCGGTGATACCGGAGACAGAAGAGCCGGTTGAATCCCTCGAGCCAGTTGAGCCAGCGATTGCCGTAGTCGGTGCGATGGTAGCGCTGCACGACGACAATCGCGCGCCAGGTCAGCAGCAGTAGCAGGAGAATCAGAACCGGGATGAGCCAGCCGGACACGTTCACTCCAGCCAGATCAGGGTCGCCATGCGCCCGGTCACGCCGTCGCGGCGGTAGGAGAAGAAACGCTCGCTGTCACTGAAGGTGCAGAAATCGCCGCCATGGACCTGCGTGACGCCGGCGGCCCTGAGATGCGTTCGGGCCAGCGCGTAGATGTCGGCCAGCCAGTGGCCCGGACGTGAAAGGGTAAAGGCCCTCCCGGAGTCGGCGTGGAGGGAGACGAAAGCCTCCCGTACCTCGTCACCGACCTCGAACGCCTCCGGTCCAATTGCGGGACCGAGCCAGGCAACAAGCTCCCCCGGGGCCTCCCCGAAACGGTCGACAACCTGTTCGAGCACACCCGCAGCGAGCCCGCGCCAGCCCGCATGGGCGGCAGCGACACGGGTGCCGGAGCGGTTGGTGAACAGCACGGGCAGGCAGTCGGCCGTCATGACAGCGCACACCCGCCCCGGCCGGCCGGACCAGGATGCATCCGCCTCGCAGGCGGCTTCATCGGCAGGCGTCTCTGCAACGGCGCAACCATGGACCTGTCGCAACCAGAAGGGCTCCGAGGGCAGGCCTGCCTCACGCATCAGGAGACGGCGGTTCTCGGAAACGGCCGCCGGATCATCCCGCACGTGATCGCCGAGATTCAGACTTCTCCAGCGCCCCTCGCTGACACCACCGGCTCGCGTTGTACTGAGCGCGCGCACGGATGGAGGAACGGGCCATTGCGGGATGATCCAGTCAGGCATCTTTCGCATCTTCCCGCAGCACCGAAAGCAGCTGCTCCATGTCATCGGGCATCGGCGCCTCCCATTCAATCCACTCCCCCGTCGCCGGATGGTCGAAACCGAGCCGGAAGGCATGCAGCGCCTGGCGCCTGAAGCGCCGCAAGGCCTCCCTGAGGGCGTCACCGCAGCCTGCGGGAATCTGCAGCCGACCGCCATAGAGCGGATCGCCAACGACCGGATGGCGGATGTGGGCCATGTGCACGCGAATCTGGTGCGTGCGTCCAGAGTGGAGCTTCACCTGCAACAGGCAGTGGGCGCGAAAACGCTCGAGCACGCGGTAATCGGTCATGGCCGGTTTGGCGTTCTCGCTATAGAGCACGGCCATTTTCTTGCGGTGCACGGGATGACGGCCGATGGGCTCATCGACGGTGCCGCCGGCAACCATGAGGCCATTCACGATGGTGCGGTACTCCCGGTGAATATCGCGCTTCTGCAGCATCTCGACGAGCTGTTTGTGGGCCCGCTGGCTTCGGGCCACGACCAGCAGGCCGCTGGTGTCCTTGTCGAGCCGGTGCACGATGCCGGCCCGCGGCAGGGTTTCGAGGGAAGGATCATGATGCAGCAGGCCGTTGAGCAGGGTGCCCACCGGGTTGCCGGCAGCCGGGTGCACGACCAGTCCCGGGGGCTTGTTGATGACGATCAGGTCGTCATCCTCGTAGAGAATATCGAGGTCGATCTTCTCGGGCGCGTCCTCGATGACAGCCTCCTCCACGGCCTGCAATTCGATGCGATCGCCGGCAGTCACCTTCTCCTTGACGGCCCGGGGTGTGCCATTGACAGTCACTCTCCCGGACTTGACCCACTTCTGCAGCCTGCTTCGGGAGTAGTCGGGAAAGAGTTCGGCAAGCACCTGGTCCAGGCGCTTGCCGGCCAGTTCATCCGGAACCGACGCATGGAGCATCTGCCTGGTCATTGCTGCACGAACCCTGTCCGATTCCGGTATAATTTCGCCATTTCGGCAATTTTATCAGGAACAAACCCGTCATGGGGCGCTCACTCATCTCACTGATTCTTGCTGCTCTGCTGCTGTCCGCCTGCTCGATTCTGCCGGAGCAGGAAGACGAGACCAGGAACTGGTCAGCAGAGCGCTTCTATACCGAGGCCTCGACAAAGCTTGCCGAGGGCAATTACCAGGACGCCATCGAGTACTATGAGAAGCTCGAGGCCCGCTACCCCTATGGCTACTATGCGTCCCAGGCCCAGCTCGATGTGGCCTATGCCTACTACAAGTACGATGAACCGGATGCTGCCGTCGATGCCCTCGACCGATTCATCCGCCTCCATCCGGACCACCCGCAGGCAGCCTATGCCCACTACATGAAAGGAATCGTCAACCTGAATCGCAACCTCGGGCTCGTCGAGCGATTTATCCCGACCGACGCCTCGCAGCGCGATCCCGCATCCTACACGCAGTCCTACAAGGATTTCATGGAAGTCATCGAGAAATATCCTGACACACGCTATGCACGCGACGCCCGGCAACGCGCGATCTATCTGCATAACAGCCTGGCCATGCACGAGATCCACATTGCAGACTACTACATGGATCGCGGCGCCTACCTCGCCGCGGCGAAGCGCGCGGCCGGCGTCATCGAGAACTACCAGCGCACGCCGGCTGCAAAACGGGCTCTCGAGATCATGGTCGAGGCCTACAGGAAACTCGATCTCCCTGAACTGGCTGCCGATGCCGAACGCGTACTGGCTGTCAACGAAGCACAGGGCAATTTCATCGAGGACGCCGACCTCGAGGAGCAGAAGGGGCTGATCAGGCGTTTCTGGGACTGGACGGGACTCGACCAGGACTGACCCGCCGTCTGCCGCGGCTCGCAGCTACAACCTGAAACGCATATCCTGCGTGAAGCCCTCCGGGGCAGTCTGCAGCCCCCTGGTCAGGGCCATGACCCTGAATCGCTCCCCCATCTCTGTCGGCAACACCAGCCGCTTGAATCCCTCGACGAGCCTAAACCACTCTGCATCCTGCCTCTGCGTCACGCCCTCCAGCATCTGCTCGATACCGCATCCCAGCAGGAATGCTGCCTGGCTGGTGTAACCTGAGACTGAAAGGCCCGCACTGTCCGCGGCCTCGGCCACGGCCGTGAAGTCGACATGCGCGGTGATGTCCTGCATGCCGGGGAGATAGAGCGGATCCGTGTTGGCATGGTGACGGTAGTGACACAGGAGCGTGCCGCTGTTGCGGTCGGGGCTGTAGTAGTCACGACGCTCGTAACCGTAATCGATGAGCAGGGCTGCACCTCTGCTGATGAGTCTGCCGAGTTCCCCGATCCACGGCTGCAGCCTGAGATTGATTTCCGAGACATGACCGAGAGGCAGCTGCAGCCCGAGGCTGTCGACCGCTTCCTGCAACTCCCGGCTGGCCGGCTTCCAGGCAGGGCGCAGATTCCCGCCCTCGCAGAGAACACACTGCTCCTCAAGCCCGCTTTCCGCCATCCTGAAACGATGCACAGGCATGGCGTCCAGCACCTCGTTGGCCACAACGGCTCCCTCGATGCCGGCATCCGGCAGACTGTCGAGCCATTCGACACGTTCCGAGAGACCGGGCAGCGCTTCCCTGACAAGGGCCTGCTGCCGTGCGCGCAACTCCGGGCTCAGCTCCATGACGAGATAGCGCTCGGGCAGGGCGTCGAGCGCCTGCAATGCATGCAGGAGCTCACAGGCCAGCTTGCCGCTGCCGGCGCCGAACTCGACAACGACGGGAGCGTCGCATGCCCGCAGTACCGGCAGTAACGCGCGGGCAATGCAGCGCGCAAAGAGCGGGGAGATCTCCGGGGCCGTGATGAAATCCCCGTCCCGTCCGAACTTGCGTCGTCCAGCCGTGTAATAACCCAGCCCCGGCGCATAGAGTGCCATCTCCATATAACGGTCGAATCCCAGGCAACCGTCACGCTGCGCGACGGCCTCGCAGACGGCCTGTTGCAGGCGCGCACTGTGAGCACGTTCATCAGGCGAAGGGGCCGGCAACTGGAATGAGGACATGACGGGTCATCGGGCTTTGGGTTAGATTGGGGCACAAGTGTAACAATCCGGACCCTGCACCACATGACAAAAAGAACGGCATTGATCACCGGGGGCGCCGCACGTATCGGCGCAGCCATCGCGCGTGAATTGCATGCGCATGACATCGACATCGTGATCCACTACCGCAACTCCGTCGAGCCGGCCGCTGCACTCGTCGAGGAACTCAACACGATCCGGCACAACTCGGCAGACACCGTGCAGGGCGACCTGCTCGACCACGAAACCATCCCGCGTATCATCGATGAGGTCGCGGTCTTCAACAACGACCTGAGCATCCTCGTCAACAACGCCTCGAGTTTCTACGCCACACCGCTGGGCACCGTCACCGGGCAGGAGTGGGACGACCTTGTCGGGACCAACATGAAGGCCCCCTTTTTTCTCGCCCAGGCTGCCGCCCCCTGGCTCAGGAAGAGCAAGGGTTCTATCGTCAATCTCGTCGATATCCACGGTATCCGGCCCAAAAAGGATTTCCCTGTCTATTCCATGGCCAAGGCGGCGAATGCCATGATGATCATGAGCCTGGCGCGCGAACTCGGACCGGATGTCCGCGTCAACGGCGTCGCGCCGGGTGCCATCCTCTGGCCGGAGCATGAGATCAGCGACATCGACAAGGCCCGCATCCTCTCGAGGGTGCCGCTGGCGCGCCATGGCGAGATCGAGGATATCGCGCGGACAGTCCGCTTCCTCGTCACCGAGGCGGACTACATTACAGGCCAGCTGATTTCCGTGGACGGAGGACGCACTGCGCAACAGTGATCATGATGATGCCCTGCAGACGAACGCCTCTGGCCAGCCCCCTGCTCCGATGAGCGGCGCGCGGACTCCTGCAGGCTTCGTGAACGCACGCCGCCTCGCCGTGCCGGGAAGCCCGGCTCATGGCAAACCCGTTCAACAAGTGACATCCATCGCACATCCGGTTCACGAAAGACCGGCAAAAAACATGAAATCGACGCTTTTTATTCTTCTCTTCTCGCTGCTTGTGACGCTGCTCCCGGGCTGCACCGAAAAACCCGGTGCGCCTTCCCTGACACTCAGGAGTGTCGAAGGCGCGTCCATCGAGCTGGGGCCTGACACGCCGCTGACGGCGCTGTTTTTCTTCTCCATGAGCAACCCGGTGGCACTCGGTGCTTTCGAGCGCCTCCCGGAGAAGCTCCACGGCAATGCCGAGAGTGTCGGCATTGCCCTGCATGCCGACCGCCCGCCGAACGTGCTCGACATGCAACAGCGCACCCTCGTGCCGATCGTGATCGACAGCGATGGCAGTATCGCGAAGGCGTTCGGCGGTATCGGGCTGACGCCGGCTCTCTATCTCGTCAAGGAGGGCAAAATCCTGCTTCATCAGCAGGGACGGCTCGATTATGATGCCATCAACGCAACCATCCTGATCCAGTAACAGGAGCGCCTCATGTGG
>Ga0180430_10004954_pt1 | contig 11150 bp, 5 predicted proteins | sample SS_ome_9_FD_132999 | JGI IMG/M metagenome (GOLD analysis project Ga0180430, IMG submission 132999) | Hypersaline lake sediment archaeal communities from the Salton Sea, California, USA - SS_1_S_2 metaG | ecosystem: Environmental > Aquatic > Non-marine Saline and Alkaline > Hypersaline > Sediment... | reverse complement strand
GCCTGCTATACAGCCTGGGAGAGAAAGCGGGCCGCCTGACCTTTGTACTTCATGATTTTGAGCATCCCCTGGCCCTCCGGGGCTTTGAATGGGATGTGGCGCGGGCAGCCTGGACATCCGAATATGAACATCTTTTCACAGGTGAGAAACTGTCTATCCTGCAATATTTTCAGGAGCAGTTTTCTGCCGCTCAGAAGCCTTATGCCAAACTCCGGAAAAGCGTGGTGCATAACGATGCTAACGATAACAATGTGGTGGTAAGCGATGACCTGATCTATCCCAGGGTAATGGCGATCATCGACTATGGAGATGCCATTCATACCCAGATCATCAACGACCTGGCAGTTACCATTGCCTATGCCGTGATGGGTAAACCCGACCCCCTTAGCGCTGCCATCCCGGTGGTAAAGGGCTACCACACGCAGTTCCCCCTGCTGGAAGAAGAACTCTCCCTGCTCTATGTTCTTGTGGCCATGCGCCTTGCAATCAGCGTCACCAAATCGGCCATTAACCGGCAGAAAGAACCGGATAACGAATACCTCCTGATCAGCGATGCCCCTGCCTGGGAAGTGCTGAAGCTCTGGAGAAGCATAAGTAAGGAAAAGGCGCACTATAGTTTCAGGCATGCCTGTGGATTTACGGCTCACCCGCAGGAGAAGGTGTTTGAAGAATGGGCCTCAGATCATCCACTTGCCCTTAATTCCCTTTTTCCTTCCATCCGTGCGGAAGGTATCCATCCCCTGGACCTGAGTGTGTCCGGAACCTGGATAGGTGACCGGGAGGAAGCCTCCGACCTGGATCTCTTCCAGGGTAAAATTGAGCGGCTGCAGAAGAAGGTTCCGGGAAAAATTCCTGCAGGGGGCTATATGGAAGCCCGGGCCCTCTATGAGACTGAAGCCTACGACAGGATGGGTAACAGCGGGAAGGAAAGCCGGACCGTACACCTGGGAATCGATTTCTGGATCCCCGTGGATACTCCTGTTCATGCACCATTTGACGGGGAAGTGGTCACTGCGGTGCATGACAGTGGGGATAAGGAATACGGGGGACTGATCATCCTGAAGCATCGGGAGGACGGACTGAGCTTTTACACTCTCTATGGTCATCAAAGCATTGAGAGTGTGAAGCAATGGAAAACCGGTGATCAGATCAAAAAAGGGCAAGAGTTGAGCAGGACAGGCACTTATCCTGAAAACGGAAACTGGGCACCCCACCTTCATTTCCAGACCATGCTTTCCTTACTCAACTTTGTGGATGATTTCCCGGGGGTGGCCTACCCCGGTGAAACAGACCTGATGAGGAGTATCTGTCCGGACCCTAATTTGCTTTTTCAGCAGCCTGGTCTTGTTCCTGAACCTGTGGAGGAGATCACAGAAACCATCTCCTACCGAAAGAAACACCTGGGCAAAAGCCTGAGCCTGTCCTATGAGGAGCCATTGAAGATGGTTCGAGGGGATGGGGCCTGGCTGATCGATCACCTGGGCCGGAAATACCTTGATACGGTCAACAATGTAGCCCACGTTGGACATGAGCATCCACGGGTGGTCAGGGCCGGTCAGCAACAAATGGCCGTACTCAATACCAATACACGTTACCTCCACGATAACATTAATACATTTGCAAAGGAGCTGCTGGGCACCTTCCCGGAGGAGCTGTCGGTGGTCCACCTGTTAAATTCGGGAAGCGAAGCCAATGAACTGGCCCTGCGCATGGCTCAGGCCTGCACCGGACAGAGAGATATGATCGCCATGGAAGTGGGCTACCATGGAAACACTACCGGCTGTGTAGGTATCAGCTCCTATAAATTCGACGGTAAAGGTGGCTCAGGAGCCCCCGAACATACCCATATTGTCCCTCTTCCCGACCGCTTCAGGGGGATTTATCGGGGTGATGATAGCGGTCCTCTTTATGCCGCACACTTACAGGAACAGATCGATCAGATCCATGCCCTGGGAAGAAAGCCCGCTGCTTTTATCTGCGAAAGCATTATCTCCTGTGGCGGACAGGTTGAACTTCCTGATCTCTTCCTGGAATTGGCCTATACTTCGGTCAGGAAAGCAGGCGGGCTATGCATTGCCGATGAGGTACAGGTAGGCTGCGGACGAATGGGACACAGCTTCTGGGGCTTCCAGCTCCATGGCGTGATCCCAGATATTGTAACCATTGGCAAGCCCATTGGAAATGGCCATCCGCTGGCAGCGGTAGTGTGTACCCGGGAAGTGGCCGATGCATTTGCCAATGGTATGGAGTATTTTAACACCTTTGGCGGTAATCCGGTATCATGCGCCATCGGTACAGAGGTATTGCAGGTGATCCGTGATGAAGGTCTGCAGGAGAATGCCCTGGAAACCGGGAACTATCTGAAAGCCGAACTAATAAAAATGCAAGAGGAGTTTCCAATCATAGGGGATGTTCGCGGACAGGGACTCTTCCTGGGAATTGAACTTAACGGAGCTGGGCTCAGGCCCCAGACTGACAAAGCTGCCTACCTGGCCAACAGGATGAAGGAGCTGGGAATCCTTATGAGTACCGATGGCCTGGATGCAAATGTGATGAAGATTAAACCCCCCATGGTTTTCTCCCGGAGCAATGCTGAGCTCCTGCTGGAGACCTTGCAAGGGGTATTCCGTGAAGATTATATGCAATTATGAGATTAGCTGCCCTTTCTTTTCTTACAATTTTCCTGACCTGCTCCTGTGCTTCCGAAAATGGCTGGGAAAAACAGGACTTGCACAGTGACCATTCGGTATTTGGGATCAATAAGCTGGCTCCTCGTGCATCTTTTCTGGCCTATGAAACCGAGGCGCTGGCGGAACAGAATCTACCAGAGGCATCCCTGGGATATATCTCCCTTAATGGAGAGTGGAAATTTCACTGGACAAGCTCTCCACGCAAGCGTGTGAAAAACTTTTTCAAACCTGAGCTGGATGACAGTCATTGGGAAAGCATTCCCGTTCCCGCCAACTGGGAAGTAGAAGGCTATGGTCATCCCATCTACCTTGATGAACGCTACCCCTTTAGCACCACCTGGCCGGATGCTCCTGAAGATTACAACCCTGTTGGCAGCTACCGACACCGGTTTACGGTTCCCGAGTCATGGAGCGACAAAGAGATTATCCTGCATTTTGCAGGTGCCAAATCGGCCATGTATCTCTATATCAATGGGGAGTTCGCTGGCTACTCCCAGGGTTCTAAAACTCCTGCCGAGTTTGATATAAGTCCCCTGGTCCATCCGGGTGAAAACCTGCTGGCCATCCAGATGTATCGCTGGAGCGATGCCTCCTACCTGGAAAGCCAGGATATGCTGCGGATGAGCGGTATCGAACGCGAGGTATATCTCTATGCAAAACCCCGGGTCTCCATTGTTGATTTCCAGGTGCATGCGAATCTGGATTCCAGCTATGAAAACGGTATGTTCAGGCTTCAAACGGCCATTGAAAACCAGAGTGAAACAGAGGCAGAACGCCTGCTTCATGTGCAGCTCACCAGGGGGGACAGTACTCTTTTTGAGGACCGGCAAAGCCTGCTCATCCCACCCGGAGCCATGTCCGGGATCAGCTCCGAATGCTTATTGAAACAGGTGGATCAGTGGTCGGCCGAAGATCCACAGCTGTACACCCTGAAACTGCAATTGACAGATTCTCTGAACTCTGCTCAAAATCAGTTTATAAAAAAATATATAGGCTTCCGCAGTGTGGAGATCAAGGAAGGCCTTCTGCATATTAACGGTAAAGTAATTACCATCCGGGGAGTTGACCGGCATGAAACTGATCCACATACTGGGCATGTGGTCTCCAGGGCCTCCATGGAAAAAGATATGGCCCTGATGAAGCAAAACAATATCAATGCTGTGCGCACCAGCCACTATCCCAACCATCCATACTGGCTGGAGCTTTGCGATCGCTACGGACTCTATGTTGTGGGCGAGGCCAATATCGAAAGTCACCCCCTGGCCCTGCATGACTCCACTCAGCTTGGCAATGAAATGTCGTGGCTGCCGGCACATCGTGACCGTGTGGAACGAATGTACTACCGCGACAGGAACCATCCCTCCATTATTATCTGGTCACTGGGAAATGAGGCGGGCGAAGGGGAGGTCTTCCGCAGCCTTTACCATTGGTTAAAGGATGTGGATACTACCAGGCCAGTCCAGTATGAACCCGCAGGACATGATGATTATACCGATATCTTCTGTCCCATGTACCCCCGGCCCGAGACCCTGGAAGCTTATGGGGCAGGCTTTCCCGTAAAACCAGCGATTATGATCGAGTATGCCCATGCCATGGGAAATTCTGTGGGCAATCTGCAGGATTACTGGGACATAATTGATCGCTATCCTTCCCTGCAGGGTGGATTTATCTGGGACTGGGTGGACCAGGCCCTGGAATACAGGAATAAGGAAGGCAGGCCTTACCTGGCCTATGGGCATGACTATCATCCCGATCTCCCCACCGACGGCAACTTTCTGAACAACGGACTGGTGGATCCCTACCGTAATCCTCATCCCCACCTCGCTGAGGTTAAAAAGGTTTACCAGCCGGCAGGCTTCAATTGGACGCAAAAAAGCCAGGTGCTGCAGGTAAGCAACAAGAATGTTTTTGCACCGATTCAGAATATGGTTCTGGATTGGGTTCTGCTTGAAAATGGACAGGAGCTCAGTCAGGGGAAAATCAAAGGCTTGTACATTGAGCCCGGTGAGAAAGATGAATTCCGGATTCCTTTGCTTCCTTTTAAAAGTGAGATGGAATATATCCTCAGGGTACAGCTTCATACTGAGTCTCAGGCAGGTCTGCTGGAAAAGGGGCATGAAGTGGCTTTTGAACAGTTCATTCTGCAGGAATACACAACGCCAGTTTTTACAATTGCGAATAACAATGCGCTTCAAATGGAAAGCCATAAGAGCCAGATCAGTATTCACAATGAGCAAACAAGGCTGGTCCTTGACAGCCTTTCAGGGGAAATCATACAATGGAGCCATGGGGGTGAACTGATTACCGAAGAGCCCATCCGCCCTAATTTCTGGAGGGCGCCCACAGATAATGATCTGGGCAACGGGATGCACCTTTGGGCAGCCATCTGGAAAGATGCCACGGAAAAAGCACAGTCCCGGATGAAGCGGCCTCCGGTTTTCACCCCTGAAGGAGTAAGTTTTACACTGGAATATGAGCTGCCCGAAGAGATCGCAGCTCTGCTAATCATTTATACCCTTTCCCCCGATGGCACACTTGGGATCAACTATGAGTTCTGCCCCATGCAAGACAGTCTTCCTAAGATTCCCAGACTGGGCATGTACCTCACCCTGCACGGGAAGTTCCATGAGACCTCTTGGTATGGAAGGGGACCCCATGAAACCTACTGGGACAGGAAGTCTTCCGCAAAGATCGGGATTTACCATGGGGCCGTGAATGAGCAGTTTCACCGCTACTCCAGGCCGCAGGAAACAGGGAATAAAACAGACCTCAGGTGGATGAGAGTCTCCGCCGCTGTATTGGAACTAAGTGCTCACCCATCTGATAATCAATTGCTCAACGGGAGTGTATGGCCATTTAATACAGCCGAACTGGATTATGTGGAAGGAAAGGATGGGGGACAATCGGCTTCAGGGCTTGTTCCCCTAAGTACCAGGCATGGAGCAGATATCCGGATTGGGCCTACAGTCCAATGGAATATCGATCATCTTCAGATGGGGGTGGGAGGAGACACCTCCTGGGGCAGACCCGTTCATAAGGAGTATACCATCCCTCCGGCTAAATACAAATATTCATTTATTATAAAACCTACAAAATGAAAAAGCACATTTTTTTATTCGCTTTCCTGGGTGCGTTCCTAATACTGCTTGCCTCATGCGGACAAAGTTCAATGTCACCCAGCCCTGAAAAAGCGGGGCTTTCCAGCGATACTCTGGCTCTGGCAAGCCAGCTTATGCAGGAATATACCGACAGTTCGCGCTGGGCCGGAATATCTGCCCTGGTGATGAAAAACGATAAGATCATATACAGGGAACACTTTGGATATGCCAGTATCGAAAAGGAAAAGCCAGTAGAAGAAAACAGCATTTTCCGGATTTTTTCCATGACTAAGCCTGTCACAGCAGTGGCATTAATGACACTGTATGATGAGGGAAAGTTTCAGTTGGATGACAAAGTATCCAATATCATTCCTGGATTTGCTGATATCGAGGTTTATAATTCTGGGGATCAATCGCTTGAACCACAGATAGATGAACTGACCATCCGCCACCTGCTCACCCATTCATCCGGAATCGTCTATGGATGGGGTTCTTCCTATGTCGATTCTTTATACCGGGCAACAGGAGTTGGGAACTGGGATTCGGCCACCATAGGCGACAAGGTCGAAATCCTGACCACTCTACCTCTGAAATTTCAGCCGGGAACAGCATGGGAGTACGGACTTTCAATCGATGTGGCTGGATACCTGGTGGAGGTCCTGTCGGGAATGCCGCTGGATGAATACTTCAAATCAAAGATTTTTGATCCCCTGGGCATGGATGATACCGGATTCTATGTGCCCGAAGAAAAACATGAAAGGCTTGCCGGCCTTTATTACCGCGATGCGGAAGGTAAACTTCAGCCGGGAGGATTTATGGCAGATATTTTTAAGACAGAGCCTGTACTTTTTTCTGGCGGGGGCGGACTGGTCTCGACCATGGATGATTATCTGGACTTCTGCAGGATGCTCCTCAAGGGGGGAACGCTGAATGGGGTGAAAATACTGGAAGAATCCACAGCTGAAATGATCATGTCGGACCAGCTCCCTGTGCTGATAGACTACAGGGAAGGTATGGGCTATGGCCTGGCCGGACAGGTCGACCTGGAAACGGGTGAGTATAGCTGGGCCGGGGCGGCCTCAACCAATTTCTGGATTGATCCCTCCACGGAGATGATTATTATCACTTATGCCCAGCTGATGCCCAGTGACTACAGCTATGCCCATGAATTCTACAACCTGGTCAAACGCGCCCTGATCAAGTAATAGGATTATACCTATTCCGCAGTGGGATAGAAGGCATTCTCCATATGTTCGATCTCCATGCCGCTGCCGTCATATATAACGGCAATCACATCAAAGCGGGTTGGACGATTACAGCCATGTAGCCTGATAAAGGCCTCAGTTGCCAGAATAATATTTCGCTCCTTTGCACGATCCACCACCACCGTGGGATCGTTGACCGTATTGCCCAGCCGCGATTTCACCTCCACTATTACCAGCTCATCGCGATGCAGGGTGACCAGGTCCAGCTCACGCTTGCCCCATCTCCAGTTAGATTTCCAGATTCGGTACCCGCGGGCCTTCAGGTATCCGGCGGCCGCCTTTTCAGCATTCCTGCCTGTGGTGCATTGGTTCATGATAAGATTCTTTACTGTTTATGTGCAGAAAGAAGAAAAATCAGCATCATTTTATCATTATCTTTGTCCTTCCCAAAACAACTCGCAATGACCGCTAAAGACTATAAAAGATACCTGATCACATCGGCCCTGCCCTATGCCAATGGCCCCATTCACCTTGGTCACCTGGCAGGAGTTTATGTCCCCTCCGACATCTACGTCCGCTACCTCCGACAACGGAACCGCGATGTGATCTCTATCTGCGGATCTGACGAACACGGGGTTCCCATTACCCTGAAAGCCCGCAACGAAGGGACCTCCCCTCAGAAGATAGTTGACCGCTATCATGCCATCAATAAAAAAGCATTCGAGGATTTTGGGATCACCTTCGACATATACTCCCGCACCTCCAACAAGGTGCACCACGAGACTGCCTCTGAGTTTTTTAAGACCCTTTATGATAAGGGAGTATTTATGGAAAAGACCTCTGAGCAGTATTACGATGAGGAGGCTGCCACCTTCCTGGCCGACCGCTATATTACCGGCACCTGTCCCCACTGTGGAAACCCCTCAGCCTATGGGGACCAGTGCGAACAGTGCGGAACCTCACTGAGTCCCACCGACCTTGTTAATCCCGTCTCCACCATCAGTGGAAGTCAACCCATCCTTAAGGAAACCAGGCACTGGTACCTTCCCCTGGATAAATATGAACCCTGGCTCCAGGAGTGGATACTCAAGGAGCACAAGGAGTGGAAACCAAATGTATACGGACAGTGCAAATCATGGCTCGACCAGGGTTTACATCCCCGGGCCGTAAGTCGCGATCTGGACTGGGGAGTTCCGGTACCGGTGGAAGGAGCTGATGGAAAAGTGCTCTATGTTTGGTTCGATGCACCCATTGGATATATCTCGGCCACCAAGGAGCTCACGCCCGAGTGGGAAAAGTACTGGAAGGATGAAGAAACCCGCATGATCCACTTTATCGGGAAGGACAATATTGTATTTCACTGCATTGTATTCCCTACAATGCTAAAAGCAGAGGGAAGTTATATCCTGCCCGATAATGTTCCTGCCAATGAATTTTTGAACCTGGAGAATGACAAAATTTCCACCTCCCGGAACTGGGCCGTCTGGCTCCATGAATACCTGGAAGATTTCCCGGGCAAGCAGGATGTGCTGCGCTATGTACTCTGCGCTAATGCTCCAGAAGCCAAAGACAATGACTTTACCTGGAAGGATTTCCAGAATCGCAATAATAACGAGCTGGTGGCCATACTGGGAAACTTTGTCAACCGGGCTATTGTGCTGACTCATAAATATTTTGAAGGCAAAGTGCCTGAGATCACCAGCCTGACTGAACAGGACAGGGCTACCCTTAAGGAGATTGGAAGCATCGCTCAGAGTGTGGAGCAAAGCCTGGAGCTCTTCCGCTTCCGGGAAGCCATTAAGAGAGGAATGGACCTGGCCCGCCTGGGAAATAAATACCTGGCCGATACAGAACCCTGGAAAGTAATCAAAAGCGATCCGGAACGGGTGAAGACAATTTTGAATATTTCCCTGCAGATTGCAGCCAATCTGAGCCTTCTGCTTGATCCCTTCCTCCCCTTTTCCATGGAGAAACTAAGGGGCTTCCTGAACTTTGATGGAGGAGCCTGGGACCTGGTCGGATCGGAAGATCTGCTTGCAGCCGGACATAGCATGGGAAAAGCTTCCCTCCTTTTTGATAAAATAGAGGACGAGCAGATTCAACATCAGCTGGACAAGTTGAATAAAACCAAAGAGGACAATGAGGAGCCTGTGGAAGCAGCTCCCCGGAAACCCGAGATCAGCTTTGACGATTTTACACGAATGGATCTCCGGACCGGGACCATCCTGGAAGCCGAAAAGGTGCCTAAAACGAAAAAACTGATTAAAATGCTGGTGGACCTGGGCTTCGAAAAAAGAACCATCGTATCGGGCATTTCCGAGTTCTTTGAAGCAGAGGCTCTCCCGGGGAAGAAAGTGTCCGTACTGGCCAACCTGGCGCCAAGAAAAATCAAGGGCATTGAATCACAGGGGATGATCCTGCTTTCGGAAAATCCGGATGGTTCGCTCCACTTTGTGGAACCTTCTGAACTGGCAAAGAACGGATCAGAGATAAACTGAGCCTAGTTGGAGAGCAGCCAGGCCGATTGCAGTCCGGGTTCAGATTTAAGCTCTGAGAGTGCCTGTTCAGCCTCTGCCTTGGTGGCAAAGGAAGCCACACTTACACGATACATGCGGTTTTCAGTAATCATCACTTCCGCATTAAATCCCCTGCTGTTTAACTGATCCTGCAAATCACTGGCATTCTTCAATTTCTTGAAGCTGCCTGCAATGATAAAGAAGTTATTGCTCACTTCAACTGGCAGTTCCTCCTCCACTTCGGGCTCAGGATCCGGAACAGTGGCTTCGGTATCGGGACCCTGTTCAAGGGTCTCAATGGGCAGCTCTTCGGGAGCAATCTGGTCCTGATCGACTGTCTCACGGTCTGCTTTCTTATTAAACAGGCCTCTCTTTTCACCCGTTTCCGCATCCTCGGAAGGAATCAGGATAAGAACAGCCAGTACAAGGATCAAAAGGGCAGCAACTATCCAGATCACCCGCCATCTTCTGGGCTTTGGTTTAGGTCTGGGCGTAGCTAGAGGGGTAACTTTTGGTGCCGCAGCGGATTCCGCCTCATTTGCCTGTTCCTCCTCCGGCGGCAGCTCCTCCAGCTCCAGCAGGTCCATTGATTCCAGACCATACTGGTCGGCTTCCAGCACCCAGTCTGGATCCGCCAGGAAACGAATCTTTCCTTCAGAATCCCTGGAGAAAGATCCGGCCTCAATTAGTATGTACTCTTCACCCTTATCCAGTGCAAATTTGATGGCATCAACAAGCTCCAGCACACGCTGCTGAGCCTCATCCCTGTCCATCTCCTCTCCTGCAGCCAGTGTTTGTGCCAGCAGACCATCATCCTTGCTGAAGCCTTTATCAAACCTGACCCTGGTTCCTGGCGGGTTGAAGCGGTTTCCGGTAGGTGTCTGGGTACCCTCGGGTACGACGACTTCAAGATTTCCGAAGCCCGGGAGAATCACGCGCTTCCGCTCATCAAGGAGCGTTCTAATATATTTTCCGATGATCATGCGGCTAAATTGTGAGGTAAAAATAATCAGTCAAATGAGGAAAACAAAACCAAGTTATCAACCCGCAATTTTTATTATCTTCGTAAATTGATTTCGTAATCCTGTATAAATGAATGAGATAAAAATGGTAGACCTTCATGGTCAGTACCTTAAAATCAAAGATGAAGTAGACAGTGCAATTCAGCGGGTTATCGATACTACCGCCTTTATCAGGGGCGAAGATGTTGGAGCATTTCAGGACGAGCTGGCAAAATACCAGGATGTAAAACATACCATCGCCTGTGGAAATGGTACCGATGCCCTCCAGGTGGCCATGATGACACTTGATATGGAGCCCGGTGATGAAGTTATTACTACTCCTTTTACCTTCATAGCCACCGTGGAAGTAATCAGGCTCCTCGGACTAAAACCGGTATTTGTGGATGTTAAACCCGATACCTTTAACCTGGATCCTGAGCAACTGGAGCAGGCTCTGACGAAACGAACCCGGGCCATTGTCCCGGTACATTTATTCGGACAGTGTGCCGATATGAAGGCAATCATGGAGTTTTCCCGGATCAATGGGCTCTATGTAATTGAAGACAATGCCCAGGCGCTTGGAGCTGATTTTCTCCATGAGGATGGATCGAAACAAAAAGCAGGCACAATGGGGCACCTT
>Ga0180430_10004953_pt1 | contig 11151 bp, 10 predicted proteins | sample SS_ome_9_FD_132999 | JGI IMG/M metagenome (GOLD analysis project Ga0180430, IMG submission 132999) | Hypersaline lake sediment archaeal communities from the Salton Sea, California, USA - SS_1_S_2 metaG | ecosystem: Environmental > Aquatic > Non-marine Saline and Alkaline > Hypersaline >... | reverse complement strand
TTGTGGGACGGGAACACTGCCGAAAGGTGCCTGCAGGCCATCTTGGCTGCAAGCCGGTGAGGTTCGTTGAGTTTATCGGGTGATTGAGCAAGCTGGTTTATCGAGTTCGTTGAGTTTGTTGGGCTCGTTGTGTTGCGGTAGTTGGGAAAAGCTCGAAGCTGAAAGCCCAAAATAGACGCGAAAGCAATGCTATCGTGAAGTCATACCCGACCTGACCGGGCATCCAGCATTCTGTTTTCCTAACAGCCCACAGCCTAGATCCCTCTGGCCCCCATCCTTCATGGTAATTCTTTTTCCTCGCTTCTGATTCTCTGATGGATTTCACACTTACCGTTTACCGTGAGCTCCTCGTCGCCCTGCAGGGCCGGGGATACGGCTTCCAGGCCTTCAAGGATTTTCTACGGTGTCCTGCGCCCAAAGCCGTGGTGCTGCGCCACGATATCGACCGGCTGCCGAATAACGCCGTGAAGATGGCGCGGCTGGAGCGCGGGCTTGGGGTCGCCGGAACCTATTTTTTTCGCGTGGTGACCGGCGTGTGGGACGAGGACGCCATGGCCCGCATCGCCGCCTGGGGGCACGAAATCGGGTACCACTACGAAGACCTGGCCCTGACCGGGGGCGACAGTTATTCAGCCATCCTGCATTTCGAATTCCAGCTGAACCGCTTTCACCGGATCTACCCGGTTGAAACCATCTGCATGCACGGCAGCCCCCTGAGCCGGCACGACAACCGCGATTTGTGGCGCGACCGCACCTACCGTGAATTCGGCATTGTCGGTGAACCCTACTTCGACGTTGATTTCCACAAGGTCTTCTACCTCACCGACACCGGCCGCAAATGGAACAACGCCGGGGCCAGCCTGCGTGACAAGGTCGATTCGGGCTTTGACATTCCCGTGAAAAGCACTGCCCATTTAATTACCCTAGCCGGGCAGGGCGCACTGCCGGATCAGATCATGATCACCATACACCCCCAGCGCTGGCACGACCGCCCGCTGCCCTGGGCAAAGGAACTCGTGTTGCAGCGGGTGAAGAACGTGGCCAAGGCGGGGATGGTGGCTTTGGGCAAAGTTAAAGGTGAACGCCGGAGGGGGGGCGGTGGGGCAGCTGGTCGCCCAATCCCTTCAGGAAAGGGAGATCCAGACAAACCCAAGGAGGACGGTGCTGCTTCCCTGCCTTGAAGAGCGCCTGCAAACACCATGCTTCTGTTCGACATGCGCAACGTCGTGCCAAGGCCCGTGGGTATAGGCGCATACATCTTGCTGCTCCTGCTGCTGCACGTGGTGCCCCTGGGGCCGGCGGACGTCAACCAGTACGGCGTGGGTGGCCTGCGGGCGGATTATTGTCTCCACGCCCTGGTGTTTCTGCCGTGGATGTTTCTCGGGCCGTTCCGGCGGAGACCCGCAGCCCTCCCGCTTCCGAAAACGGCCCGGGCCGCCGCCTGGCTGGGGCTTGGAATCGTTGCCGCGGTTTTCCTGGAGGGTTTGCAATACAGCCTGCCGTATCGCAGCTTCAACCCCCTGGATGCGGTGTTCAACGCTGCCGGGGTGACGGCTGGGGCCTTGATGTGGCTGAGGTTGCGCCGCCGGGGGCTGAATTGACCCGAGGCGCCTCGGGCGGCGCGACCCGGAGGGACCGATGCCGGTGACCTTGCCACACCCGTCTCCGATACCCGGTGCCGCGAAACCCGACACCGCCGAGCGCCTGGTGTTCGGCGGCACCCTGGCCGTGCTGGTGTTTGCGCCGTTGCCCTTCGGCAGCGTGCACGTGTGGGCCTACACCCTCTGCATCACGGCCGTGGTGCTGCTTCTCGGGTTGCAATTCATCCGGTGCCTGCTGGTTTCCGGGGCGGCGCCGCCGTGCTGGGTGCGGACCCCGCTGACCCTGCCGGCCGCGCTGCTGGCCGTGCTGACGGCGCTCCAGCTGACCCCGCTGCCTGCCGGCTGGCTGGCCCGGCTTTCGCCCCTGGCGGCCGCGGACCAGGCCGTGGTGGCCGAGGTGCTGGCCGGCGCGGGGGGCGCGGTCACGGGGTGGGCCGCGGCCGCCTACCACCGTCACGCCGCTTTCGTCGAGGGGCTCAAATTGTTTTCCGCCTTCGGCGTGTGGTTGCTGGTGGTGCACACGGCCCGCACGCGGCGGCGCATCGACACCCTAGCCCTGGCCCTGACGGCCGTCGGCCTGTTCGAGGCCCTGTACGCCATCGGCCAGGCGTTCAGCGCTGCGCCGCGCGTGTGGTGGTGGCCGGCGCGGAGCGCCCATTTCGCCAGCGGAACCTTCGTGGGGTCCAACCACTTTGCCAGCTACATGGCGCTGGTGATGCCCCTGACCCTCGGCCTTGCAATGGCCCAGCGCAGCCGGGGCCAAACCCTCGTCCAGGGGCTGAAAGGGCGCCGGGCGGTCCTGCAACGCCTGGTGGGGCTGTTTTCGCCGGGGGCCACCACGCCCCGCCGGATGCTGCTCTGCGGTGCCGCGTTGGTGATGGGCCTGGCGTTGCTGCTTTCGGGCTCCCGGGGGGGCACCCTCGCAACGGCGGGAGCATTTGCGCTGGTCGGCGGCATGCTGGTGGCGCGCCGCCATTTCAGGCTGCACGGCTTGGTGACCACCTTCTTCTGCCTGGCGGCCCTGTTGTGCGGGCTCATGGTTGGGATCGATCCCACCCTGGACAAGTTCGGCAAGGCCGAGGCCGGCTTCGACCTCCGTTGGCGCAGGACCCTCAGCATGGCCCCCATGATGGCCGACTACCCCCTGACCGGGGTGGGGCTGGGGAACTGGCGCCATCTCTACGAGCGCTATGCCCCCGACGGCATCGGCTTCCACAACGCCGGCCACGCCCACAACGACTGGTTCGAGGCCGGCGCGGAGCTCGGGGTGGCCGGCCTGGCCGTGCTGGTCGGCGGGTACGGGGCCGTGCTGACGGCGGTGGCGCGGGCCTGGCGGCGTCGGCGCGACCCCCACGCCGTGGGGCTCGGGGCCGGGACCATTGCCGGGATGACGGCCCTGGCGCTGCACAGTTTTTTCGAATTCAGCCTGCACATCCCGGCCAACCCCCTGACCCTGGCTGCGGTCGCCGGCCTGGGCTTTGCCGCGGTGCACCGCCGGCGGTGCGGCCTGCGGGAACGGTTTGCCTACGGCACCCGCAGCGCGCCGGCATCCCGTCTGGCGAGGGGGATGGCCGCCGCTGCCGTCGCCCTGGTGCTGGGAGGCGCTCTGAACGTGGCCTGGCGCCACCTGTACGCCGAAACACGCTGCCCCACGGAGTGGAACTCGACCCTGAACCTGGAGTGGGACCCGCCGCTGGCAGAGGTCCGGCGCGCCATTGCCGCCAATCCTGCCAACGCGGCGTGCTATTTCAAGGCGGCCACCCGGCTCATGAGCCAGCGGGCCGACACCCCAGCGGGCCGGCAGGCCATCAACGACAGCGCCATCGGGTTCCTCGAACCCGCCGTGCGGCTGAATCCCGGCGAGGCGCGCTACTGGTTTCACCTGGGCAAGCGCTACTCCTTCCGGGACGCGGACCCCGTGGCCTACTTAGACCGCTGGCTGCCCCTGGCCGATCGCTGCCTGGACATGGCCGCGCGATGCGGGGCATCCAGCGCCCAGGTACTGTTCGACGTGGCCTGGTACTGGGTGTGGCGGGCCTCCATTCTGCCGGTTGGGCCGGGCGAGTCCGCAGCGACCCGGCCGGTCGTTACGCGGCAGGCGGCCGTGAACCGATTCCAGGCGCTTTTCAGCCGCAGCCTGGCGATGCAGCCGGCTCGATGGAAGAAAGCCGTGGCGCGGGTCCGGGAGTACTTCACCGACCCGGCGGTTGCCCTGGGGAGTCTGCCGCCCGACGATGCCGACCTCCGCCGGCGGGCCGTGACCTTTCTTGGCGGGGATCCATAGGAGGGCGATGGGGGCCCGGCCAAGCGAAAGAATCAAAATGATATTTCAATCGGGACGACACAGATCATATTGAGCGCTTCTGTTAAACACGGAATCTCCTGAAAAAAGTAATTGTAATTTATTCCGGATAGATAGGCCGGAAATTTACCGGTGGCGCGGTACTTGCTTAAAACGCAGACATCAACCGGAGGATGACTGCACCTCCACGCGCATGCTTTCCGGATCAATTTAGGAAAACCCGCATGCCGATCGATGACACCTGTACACATGCGTGGCGGATGACGGCCCGGTTCGAGGAGGAGGTCGCGTGCCGGCGCCGCGGGAGCAGGCTGCCGGCACGCCGGCCGTCCCCAGGGACGCCAATTTTGGGGATGCGTTCCGGAGGGGCTGGCTGGCGGTCAGGCCAATGCCATCTCGCCTGCGGCCGCGCCGCTTAAAAGGATCGCGCGAATGAAAACAGACCGGTCGAAGAGGGCCATCAGGCTCGAGCTGGTTTCCCTTCTGGGGTCCCGGTGGTTGGACGAGGCCTTGATCAGGCACCCCGGTCTCGACCTGCACCGGGTCCACCGGGAACTGGACCGCTACGGCCGTTTCGAGCTCATCCGGAAGCCCGCCCCGCCGGCGCCCCGGGTGTACCCCCGGACGTAGCGCCTCGGGACACCGGGGCCGTTGCCGCACACCTGCGCCGCTGCAACGGGTTGCTGCGGTTACAAATACGGCGCGACAACAGGAATCTGGGCGTTGCCGCCCGGGACCGCAAACCGTCACCTCCGGCAGGTGGAACAGGCTCGGGAACCTTGTCGCCGGCCCCTTCCGTTAGGGGCGATCGGCTGCACTGCCAGCGGCCTGCGGCCCCGGGCGGCCGTTTACAGGCCGAGGTCGTCCAAACTGTCCGGGTCGACCACCTGCGGCAGTCGAAAGTTGAGCAGGTGGTTGAGTTCGTGGCCCAGCACCGCCTGGTTGAGGACGATGCGGCCGTCCACCACCTTGCCGAAGAGCCAGATCTCGTTGGCCCGGGTGGCGTAGCCAACAATGGGGGACCCGTAAGCGGCCGCCGAAGGGGCGTCGAAGCGGTTGCGGTCGCCGACGATGTGGACGCGCACGCGGTCAAGGACGACCACCCGGTACAGGCCGGGCGTGGGGGGGAGGGCGTCGAACCCGGCCTGGATCTGCTCGAAGCCGCTGCGCCGGTGGTGGGTCACCCAAGAGCCGCAGCCGCTCAACAGCAAAACACCGAAAACCATCAGAATGCCAATGGCGGCGCATTGCCTGGTGCTGGTTCTCCCCTGCCGATGGGTGCTGACCGGTTTTCGTTGTTTCGGGTGCGGCATGACCGTCGATCGCCTCCTGGCGAGAGTATCGGCGGTCATGCCGGATCCCTTTAGAAAAAAAGCAGCCGGATCCGGTGATCCTGCCGGGTGGTCACCACCGTATGCGTTCATCACAAGGCGGGAGAGACAACATGAGCAACAGGCAGAGCCAGAGCCAGAGCCAGGGATCGTGTTTCGACGGCTGTCAACGCGTGGAATTCAAACACGGAAGTGCCTCGATTTACTGCTGCCGGTTTCGCTACGGTGAAGACGGGACCGGGTACATCCTGGTCCCGGCCAACTCGAGGCTGATTCTGGAACTCGAGGCGGGCAGCGTGGTGGACGTGGCTTACTACGCGCATAGCCGCAGTCATGCGACCGTGCGCAAGACCGTCGTCAAGGCCATCGATGCACCGGGGTCCGGGGACCATCCCGGCTGTTACCAGGTCCGGCTGGCCGAGCTGGCCGACGGGGCCGACGACGTGCCAGCCGACCTGGCGGTGCCGGCCGCCCTGCTGTAAGGCGGCGCACCCGAACGCCGTAGCACAACCAACCCAAAAAGCGTTTCGCGAAGAGGTAACCATGCAATATTTCACGTTTCCAAGCACCATTGAAGCCCACGAATTCCCCCTGCAGTCGGTCGTTCAGTCGCTGGTTGACGGTCTCAAGGTGCGCGTCGGCAAAACCGACTACCTGGTGGGGAACCTGGCCCTGAACGAAGGCGTGTCCGCCCACAAGGTGATCAACTCGGATCCCGAAGACCTCGACTACCAGGTGGTCGGCCAGGCGGGACTGCTGCTCGTGGCCAAAAAGGTCACCGGCCCCATCTCCCTAACGGTGGGATTCCCCTACACCACCTACCAGGAGTACGCTCAAAAGGCGGCCGGCCACTTCCGGGGCAGCAAGGAGGTCCAGTACGAGACCTTCCGTTTCGGAAAAGCCCATCAGCAAAAACTGTCCGTCCACGTCGAGAAGATCGACACGATCCCGGAGATCCTGGGGTGCGCCACCTTCGCCCGGCATCAACAGGACCTGGCGGATGACTTTTTCGTGGCCAGTCTGGGATACGGGACATTCGAGGCGGCGCGGGTGCATGCCGGTGGGCTTGTGGAACGGTCGGTCGTCAGTACCCACGGGCTTCGTTTTGCGGTCAACTCGGCCATGCGGGAGATCCAGAAGCAATACTACCTGGACCTGCGCAACGAGCACCAGTTCGACAAGTTTTTCCAAGCCAACAGCCTCATCGTCAAACGCAAGCGGGTGGACCTGTCCACCTACCGTAAGCAGGCCATCAAGAGGTACTTCGCGGAGGTCATCGCCCCGGCGCTGCGCAACCGCTGGAAAGACGACGACTTCTTCAACGCCGAGACCATCGTGCTGGTCGGCGGGGGAGCCCTCTACCCGGAAGCGGTCGACGCGTTCACCGGTGAGTTTGCCGACGTGATCAGGGTGCTTGTTCCGGAAACGCCCCTCCTCGCCGCTGCCACTGGGTACACGTTGTGGGCCCAGCGCAACGCCTCCAACGGCAACGTGCCGGTGGGTATGGATATCGGCAACGCTTACACCGCCATCGGCATCATTGAGCCAGATAATGAAAAAGCGGAAGATTTTTAGCGGCAGGGGGGTCACGAGCATCATCTCCCAGGGTCTGAGGATCGTGGGGGACGTCCGGGTGGAGGACGAGCTGATCGTCAACGGCGAGATCGTGGGCGACGTCGTCTCCATGGACCGGATCGTGGTGGGCGTGGCAGGGGTCGTGGCAGGCAGCCTGCTGGGCGGCGAGCTGATCGTCAACGGCCGGGTCGACGCCCGGGTGATCATCGTTCTGGGCAAACTGACCATCGGCCCCCACGCCCGGATCTCGGGGAAGGTCTTCGCCAATGTCGTCGACGCCTCCCACGGGGCCAGCCTCGACGGCAACCTGTGCCTGGGCCGCTCCGACGAGCTGCCGACACTGGCACCCGACAGCGGCGCGGAGCAGCGGGCGGAATGCCTGCGGAAGATGGTGGCGTCCCTGGACTCGGGGTGCCGGGTGGACGCGGCCGCGCTTGTCGGCGACGCGCCTGGGACGCCCCCCCCCCAGGCGCCCCCGGAACGCCGGGTGATGGCCTGGTGAGGGCCGGCACCTGGCGGGTTCCATGGCCCTACGGCCAGTAAACCGAGACACGACCAAAAGAGTCGTGCACGAATCGGACTTCCAGCCGCGCCCGCCTGCCCCACGGAGTGGAACGCCACCTTGAAGCTCGCCTGGGAACGTCCCCGGAAGCCATCGCTGTCAATCCCGCCAACGCCGCCTGCCGCTGAAGGCGGCCGGCTAGTACCCGGGCGCACCCGGGCGGCCGGACGACTCCACAATCTCAAAATGATTGTCTGCGAAGCAAAGGGTCTCACATTGAGGCATTGTTGGCGGTTGCCCCGATGACCGGACGTTTCCGGCAGAGAAGGGTAACTCGCTAAAATTCCGCATCTTTAAAATTTGCGGACGGTATTGCGGAAAAGTGGAACGGATCGTGCTCAGTGCTTTTGCAAAATGCATCTCCAGGCCACACATCGCCACATATCCGCACGGAAGTGTCAGGGGGTGCGAACGACGTTCCGGTGCCGGGCCGCGCTTTGCTGGAGGTCATGGGGCCACTTGCCGCTCATTTGTTATTCGAGCCGTTTGAGCCAGCTGAGAATGCATTTTCCGGGCGCTGGTTGTGCCCCAAACCAGGGGGTGAGGAGGGAGCATGGATAGGTTGACGGAGAGACGGGTGTTCGCATTGGTTTTCGGGCTGATACTTTTGTGGGGCGGGTTGGCGCCGGCGTCGGCGACAGACGCCCAGGCCCTTCTGGGCGACAGGGTCGACCGCCTGATGTCCGAAAGAAATCTCACAACGGCCGAGGCGATGGCCGTCGTCGCGGTCGAAGCGATTGATGCGGGGAGCGACGCCGGGGCGGTCGAGCAGCTGGTGTACAGCCTGGTGAAAATCGCAAATCAGAGGGGAGAAGGCGGCGACGATCTGCTCGCCACGGTGGCCGGGGCGGTGACCGCCGCCGTTGTGGGTTCTCAAGGCCCCTTAGGGGCGACGGTGCCAAGCGACATCGGTGGGCGGCTGCAAGCGGTCGTCACCGCGGTCACGCGCGCGGCGTTGCTGGCCGCAGTCGAGGCCAGCCCGGCGGGCGGTGCTGACCAGGCCACGGAGCAGGTGGCCCGGTCGGTGTCCCGCGGAACCATCGAAGCCGCTGCGGCCGCCGGGCAGCCGATCGACGAGGTGCTCAAGCTGGCCGCCGGCGCGGTGGCCAAGGGCACATCGCCCGCTTGGCAGCTTGATTCCACCACCGGTGTTCAGGCCTCCGCGGCAGCCCTGGAGGCGGCTGCCAAGGGCATCGCCGCGGGGGCGATGCAGGCCGAGGTCGAAGCGGCCGCGTGGGTACAGAGTGTCGCTCTTAAGAAGGCTGCCGGAGACCTGGCCCAGGAAGTCGTTGCGGTTGCCATGGCCGGGGGGCTGGAGGCGCAAGAAGCAGTCCGGGCGACCGCCGCCGGCATGGCCGCTGCCAGCCTGGAGGTGGGGCAGGCGCAGCAGCCGGAGGCGGACCGTGCACGGGTCGTCGTTCTGCCCGCCACACTGGACGAAAACCTGGCCGATGTGTCCCAAGGGGCGGCTGAAGGGGCCTTTCTGGTCGTTGCCAGCCGCGACGGGGCATCCGTGGAATCGGCAGCGGAACTGGTGGTCGGCGCGGTCGCCGCGGCATCGGCGGACACGGCCGAGGCCCACGGCGTGGAAAGCGCCGGGATCGACATCCAGTCCGTCGTTACCGAAGCCGCTGCCGAAGCCAGCACTGAAGTCAAGGAACCGCCGACGACCGAGACCGAGCCGGCCACCACCGGGGCCCCGGCCACGACGACCATCGTCCCGGATACGACGACCATCGCCCCGGCCACGACCACCTTGACCACGACGACGACCACCACCACAACCACCACCACCACCACCACGGTATACGGTCAGTAGCCAGGACAGTGTCCGTCAATTGCGAAATTCAAAGAGGCAAGGCATCTGAAATGAAACGCATCGCCAAACAGTTCACCATCCTTTTCGTCAGCGCCATGCTGGCGGCGCCCGCCGCCGTTTGTTCCCAGCCCAGAACCATGAACCTGGGCCCTTTCCAGGTGACCCCGTCGCTGGGCTACCGGCTCAACTACAGCGACAACGTTTTTTACGCAGCCGCCGACGCCCAGGAAGACCTTTACCACCAGCTCACCCCCGGGGTGCGGGTCGACTACGCCAGCCCGCGGCCAGGCACTTACGTCAACATCGGCTACACCGGCGACTTCGCCTGGTACCAGGACCTGACCGACAACGACTGGCAGCGACACCAGGGGTTCGCATCGCTGGGCTACGAGGCCCCCGCCGGCTTTTATTTCAAGGTCGACGAAAATTACACATGGAGCGAGGACCCCTTCGGCACCTTCAACGACTACAATCAGTCCAGCCAGTTCGGCCTGGGGGAGAAGACCCGCCGCTGGGACAACAACGCCCGCTTGACACTGGGGTACGCCTTCGGCCGACGCTGGTTCGCAGAGGGCACCTACCGCAACTACCGCATCCGCTACGACCTGTGGAAAGACGCCTGGCAGGACCGCATCGAGGACGAGGCCGGCGCCGGTCTGTTCTACCGGATCACGCCTCGGACGTCGGTGTTTGCCTACTACGCGAACATCAGCACCGAGTACGACCGGCAAAACGAAGGGGAGCGCGACCCGAACCGGGGGGTCAACTGGTCCAGCGACACCTCCCAGGACAACCGGCAGGAACGCTACTGGCTGGGTGTGCGCGTGGATTCCGGCGGCAAACTGGACGGGGAACTGCGCGTGGGTTACGGCAGCCAAGCCTTCGACAACGCACGCGACGCCAACGGCAGGCCCTACGAGGACTGGGACGGCGTGGTGGCCGCGGGAACGGTCTGGTATCGCCCCACCACGCGGAGCCTCCTGACCCTGAACCTGCAGCACACGCCTTTGGGATCGCCCGACGCCGAGGCGGCCATGTACGTCAACACCCTGGTGGAGTTGAGCCTCCGGCAGGAACTGGCCCACCGGTTTGCCGCCCGGGTGGCCGGGCAGTGGTCCTACGACGACTACAAGTACGAGCCACCCGGGGTGCCCGAAAAGAACTTCAGCCGGTACAGGTTGGTTGCCGGCCTCGACTGGACGATACGGTCATGGCTCACGCTGGGGCTCGAGTACGCCTGGGAGGAGAAGACCGCCAGCGACGAGGCCTACGCGGACTCTGCGTACCGGGCCAACACGGGATTCGTGGCGGTGCGGGTCAACTACTGAAACGGCCACCGGCCGGGTCCGCGCCTCGCGGGTGATCCGGGGTCAACCGGGCGACAGCGGTACAAGGGATGGATTTGATGACATTTTCGATCAGGGAACATCGGCGGCCGGCGCTACTGGCCGCCGTGCTGGCGGTAGTTGTGCTCGGCGCCTGCGTGGCGGGTGGCCCCGTGGTACAGGTGACGGCGGTGAACGGCGGCGGCATCGACGGCCTGGGCGAGGCCGAGCAGGCCCGTTTGGCCGAGATTCGACAGGAGGCGGGCACCGGCCGCACCGAATCGGCCCTCGCCAGCGTGATCGCCCGGACGCCGAGTTACTCGGTGGCCGAGTACCTGGCCCTGAACCCGGGTGCCCTGAACCCGCATAACCAGGACTACCGGGTGGGCGGGTACGATGTGCTGAACGTGGCGGTCTACGAGGAGCCTGACCTGTCCCGGTCGAACATCCGGGTGAGTGCCGAGGGGTGGATCTCCCTGCCCCTGATCGGCCGGCTGCCGGTGGCGGACATGACTCCGTCGGCCATCGCCCGGCGAGTGCGCGAGGAGCTGGCCGCCCAGCAGTACCTGCTCGACGCCCACGTCTCCGTGGAGGTGGTCGAGTACAACAGCCGCCACTTCATGGTGCTGGGGGCGG
>Ga0180430_10004952_pt1 | contig 11151 bp, 9 predicted proteins | sample SS_ome_9_FD_132999 | JGI IMG/M metagenome (GOLD analysis project Ga0180430, IMG submission 132999) | Hypersaline lake sediment archaeal communities from the Salton Sea, California, USA - SS_1_S_2 metaG | ecosystem: Environmental > Aquatic > Non-marine Saline and Alkaline > Hypersaline > Sediment... | reverse complement strand
TCCAGATAACGATGGGTTCCTCCCCCGGACACATTTTTAGTACACGGATTTGAAAAGTGCGGCTGTCGGGAAGGATTTTTCGCCCTATAATGTAGATCTCATCTTCTGCATTGGCATACAACATGAAGTCACTACCTGCAAAATCCGACCGCAACAATACGCGAGTGGCCTGGCCCGGTTCGCACATCATCACACACGCATGATGTGCCGGATCATCCACCGGATCAATATAAGACCTGTATAAAGTGTTTTGTAGAACGATTAAGTTGTGGGTGGGGTGTGCGCCGGCCAGCGCAACATATACCATGAATAACCCAAAACTAAAAGGGATTTTTTGATCAAATTCTAGTCAATTTGATGTTTTTTTAATCAAACTCTGAGTAGAACACCTCTTTGCCATAAACCAATTGTGCAATGTGGGGCGTTGTATCCCAGTGGCCAAAAATAGTGGGTTGTTTGGCCAGCCATATGCGGGCTGTTTTACCGGCCAGAGCAGACTTCAACTCATGGATGTTTAATCCTTGTTCGAGCCCTCGGTTGATATATACAGAGGATCCCTGTTCCAACTGAAACACTATATCATCGGAAGGACCTTCTGAAATAGATACTATGCGCGCCTCTAGTTGGGCACACTCTAAGGGATCTGTATTTTGAATGGGTAAATGAAAGGCAAAAAAGAGAAAAGCAGCAAAAACCAAAAGTGAAAAACCAAAAAGAACTCCTTTCATATGCTGCGTTTTGACAATAAACGATGTAATAATTCGAATAGTACTTATCTGCCTGACAAATTTATTTTTTTCTATACATCCATGGATGCATTGCCTGCTATCGACATCTATGTCTCTGGTAGGCGTTCATTTAAATTGCTCAAGCGTAGAGGGATTCCCGCTTGTTCTTAATTTCATCTGAAGCCAGATAATCATCAAATGACATCAAAGCATCCACCATACCCTTGGGCCCTATTTGAATGATTCGGTTACAGACGGTTTGAATCATCTGGTGGTCATGTGTACTCATGATGAGGTTTCCTGTAAAATCCTTGAGACCATTATTCAAGGCGGTGATCGACTCCAAATCCAGGTGATTCGTAGGCTCATCCAATAGTAGGAAGTTGGGTCCGGCCAGCATCATTTTTGAGAGCATGCACCTTACTTTTTCTCCTCCGGAAAGCACACTTGATTCCTTATGAACCTCCTCACCACTGAATAGCATTCTCCCCAGAAATCCACGAATAAATTGCTCGTCTTTGTTGGTGGAATACGGACGAAGCCAATTGATCAGATCAGCATTGCGATCGGCTGTGAAATAGGCCTCATTCTCGTTCGGTAAGTACTCCCGGGTAATGGTCTGCCCCCATTCTATCGTTCCGGAATCGGGTTCTTGCTCTCCGGCCAGAATATCGAAAAGACTATGCAATGCATTCGAGTCGCGACCTAATAAAGCAATCTTATCGCCTTTATTGATGGTAAAGCTGATATTGTTAAATAGTATGTTTCCCTCATCATCTCTCTGACTCAATTGATCCACCTTAAGAATTTGGCCTCCGGGGTCGCGCTCCGGCTTAAAGTGGATATAGGGGTACTTGCGGCTGGATGGCGTTAAGTCTTCAAGCTTGAGTTTTTCCAATGCCTTTTTACGAGAGGTTGCCTGACGGGATTTGGAAGCATTCGCACTAAAACGTTGAATGAATTCTTGCATTTCTTTACGCTTCTGCTCCACCTTTTTATTTCGATCTGCCATTTGCCGGGCCAGGAGCTGGCTGGTCTGATACCAAAAAGTATAGTTACCCGTATAGAGTTTGACTTTTTTGAAGTCAATATCTGCGATATGGGTACATACCATATCGAGGAAGTATCGATCGTGAGAGACCACAATGACCGTATTCTTGAAATCTGCCAGAAAATCGGCCAACCAGTGTACAGACTCAGCATCAAGATCATTCGTGGGCTCATCAAGAAGTAGAATATCCGGATTCCCAAAGAGGGCTTGTGCGAGCAAGACTTTTACTTTCTGAGGTCCCGCGAGTTCACTCATCAAACGATAATGGTGTGCTTCTTCCAGGCCCAGATTGCTCAATAGCTCAGCAGCATCACTCTCGGCTGTCCATCCACCCATTTCCCCATAGGTGTTCTCTAATTCAGCAGCCCTTAAACCATCTTCATCCGTAGCATCCGGATTCATGTAGATGGCATTTTTCTCCTGATTGATATTGTAGAGCTCTTGATAACCTTGAAGCACGGTATCCAAGACGGTATATTCATCAAATGCAAAGTGGTCCTGCCGCAATACTGCCATTCGACGCCCCGGTTCTATAGACACTTTTCCCCTATTGGGGTCTATATCCCCGGCGAGGATTTTCAAAAATGTGGACTTTCCGGCGCCATTGGCCCCAATCACCCCATAACAATTACCCAGGGTAAACTTTATGTCTACGTCCTCAAATAATACTCGTTTGCCAAATTGTAGCGAAAGATCCGAGACTGTGATCATTAATTGCTTATTTTAGAAACACACCCAAAAAGTGTGCAATATTGCGATGAACCTTTGTGTAAGGAAGCAGATAGTTGCTTCAGAAAACGGGTGCAAAGGTAGTTGTAAATCATGGTAACTCGTAAGGCGGGCTGCCGAACTTTAGGAATTCTTTTTCTTGCTTCAAATGCAATAGAGTATGTTCATACGTTTTTCATGGGTCCTAATCTTCCTGGGCACCCTACTGAGCAGTGTTCCGGCTCAAATGGCCGTCACCGATTTGCCGGAATTTGACCTCAATGCGGCTACACTAAAAGGTCAATTACATTATTTCGCTTCTGATTATATGCGGGGTCGCGATACCGGCTCTCCGGAATTGGATGTGGCCGCTGAATATCTGGCAGCCCATTTGAAAGCCTACGAATACGAATATGCTCCGGGCATGGACTCTTACTTTCAGCCGGTCCAACTTAAGGAAACAGCGCCTCCTCAAGAGGCCTCTCTGACCCTTAATAAAAACAAATATGTGCATAAAGAGGACTTTCTTTTGCTCTCCGGCAAAGCCAACCGCTACAAAAACAAAAAAGCCGTTTTTGCCGGGCATGGTTGGGTGGACACTGAAAACGGATATGACGACTACGCCAACTTGGACGTTAAAGGAAAGATCGTTTTCGTGCTGGGAGGCCCCCCGGAGGATAAGAGCCCACAGGCCATTTTTCAAGCCATGAGTCAAAAAAGACAACTGGCTTCCGAGCGAGGAGCCTTGGGTCTGATAGAAATTTATAACCTGCCCAATCTGCCATGGAATTTTTTCCTGCGTTATTTCAGCAGAGCATCTATGCAGCTGGACTTGAGTCAAGGCATGAATAGCGAAGACGAACTCATATACGGATGGATGCAGCCCGATACAGAAAGTTCTGTGATCAAAGAGATGCAGGAAGGTAAACGTACGAAGGCTAGCTTGATGTCCAGCGGTTTTAGCGAAACAGCTATATCCTCAAAAAATGTGATTGGTGTCTTGCCCGGTACTGATCCCGAGCTTAAGGATGAATATCTTTTATTAAGTGCTCATTACGATCATGTAGGTGTCGGTGCCGCCGGTAGCAATGCTACCCTGCCGCAGGACAGCATTTTCAATGGCGCCCGCGACAACGGACTAGGTTCGATTGCCCTGCTCAATGCGGCACAGGCATTGGGAGAAATGCCGACAAAACGTTCCATCATTGTCATTTGGGTGACCGGCGAGGAAAAAGGGCTACTAGGGAGCCGTTACTATGTAGAGCGACCCTTGATTCCTCTTCATCAAACGATCTTCAACTTGAACACGGATGGAGGCGGATATAACAGCACGGAGCATATCTCCATTATCGGCTATGGACGGACCGGCACCGATGATAAAATCGAAACTGCGGCCACGGCTGCCGGGCTCAAGGTATTCCCCAATCCGGCCCCGGAACAAAACCTATTTGACCGCTCTGATAATGTATCCTTTGCAGTGAAGGGTATTCCTTGTATGAATGTAAGCCCCGGTGTTACAGCTTTTGATGATGAAATCAATAAATACTATCATCAGGTCACCGATAACCCGGAAAGCATAGATTACGATTATATGCTCCGATATGTTCAATCGTATGCTTATCTCGCGCGTTTAATCGCCAATGATATGGAGCGACCAGCCTGGATAGATGGGGACAAATACTATGATGCAGGGGTTAAACTATACTCTAAAGAATAACCGCACCTGTGTATTAGGCAGTTGTAAATCGTGCACCAGAATCCCGCTTTTGCGGAAGCGAAAAGCAGCTTGACCTTATAGAGGTTGTTGTCTTTCAGGACAGAACCCTACTGTTAAGACCAAGCTTCATTCGTACTTTTAATGGCTATGGCCCATGTCCATACCTTCCTCCTCCTCTTGTGTGGCGGCATAGGCTTTATACGCCTTGTCCGTGACAATATATGGTGTCGGCCCTTCCCAAAAAGGCTCGATGGCTGCCATGGCTTCATTGCGGTCTTTCACATGTACCTCTGTCCACTCAAAGGTGCCTTCATCTGTACGGATCATCAGACCCTCTTTTGCGGAAGCATCGCGTACCAGAGCGGAAAGGGGCACCACCCATGCGCTATCTGCTTGAACGATGATTTCTGCCTGGATATACATCCCCACATTTAAATGTTCGCGGTGTTCTTCATCTAAATCGACATGAACACCCATCACACTCTCCTCCGACAAGCTTTTATCGATCAGAAAAATCTCACCCATACAAACCTCCTCCGGCTGATAAGAAGAATAGATTCTAACCTTCTGCCCTTTTTCCAACTGTGCAGCGTCGTTCTCAAATACTTGCACATGTCCGTGCAAATGGTCAATATCGATGATCTCGAATAAAATATCCGTTGGACCCACATATTGGCCCGGATTGATGTGCACATTCGTAATATAACCCGTGAAGGGTGCCCGAATGACAATTTCTGAGCGAATCTCTTCGGGACGCACTACATCCGGATGTAGGCCTATTAACTCCAACTGCTTGGATAAAGCGGCCTGAGCCGCCTGGTTTTCGAGATACAAAGATTGTGCTTGCTCAAAAGCTTGTTGGCTCACGCCTTGCTGTTGACGCAAAGTATCTTTCCGGATGAAATCCTTTTCGAGAAAGGAAGATCGGGCCTTGGCCTGAAGATAATCTTGCTGAATCTGGACAAATTCAGGATTGCGGACGGTGCATAGAGCCTGCCCTTTGCGGACTTGCTGACCCGGTAACAGGTCGGTCGATACGATATAGCCCCCATGAATTTGTGTCATTTTCAAGCGGCCGGCCGGGGGCAACTCAATAGATCCATTGGCTTGAATATGGCGCTCAAACCAATCATATAGAATCGGGCCGGTTTGAATACCGGACCGTTCCAGATTGCCGGCAGCCGGCACTTCTGCGTGATCATGATCATGAACCGGCGTCTCCTCAGTGCTTTGGCAACCCCATACGATCAGGAGTGCGAGCAATATGATATACATAAGTGATTTCATGGTTTAAAATTGTTGGGTCAAGTATTTGATTTCAGTGAGCGCTTGCTGATAAGACCAGCGCTTTTGATTAAATTCTGAACGAATCTGGAAAGCGCGGTCCATCAGAAGCGTCCACTCTATGGTGCTGATCAACCCTTCGCGCATTTGTGCGGTCGCGGCTGTTTCTATAGCGCCTGCCTCTTGGAGCAACTGCTCCTTATAGGCGGTCAGTTGCTCGCGGCGCAATGCCACTTGCTTTTGCCAAAAGGCCCGCTGGGACGCATATTGATGATTCCAATCCCTAAGTCTGGCCTTTTGTTCCAGGGTTTTGATCTTGGCCTCTTGTGTTTCAGCAGAACTGTGTGTAAATAAAAATGGGCTGGAGATTCCTACGGATCCAAATTGCAAGCGGTCACCGGAAGTATAATTTTGAGTAGGGTCATCAGCTCTTCGCTCTCCAATCAAGGTCATTGTAGTGAAGCCAAACTCCAAGACAGGCCATTTTTCGGTTTGAGCAACTTTCTCGTAGGCTTCAGCAGCTTGAATGCTCTGCTCCAGCAAGCGACCTTCCGGATGCATGGGGGTTCCCTGCAAGGGGATAAAGTTTGCCGGCTCCGAATTAAATATGGGCCGATATACCAAGCTATCTGCTCCCAGGAAATAATTCCAAAGATGCAACAACGCCTCCTGTTCTTGCTGATATTGTTGTTGTTGCAGCTGAATCCGGCGGCGCTCCGTGCGTACTTGAAGCACCGAAAGTCGATCATCTTCCCCGGCTTTAAGGCGTTGCTCCATGCGCTGCTCCTGCAGTCCCCAAAGGGAATCCCTTTTCCGCCACAATTGTCGTTCTTGCTCATAGTAGCACCACTCATCATACACCTGTTGCAGCCCTTTTTTCAATTGTATCATGCGAAGGTCCACCTGCTCTTTTTGGGTATTGGTCAGCGCTTCCAACCAATTCTTCCGTCGTGCATATCGGCCCGGGAGATGAATTCCCTGTTGCAATTGAAAGGCATTATCAATGGTTCCTGTATTGAATTGGCCATATTCGGCCGACAATGCCGTAGCCGGAAGATCCCAGGCATTTTTTTCGAGTGCCTGAGCAGCTTTTTGTGCCCATTGGTCTGCTGCAATTTGCGGGTGGGATTCTTCCAATAGTTGCATCGCACTATCCAGAGAAAGGGGTGTTTGTGCCTTAGCGGCAAAAGGAAACCCGAAACCGATCAGAATCAGTAGGCTTTTGGCAGAGACAGATGCCTTCCAGCCTTGTTCAAACCAGCGATATAAAACCGGTAAAACGAATAGGGTTAAGAAAGTACTGGTGACCAATCCGCCAATAACTACAGTCGCCAGGGGTCTTTGCACTTCTGCACCGGAACTGGTCGATAAGGCCATCGGTAAAAAGCCCAAAGCAGCCACCAAAGCCGTCATGATCACCGGCCGCATTCGAGTCATCGCTGCTTTTTGAATCCGTTCATTGATATCCTCCATCCCTTCTTCTTTTAAGGCTAATAATTCATTGACCAGCACCAGGCCATTGAGCACTGCTACCCCAAAAAGCGCAATGAACCCCACCCCTGCAGAAATACTAAAAGGCATACCTCTTGTAGCCAATGCCAACACTCCTCCGATGGCTGCCAGGGGAATACCCGTGAAGATCAGCAAGGCATACTGGATGTTTTGAAAACTCATGTACAAAAGCAAGAGAATGAGTCCGAGTGCTACCGGCACGGCAATCATCAAGCGTTGGGAGGCACGTTGTAGATTTTCAAACTGCCCGCCATATTGCAAATAATAGCCCGGAGGTAATTCCAATTCGGTGTCCAGCGTGCTCTGCACACTTTCGATGAAAGAACCGATATCACGATTCCGTACATTGACACCGATGTTGATTCGGCGATGCGCTTGTTCCCGTGATATCTGCATCGGTCCGGTCACGGAACGGATGCTGGCTACGGATGATAAGGGTACCAAATGTCCATCCGCCCCTTCGACACGTAATTGTCGGATATCCAAATCAGATCGGTATTGCTCCTGCAAGCGCACCACCATATCGAAACGGCGCTCTCCTTCAAAGACCTGACCTACGGCAATACCGGCATAAGCTGCGCGAATAATCGCATTGGCAGCCTGGATATCCACACCATAACGAGCCAAAGCTTGGCGATCATAATCGACCTGTAGCTGTTGTAAGCCCTCTGTTTGCTCTACTTTCACATCTCCTGCCCCTTGAATTTTACGAATCAAGAGCGCCGCTTCATCGGCTTTCTCTTTCAACAGTTCAGTATCCTCCCCGAATATCTTAATGGCAATATCTGCCTTCACTCCGGTCATCAATTCATTGAATCGAAGCTGAATCGGCTGGGTAAATTCAAAAGAAGGTCCCATGAGCACACTTAAAGCTTCATCCATTTTGTTGACCAACTCCTCACGATTGGATGCGGAGACCCATTCATCCTTAGGTTTCAAAATAATCATGATGTCTGCTTCTTCAATCGCCATGGGGTCCGTGGGTACTTCAGCGGTTCCAATTTTGGAAATCACGTGCACCACTTCCGGAAACTCTTCCAGCAAGATCTGTTCGGCCTGAGCAGCCGTCTCCACACTTTCTTTCAAGCCACTACCCGGGGGAATGCTCATTTGCATAGCTAAATCCCCTTCATCAAGGGTAGGGACAAATTCAGAGCCCATTTGTCGGAAAATCACTACAGCTACCAACAGCAAGCCCACTGACCCTGCCAGAATCCAAGCCGGAAAGCGCAAAGCTAAACGCAACATGGGTTGATATAAACGCTGTAAAAAAGCGATCAGGCGATCGGAAAAAGTCTTTTTATGCAGCATTTTCCGCTTCAAAAACAGGGCCGACATGGCCGGAACATAGGTGATGGATAAGATGAATGCCCCGATCAAAGCGAAACTCATAGTCAGCGCCATAGGCCGAAACATCTTGCCTTCTACGCCCTCTAAAGTTAAGATCGGTAAGAACACGACCAAGATGATCAATACACCAAAAGAGGCCGGCTTCATCATTGAATGTGCGGCTTTGCCCACCGCCTTATTCATTTGTGCGGCGCTCAGTTTCTGACCGGCAAAATGTACAGCCAGAAAGTGGAGGGTTCCTTCCACCACAATCACCGCCCCATCGACAATAATGCCGAAATCAATGGCGCCCAACGACATTAAATTTGCGGAAACGCCAAAATATCGCATCAGGATGAAGGCAAATAACATACTCAGTGGAATGACTGAAGCAACAATCAGTCCGGCGCGCAAATTCCCCAGGAGTAAGACCAGCACGAAAATGACTATCAAGCCTCCTTCAATCAGGTTGGTCGCAATGGTGCGGGTGGTACGAGCCACCAAGTCAGAGCGATCTAAATAGGGATAGATGTCTACCCCTTCCGGAAGACTTTTACGCACTTCTTCGATTCGCGTATGAACATTGGAAATGGCTTCTGAAGAATTAGCTCCTTTCAACATGAGGGTAATCCCTCCGACCACCTCTCCTTTACCATCCATGGTCATGGCTCCATAGCGCTTAGAGGCACCCTCCTGGACTTTTGCTACTTGATGGACATAGATGGGCTTTCCGCCCTGATGGCCTAAAACGATTTGTTCAATTTCTTCAATACTCTCTGCGCGGCCTACTGTTCGGATGTAATAAGCTGCGTTATCTTTTTCGATATAACTCCCCCCGCTGTTTTCACTATTGGCCTCCATCTTTTGCAGCACATCATTTAAGGTGAGCTGACGCGCCTGAAGGGCCAATGGGTCAATGGACAGCTCATATTGTTTCAGCAATCCACCGAAACTGCTGACTTCAATAATGCCTTTGGTTCCTCCCAACTGACGCTTGACAATCCAATCCTGAAGGGTCCGCAGGTCCATTAAATCAAAGGCACCTTCATATCCCGGCTCCTTGACCAAAACATATTGATAAATTTCCCCCAATCCGGTGGTGATGGGCATCATTTCCGGTCGTCCGAGGTATTCCGGGATCTCAGAGGAGGCCACATCAATTTGTTCCTTGACCAATTGGCGGGCATCATACAAGGGATAATCTTCCTCAAACACAACAGTAACCACTGAAAGGCCATAACGGGAGATGGATCGGACTTCCGTAACGCCGGGCAGATTTTGCATCGCCACTTCTATGGGAAAGGTGATTTGTTGCTCCACTTCTTGAGGCGGAGAAGTAGGGGCCACCGTAACCACCTGTACTTGATTATTGGTGATATCAGGCACCGCATCCAGGGGGACCTGATTCATGGCATACCAACCCGCCACAATCAGGGCTAGTACAGCCGCTAATACCAGTAACTTTTGCTCTATCGAGCGTTGAATGATCGTTTGTAACATATAATGATTCTAGAATTCCACAATCATAGACCAAAGGGTCTATAGACTTTTTCGTAAGCAAGAGTCGAGTGCTTACTGTGGGGGATTCCAGATATCAAACGCTAATTCAGAAGGGAGAAAAACTTCCCAATGAGGCCATTCCTCAGAAATAAATACGAAGCTTTGAGGATTGTTTATGGACAAGGCTTCCGTAAAAATGGCCGGGAGGTTGAGCACCACATGTTCGGAACAATCCTGAAAAGGTAAATGGTGTTCATGATCATCATGATGATCCTCAGACTCGTAGTGCAGTTCCATGAATTCCCAAAATCCCATAGCCGGTTCTTCCACCAAATGGCACTGATAATGATCCAACAAAGCAGGCACCTTGCTGAGTTCGGACAAGTCTGTAGCTGCAACCAGGTACAAACAAGCCATTGCTATGGAAAATAGTTTTTTCATCAACAACTATAAAGATAAAACAATCTAATGGGTTTGCATTCTTGAGCAACAGCCCTTAACTTATCATTATCAAAAAATACGATTATGCCACACGACTATGATACTTTGGTAGATGCCATCAATGACTTTAAAGCGAAAGGCTATACAGAAGACTTTAACATGCAATCCAACTGTATTGAATGCAAAGCTCAAAAGTATTTTCCGATCGGGCTCACTCATCAGGACCGGCTGTTCTAATCCAATGATGTTTCCTTGCTCATCAAATTGCAAAGAGGGTGCAATTTGTTGATTGATCTCATTAAAATAACTCGTATGAAATTGCATTTCCTGATATTCCTCTTCAAACAACTTTAAAATCTGGTAGTCATATTCATAGAGTGAGATAATGGCTATTCGTAAAGAATCATTCTCGATCAACTCCAACCCCCTTGATTTCAGGTTTTCATAGCCTGAGGTGTTCTGTATAGCTATAAAGTCTCGGGAAAAATTAAAATAATACGGAACAAGAGAGTCAGTAGAAACGGACTGCTAATTGATGATTTTTCTCCAGAACTTATTGGATTGCATACCCATCTCATGTCCCAAAATATTAATTTCATTATCCTCGATATCCTTATGTAAGCCATTTACAATCTCATTCAATATTTTGGTCTCCGCCAATTCGTCCCTGCGATTGTCATTCCAATTATTTAAGGCAAAGGCTGAAATGACAGCAATAAAAATAGACAAGAACTCAAAAGTGTAATTCCGCCATTTTCGCTTACCGTTCTTTTGAACTTCCTTCGTCATGATCCTTCAGGTTTTATGAAATAGAAGAGAACCTAATCAATAAATAAATGAGATGCCGTCCTGAATTTTCTGTTCCTTGTGTCACTAAACAT
>Ga0180430_10004951_pt1 | contig 11152 bp, 6 predicted proteins | sample SS_ome_9_FD_132999 | JGI IMG/M metagenome (GOLD analysis project Ga0180430, IMG submission 132999) | Hypersaline lake sediment archaeal communities from the Salton Sea, California, USA - SS_1_S_2 metaG | ecosystem: Environmental > Aquatic > Non-marine Saline and Alkaline > Hypersaline > Sediment... | reverse complement strand
GGGCAGGAACTCGAGGAAGTCCACTGGGTCGAGCTTGTCGGGGCCCCAGAACCAGTAGCCGAAGCCCTGCGTGCCGTTGCGGTACCCCTCGAGCGCGACCTGCACCTCGCTGGGCAGCAGCCGGACGTCGATGCCGATTTCGGCGAGGTCCGACTGGATCTTCTGCGCGTTGGTGCTCAGGCTGACGCCGGCCCAGGTGAGGTCGGCGTAGTGCATGGTGACCTCGAAGCCGTCGCCGTACCCGGCCTCGGCCATGAGGGCGCGCGCCCGATCGAGGTCGCGCTCCATCGCCTGCTCCTGGCCGTAGGCGCCGGCCAGGCCGACCCACATGTTGCTGCCGGGCGTGACGCTGCCCGCCCACAGGTCGCGGTAGCCCTGGTAGTCGAGCGCGTGCCGCACGGCCTGCGCGACGAGCGGGTTCGCCATGGGTCCGCCGACCTCGGGGTCGCGATTCATGAGCAGGAAGTGGGTCCAGCGGCCGGGACCGAGGTAGATGCCGATGTCGTCTTCGCCCTCGAGCGCGACCACCTGGTCGGGGGTGAGGTCCGTGGCCAGGTCGACGTTGCCGGCGACCAGCGCCACGCGCTGGGTGGCGGCTTCGGGGATGTTGACGATGATGACGCGCTCGAAGAAGGGCGCCTCGCCCCAGTAGTCGGGGTTGCGCACCAGCACGGTCCGGTCCTGCGGCGACCAGCTCTCGAGGACGTACGGGCCGGTGCCGGCGGAGGTCTGGTTGAGGTACGCCTGGGCCGTGTCGGTCTCGGCGGCGTCCGCGGCGTCGGTGCCACCGTTCGCCCGGACGGTGGCGGCGTGCGTGACGGAGAAGGCCGTGTTGGCCAACTCGGCCAGGAACGAGGGCCGCACCGCGTTCAGCGTGATGGCGACGGTGCCGGCGTCGACGGCCTCGAGCGAGGCGATCGGATCGGCCAGGAACGATGGCTGGGCCTGGACGTTCTTGAGGCGATCGAACGAGAACACGACGTCCTCGGCGGTCAGTGGGCTGCCGTCGACGAAGGTGACGTCGTCGCGCAGCGTGAAGGTGTACGTGAGGCCGTCGTCGGAGATCGTCCACGAGCTCGCGAGCAAGGGCTCGATCGCGCTGGCGTCGGCGTCGGGGAAGGTCACCAGGGTGTCGTACGCGATGCGGTTGACCATGCCGCTGGTCGGGTTGAAGGCGTGCGCGGGGTCGTAGGCCTCGGTGATCTCAGCGTGGCCGATGACGATGGTCTCCTGGGCGTGGCTCGTGCCCACGAGGGCCAGCGCGAGGATGGCCCCCAGGAAGAGCGCCCCGATGGCGCGCGTGGATGCGGCGGGGTTCAGGTTCATCTCGGTTCTCCTCGGATCCTGACGACGGCGAGCGGGGACGGACGCGGTGAACGTATACTTGCGCGTGCAGGAGTGAAGATAGCACGAAACGGTGGTGGGTTCCTTGACGTTCCAGCAGCGACGGAAGGCCTTCTCTGAGCGCTTGGCGGGGGCGGCGGACCTGGCGTTCTTCCCGCGTTCGGCCGACCTGCAGTACCTCACGGGCGTGCCGCGCGACATCCCCAACTTCGGGGCGGTGCTGCACCCGGGCGCCTGGCTCGAGGGGGCCTGGTTCCCGCCCCACGGTGTGCCCCTGCTGGCCCTGCCGCGCATGACCGCGGAGTTCGGCGCCGTCGCGGGGACGGACGACGTCGTGCTGCACGTGCTGCAGGACCACGACGACCCCGCGGAGATGGTGCGGGGCTTCCTGCGGTCGTTCGAGTTGCCGCAGCGCCCGCGCATCGCGATCGGTGACACCACCCATGGCTCGACGGTCAGCGCCCTCCAGGCGCTGCTGCCGGACGCGGCCTTCCTGTCGGCCTCCGACCTCCTACGCCCGCAGCGGGTCGTCAAGTCCGCCGAGGAGATCGCGACCATGCGGCGCGCGGGCGAGGTCACCGAGGCGGCCTTCGCCGACGTCCTGGCGCGCCTCGAGCACGGCATGACCGAGCTCGACGTCGTCACCGAGGTCGACCACCAGCTGCGCCGCCACGGCTCGCTGGGGCCTTCGTTCACGACCTCGCTCTACACCTCCGGGCCGCACCACCCGCTCCTCTTCGGCCAGCGCGAGGCCACCTGGAGGCGTGAGCTGACGCCGCCGGTGTCGATCCTGTTCGACTTCGGCGCGATCCTCGACGGTTACTGCTACGACTTCGGACGCACGGTCTTCTTCGGCGAGCCGGACGCGGACTACCAGGAGGTCTTCGGCCTGGTGATGGCCTCCCAGGCCGCCGGCATCGAGGCGCTGCGCGCCGGGCGCGCGACCACCGCCGAGGCGGACCACGCAGCGCGCGCGGTCATCACGGACGCGGGTCACGGTGAGGCGTTCCGCCACCGGCTCGGCCACGGGATCGGCCTCGACGTCCACGAGCCCCCCTTCCTGACGGCGGGCGACGACACGCCCCTGCGCGAGGGCATGCTGTTCACGATCGAGCCGAGCATCACGCGCTTCGATACCTTCTCGGCGCGCGTCGAGGACGTCGTGGTCGTCCGACGTGACGGTGGCGAGCCGCTGACGACGGGCTTCCGCGACCTGCTGGTGATCGACTGACGGCCCGCGACGGGCGGTCGGCGACCGGTCGGGCCGCCGCTGCCGCGGGCCCTTTTGCCCCGTGAACCGCCACGCGCGACGCGTTACCCTGAATGCACGTATGCATGGGATGAGCGCTCCGGTCGAGGTCGATCGGGCACGGTCGACTTCGACCGGACCCGGTCGAGATGGGCCGGAACCGGTCGAAGACGACCGAAGGAGGTTCGTGGGATGGCACAGAAGGCGATCCGTGAGGCCGACGGGATGCACATCCTGGCGACGCGCCTGTACGACTACGGCGACGCCATGTGTGAGCTGGAGGACCGCTTCCTCAGCGTGAGCTCGGGGGCGGAGCTCGCCGCCCTGCGCGCCGACCACCCGTGGCTGTCGCAGGTACCGCTGGTCGTCAAGCCCGACCAGCTGATCAAGCGGCGCGGCAAGAACGGCCTCATCCTGACGGGCGCGACCGTCGACCAGGCGATCGCCTGGATCGACGACAAGACGCGCGGGCCCGTCACGATCCACGGCCGCTTCGACGACGAGGGGCGCCCCACGGACGCGGGCACGACCGGCGTCCTGCGCCACTTCCTGGTCGAGCCGCACAAGACCCACGACCCCGCCGACGAGAGCTACCTCGCCATCGTGTCGAACCGCGACGGCGACGAGATCCTCTACGTCCACCAGGGCGGCGTGGACGTCGGCGACGTCGACGCCAAGGCCGCCCGCATGCAGGTTCCCGTCGGCGAGGTCCCGACCCGGGCCCAGATCGCGCGGGCGCTACTCGTCGACACGCCGCAGGGCAAGCGTGCCTGCACCGCCGGCTTCGTCGAGGCGCTGTTCAAGCTCTACGTCGACATGAACTTCGCCTACCTCGAGATCAACCCACTCGTCGTCGCCGGCGGCAAGGTGACCCCGCTCGACCTCGCCGCCAAGCTCGACAGCACCGCCGACTTCGAGAGCGCCGCCAAATGGGGCGACATCGAGTTCCCGACGCCCTTCGGACGCGAACCCAGCCCGGAGGAGACGTACGTCGAGGAACTCGACGCCAAGACGGGTGCATCGCTCAAGCTGACGGTTCTCAACCCCGAGGGTCGCGTGTGGACGATGGTCGCGGGCGGCGGCGCGTCGGTGATCTTCGCCGACACGATCACCGACCTCGGCTTCATGGAAGAGATGGCCAACTACGGTGAGTACTCCGGCGACCCCAGCGAGGAGTTCACCTACCTCTACGCCAAGACGATCCTCGGCCTCATGACCCGCACGCAGCACCCGGACGGCAAGATCCTGCTGATCGGTGGCGGGATCGCCAACTTCACCGACGTCGCCAAGACCTTCAAGGGCATCATCCGCGCGCTGCGCGAGGTCCAGTCGCGCCTCCAGGAGTACGGCGTGCGCGTCTACGTGCGTCGCGGCGGCCCCAACTACCGGGAGGGCCTGCGGATGATGCGCCAGCTCGGCGATGAGCTCGGGGTCCCCATCGAGGTGTACGGGCCCGAGACCCACATGACCAAGATCGTCTCGATCGCGTTGAAGGCGGGGTAAGCGATGGCGCTGGTGAAGGAGAACCCGAACGAGCTGTTCGACGCCACGACCCAGGCGTTCATCTACAACAACCAGACGGTGGCCACGCAGCGCATGCTCGACTTCGACTACGTGTCGGGGCGCAGCACGCCGTCGGTCGCCGCGATCATCAACCCGACGGGCAGCGACGGCTTCGCCAAGGTCTTCTTCGGACGCCGTGAGGTGCTGATCCCCGTCTACCGGGAGCTGGAGCGCGCCGCGCAGCAGCACCCGGGCGTCGACGTCATGATCAACTTTGCGTCGTTCCGCTCGGCCGCCGCGTCGACGATGGAGGCGCTCGACCTGCCGCAGATCCGCACCGTGGCGGTCATCGCCGAGGGCATCCCGGAGCGGCGCTCGAAGCTCATGGCCGCGAAGGCGCGGGCGCTCGGCAAGACGATCATCGGCCCCGCCACCGTCGGCGGCATCAAGGCCGGGTGCTTCAAGATCGGCAACACCGGCGGGACGATCGAGAACATCGTCGAGTCGAAGCTGCATCGTCCCGGCTCCGTCGGCTTCGTCTCCAAGTCGGGCGGTCTGAGCAACGAGGCGTACTACACGATCGCGATGAACACGGACGGGCTGTACGAGGGCATCGCCATCGGCGGCGACGCCTTCGCCGGCTCGACGCTGCTCGACCACCTGCTGCGCTTCGAACGGATCCCCGAAATCAAGATGCTCGTCTGCCTCGGCGAGCTGGGCGGCGCCGGTGAGTACGACGTCGTGGAGGCCATCGAGCAGGGCCGCATCCGCAAGCCGCTGGTCATGTGGGTGACGGGGACCTGCGCCAAGGCCTTCAAGACCGAGGTGCAGTTCGGTCACGCCGGCGCCAAGGTCAGCGGCGACCGCGAGAGCGCCGACGCCAAGAACGCCGCCCTGCGCGCCGCCGGTGCGATCGTGCCGGACTCCTACGACGATTACGGCGACAAGATCCGCGAGACCTACGAGCGGCTCGTGGACGACGGCGTCATCACGCCCGCGCCGGAGCCCGACGCGCCGACGATCCCGCTCGACTTCGCCAAGGCCGTCAAGGAAGGCGCCATCCGCAAGCCCGCCAGCTTCATCAGCACGATCTCGGACGATCGCGGCGAGGAGCTCATGTACGGCGACCTGCCGATCACGCAGGTCTTCGAGCGCGAGATCGGCGTCGGTGGCGTCCTGAGCGTGCTGTGGTTCAAGCGGCTGCTGCCCGCCTACGCCACGAAGTTCATCGAGATGGCGCTGATGGTCACCGCCGATCACGGTCCGGCCGTGTCCGGCGCCCACAACACGATCGTCGCGACCCGCGCGGGCAAGGACCTGGTGTCGTCGATCGTCAGCGGCATGCTCACCATCGGTCCGCGCTTCGGCGGCGCGGTCGACGGCGCCGCCCAGATGTTCTCCGACGCCTACGACCGCGGCCTCACGCCGCAGCAGTTCGTCGACGAGATGAAGCGCAAGGGCGTCAACATCCAGGGCATCGGCCACCGCGTGAAGAGCGTGCACAACCCCGATCTGCGCGTCAGCATCATCAAGGCCTACGCCCTCGAGCACTTCGGGTCGTCCGCGCTCCTGACGTACGCCCTCGAGGTGGAGAAGATCACCACCGCCAAACGCAACAACCTCATCCTCAACGTCGACGGCGCCATCGGGATCGCCTTCGCCGACATGCTCCGCTCGGAGATGCCGCGCGAGGAGGCGGACCAGTACGTCGCCCTCGGCGCGCTCAACGGGCTGTTCGTCCTCGGCCGAACGATCGGCCTCATCGGCCACCACCTCGACCAGAAGCGTCTCAAGCAGGGCCTCTACCGGCACCCATGGGACGACATCGCCTACATGCTCGACTGAAGGAGCGCTGCCCATGGAGCGACCCACGAGCCCCAAGATCGTCTACACGCAGGTCGACGAGGCCCCCGCGCTGGCGACCTACTCGCTGCTGCCCGTGGTCGAGGCCTTCGCCGGAGCGGCCGGCGTCGCCGTCGAGCGGCGTGACATCTCGTTGGCCGGTCGCATCCTCGCCCAGTTCCCCGACCTCCTCGGGGAGCGGCGCGTGGAGGACGATCTCGCCTACCTCGGCCAGCTCGCGAAGACGCCGGAGGCGAACATCATCAAGCTCCCCAACATCAGCGCGTCGGTGCCGCAGCTCAAGGCCGCGGTCCGCGAGCTGCAGGCGAGGGGCTACCCGCTGCCCGACTACCCGGACGAGCCCGTCGGCGACGCCGAGCGCGACGTGCGCGAACGCTACGACCGGGTGAAGGGCAGCGCCGTCAACCCGGTGCTGCGCGAGGGGAACTCCGACCGGCGCGCGCCCGCGTCGGTCAAGGCGTACGCCCGCAAGCACCCGCATCCGATGGGGGCGTGGAGCGCCGACTCGAAGTCGCACGTGGCGCACATGACCGCCGGCGACCTGCGCAGCAACGAGGCGTCACACACCGTCGCCGAGGCAGAGGCCGGCGAAGCCCGCATCGAGCACGTCGACGGCGAGGGCCGCGTCACGCTGCTCAAGGCCCGGGTCCCGCTGCAGGAGGGCGACGTCATCGACGGCAGCTTCATGAGCCGCCGCGCCCTGCGTGCCTTCCTCGCCGAGCAGATCGACGACGCGAAGGACCGGGACGTCCTCTTCTCGCTGCATCTCAAGGCGACCATGATGAAGGTCTCCGACCCGATCTTCTTCGGACACGCCGTTTCGGTGTTCTTCGCGGACGTGTTCGAGAAGCACGCCGCGACCTTCGCGCGCCTCGGCGTCAACCCCAACGACGGGCTCGCCGACCTCCACGCCAAGCTGCAGACGCTGCCGGAGAGCGAGCGGGTCGCGATCGAGTCCGACCTCGCCGCGACCTACGATCGCCGCCCGGCGCTGGCGATGGTCAACTCGGACAAGGGCATCACCAACCTGCACGTCCCCTCCGACGTCATCATCGACGCCTCGATGCCCGCCGCCATCCGCGCCTCCGGCCGCATGTGGGGGCCCGACGGCCAGGAGCACGACACGAAGTTCGTCATCCCGGACGGCAGCTACGCCGGCGTGTACCAGGCGGTCATCGACGACTGCAAGGCGCAAGGCGCCTTCGACCCGCGCACGATGGGCAGCGTGCCCAACGTCGGGCTCATGGCCCAGAAGGCCGAGGAGTACGGCTCGCACGACAAGACCTTCGAGATCGGCGCCGCCGGACGCGTGCGGGTGGTGACGGCCGCGGACGTGACGCTGCTGGAGCACGACGTGGAGCCGGGCGACGTCTGGCGCATGTGCCGCGTCACCGACGCCGCCGTGCGCGACTGGGTCAAGCTCGCCGTCACCCGCGCGCGGGCGAGCGGCGCGCACGCGGTGTTCTGGCTCGATGAGGACCGCCCGCACGACGTGCAGCTCATCGGCAAGGTGCGCCGCTACCTCAACGACCACGACACCGCCGGGTTGCACCTGCACGTCATGGCGCCGGTCGAGGCGACGCGCTTCTCGTGCGGGCGCCTGCGCCGCGGCGAGGACACGATCTCCGTCACCGGCAACGTCCTGCGGGACTACCTCACGGACCTGTTCCCGATCCTCGAGGTCGGCACCAGCGCCAAGATGCTGTCGATCGTGCCGCTGATGAACGGCGGCGGCCTGTTCGAGACGGGCGCGGGCGGCTCCGCGCCCAAGCACGTGCAGCAGTTCGTCGCCGAGGGGCACCTGCGCTGGGACTCGCTCGGTGAGTTCCTGGCGCTGGCGGCCTCGCTCGAGCACCTCGCGACGCGCACCGGCAACGCCCGCGCCCAAGTCCTGGCCGACGCGCTGGACCGCGCCAACGCCCGCTTCCTGGAGAGCAACAAGTCGCCCTCGCGCAAGGTGAACGAGATCGACAACCGCGGCAGCCACTTCTACCTGACGCTGTACTGGGCGCAGGAGCTGGCCTCGCAGGCCGACGACCCGGAGCTCGCCGGGCGCTTCGCGGAGTTGGCCCGGGCGCTCACCGAGAACGAGGCGACGATCGCCAGCGAACTGCTTGCCGCGCAGGGCAGGCCGCTCGACATCGGCGGCTACTACCGCCCCGACGACACGCTCGCGGCGGCGGCGATGCGGCCGAGCGCGACGCTCAACGCGCTGATCGACGGCTTCGTCGCCTGAGGCGCGACCCTTTCGTGGCGCGCGGTCCGGACGTGTGGTCCGGACCGCGCGCCACGGGAACCGGTGGACCGTCATGCCGGCCCAAGCGGGCTTCGACACCGTCATCGTCAGCTACCAGAGCGAGCGCGAGATCGGCGACCTGCTCGAGGACCTGCGCCGCTCGGCGCCGGCGCACCGGATCGTCGTGGTCGACAACGCCTCCGCCGACGCTACCGCCGGGATCGTCCGGGCGCGCCACCCGGAGGCGACGCTGGTCGTCAACCGCGAGAACCTGGGCTACGCGCGGGCGGCGAACCAGGGCATCGCCGCCTGCGGCGCCGAGTTCGTCTTCCTGCTCAACCCCGACATTCGGCTGCCCGACCCGGCGTTCCACGGCGTCATGCTGGCCGCCATCCGCGCCGACCCGCGCGTCGCCGCCGTGGGGCCACTGCAGTTCCAGCTCTGGCGCGGTCGCGAGCACCTCAACCACACCTGGTCGTACTGGTCGCCGCGGGCGTTCGTCTTCTTCGTCGCGCGCTCGCTCGGCCTCGCGCGTGGCGCGCGGGCGCCCCTGCCGACGGCCTTCCTCAACGCGGGCTGCCTGCTCCTGCGGCGCTCGGCCTTCGAGGAGGTCGGCGGCTTCGACGAACGCTTCTTCCTCTACGGGGAGGAGCCCGACCTCTTCCTCAAGCTCCGGCGCTTCGGCCACCGGGCGCTGCTGCTGCGGGAGACGCGGGTCATTCACCTGCGCGAGCGCAGCATCCGGCGCCTGCCGCTGGGGCAGCGCTGGCGGCGCCGGCTCGGCGCGGCCGTCAACATCACCGTGGCCGTGGTGGGGGGCGTGGCCGCGCTCGCGCCGTGGCGCTGGCGCCGGCGTCGGGATGCGTCGGCGGCCGGCGCGGGACGCCCAGCCCGCGACGGGCCCCCCGCGGCCCACTAGCATGGGGTCCGTGCCGACGCCCGACGAGATCGCTCGACGGTTCGATGCCTGGGACGCCGCCCTGAGCAGCGGCGATCCGGATGCCGTCGTCGCGCTCTACGCGCTCGACGCCGTCCTGCTGCCGACCTTCTCCGACACGGTCCGGACCACGGAGGAAGGGCGCCGCGACTACTTCGCCGGCTTCCTGCTGCGGCGCCCCCGTGCCCGGATCGTGGAGGGGCATGCGCGCGCGTTCGGCGACGTCGCCGTGCACTCGGGGATCTACGCGTTCGTCTTCGGTGCCGGTCCCGAGCGCGAGGCACGCGCCCGCTTCACCTTCGTGTACCGGCGGATCGACGGGCGCTGGTGGATCGTCGAGCACCACTCGTCCGCCATGCCGGAGAGCGCCTCCACGACGCGGCCCTAGCGGTCCGCCGGTCACCGCGGTGGCGGCCCGGCCGGGCGCGCCCGGCCGGTGCTCGGCCCTAGGCGCTCACTGGAACTCGATGACGAAGCTGTAGACGTCGTCCTGCGGTTGGCTCGTCACCTTGTAGTCGACCTTGTGGAAGACCCGCTGCATGGCGCGGTTCGCGCGCAGGACCTCGGCCGTGAAGCCGCGGATGCCGTTGCGGATGGCGATCTGCGTCAAGTAGCGCAGCAGCTCCGTGCCGATGCCCTTGTTCTGCCAGTCGTCGCGCACCACGAACGCCACCTCGGCCATGTTCGACTTCTCGTCCAGGTAGTAGCGGCCGACGGCGATGATGTCCTCGCCGTGGGCCTCGGGCACCGTGCAGACGATGGCGAGCTCGCTGCGGTGGTCGATGAACACGAAGTCCTGGATCTCGCTGCGCGGCACGGTCTTCGAGCGCGACATGTAGCGGTAGTAGATCGTCTCCTGCGACAGCGCGTAGAAGAGGTCGGTGATGCGCGGCTCGTCCGTCGGGTGGATGGGTCGGAAGGTGACCTGCGTGCCGTCGCCCAGGAGGCGCGTCGTGCGCAGCTCGCTGGGCCCGACCACGAGCTTCCCCTCCACGCGCGCGAACTCGGGGTGCAGGTAGCGCGCGTCGACCGCCTCCTTGAGCAGCCGCGCCCGGTAGTCGGGGTGCGCGATGGCGATGAGGGCGATGGCCCGCTCCTCGACGCTCTTGCCGTGCAGGTACGCCACGCCGTACTCGGTCACCACGTAGTGCACGTCGCCGCGCGTGGTCACCACGCCGGCGCCGGCCGACAGGCGCGTCACGATGCGCGACACCTCGCCGTCCTTGGCCGTCGACGGCAGCGCGATGATCGCCTTGCCGTCGTCGGCGTGGGCGGCGCCGCGGTTGAAGTCGACCTGGCCGCCGATGCCCGAGTAGAAGGCCCCGGCCAGCGAGTCGGCCCCGACCTGGCCCGTGAGGTCGACCTCGAGGGCGGTGTTGATGGCCACGGGCCGGTTCTGCCGCCCGATGACGAAGGGGTCGTTGACGTACTCGGTGGGGTGGAAGGCGAAGGCCTCGTTGTTGTCGACGAAGTCGTACAGGCGCCGCGAGCCGACGCAGAAGGTGGCGACCACCTTGCCCTGGTCGAGGGCCTTGCGCCGCCCGTTGACCACGCCGGACTCGACCAGCTCGATGACCGAGTCGCTGACCATCTCGGTGTGGATGCCCAGGTCCTTCTTGTCCTTGAGGTAGGGCACGACGGCCTGCGGGATCTTGCCGATGCCGAACTCGACCGTCGAGCCGTCGTCGACCAGGCTGGCCACGAAGCGTCCGATGCGGTCGGTGGTGTCGTTCGGCGCGGGCGACGCGTACTCCACCAGCTCCTCCTCGACGGGCACCAGCACGTCGATGTCGAGCGCGTGGATCATCGTGTTGCCGAGGGTGCGCGGCATGCGCGGGTTGACCTGGGCGATGACGAGCGACGCGTTCTGGGCCGCCGACCTGACGATGTCGACCGAGATGCCCAGGCTGCAGTAGCCGTTGGCGTCCGGCGGCGTGACCTGGATGAGCACCGCGTCCAGCGGCAGCCGGCCACTGGCGTACAGCCGCGGCACGTCCGAGAGGAAGATGGGCGTGTAGGC
>Ga0180430_10004948_pt1 | contig 11154 bp, 9 predicted proteins | sample SS_ome_9_FD_132999 | JGI IMG/M metagenome (GOLD analysis project Ga0180430, IMG submission 132999) | Hypersaline lake sediment archaeal communities from the Salton Sea, California, USA - SS_1_S_2 metaG | ecosystem: Environmental > Aquatic > Non-marine Saline and Alkaline > Hypersaline > Sediment... | reverse complement strand
TTCGTGCGGTTCCCGCGCAGCTTCACCGGCCACGGCGCACCGCTGATCCGGCCGCCGGAAAGCCCGCAACTGGATTACGAGGGCGAGATCGCGGTGGTGATCGGGCAGGGCGGCCGGCGCATCCCCGAGGCGGACGCGCTGGCGCATGTCGCGGCCCTGACGATCTGCAACGAGGGCACGATCCGCGACTGGGTGCGGCATGCCAAGTTCAACGTCACGCAGGGCAAGAACTGGGACCGGTCGGGCGCGATGGGCCCCTGGCTGGTGCCCTTCGACGATCCCGCGCAGATCGCGGATGTGCGGATCGCCACGCGGGTCAACGGCGAGACGCGGCAGGACGACCGGACCGGGCGGATGCTGTTCCCGGTGGCCCGGCAGATCGCCTATATCTCCACCTTCACGACGCTGGTGCCGGGCGACATCATCGTCACCGGCACGCCCACCGGCGCCGGCGCGCGGTTCGATCCGCCGCGGTTCCTGGTGCCCGGCGATGTCGTCGAGGTCGAGGCCGAGGGGATCGGGATGTTGCGCAACCCGGTGGCCGACGAATGACCGATGCGATCGAGGCCGCCGCCGCCGCGCTGGTCGCGGCCGAGCGGAGCGGGCGGCAGATCGGGCTTCTGAGCCGCGCCCATCCCGATTGGGGGCTGGACGAGGCCTATGCGGTGCAGGCGGCGCTGGTGGCGGCGAAGGTGGCGGCGGGCGCGCGGCCGGTGGGCTGGAAGATCGGCCTGACGAGCCGGGCGATGCAGCAGGCGCTGGGGATCGACACGCCCGATTCCGGCGTGATCCTCGACGACATGTTGTTCGACACCGGCGCGACGGTGCCGCAAGGCCGGTTCATCCAGCCCCGGATCGAGGCGGAAATCGCCTTCGTCATGGCCCGCGACCTTCATGGCGCGGAGGTGGGCCGCGCCGAGGTGCTGGCCGCGACCGGGGCGGTGGCGCCCTGCCTGGAAATCCTCGACACCCGCATCCTGCGCGCCGATCCCGACACCGGCCAGCCCCGTACGATCGTGGACACGGTGGCCGACAACGCCGCCAATGCCGGGCTGGTTCTGGGCGCGGAACGCCACCCGCCGCAGGCTTTCGACCTTGCCCGCGTCGGCGCCGTGGTGACCCGCGACGGGGGGGTGGAGGAAACCGGCCTCGGCGCCGGGGTGCTGGGCGATCCGGCGATGGGGCTGGTCTGGCTGGTACGCCGGCTGGCGCGCTACGGGCAGGGGCTGAAAGCCGGCGAGGTGGTGCTTTCGGGTTCCTTCATCCGGCCTGTGGAATGCCCGCCGGGCAGCCGGATCGCTGCCGATTTCGCCGCGTTCGGGCGGGTGGAGATCGCCTTCGCCTGACCCCGGAACGCGAAAGGGCGGCCGTTGGCCGCCCTTGCCGATCGGCGCGGTGCCGGGCGTGTCAGCCGCCCCAGGTCCGCACCGGGCCGCAATCCATGTGCACGAAGTTCGAGCGCGAATACTTGCCCACGCCGCCGGCGTTGCAGGCCGTCGCCGCGCGATACATCTGCGAGACCGAGCGCGACTTGAGCCGCAAGTCCGCCGCCTGGCCCTTGAGGTGCAGCGAGTCCTTCGCCACCCCGCGCGAGCGCGAGCGCAGCATCGCGTTCGTTTCCGGCGAGCGGTAGCCCGACAGCAGCATGTAGGGTTCGGAGGTGTCCATCAGCCGATGCGCCGCCGCCGCGATATCCACGGTGCGCGGATCGATCGCCCGGTGCCGGCCGTTGCGCCAGTCGCGCATGAAATGGTTGATCTCGTCGAGCGCCTCGGGAATGTACTCGCCCTCGATCCAATAGATGGTATCGAGCAGCTCGCCGGTGCGGCCCGAATACATCCGAATGCGGCGGATATCGCCCGCCCCGCGAAGGAAACCGAAAGCGTTCGATGCCGTGGGGGCCGCCACCACTGCCGTTGCCGCGAATGCCCCGAGAAGACCGCGGCGCGTGATCGCCGCTGTGCCGATTGTCGTCATCCGTCTTCGCCTGTCCTGTCTTTGTCTCTGCGTTTCAGCAGGTTGCTTGGCGTTTCCGTCCTGTCCGACCCTTCTATGACACAAGACGAATCACGCGCCAACCGTTCATTCCGTCGCAACGGGTGCCGCGGCCACGGATAGGCGAATTTTCGCTTAACCGCCGAAATCGCGATCTGTTGCCCGAAATCCACGCTTCGGTCGCCGCTGGCGGAGTCGTGACCGCGAAAACCACCCGCCGGGCACGACTGACACTTTATCAACCCGGGGCCTGCATCGTATGCAGGTCGGGTATTGCTGCCGAGGATGTCATGACCAACACCGGAACCCTGCGGGGCGTCACGCTGGCCCTGCTCGTTTCACTGAGTTCGATCATGCTGGCCGCGCCGCCGGCGGGCGCCGTGGTGACGGCCTATGTCCAGTCCGTGGCCGAGGCGGCCTCGGACGACGCGGCCGTCGCGGCCTTCTACCGCGAGCGGGATTTCCGGCCGATCTGGACATCGAAGGCCGATGCGGCGCGGCGCGCGGCGTTCTTCCGCGCCCTCGAAACGGTCGAGACGCATGGCCTGCCGGCCGCGCGCTACGACGCGGCCGCGCTGCGCGCCGCCTTCGAGACGACGCGGTCGGAACGCGAGCGCGGGCGGCTGGAAGTGGCGATGTCGCGGGCCTTCCTGGCCTATGCGCGGGATATCGGCACCGGCATCCTCGATCCGGGCCTTGTCGATGACGGGATCAAGCGCGAGGTGCTGCGCCGCGACCCGGTCCAGACGCTGCGCGCCTTCGCCGCCTCCTCGCCCGCGGCGTTCCTGCGCGCGCTGCCGCCGCAGTCGCAGACCTATGCGCAGTTGCGCAAGGTTCGGCTCGACCTCGTCGCGGCGATCGCGCGCGGCGGCTGGGGGCCGCGGGTGTCGGCGGGCAAGCTGGAACCGGGGGCCGCGGGCCCCGCGGTGGTGGCGCTGCGCGACCGGCTGATGGCGATGGGCTACCTGCCGCGCACCGCGACGCAGACGTATGACGCGGCGATCCAGCGGGCGGTGCAGCTGTTCCAGATCGACAACGGGCTGACCGCCGACGGCATCGCCGGGCAGGGCACGCTGGAGGTGATCAACCTTGGCCCCGAGGCGCGGTTGCAATCGGTGCTGGTCGCGCTGGAGCGGCTGCGCTGGATGAACGGCTTCGAACTGGGCGACCGGCACATCTGGGTCAACCTGCCGGAATTCACCGCGCGGATCGTCGACGACGGCAAGGTGACCTTCGAAACGATCACCGTCGTCGGCATGAACCAGCACGACCGCCGCAGCCCCGAGTTCTCCGACGAGATGGAGCATATGGTCGTCAACCCGACATGGAACGTGCCGCGCTCCATCGCGGTGCGCGACTACCTGCCGAAGCTTCAGCAGAATCCGAACGCGGCCGGCTACATGCGCCTGTTCGACGGGGCCGGCCGGGTGGTCGACCGCAGCGCGGTGGATTTCACCCAGTTCACCCCGGCGACCTTCCCCTTCGACATGAAGCAGCCGCCGTCGAACCGCAACGCGCTGGGGCTGGTGAAGTTCATGTTCCCCAACCGGCACAACATCTATCTGCACGACACGCCGTCGAAGAACCTGTTCGAACGCGAGGTGCGGGCCTATTCCTCGGGGTGCATCCGGCTGCAGCAGCCGTTCGAATTCGCCTACCAGATTCTGGAACGGCAAAGCGCCGATCCGAAGGGCGTGTTTCACAACACGCTCGACAGCGGCCGCGAGACGATGATCGAGCTTGAGCGCCACATCCCGGTGCATATCGTCTATTTCACCGCGTGGCCGGATGCGAAGGGCCGGATGACCTATCGCCGCGATATCTACGGCCGCGACGGGCGGATTTTCAACGCGCTGTCGGCGGCCGGGGTTTCGCTCCTGCCGCTTCGTGGCTAAATCTTCGGCCAGGCCGGGCGCGACGGGCGCCCGGCGGCGGGAAGATCGATGACACTGACGCTTGCTGAGATCGCCGCGGCGCTCGGCGCCCGGGTCGAGGGCCGGGCCGGGCTTACCGTGGCGCGCGCCGCCGAACCGTCGGCTGCCGGGCCGGACGATCTCGCGCTGGCGATGGATCCGAAATATGCCGATGGGCTGGCGGCGGGCGGCGCCCGCGCCGCGATCCTGTGGCCCGGCGCCGACTGGCAGGCGCTGGGGCTGGAGGCGGCGATCCTCGTGCCGCGGCCGAGGATGGCGATGGCCGGGCTGACGCGGGCCTTCGACGCCGGCCCCGATATCGCCCCCGGCATCCATCCCGCCGCGGTGGTCGACCCGACCGCCGAGATCGGCACGGGCGCGGCGATCGGCCCGCTGGCGGTGATCGGCGCCGGCGCCCGGATCGGCGCGGGCGCGCGGATCGCCGCGCAGGTCTTCATCGGTCGCGACGTTTCGGTCGGCGCGGCGGCGCTGATCCTCGCGGGCGCGCGGATCATGGACCGGGTGCGGATCGGCGACCGGTTCACCTGCCAGCCCGGCGCGGTGATCGGGGCCGACGGTTTTTCCTTCGTCACACCGGAGAAATCCGGGGTCGAGGAGGTGCGCGAGACGCTGGGCGACCGATCCGAGGCGCGCGACCAGTCCTGGGCGCGGATCCATTCGCTGGGCACCGTCGAGATCGGCGACGACGTGGAGATCGGCGCCAATGCCGCGATCGACCGCGGCACGATCCGCGCCACCCGCATCGGCTCGGGCACGAAGCTCGACAACCTCGTCCATGTCGGCCACAACGTCGAGATCGGCCGCGACTGCCTGCTGTGCGGGCAGGTCGGCATCGCCGGTTCGGCGCGGATCGGCGACCGGGTTGTGATGGGCGGGCAATGCGGCGTGTCCGACAACATCTTCGTCGGCGACGACGTGGTGGCCGGCGGCGCCACCAAGATCTTCTCCAACGCGCCGGCGGGCCGGGTGCTGCTGGGCTCTCCGGCCTTGAAGATGGACAGGCATGTGGAAGCGTGGAAGAACATCCGCAGGCTGCCGCGCCTGTTCGCCCAGGTGGCCGAGCTTCGGGAAGCGGCGCGGCGCGGGCCGCGCAACGAGACGGAAGAACCATGACTGACAGCGTCCGGGATACGGTGGTCGGAATCATCGCGCAGCAGGCGGTGCTGGAGCCGGCCGAGGTCGAGATGACCGCCTCGCTCGAAGATCTCGGGATCGACAGCCTCGGTCTTGTCGAGGCGATCTTCGCGATCGAGGAGGCGTTCGACATCTCGGTGCCGTTCAACGCCAACGACCCGGCCGAGACCGCCGGCTTCGACATCTCGTCGGTCGCCGCCATCGTCGCGGCGGTCGAGGCGCTGGTGGCGGGCAAAGACGCGGCCGAAGACCGGGCCTGATGCACCGCGTCGTGATCACCGGCGCCGGAACCGTCAACGCGCTTGGCCAGGACGTGCCCGCGACGCTGGAGGCGCTGCGCGAGGGCCGCTGCGGGATCGGCCCGCTGGAATTGCGCGATGTCGGGCGGCTGAACATCCGGATCGGCGCGCAGGTCCGGGGCTGGGATCCGGAGGCGCATTTCAACCGCCAGGACATCGCGCTGTTCGACAAGTTCACCCAGTTCACGATCCATGCCGCACGGCAGGCCATCGCGCAGTCGGGCCTTGCGTTCGAGGACGCGCTGTCGCTCGCCTCGGGTGTCGTGCTCGGCACAGCGGGCGGCGGCGTGAACACCTGGGACGAGAATTACCGCGCGGTCTACGAAGAGGGCAAGAACCGGGTCCATCCCTTCGTGGTGCCGAAGCTGATGAACAATGCCGCGGCCAGCCATGTCAGCATGGAATGGAACCTGCGCGGGCCGACCTTCACGGTCGCCACCGCCTGCGCCTCGTCGAACCACGCGATGGGGCAGGCGTTCCACATGGTCCGGTCCGGCGCGGCCACGGTGATGATCACCGGCGGGTCGGAGGCGATGCTGTGTTTCGGCGGGATCAAGGCATGGGAAGGGTTGCGGGTGATGTCGCGCGATGCCTGCCGGCCGTTCTCGCTCAACCGCAACGGCATGGTGCAGGGCGAGGGCGCGGGGGTCTTCGTCTTCGAGGAGTACGATCACGCCCGCGCGCGGGGGGCCGATATCCTGGCCGAGGTGGTGGGATTCGCGATGTCCTCGGACGCGGGCGATATCGTCATGCCCTCGGCCCAGGGGGCGGAACGGGCGATCACCGGCGCGCTGCGCGACGCGCGGCTCGATCCCGAGGACGTTGGCTATATCAACGCCCACGGCACCGGCACCGCGGCGAACGACAAGACCGAATGCGCCGCCGTTGCCCATGCCTTCGGCCAGCATGCCGACCGGCTGATGATCTCGTCGACCAAGTCGATGCACGGCCACCTGATCGGCGGCACCGGCGCTGTGGAACTGCTGGCCTGCATCATGGCGCTGCGCGAGGGCGTGATCGCCCCCACGATCGGCTACGAGGAACCCGACCCGGAATGCGCGCTCGACGTGGTGCCGAACACCGCGCGCGATGCCCGCGTCGCGGCGGTCTTGTCGAACGCCTTCGCCTTCGGCGGGCTGAACGCGGTGCTGGCGCTCAGGCGGGTCTGACCGTTGGCCCCTAGTTGTTCATCGCCGCGAGCGCCTCGTAGGCCGCGGTGAAGCCTGACAGCGACATGATCGCCTCGAACGGCTGGTTCGGCGCCGCGATGGCGAAAACCGTGACCGTCGCCTCCGCGCCCTTGCGGAACGCGTCGATATCCTCCTCGGTGAAGCCAACCCGCGCGATGCAGCCGATCTGGGTGCAGAAGGTGAACTGGTAGCGCTTCGGCTGGCGGCTGCCGACCTGAAGGGTGATGTTCCGGGTCAGGAGCGTTTCGAGCGGCGTGATGATCGTGGCGCCGGCGATCGCGTCGCCGCTGGGTTCGGCCAGCGCGAAAAGGTTGATCTCGGCCATCGAGCCGCCCTCGGCGTTCTTCATCAGCTGGTTCATCACGCAGGGATCGGCGCCGTCCTCGGTGCGCTCGCACTGGATGGCCCAGTCGCCGTGGGTTTCGGCCACATAGGTGGCCCCGGGGCCGCCGATCTCTTCGCCGACCGGGAGGCTGTCGGCAACCTCCGCCGTGTCGGTATCCTGCGCGGCCGCCGGCGCGGCGGCGAGCATTGCGGCAAGGGCGAGCGGGCGGGTGAACTGTTGAAACATGTCTGGTCCTGCCTGTGGTGGTGGATCTTGGCCTGCGCCGCGCGTCTAGCATGGCCGGCGGGCGGAGTCAGGCCCCCCGGACGGCTGCCCCGATGACAGGGGGGTGATCGGCGCTTTCCGGCCCGGCGCGGCACAGGCGCGACCGGTTTCGGCCAAACGAAAAGGGCCGCGGCAGCGCGACCCTTCCCTGTCATCTCCCCGTCGGACTGGCCGACTTGTTCATTGGCCCCGACGCTAAGGGCTTCGCCAGCCTCCGTCAACAGCAAAAAACGCCACCGCACGAAGATGATTTCGCAGGCTTTTTCGCAAAAAAGGACCGCACCGGGATACGGCGCGGCCAGTCTGACAGGGAGGAAGTAACGCCCGAACGAAGAGGACGCACATCCGGACGAAGGTAAGGCTGTCAGAGAGTGGTTAAGATTGTATTGTCCCTGACGAACGGTGCTTCGGAGGGGCAAATGGCATCTGGAATGTTGCGCGAGGCCGGTGTTTTCGTGGGCGGTGGCGGGCCGGGCCACGACGTACCGCAGGAACTGGCCTTCCGGTTCGGCAATCGCCACGGGCTGGTGGCGGGGGCGACGGGCACCGGCAAGACGGTGACCCTGCAAACCCTGGCCGAAAGCTTTTCTGCCGCCGGGGTTCCGGTGTTCATGGCCGATGTGAAGGGCGACCTCGCCGGGTTGTCGCAGGCGGGGACCGGGGCGGCGAAGTATCACGGCGCCTTCGCCGAACGGGCCGAGACCATCGGCTTCTCGCTCGACTACCAGGCGTTTCCGGTGACCTTCTGGGATGTCTTTGGCGCCGCCGGCCACCCGGTGCGGACCACGGTGACCGAGATGGGGCCGCTGCTGCTGTCGCGGCTCATGGGCCTGACGGCGGTGCAGGAGGGGGTGATGACAATCGCCTTCCGGATCGCCGACGAGGAAGGCCTGCCGCTGCTCGACCTCGAAGACCTGCGCGCGATGCTGGCCTTCCTCGCCGCGAACCGGGCGGAGATCTCCGCGCGCTATGGCAATGTCACCACCGCCAGTGTCGGCGCGATCCAGCGCGCGCTGCTGGTGCTGGAGCATGAGGGCGGCGACCGGCTGTTCGGCGAACCCGCGCTCGAGCTTGGCGACCTGATGGCCCCGGCGCCGGACGGCCGCGGCCGGGTCAACATCCTCGCCGCAGACCGGCTGATGGCCGCGCCCCGGCTTTACGCGACCTTCCTGCTGTGGCTGTTGTCGGAACTGTTCGAGGACCTGCCCGAGGTCGGCAATCCCGAACGCCCGAAGCTGGTGTTCTTCTTCGACGAGGCGCATCTTTTGTTCGACGACGCGCCCAAGGCGCTGATCGACAAGGTCGAACAGGTGGCGCGGCTGATCCGGTCGAAAGGCGTGGGGGTCTATTTCGTCACCCAGAACCCCACCGACGTGCCCGACGCGGTGCTGGGCCAGCTTGGCAACCGGGTGCAGCACGCGCTGCGGGTCTTCACCGCGCGCGACAAGCGCGACCTGCGCCGTGCCGCCGAAACCTATCGCCCGAATCCCCGGTTCGACACGGAGGAGGCGATCATGTCGGTCGGCACCGGCGAGGCGGTGACCTCGTTCCTGGAGGCCAAGGGCAGCCCCGGCATGGTCGAGCGCACGCTGATCCGCCCGCCGCTCAGCCGGATGGGGACGATCACGGAAACGGAACGCGTGGCGGTGCTGGACGGCTCCGGCCTTGGCCCGAAATACGACGCCGGGATCGACCGCGAGGCCGCGCACGAGATGCTGGCCCGGCGCGCGGAGGCGGCGGCGCAGGAGGCCGGCGCGGGCGCGCCCGAGGAGCGCGAATTCTCCGCCGCGCGGCGCTACAGCCCCGGCGGCGACACGCGCACGCGCCGCTCCAGCCGATCCGACAGCGTCGGCGAGGCCTTTGCGAAAAGCTTCGCGCGGCAGTTGGGCACGCAGGCGGGGCGGTCGCTGGTGCGCGGCGTGCTGGGCGGGCTGTTCCGGTCGCGCTGAACCGGGGGCGGCCGGTCAGCGGGCGGCGGCGCCCATCGCGTGGGCCAGCCGCGCGGCTTCCTCCGCCAGCCCCCAGGGCGCGTTGACGGCGAACAGCCCCGAACCGACCATGCCGTGCCCCGGCCGCGCCGGCGGGAACCGCAGTTCGTGGCGCAGCGCGCCGGGCAGGTTCCGCGCCTCCAGCGCCTCCAGCATCTGCGCGTGCAGGCCCGAGGTCAGCACCGGGTACCACAGCAGGATCACGCCCACGGGCCACTTGCGGTGCACCGCGGCGATCAGTTTCGGCAGCCGGTCGTAATCCGCCTTGACCTCGAAGGACGGGTCGATCAGCGCCAGCCCGCGGCGCGGGTCGGGCGGGGTGCGGGCGATCAGCATCGCCAGCCCGTCCTCGTGCAGAACCTGCGCGCCGGTGCCCTTCATGGCCGCGGCCAGGAGGCGGTTCTCGCCCGGATGCAGTTCGGCCAGCACGATCCGGTCGCCGGGCCGCAGGATTTCCGCCGCGATCCGGGGCGAGCCGGGATAGGCCCGCGCGCCCTCGGCCGCCCGCACCCGGTCCAGCGCGGCCAGGTAGGGATGGCCGGCGGGAAACCAGCCCTGCGCCAGCGCCCGGCCGATCCCCGCCGCGGCCTCGCCGGTCTTGCGGGCCTCGGCGCCGTCGAGGTCGTAAAGCCCGCGCCCGGCATGGGTCTCGATATAGCTCAGCGGCTTGTCCTTGGCCGTCATGTAGCCCAGCGCCCAGGCCAGCAGGCCGTGCTTGTGCACGTCGGCGGCGTTCCCGGCGTGGTAGGCATGCTGGTAGGACAGCATCAGAGCGGGCGGATCTTCAGCCGGGTGATCCGGTTCTCCTTGCGGGCCACCACCTCGAAGCGGAAGCCGTGGAAGGAAAACACCTGCCCCTCTGCCGGGATCATCTGCGCCTCGTGGATCACGAGGCCGGCGACGGTATTGGCCTCGTCGTCGGGCAGGTTCCAGTCGGTCGCGCGGTTGACATCGCGGATCGTCATCGATCCATCGACGAGGTAATCGCCCGCCTCGGTCCGCTTCAGCGGCGATTCCGCGGCCGGGTCGAACTCGTCGGTGATCTCGCCGACGATCTCCTCGATGATGTCCTCCAGCGTGATCAGGCCGCGCAGCTCGCCGTATTCGTCGACGACCAGCGCGAAATGCGTCCGGCGCTTGAGGAACTCGCGCATCTGTTCGTCAAGCGGCGTGGTCTCGGGCACGAAATAGGGCTTCATCGCCACGCTGAGCACGTCGAGATCGCGCACCGAGGCGAGGTTGCCCTGCTCGCCGCGCACGATCTTGTCGACGGCGCGCAACAGGTCCTTGGCATGGATCACGCCGACCACGTTGTCGCGCTCGCCGCGATAAAGCGGCAGCCGGGTGTGGTGCGAGCCCAGCACCGCCGACAGGATCGCGTCGGGATCGGCATCGACGTCGATCATCTCGATGCCCGACCGGTGGCGCATGATCTCTTCCACCGTCCGGTCGTTGAGATGCAGCGCGCCCAGCAGGCGGTCGCGATCCTCCTTCTCCACCGCGCCCTCGGAATGGCCCAGCGCGATGGCGCCCGCGATTTCCTCCTTCAGGGCGAGGATGTGGCTGTCGGGATCGGCGCGCACGCCAAACAGGCTCAGCACCCCGCGCACCAGCACCCGCACCACGCTGACCACCGGCGCGAACAGGAAGATGATCAGCTTGATCATCGGCGAGACGCGCAGCGCGAAGGGTTCGGGATAGGTGATCGCCAGCGTCTTGGGCATCACCTCGCCGAAGATCAGGACCAGCGTCGTCATCCCCAGCGTCGCCAGCGCCACGCCGGAATCGCCGAAGATCTTGGTCAGAAGCGCGGTGGCCAGCGAGGCGGCGAGGATGTTGACGACATTGTTTCCCAGAAGGATCGCGCCGATCATCCGCTCATTGTCGTCGGTGATGTCGAGCACCCGCTGCGCCGCCGCGTTGCCGCGATCGGCCTGCGCCTTGAGCTTGGAGCGCGAGGCGGCCGTCAGCGCGGTTTCCGAACCGGAGAAGAACGAGGAGACG
>Ga0180430_10004946_pt1 | contig 11155 bp, 7 predicted proteins | sample SS_ome_9_FD_132999 | JGI IMG/M metagenome (GOLD analysis project Ga0180430, IMG submission 132999) | Hypersaline lake sediment archaeal communities from the Salton Sea, California, USA - SS_1_S_2 metaG | ecosystem: Environmental > Aquatic > Non-marine Saline and Alkaline > Hypersaline > Sediment... | reverse complement strand
GGCGATTGCGCATTTTCTGTGGTGGTTGTGACTTGTTCCTGTACTTGTGTTGGTTTTTCACTGACAGGTTTGATTATTTGATAAATGTAAATAACAAATAGGAAAAAGATAAATAATAATAGCAGTCTTCGCATTGTTACGCTCCTTTTGGGTTTGGAACATGATTAAAGGATTTATAGGATAACAGGATTTTTTTTGGATTGGCGCGTTATGACTCGTTATTGATGCTACCACAATATTGCTCACGTATTGCTAATGCTTCAGGCATCCATTGACGTAGTTGTGCAATTCTGGTTTTATGGCTAGGATGGGTTGAAGTAAAGGCTAAATCTTGACGACTACTTGCTGCTGCCATGCGTTCCCAAAATTTTGGAGCAGCGTGTGGATCAAAACAGGCGCGTGACATATAAATTAAACCAATATAATCTGCTTCTGTTTCATGTTGACGTGAAAAGGGTAAACGCATACCAAAATAATGACCTAAACCAAACGCACTCATAATGATCGCTTTGGTTTCTGTATCCATATCACCTGTTGATAAATTCACGGCAAACATACCTAAACGTTTTAATTTTTCATAAGCTAACCGTTCTGCACCATGTCTGGCAATCACATGCGCAATTTCATGTCCTAAAATCGTTGCCATGCCATTCACATTTTCTGCTAATGGTGTAATTCCTGTATAAACAGCCACTTTACCACCAGGCAAAGCAAAGGCATTCACTTTATCAGATTGAATCACTGTAAATTCCCAATCTAAATAAGGTGCATCAGATACTTTAACGATACGTTGACCAATTTTACGCACTTGTTCAACTAGTTGCCCTTTTTCTATAATTTGTGATTGACTTAAAATTTTTTGATAAGACTCAATCCCTAAATTAATTTCATCTTGTTTACTGAGTTCAACTAAATGAATACGGCCTGTAATAGGCACGGTGGATTGGTGGGTAATATAGTAGTAAGCTGCGTAAATGAGGAAAAGTGCAATAGGAATTAAACGAATAAGCAAACGCATTAAGAAATCTCCTAGCTTGATGCTAATTTAAGAATGAAACAATCAATGCTAAAATTCTACATTAAAATTAGAATATTTTTGAAATTAATTGCTTCATTCTCAAGCTAGATAACCAATATAGAAACCATTTGAAATGTTTAAAAAGTATTATATTCACCTTCTTTTTTGTCTGAATCAGGATTTTCTGAATTAAAGAATTAACAAAATGAGATCGTTGAATATTTTGAAATCATCAAATTTATGTTAAAACAATTCTGGAAATCTTTTAATTTTGAAAATTCTGATTCAGACAAAAAGGATCATGACAAATAGATGTCTTATATCCCCAGAGATATTTTTAAAAGGATAATAAAATGGCAACAGCGGCTAGAAGTGAGGTTGTTGGATAATGTTTTGTCAGAAAAAAACCACTGAATTTGATGCTAATGTTAGGAGTGCAAACTTTAGTTATAGCAAAATAAATGTTGCACTCCTTTGAATAGTTAATGAGAACTAGCAGGATCACCTAATCCGCTTTTAATGTCAGTTACTTTATTATCTTGCGAATTGCCTTTGCTATTATTGTTAGATGAACCATCATCATTTGACCAATCTTTAGGTGGACGTGGTTCTTTACCTTCCATAATATCGTCAATTTGTTCGCTTTCTAACGTTTCATATTTAATTAACGCATCTGCCATCAAATTCAAAATATGTAAGTTTTCTTTTAAAATGGTTTCTGCACGAGTGTAATTACGATTAATCACGTTACGGACTTCTTCATCAATCGTATGCGCAGTTTCATCAGACACAACTTTATGTTGCGTGACAGTATGACCTAAAAAGACTTCGCCATCATCTTCACCATAAACTAAAGGTCCTAAACGTTCTGATAAGCCCCATTTTGTCACCATATTACGAGAAATATCCGTAGCACGCTGAATATCATTACTTGCACCTGTTGTCACGGCTTCTGGTCCAAAAATAATTTCTTCTGCAATTCGACCGCCAAATAAACTAGAAATCTGACTTTCTAAATGCTGTTTACTCAAGCTATAACGATCTTCTTCAGGTAAAAACATAGTTACACCTAAAGCACGTCCTCTTGGAATAATACTGACTTTGTAAACAGGATCGTGAGCAGGTACTAAACGTCCCACAATGGCATGACCTGCTTCATGATAAGCCGTGAGTTTTTTCTCATCATCACTCATGACCATAGATTTACGTTCTGCACCCATCATGATTTTATCTTTGGCTTTTTCAAATTCTTCCATGTCAACCAAACGTTTATCAGCACGTGCTGCAAATAACGCTGCTTCATTGACCAAATTAGCTAAATCTGCACCAGAAAAACCAGGTGTACCGCGTGCAATCAAACTAGGATTAACATTGTCAGAAATTGGCACTTTACGCATGTGAACTTTTAAGATTTGCTCACGACCACGAATGTCAGGTAATGGCACAACCACTTGACGATCAAAACGACCTGGACGTAATAATGCAGGGTCTAATACATCAGGACGGTTAGTCGCTGCAATGACAATAATGCCTTCATTCCCTTCAAACCCATCCATTTCCACTAATAATTGGTTTAAAGTTTGTTCACGTTCATCATGACCACCGCCAAGACCTGCACCACGATGACGACCAACAGCATCAATTTCATCAATGAAAATAATACACGGTGCATGTTTTTTAGCTTGTTCAAACATATCACGCACACGCGATGCACCAACCCCAACAAACATTTCTACAAAATCAGACCCTGAAATAGTGAAAAACGGCACTTTAGCTTCACCTGCAATGGCTTTTGCTAATAAGGTTTTACCTGTACCTGGTGAACCGACCATTAATACACCGCGTGGAATTTTACCGCCTAAATTTTGGAATTTGCCGGGATCACGTAAAAAGTCAACCAATTCACCGACTTCTTCTTTCGCTTCATCCACACCTGCAACATCATTAAATGTCACTTTAACTTGATCTTCTTCAATCATACGCGCACGACTTTTACCAAAAGATAACGCGCCGCGTCCACCACCACCTTGCATTTGTCGCATGAAAAAGATTAACACACCAAATAGTAATAACATGGGGAACCATGAAATAAAAATCTGCATGAGCAAAGATTGTTGTTCTGGTGGGCGTGATTCGATTTCTACATTGTTATCGAGTAAATCTTTAATCAAGCCAGGATCATTCGGATTATAAGTTAAAAAACGCGAACCATCTTGATTGATACCACGAATATTACGACCATCAATCGTCACTTGTTGTACATTACCATTTTGTACGTTGCGAATAAAAGTTGAATATTCAATCTGTTGTGCGGACTTACGTTCAGGTCCAAAATTATTAAACACCATCATTAACACGAGGGCTATGATGATCCACAATAAAAGGTTTTTTGCCATGTCGTTCACTATTAGGTGCCTCTAAAACTAAATCAAACTTATTATTATCAACAAAATTTACTGATTTGACAAATTACTTATGGGTAAAATTTTTGGCTAAAATATACACTTCAGGTGAACGCGCTCGTGAAGCATTAGGTTTACGAATAATAACTTTCTTGAAATTGTGTCGCAATTCTTGAAGATAATTATCGAAACCTTCACCTTGGAATATTTTAGTTAAGAAGTGACCATTTTCCGCAAGCACTTCCACTGCTAACTCTTTTGCTAACTCTGCTAAGTACATTGCACGCGGTTGATCAACAACCTTCATGCCACTAATATTGGGGGACATATCTGACATTACAAGGTTCGCTTTATGTTCACCTAATTCATGCAATAATTTATCTAAAATAACTTGTTCACGAAAATCACCTTGAATAAAAGTCACATTAGGTAAACTATCCATCGGTAAAATATCTAAAGCAAAAATACGCGCCTTGCCATCCAAACGTTTTTGTACCCATTGCGACCATCCACCAGGTGCAGCACCTAAGTCAACAATCGTCATATTGGGATGAAGTAATTTGTCTTTGGCATCAATTTCTTCAAGTTTATAAACCGCGCGTGAACGATAGCCATCTTTATTAGCTTGTTTCACATATTGGTCATTTTGATGTTCTTCCATCCAACGATGGCTACTTTTTTTTAGCATAATGATTAAAACTGATCTTTGTACATGACAAAAAAATTATATTGAGACTTTTTCAGTCTGGAGTGCAAGATTTATTTTGCAATTATAATTGGCAAACTAAAGTTTGCACTCCTACAAACATTTACACTTTTTGTCATGTACAAAGAAAAGTGATAGTTTGACTAATAAAATATGGATAAGATTCCATTCTGAAAATTCTAAAATCCTGTGAATTCTGATTCTGACAAAAAAGAAAGTTAATTCAATGCTGTTTAAAAATGTTAAATGCGTTCTATAAACATGTTACGATAGGATTTTCATTACTTCAATCTCAATTCCAATCTTTGTGAATTTTATTGCACATTAAAAAATGAATGATTGAAACCTAATTATTTTAATTTTCTTCTCTTTTTTGAGAGATAACAGATTCAATAACAGGATCATTCCAATTACCCGTTACACGATAATGATAACGCAGAGTTTTTTCAATTTCCGATTCCAATAATTTCTGCACAATCAATGCTGCTGCACCTACCCCTAATCCACCCACTAATGCACCTGCAACGGGCAACGTATTAGAAACATGAGGAATAACAATGACTGTTTGATCATAAATTTGGTTAATTAAATCCGTTTGACCTTGAATCTCAATTTGTGCCGACGGTGAGCGTAAAATGACATGTTCAGTATTCGCCAAACCATTTTTAATGATAAACTCACCAACTAACGTATTAAAAGTAAAACCCTCATGAAATACATCATTAAAATCTAACATCAAACGTCGCGGTAAAGTCTGTAAATCAAACAAACTAAATACTCGTCCCACACCAGGATCAACATCAATAATATTACCTTCATTGACCAATAATTTTAAACGTCCTTCCACCTCAGCCAAATCAAAATGTGGTAAATGATTTTGCCATTCCGTTTCTAACAAAAATTCCGCATGATGACTTGCAATAGGCGCATTTTCAAATCCTAAACGCTGCAATAATTCTGCAATATCGTTGCTAGTTAAACTGGCTTTTAAAAAAGTACGCGGTGTAGGTTTTCCTTGCCATAACCCTTTGATTTGTAAACTTAAACCTTTAGATTTTGCTTCTAATGTTTCAATTTCTAAACTATTTTTACGCGGTTTTGTAAATAAATTAACATTACCAAAAGTCATATTACCAATGCGTAAATCATCACAATGAAACGCAATTGTCGGTAGAAGTTGTGGTTGAATATCAATGTTTAATTTTTCTTTTTTAGTAGCTACTTTCTGATGTTGTAATGGTTGAAAAATTAATTCTTTAAAAACAGCATTTAACTTTGATTTTTTAGCATCAAAACGAATTGTGCCTGATAATTGCCCTTCTCCTTTTATATCTGCTTTCCAATTATTATCATTATGAGTAAGTTTTAATTTTATATCTTTTAAATGTTGTTTAAATAAGGCTAATTGTCCAATGTGTACATCAACATAAAGTGGAAAATCTGTTTTTTCTTCAGAAGATTGAAATTGTTCCAGTAATGATTGCCATTGTGTCAGTGAAAATGTATCTAAATAACCTGTCAAATGCCAACCTTTTTTTTCAGGTAAATTAACAGGATAACGTTCACCAAATAAAATTGCCCCTTTTGTTGAGTGATGTGACGTAGTTTGCCATACACCATTAAATAATCTATCATAATTAAAACGTAATCTTGTATGAGTTACTTTTTGATGAAAATGTAGATTTAGCTGACGTTTTTCTTCAATTGTTTTTTGTAATGGTGCAGGTAAGTTCAACGCCATACCGCGTAAATCTGTGTTTAAACGAAAATCTATCGTATCGTTAGGTTGAATATTAATATTGGCTTGCCATTGCGTTTGACCTGATAAAAAAGTAGAGAAATCAATATGTTGATTATTTATCAAGTTTTGTAAAAAAGTCTTATCCGCCATACCTTTTAAATGAATTTTAGTTGATTCAGCTGATTTTTGAATGCCAAATTGTATGGGATTATCAAATAAATGTCCTTTTAAATTAGCCGCATCAAGATGATGATTATCAAAACTCACTTTGCCAATAACATCAGCAATTTTAACATCCAAACGTTTTGCATGAATTAATACACGATTAAAATTTAATTTCCCTATTATTTTAGTTTCTACATTTTTCCCATTAAATAAAGGAATATCTAAATCTAACGCTAATTGCATATTACCTGCTAAATCAGGCAATGCACCTTCAGAAAATTGATCTTTCAAAGGCGTTTGTGCAATAAAATCTAAACCATTTTTTGCATCCCCTTTTAATTGACCTTTTACAAATAGATGTGGTTTTTTATCACCCATATTTGGAATATGTGCAATAACTTTTTGTAATTGGGTTTGTAAAATTTTTCCTTGGTTTGATTCTACTGTTAATTCGCGTCCTTGAATGGTTATCTTTGCATTTAATGATTTTAATGGTAACCACGCTTGTTGATAACGCAATATTGTATTGCTGACATGACCAACAAAGTGAAATTGTTTTTTATTTTTTAATAAAGTACGCGGTTTACCCGTTAAATGTGCTTCTACTTTATCTAATTTTCCTGAAACAAATGCTTTTTTCATCCAATGTGTTGTATTTGGTATTTCTTTATCAGGCAAGTATCGATAAATATTATTAACCTTTCCTTGTTGTAAGGTAACTTTTAAATTTAAATCAGGTTGACCTTTATCTAAAATTGTTATATTACCAGCTACATTGACTTTTAAACCTTGTTCTGTTGCTTTTAAATGTTTAATAGATAATAGCCACGATTTTGATTGTCGTTGCCATGCTACTTGCCCTAATACATTTTTAAACGTTAAAGGATGACTATATAATTTTTTGTCAATAAAATTTATTTTTCCTTTTTTAAATGTCATCTGTCCTTTTTTATCAGTTAAATGCAGCTTGCCATTTAGTTGTTTAATTTTAACTGGAAAAGAAGTATCTTGATAACTTAGTTTTTTAAAATGACTATTTAATTCCCATTTACCATATTTATAATGAAAATTAATATTATTAAGTTGACCTTTTAAAGAGGATAATTGTTTTTTATATAACTTTGCCAATGCTGATAAATGTAAAGTGGGAATATGACCTTGTGCGTAAAAATGGGCGCGATCAAATTGAAATTTAATCTTAATATTTGCAAGTTTAAAATTATGCCAACGCAATTTTTTTACTTTTAATTGCCATGCTTTTTTAGCTGTTTGCGTCAGTTTTATATCACCTTGCAGAAAAGTAGAGGTTGCTAATTTTTTTGGTAATAATGGCGATGTTGGTTTTTGAATAATAGACTGTAATTGAAAAGTTTGTTTTGTGTGAGAGATAGACAAAGGGGCAAGATTAAATTCTCCCGTTAAATGTTGTAAATCTGCATTTTGCCATTGACTCAACGTATTAATGTGTAAACGCCCTTGTGGCAAATCAACTTGTCCCGTAATTTTATGATTATTTTCATGCGGTTGAATAGCAAGCTGTAAATGTTGCACCTGTTGTTGTGTTTTATCAGGCTCAATCCAAGTGACTGTTTTTGCATGTAATACGATGTCAGGTTGTTGTAATAACCAATGAATAAAATCTTTAATATCAATAGTTTGTTGTATGTCTTCTGATTTTTCAGGTTTATTCATTCCTACAATTTTAATTGAGCCATCTGCATTACGTTGTACAGTCAATTCACTGCCTGTGAGTATGACTTTATTGGTAATTAATTTTTGTTGTTGCCAAGAATCGACAAGATTAACGCTAATTGCAGCATGATCAAAAGCAATAACATGATGTTTTTTTTGTTCGTCTAACAATTCAACTTGTTGTAATTCAATGGCTAATGTCCAATTTGACCAGTGCGTTGTGATTTTACCTATGTTGACAGGTTGTTGTAATGTTTGACTCACTAACGTTTCAATTTCTGTACGAAACTGGGGAATACGTGGAAATAATAAAGAAACGGTTGTTGCTAAAATGATGATAAATAATAGTAGCCATGCGATAAATAGCCACCACATGCGTAAAATAGCAAAGCTGTAACGACGAATGATAAATGACACGTTGTTATTTATTGAAAAAGTAAAACTAAGTATTTATAAATTAAATATTTTTCATTAATTAATATATTAAGAGTGCAGGAGTGCAAGATTTATCTTGCTAGCAAACTAAAATTTGCACTCCTGATGAGTTATGATTTTTACGCTTTATTTAAACGTTCTTTGATATAGTTCAATAAACCATCTGTAGAGCTATCATAACCTTCGCTAGTTTCGCTAGTATTTAATTCTGGCAACAAGCTATTTGCCACCTGTTTACCTAATTCTACACCCCATTGATCAAATGGATTAATACCCCAGCACACGCTTTGAACAAAGACTTTGTGTTCATACAACGCAATTAATCCCCCTAATACTTCTGGCGTTAATTTTTCATACACCAATGTATTGCTAGGTTGATTGCCTAAAAAGACGCGATGTGGCAATTGTGCTTCTAATTTCTCTTCGATAACACCTGCTTGCTCCAAACTTTTACGCGTTTCTTCAGGATTACGTCCTTTCATGAACGCATGTGTTTGTGCTAAGGCATTAGATAATACGGCTTCTTGATGTTTTGGCAAACTATGTTGACTTTCAATAGAGATAATGACATCAGCAGGAATTAAATGCGTACCTTGATGTAATAATTGATAAAAAGCATGTTGTCCATTATTGCCAGGCGCACCCCAAACAATCGGACAAGTTGGATAATCAACATCTTTACCTTCACGTGTCACATGTTTACCCAAACTTTCCATTGTTAATTGTTGTAAATAACTTGGGAAAAGTTCCAACGCATAACCATAAGGTAAAATCGCTTGAGAAGAGGCTCCAAAGAAGCTGCTATACCAAACATCAATTAATCCCATAATCACAGGCATGTTTTCTAAAAACGGCTTTTCTCTAAAATGTTTATCCATTTCATGTGCGCCGCTTAATAATTTTTCAAAATTGTCCATGCCAACAACAATTGCAATCGGTAATCCAATCGCTGACCATACTGAATAACGACCGCCAACCCAATCCCAAAATTCAAACATATTTGCAGTATCAATACCAAATTCTCTTACTTTAGTTTCATTCGTACTCACTGCCACAAAATGTTTCGCAATTGCGCTTTCATCTTTCAAATGTTCTAATAACCACGATCTAGCACTATGGGCATTTAACATAGTTTCTTGGGTAGAAAAGGTTTTAGATTCGACAATAAATAAAGTGGTTTCTGGGTCAACTTGATCTAAAGTTTCACCTAATAATGTCGCATCAACATTAGAAACAAAATAGCTTTTCAAACGTGGATGATGTAAAGGACGTAAAGCGCGTGTCATCATGGCAGGACCTAAATCAGAGCCACCAATGCCAATATTAATCACACTTTCAATCTGTTTACCTGTATATCCTAACCATTCACCAGAACGGACTTTGTCACTGAAAAGACGCATTTTGTTCAATTTTTCATTCACACCCGGCATCACATTTTTGCCATCAACATGAATCGGTGAATTAGAACGATTACGCAAAGCCACATGTAACGCAGCACGACATTCTGTATTATTAATTTGCTCACCATTAAACATGCGCTCAATCCAATTGGCTAATTGCGCTTCTTCGGCGAGATTTTTGAGAAAAAGGAGAGTATCATCAGTGATGCGATTTTTGGAATAGTCGAGAAATAAGCCACATGCTTCAAGGGAAAATTTGCTAAAACGTTTATTGTCTTTGGCAAATAAATCTCGCATGTGTACATTTGCCATATTAGTTTGATGCGTTTTAAGGTCTGTCCAAGCTGCGGTTTGACTAATTAATTTTTTCATGGCGATCTCTTTAATTCTCATGTTATCTATGAAAGCTGTTGCCAATTATACTATGCTTGCATGGCATGTAAATTTATTCTTTATCTACTAATAGGCTGAAAATGCAAAATAATGTCTTTTTTATATTATATTTATTTAAAATCAAAGAGTTAAAAATAATTATTAATAATTTTCTCCTACCTATAAATGGCAACATTTGATATACTGATACAAATTTATCTTTACTAATTTACATGAACGAAATATTTAGAGAATATGAAGACTGTGATTACTTACAATGTGAATCATTGGTCAATCAAGCTTGGAAATTTGATGACATATTTGCGCCTGATAAATTATCAAACTTAATAAAATATATTTATACAAAAGGCTCAATAGTATCTAGTAACTATAAAATGGTAATTGAAGTTGATGGAAAAGTTGTAGGATTCATTTTTGGTTTTAATGAACTTGCCAAAAAACCAAGTAAAAATATATTATTTTCATTAAATGTATCATGGCGTTCTATATGGGTTAAAACTGAGAAACCAGTAGATAAAAATGAGTTAGTTAATGCAATGAATACGCATGAAAAAAATAAAGCAAAGATTGTAGGTAAAAGAAAAAGTGAAATCATGCTATTTGTAATAGATGAAAAATATCAAAGAAAAGGATATGGCAAAAAACTGTGGTTAGGTTTTAAAGATTACTGTCAAAATAGTGGTGTCAATACAATTATTGTTGAAACTAATAAACTTGGCGCAAGTCGGTTTTATGAAAAACTAGGTTTTACACATCTCGCAAATTTTGATTCTCCAGCACATGAATTTGCGATGAAAGCAGGTCAAGCTTGTATGTATAAATATATTTTCAACTAATTTTCAATAGAAATGGTTGTTTCTAATTCGTCAATATCAGATTGATCAAATTGTGATAATTGTAATTGTTTATCTTTTAAAATAGTTTGCAGTATGGTTTGTTGAGTCATTTTTTTATTTATGGGTAAGGTAAGTTACAGCTAACACAAATCTATGCTTATTTATGATAATATATGCTTTATGGATGCTAAATTAGTAAAAATAAACAACTCATGGATGCATTAATCGATGTTGTTAGCCCATAAAATAGAACTGAGACCAACGCCAGAACAAGCGATTTATTTGGACAAAGCGTGTGGTTCACGTCGTCATTGCTACAACCAGTTACTTGAGCATTTTAGCCAACAAGAAAACAAATGGTCAAAAT
>Ga0180430_10004944_pt1 | contig 11159 bp, 9 predicted proteins | sample SS_ome_9_FD_132999 | JGI IMG/M metagenome (GOLD analysis project Ga0180430, IMG submission 132999) | Hypersaline lake sediment archaeal communities from the Salton Sea, California, USA - SS_1_S_2 metaG | ecosystem: Environmental > Aquatic > Non-marine Saline and Alkaline > Hypersaline > Sediment... | reverse complement strand
GCGGTCACCTCACCCGGGCCATACGGGTCCACCGTCATCCCCAGCCACACGCCCTGCCACCGTTCGAGCGTCATCCGCTCGGCGCACCGCTTGCGGACGTGGTCGGCCGGGAGGGCGAACGCGATGTTCTCGGCGGTCTCCTCCTTGGACTGTATGATGCCGATGACCTCTCCGAGTGCGTTGATGACCGGCCCGCCCGAGTTCCCGCCGTTCACCGAGCCGTTGACCTGGAACATCCCGGGCAGAAACACGCCCGGCCCACTGCGATTGATGCCGCTTACGAGCGAGTCCGAGACGCTGTGGTTCAGCCCGTCCGGATTCCCGATGATGAGGACCGGCTCGCCGAGCATGAGGTCGTGGCTCCGGCCGAGCGGGAGCCATGGCAGGGGCTTGCCCGCGTCGACCTTGACGATAGCCAGGTCGTCGCCGAGCCGCGTCACGATACGGTAGCGATGGACCGCTCCGTTCCACATGCGCGCCTCGGGCGCGATGCCCAGGTCGTCCTTGGCCACGTGGTTCGCGGTGAGGATATAGCCGTCCTCGTGGATGAAGACCCCGCTCCCTACGCCGATGTCGAAATAGCCCTGCGTGTTCGGCGAGAACCCCTTCAGGTCCACGGCGGCCGGAAAACAGCGGCTGACCAGCTCCGTCAGGTCCGGCGATTGCCCGGCCACGCCGGCGGCGGCGACCGGCTCCTCGGCCGGCAACGCCGTCTCGCCCGGCCGGGCCGCGCACGCGGTCGTCAGGGCGGCAAGCGCCGCCGCGATGTTCAGGCATTTCTTGAGCGGTCTCATGCGGTTCTGCACCTCCTTCAATCCATCGGCGCGCCCCGACACCGGGCCGAACGACGCGGCCGACCCGGCAGGGCCGACATTCTACCATCTCGCGGACGGGAGTCCAGCGCCGGCGTCGCCCACGGACTGCGCCCCCGGCGGGCGCGGCACGCGCCGAATATCTTACCTGCACCTTACATCGTTCTGACAACGGGCGTCCGCCAATGCGGTATATTCCCTTCGGACGAACAGGCGTCCGGCCAACACAAGGAGGAATGGCGATGAGAAGGAATGACGTGATGGTGATTGGAGTGACGGCAATGATCACGGCGGCGTTCGCAACGGCCGCCCTGAACCTTGCGCCGCGGGCGGTCGCGGACCGGGGCCCGGGCATCGCCCGGCCGGCGCTCGAACACGACGGCGTCGTGATGTATCTCGAACTGGACGAGGCCACCTGCAAGCCGGACGAGAAGCCGGTCGCCCGGCTGACGGCCGCGAACAGGACGGACCGCACCGCCACGCTCTCGGTCGAGGTCGTGATGTCGGCGATGTCACTCGGCTCCGAGATGTCGAGGATGCCGCCGATGCCGCGCGACGTGTGGTCGCGCTCGTGCGACATCGTTCTCCGGCCGGGCGAAACGGGCGTGTTCGAGTTCCCGACGGATGTCGCAGTCGCCTCGAACGACGTCGTTTCCTTCACGGTCAAGGCCGGCGGCAAGGCCGTCCGGGCCGCCGGTTTCTCGGCCGCCGCGCCCCTGATCGAGAAAGGATGAGTGAGCATCATGCGGGACCGCAGAATCCAGGCCGGGATACTGTTGGGGCTGGTGGCCGCGGCCGCGTTCACCGTCGAGTTCGGCCGCCGTCCGCCACCTGCGCCGGAACACCGCCTTCCGGACCACGGGCCGGTCCTCTCGGACTGCGACGGGGCCATCGAGCAGATCGTGATTCAGTACGTGGCCGGGGCGGCCGGCATCGTCGCGACCGCGTACCGCGAATTCCTCGACCAACTCCCGAAAGGCGTCGCCGTGTTCGTCGTCTGTCCGGGCGAGGACGACTTCGATGATTTCCGCGCGCGGGTCGGGACGCCCGCCTGCCGCCTGATCCCGGTCTTCACCGGGCACGCGATGACGTCCTGGGCGCGGGACCGCTGGCTGGCGCTGGGGCCCGCGGGCGCGGGCGGGCCGTCGCTCCTGCTCGCGCCGCGCGAGGAATCGGCCGGCGACATCTGGCCCGCGCGGAAGGGCGACGGGCGGATCGCCGGGGACCTCGCCGCCGCGCTCGGGCCGGGCGTCCGCGCGCACCGAAGCGACCTCGCGTTCGACGGCGGGGATTTCGTGGCCGACACGGACTCCGTGTTCGTCACGCCGCGCGTCGGCGAGCGGAGCGTCGGCGCCGAAATCGCGTCGGCCGAAGAGTTGCGTTGCGCGCTCGCCGCCTCGCTCCGGCGCGACGTCATCCTGCTGTCCGATGCGCCGCCGCACCACGCCGGCATGTTCATGATGCTAGCCGGCGGCCGGACGGCCCTGGTCGGCGACCCGTCGCTCGCGCCGGGCCTGCTCGCCGGCGTCCCCGCATCGTGCCTGCCGGAAAATCCCGACTTCTCGGACGAGACACAGCGGCGGTTCGACGCCGTGGCCAATCAGTGCGCGGCGAACGGATACCGCGTCGTCCGCGTGCCCGTCGTGCCGGGAGGCGACGGGCGGACGTACCTGACCTGTCTCAACGTCATCATCGACCGCCGGGCGGGGCGCCGAGTCGTCTACATGCCCGTGTATCGCGGGGCCGAGGCGCTCAACGCCGCCGGCGCCGCGGCCTGGCGCGGCCTCGGCTACGAGGTCCGGCCCGTGGACTGCACCGACACATTCCGGCACTTCGGAAGCTTGCGTTGCCTCGTCAATGTGCTCCGGCGCGGCCCCGCGACCGCCGCGCGCTCAGACGTTGACTTTGCCGCCGTTCCCTGATAACCTGTGCGCATTGACAGCTTGTTTCGGGGACGTAGCTCAGCTGGGAGAGCGCGTGGTTCGCAATCACGAGGTCGTGGGTTCGAATCCCATCGTCTCCACCAATCCCATCCAACACGCACACGACGCAAGCGAGCGCGCAACGCGCGGGCCCGGACGGATTCCCTCGGGACAAACCCGGCGCAGGATTTGACTCGCCGCAAAAAGCGGTCTATACTGACCATTGTCGCTGAGGCATCGGTCCGCGTCTCTTGAAGAAGGAGGTCGTGCCATGTGCAAGACATGTGGATGCCGGACAAAGAAGAAGGCCACGAAGAAGACCGCGAAGAAGAAGGTCGCCAGGAAGAAGGCGGCGAAGAAAAAGAAGTAGCCGCCCGATGCTTTTCAAGACGACGAACGGCCCGGCGGACACGCCCTCTTTCTTCATCTGAGAGCGCCCACCGGACGCCCCGCGCCTCGCGCCTTGTGAATGCGGCGAAGCGGCCGTTCATGCCTGGCGCGGTCCGGCGCAAAGGCAAGATCGTTGCATAACGCCACCTGAGGGAGGAACTCTCCATTGTCAAATCAGGGTCATCGGTTTCGCTGTCTGCTTCGCGCGGAGCTGGACGGATGGCGGCAGGAAGGTCTCGTTGACGACGACACGGCGCGCGCGCTGACGGAGCGTTACGCTCTGGACAAGCTCGCAGAGCAGGCGCACAGCGTCCTCATGTATACGATCTTCTTCGTCGGAGCCGCGCTCGTGGGTTGCGGCGTGGTGGCGCTTGTGGCGGCGCACTGGGCGGCCATTCCGGTCTGGCCCAAGGTGGCTCTGCTGATGGCGGCGATGCTGGCCGCGCACCTCGGCGGCTACTACCTCTGGCACGTCCGGGTGCCGGCGCGCCCGCATCTCGGGCACGCTCTGACGCTCTTGGGCACGCTGATCTTCGGCGCGAACATCGGCCTCTTCGCCCAGATTTTTCACATCAGTGAACGCTTCTACGACGGGTTCATGGCGTGGGCGTTGGGTGCGGCGATTATGGCGTACGTGCTTCGCAGTGTCCCGCATGCCACCGTTGCCGTCATTGCGTCGTGGGTCTGGTTCGGCGGGTTCGTGGGTGCGAACGAGACGCCGCTTCTGGTTTATCCGGTCGTCGCGGCGGCGGCTCTGCTCCCACTGTGTTATTGGAAGCGGTCCCATTGGCTGTTCCTGCTGACGTTGCTGGCCGTGGCCGGCTCGCTTATGACGAACGCCATGGTATTCGGCGAGTCGACGCGCGACGGGATGCTGGCATTCGTGTTGCCGGCGACGGCCTTGTGGTGTTACGGCGCTCTGCACCGTCGTGAAGGCCGGTGGCCGGGGTTTGGCGCGATGGCAAGATCGCTGGGGCGCTGGGCCTGGCGGGGCTGGTGTACGTCTTTTCATTTCAAGATATGGCGAAGGAACTCCTGCGGGACAGTTGGGTGCTTCAGTACGCGTACGATATCCGGTGTGTTCTGGCGCTTGGGATGACAGTGGCGGCCGTGCTGGGGGCCGCGACGGCGGCGCTTCTGCGCCGCGTCACGATCCTTGCCCCGGCGGCCGCGACCGTGGCCATTCTGGGCGCGATGATGTTGCCGGCCCCCGTGGTCTGGCCGACGGTGGCGTTCAACCTGATCGCCGTGGCCCTGGCCGGGCATGGAATCTGGCGCGGAGCACGGTACTATGAGCGACGGCCGTACTGGGCCGGGCTGGGCCTGCTGGTGTTGCTCATCGTGAGCCGGTTCTTCGAATACGAATCCCACCTGATGATCAAGGCCGTGGGATTCGTGGCCGCCGGCGCCGTGCTGATCTACGCGGGCATCAAATTTGAAACGCGACTGCGAGCGCGTTCGGGAGAGACGCACGATGCTTAAGCACGTTCTGTTCGCCGCGGCGGTTCTGGCTCAGGTCGCCATTCTGGCGGTAGAGCCCGCTGAAAAGCTGAGAATCCGCCACGTGACGGGGCGCGAGATCGTGCTCCGCACTGAGCCCGTGGACCCCTACGACGTGATGCGTGGATTCTACATGACGCTCGCGTACGAGATCGCCCGCCCGCCCGGGCACGAGGCCATGGGAGACGTCCGCCCGGACGAGACCGTGTATACGGTTCTGGCGCCGGGGGACAACGACGTGTGGAGCGCCGTGAGCGTTCACGCCGAGATGCCGACGGACCTCGGGCCGAACAAGATCGTCATTCGCGGGCACAGGGATTCGCGGCGCCGCGGCCGGCTCGTCTACGGCATCGAGCAATATTTCGTGCCGGAGGAGATGCGGCACCAGATCTCGGACGAGATCACGGCAGAGAAGGAGCGCATACTTGTCGATGTGGCCGTGGATCCCGAGGGGAGGGCGAGCGTGCTTCGACTGCACGTGGGAGACAAGACATACGAGTACTAGGTCCGGCCCGAAGACGGTCGTGTGAGCGCGTAATCATCCCGATATCACTCCGAGAACGCAGAAACCACAAATGACAAACGCGGCGTTCCGTAGCCGGCCTCGGTGAGGCCCGAAAACGTCCGCCGTCATGGACGGCGGCGACCGTGTCCGACGCTGTCCGTGCCTGCAATCTCAGTCTGCGTCATCCGCGAAATCTGCGTCGATTGTTCTGGCGTTGTTCCGGTTTCACCGCCGCGCCCGACGGACCGGAAAAGGCGTGACTCGGCGCGGGTCGGCCGGTAGAATGACCGAAGCGTTCCTCGTAGAATGGAAAGCTGACCGGCGGTTTCACGAAAGGAAATAGCATGTCGAACAAACCACAGCGGCCGAACGTAGTCTTCATCCTGAGCGACGACCAGGGCCCGTGGGCGCTGGGGTGCGCGGGCAACGACGAGATCCGCACGCCCAACCTCGACCGGCTCGCCGGCGGCGGCACGCGGTTCGAAAACTTCTTCTGCACCTCGCCCGTCTGCTCGCCCGCGCGGGCAAGCATCGCCAGCGGCCGAATCCCGTCCCAGCACGGCGTACACGACTGGATCAGAGACGAGGCCTCGCCGCCCAGGGCGCCGGACTATCTCGAAGGACTGACCACCTACACCGACATACTCGCCGCGAACGGCTATACGTGCGGGCTCAGCGGCAAGTGGCACCTCGGCGGCCACATGACCCCGCAACACGGAATGACCCACTGGTTCTGCCACCCGTACGGCGGCGGGCGATACAACGACATGGACATGATCCGCGACGGCAAGCTCATCAAGACCAAGGGCTACCTCAGCGACGTCATCACGGACGACGCGCTCGCGTTCCTCGATGCCAACAAGACCGGGCCGTTCTACCTGGGCGTGCATTACACCGCGCCGCACTCGCCGTGGCAGGAGGGCGAGCATCCGCAGGAGATCTTCGACAGCTACGACGCCTGCCCGTTCAAGACCTGCCCGCAGGAGCCGCGGCATCCCTGGGCGGCCGGCCCCACGGACTCGTCGCTCGGCAACCGCGAGATGCTCAAGGGCTACTTCGCCGCCGTCACGGCGATGGACGCGAACATCGGACGCATCCTCGCCCGGCTCGATGAACTCGGCCTGAGCGACAACACGCTCGTCGTCTTTATGAGCGACAACGGATATTCCTGCGGCCACCACGGATTCTGGGGCAAGGGCAACGGCACGTTCCCGATGAACATGTACGAAAACTCCGTCAAGGTGCCGATGATGGCGCGCCATCCGGGCCGCATCCCGGCGGGCAAGGTCGCGGGCGCGATGGTCAGCCAGTACGACTTCCTGCCGACGCTCCTCGACCACCTGGGCCTGCCGCCGCTTGACGACCCGACACTGCCCGGCCAGAGCTTCCGGCGCGTGCTCGAAGGCGAGACCGACGAGGCACGCGAGGAGGTCGTCGTCTACGACGAGTACGGCCCCGTCCGGATGATCCGGACGCGCGAGTGGAAGTACGTGCACCGGTATCCCTACGGTCCGCACGAATTGTACGACCTCGTCCGCGACGCGGAAGAACGCAGGAACCTGGTGGACGACAAGGACCGACAGCCGGTCGTGGCCGAACTGCGCGGGCGGATGCTGTCGTGGTTCGCCCGATACGTCGTGCCGCAGATGGACGGGGCGCGAATGGGCGTCACCTCCGTCGGACAGATCCAGCGAATCGACGCCGACCACCCCGGCGAGACCGCCTTCCTGCCGAGACCGAAACGGGCATAAACGGATGCGACCGTTCACGCTTCTTGTCAAACCCGCCTCCGCCGACTGCAACCTCCGGTGTGATTACTGCTTCTACCTCGACCGCGGCAAGCTCTATCCCGAGGGCAAGACACACCGCATGCCCGACGACGTGCTCGACGCGATGATCTCGAAGTACATGGCCACGCCACAGCCGCAGTACGCCTTTGGCTGGCAGGGGGGCGAGCCGACACTGATGGGCGCCGGGTTCTTCCGGCGCGTCACCGAATTGCAGGAGAAGCGCGGGGCGCGCGGGGCGCGCGTCGCGAACGGACTCCAGACGAACGCGACGCTCATCGACGACGAGCTCGCACGGCACCTGGCGACATACAAGTTCCTCGTCGGCGTTAGCTTAGACGGACCGGCCGACGTGCATGACCGCCACCGCCGGAACGCCGCCGGCCGCGGCTCGCACGCCGACGTGCTCCGGGGCATCGACCGGCTCCGCCGCCGGCACGTCGAGTTCAATATCCTCACGCTCGTCAACGAGGCCAACGTCGGCCGCGGGAGCGAGACCTACCGCTACCTCCGCGACCGCGGGCTCCTCTTCCATCAATACATCCCGTGCGTGGAGTTCGACGAGCGCGGCGAACGGATGCCGTTCGCCATCGACGGCCCGGCGTGGGGCGGCTTCCTCTGCGAAATCTTCGACGAATGGTTCACAGCGGACACGCGGCGGGTGTCCGTGCGGCTGTTCGACTCGCTCCTGGCGTGGATGGTCGAGGGCCGGCGCACCACGTGCACGATGGGCCGCAACTGCCGCCAGTACCTCGTCGTCGAGCACAACGGCGACGTGTATCCGTGCGACTTCTTCGTCGAGCAGGGCCTGCGGCTCGGGAACATTCTGACGGATGACTGGGAGGGGATGCTGGACTCGCCCGTCTACGCGGCGTTCGGCGCCGACAAGGCGAAGTGGGCGGCCGAGTGCGACGAATGCCGGTGGCTCGACGTCTGCGCCGGCGACTGCCTCAAGCACCGGTACGCCGCCGGCCGCGACCCGCGCCGGCTCAGCCACCTGTGCGAAGGATGGAAGCGGTTCTACGCGCACGCGATGGACAAGCTGGGGACGCTGGCCGACGACATCCGGACCGAGCGCGCGCAGCCCGCCGCACCCAAGCCAGTCACGCCGCCGGACGGGGAAGTCGGCCGCAACGACCCTTGCCCGTGCGGAAGCGGGCGGAAACTCAAGAACTGTTGCGGGCGCGGCCGGTGACATCGGCTTGACATCGTCAACGTGCCGGGCCATAATCGGCCCAACGGAATCCGAGGGACTTGAAATGAAATGCCCGAAATGCGACGTGGCGACCGAGCCGGTCGAGATGAAATCCATCACCGTCGACCGTTGCCCGCAATGCGGCGGAATGTGGTTCGAGCAGGACGAACTGCGGCTCCTGAAGGACCGGGAACACCACGGCGAGTATCGCTGGGTCGACGTCGATCTTTGGAAGGACGCCGAGAAGCTCAATGTGGCGGGTGAATCGTACGCCGATTGCCCGCAGGACGGCACGCCGATGGCCACCGTCCGCTACGGCGATTCCGACGTCGCGGTCGAGGCCTGCCCCAAGTGCTTCGGCATCTGGCTCGACGCGGGCGAGTACGACAAGATCATCGGGCACCTGGACCGCAAGGTCGATTCCGAGACCGTCGCCGACCTGCTCGCCGACGTTGAGGAAGAGTTCGTCGAACTCTTCACGGGCCGGGAGGGCCTCAAATCCGAAGCCGCCGACCTGGGCAAGGTGCTCTACCTTCTGCAACTGCGTTTCGCCATCGAGCACCCGATGCTCGTCAAGATCAAGGAAGCCGTCCGCCACCTCTTCCCCGAGTGACCCCCCGCTTCCTCTCGCAATCCTAATCGTAATCTTGATCCTAATCCCAATCGTCCTCGCACTCGCCGTCTCAGTCCTCCTCGAAGTACGCCGCGGCGAAGAGCTCGATGAAGCCGCCCGCCGGCGTGAAGGCGCCGTCGGTGATCGCGCGGAGCCCGAGCACGTCCTCGTCGTCGAACGGCACGGCGGTCGAGGCGGTGCCGTGCGCGATGTTGGTGGCCGCGCTGATGACGGCGGCCGGGTCGTCGGGATTCGTCTGCGTCTCGGGGCACGCGGCCCCGCCCGTCTTTGTCCTCCGGCTGACCTTGACCGTGACGGTGCCCGCGGTCAGCGTGCCGGGCGTGTAGGCGATGACTTTCGTCACCTTCCCGGCGAGCACGGGATACCAGTCGAGCGCCGCGTACATCGGGCCGGCGTGCATGGGGGCGGTCGTGCCGGGGTACTGGAGAGATGCGTGGAACCAGTACCACTCGCCGCGCTTCCCGGCCGCGAGCTTGAAGCCGTTGTGCGTCTCGTCGACCTGGCGCGTGATCGTTATGCCGTCGCCCGCCTCGATGTCCACGTGCCCGGCGACGCGCAGGGAGGCGCTGTCCCCGGTCCGGCGGAGACTGTACACGCCGCGCGAACCGATGCCCGCGCCGGTCTCGCCGTCGTTGCCGGCGCGCGGCGTCGGGGCCTGGGCGCACCGGTGGAGCGCCCGGTATCGCTCGCCGCGGCGGGCCTGCGTCTCGAGCTCGCGGAGCCGCGCCTCGGCACCGGGCGGGCCGTTCGAGAACGCCGACGCATCGGTCGATAGAGCAAGTTCGGTCCTCTGCCGCGCGAGATCATACGTCACACCCAGCATCATCGCGCCGAGCGACTCGAACCCCGTCGTGACCGGGTCGCCATCGTCGTCCTGTCCCGCGAAGTTCAGCCGAGCATCGAGGTCGGCCACGGACCAGTCGAGCTTCGCGAGCCGCACGGTCCCGGCGCGGACGATGTCCTTGGTCGCGTCGAGCAATTCGGCCGCAACTTTCTCGTAATGGGCGCTCTGCTCCGACAGGACGAAGTTCTCGTCGTAGACGAGCCACGCGACCTCGACCGGCCGGCCTGGCTCGGTGTACGCGGTCCCGGTGTAGCCGCTGGCCGGGACCCGGACCGAGAGCGGGTCGCCGAGGTAGGCGTAGACGAGGCAGATGTCGGACGCGCACGCGGCGTTGCCCTCCGCGTATTCGTCGCCGACGGTCGCCGGCTGTGCGAGCAGGATGACGCCGTTCGGGAAATCGAACATCGACGGAATCCAGGCCCAGGCGCCGTCGGCCGTTTTGCGATAGACCTGCGGGCAGACGGCGGCGGAATCTTCACCCAATGCGTCCGGCTCGGCGAGGGTGTGCGCGATGCGCCGCTTCGCGGAATCCGTGATCTGAAATCGCCGGAAGACACGGGCGTAGGTGTCGTCGTTGGCCGGGTCGAAACACCTGGGCCAGGACCAGTCGGCTTCGAAGTCCGCGTTCCAGAGCTTCGTCAGCCCGTTCGTCGAGAGGTACACGGTCTCGTTGACCGGCCGCATCGGGCCGTATATGCGAACGGCGGTCGCGCGCCCCTCGGTCGACGGGCGGAGCACGGCCGAGAGCGGCCTGTCGGACGAGTTGTAGGTGATAGTCTTCGCGGAGAGGGCGGACACCTTCTTGAAATGAAACGTCTGCCCGTCGGGGTCCGCGACAAAGCGCCGGCCGCTCTGGAACGCCATCAGGTCCGAGATGGCGCCGTCGAAGTCCTGCGAGTCGAACACGACCTTCGGCGGCACGACGTCGAGGTCGTCGAGTTCGCCCTGGACGTATCCCGTCGCCGGCGCGGCGGCGACGACGGCCGCGGCGCGCAGGCCGGCGGCGTGCTCGTCGAAGAGCCACTTGATGATTTCGCCGACCGTCTTGCCGGACCGCGCGGCGTCGTAATCGTCGTCGTCGAAAGGCGCGTTGAAAACAACGCGCGGGAAGCCGTGCGTCGGGTCGTGTACGGCCACGTCCTTCGCGAGTTCGCGCAGGCCCAGGCAGGTATAGGCGACGTGTTCCGCGTTCGGCACGCCTTCGAGCTCGACGCGCTTGACGCGCCCGCGGAAGCGCACGGTCCCGTCTGCCGTGAGGACGACCGCGTCCTCGACCGAATACGCCGCGTCGGTGTGGGGGACGTTCTGTACGAACCGGAACGAACGGGGCGCGGACCACGAGACATCGAGCGATTCGAGCGAAATCCTGTTCACGGACAGGTCCTGTCCGACGTCGTTCACCGCGAGGGCGTAGGCCATTGTGTTTCGTCCTGCTATGCCGGGTCGGATGCGGAGGTGAATTCGAGCACGAGGTCGGCGTCGAAGAACGCGGTGCGGCGGTCCTCGGGCAGTGAGGGACGGATGGCGTCGAGGCGCGCGCCGGGCCACGTGATTCGCACGACCGAGCCGG
>Ga0180430_10004943_pt1 | contig 11161 bp, 10 predicted proteins | sample SS_ome_9_FD_132999 | JGI IMG/M metagenome (GOLD analysis project Ga0180430, IMG submission 132999) | Hypersaline lake sediment archaeal communities from the Salton Sea, California, USA - SS_1_S_2 metaG | ecosystem: Environmental > Aquatic > Non-marine Saline and Alkaline > Hypersaline >... | reverse complement strand
AGGCGGGTGGCTCTCTTTCTCCGGCAGGCAGGAGCCCATGACGGAACAGCCGGTCCGCATGACGTCCATGGGATGTGCTGTCGGCGGAATGGCCTCCAGTGCCTGCTTGACCGCGCGGGGCAGTCAGCGCAGCGATTTCAGCTTTGCCTTGTAGCTGTTGAGTTGCGCCTGTGTCGGCAGCGTCCCGTGAATCAGGAGATAGGCGATCTCTTCGAATTCCGCCTTGTCGGCGAAATCGAGAATGTCATAGCCGCGATAGTGCAGGTCGTTGCCGGTGCGCCCGACCGTGCAGATCGCGGTGTTGCCGGCAGCCGTCCCCGACAGGGCAACGGATTTCTTTGCCTTTGGCAGCAGTTGTTCTGTCATCTGGTCCTCCTCCGGATTATTGCTGTGCGAACAGCTCATCCAGTTTCTTTTCGTATTCGTGGTAGCCGAGATAGTCGTAGAGTTCCATGCGTGTCTGCATGCTGTCGACGACGGCCTGTTGCGAGCCGTCGCTGAGTATGTGCTGGTAGACGTTGAGCGCAGCCTGGCTCATGGCGCGGAAGGCCGTCAGCGGGAAGAGCTGCAGCTTGACACCCACCGATGCCAGTTCGTCCGCTGTGAACAGCGGGGTTGCGCCGAATTCGGTGATGTTGGCAAGCACCGGCACATTCACGGCCTGCGTGAACTCGGCATACTGCTCCAGCGTGGTCATGGCTTCGGGGAAGATCATGTCGGCGCCGGCCTCGACGCAGGCGACAGCGCGATCAATTGCCGACTCCATGCCCTCGACTGCCAGGGCGTCTGTTCGCGCCATGATGACGAAGCTCTGGTCGCTTCGTGCATCGACCGCGGCCTTGATGCGGTCGACCATCTCCTCCTGCGGAACGATCGCCTTGTTCGGCCTGTGGCCACAGCGCTTCTGCATCACCTGGTCCTCGATGTGGACACCGGCCGCGCCGCCGCGTGTCATTTCTCGAATGCAGCGCGCGATGTTGAAGTTGCCGCCCCAGCCCGTGTCGATGTCGACGAGGAGGGGCAGGGAGGAGGCGTCGGTGATACGCAGGACATCCTCGAGCACATCCTTCATGGTCGTGATGCCGAGATCAGGTGTGCCGAAAGAGCAGGCGGCAACGCCGCCGCCAGAGAGGTAGATCGCCTTGTGGCCGACCTTCTCGGCCATGATGGCAGAGTAGGCATTGATGGTGCCGACGACCTGAAGCGGATGGTTCTCGTCGACGGCCTTGCGGAGTTTCGCTCCTGGAGTCAGTTCAGTCATGGGGTTCCCGTGGAAGTAGATCTTTGACAATTTGCCATGCGCCGCTGATGTGGCGACGCATGAGGAGTTCCGCCAGTTCACCGTCCCCGGCCGCGATGGCCTCGACGATATGGCGGTGCTCGGCCAGTGCATTGACCGGGCGTGAAGGGTGCAGCGCCGAGCGGTAGCGGCACATGCGGATAAGCTGGTAGAGCTCGCTGCTGAGATGATGGATCAGCCAGTCATTGCCACTGGCCTGTGCGATACGGAAGTGAAAATCGACATCGCCTTCGCGCTGGAAGTAGATCTTGCCGTCGGTCTCCTCGATGTTTTTCTCATGGCTCTCGAGCAGTTCCCACAGGGCGTCGATATCCCCGGCGCTCATGTTCTCGGCTGCCAGTCGCGCCGACATGCCCTCGAGCGCCTCGCGCACCCGGTAGATGTCGCTCATCATCTTGCGCGTGAGCGTCACGACACGTGCGCCTGCATGCGGGATGCGCTGCACGAGATGCATGCCCTCGAGGCGCCGGATCGCCTCCCGTAGCGGACCGCGGCTGATGCCATGCACCCGTGCCAGTTCCTCTTCCTTGATCTTGGCGCCTTGTTCCAGGCGCCCGGTGATGATGTCTTCCTTCAGCTGGTTGCAGACACGATCCGACAGGGTCCCGCTGTCGGAGAGGGTGACGATGTTTTCCTTTCTGGTCTGCTCGGACATATTGTCGACAATCACTGGCGTTGGCTCGGGTAGTCCGGCTATTTTTAGCCGCTCAATCACGGATTGTCAACAAAAACGGCGGAATTTGTTGACAATCACGGTGAATTTCTCTGTTTGCGTCTCTCTTGTCGACAATCCGGGAATGTGGGATCTCTGAAGAGGCGGCAGCCTTTGATAACCGGCTGCAGAGTGAAGTCAGGCTGGATGCGGAAATGTCGCCTGGCGGGATTCATGACCCGCAGGTCGCCGACGAGTGGAGATCCTTGCGGGCAAAATGAGAGAGGCAGTTCGGAACGGTCCGGTTGACCTCATGGCCCGAATTGCATCCCGGCTCGTTGCCGGCAATCAGCCGGCAGCCCTTTTTTTGGGTGTACAGCGGCTGTCATTGGCGTAGCAGCTTTCCATGAGATCGATGAAACGTTTCGCCGACGTGGAGAGAAACTTGCCCTTGCGGGTGACGATGCCGTAGCTGCGCTTGGGGAAGTAGTGGTTCAGCGGCATGATGGCGAACTTCTCCTTGTCCTCTTCACTGATGCAGACATCGGTGACGATGGAGATGCCCATGCCGATACTCACGTACTTCTTGATGACTTCCCAGCCACCGGCCTCGAGTGCGACCTGGTAGCTCACATTGTTTTGCGCGAAGACCATCTTGACGATGTGCCAGGTGCTGAGATGGCGCGGTGGCAGGATGAGCCCGTGCGGGCTTATATCCTCGAGCCTGAGTTTTTTCTTTTTGGCTAGCGGATGGTCGAGCGGCGTGATGAGAACAGGGTTGTAGGTGACGATGGGCTTGTAGACGATGTCCTCCGGCACCTCGAGCATGGAGCCGACGGCAAAGTCGATCTCGTCGGCGCGCAGCATGGCAAGACCGTTGCGTCCCGTTTCATTGGCGAGCTTGAGCCTGACGCCCGGGTACTGTTCCGCGAAGAGACTGACAGGCCCGGGCAGGATGTAGAGGATGGTCGACTCGCCGGCGGCGATGGTGAGTTCGCCGGAGGTCAGGTCGCCGCAGTGGGCCTCGAAGGTCTCCTGCAGATGGTCGACACCCTGGACGAGTGGTTGCGCGAGGTTATAGAGAATCTCGCCCTCGGCGGTCAGTTTGAGCTGGGGCCCCCTGCGTTCGAACAGTTGCTTGCCGATCTCGCGCTCGAGTGCCTGGATTTGCAGGGAGACCGTTGGCTGGCTGGCGAACAGTTTTTCTGCAGCCTTCGTGACGCTGCCGAGTTTGGCCGTCTGGCAAAAAGCGCGCAGTTTCTTGAGTCTGTTCTGCTTGTAATAAACACCTGTCATGGGTCATCTTCCGGAATTGGTGGTCATGCGTTTGATTTTTTGCAATATTGTTTTTCGCAATATTTAGAATTGAAATTATTGAGTTGTCAAATACATTTTGCCTCCGTAGTCTGCCTGTTGCAGACGATCAGACGGAACCAATGCCGGGATGAACGAGACGAGCTCACTGCCAGGAACCTCTGGAGCCATGCCAAGGGAGCTTGCAGTGGGACGGTCTGACGACAGCGGCAAGACCCCTTCCGGACCGGGCAAAACACTGCTTCACAGCTACGAGTCCGGGATCCGCAGCGGTGAATACGAGGAGCAGGAAGCCCAGCGCGAGGCCGTCATGCTGCTTCAGGAGATCGCCGACAAGCTCGAGGCCAACGAGCGAAAGGCGCGTTCCAGACTGACCGGAAAAATCCTGCCATTCCGTCGCAAGCACAGGCTGGTACCCGGGCTCTATCTCTGGGGCGAAGTCGGGCGGGGCAAGACCTGGCTCATGGACCAGTTTTACGCGGCAGTGAATATCAACAACAAGCTGCGTCTCCACTTTCACCGGTTCATGCAGCATGTGCACCATGAGCTGCAGGCGTTTTCCTCGGAAGTCGATCCGCTGAAAGTGATTGCCCTGCACATGGGCAAGAAATATCGCCTGATTTGTCTCGACGAGTTCCAGGTCACGGACATCGGCGATACCATGTTGCTGCGCAATCTTGTCGAGGCGCTCTATGCGCAGGGCATCACGCTGGTGATCACCTCCAATCGCGAACCGGATGACCTCTGCCAGGACTGGTTCCAGCGCGAGCAGTTCCAGCCTGCAGTGGATCTCATCAGGGGGAACTCGGCAGTCATGCATCTCGAGACCCCCGTTGATTATCGCCTTCTCAACACCCGGCTCGAGGAGATCTTTCTCACTCCTCACGACCACGAAACAGAGCGTATCCTGGAAGCGTCATTCACTGCCATCGCATCCGGGGAGGTCGTCCGGGATGCCGAACTGATCATCAACAACAGGCCCGTTAACGCTGTCATGAAAGCGGACAACGCCGTGTGGTTCGATTTCGAGACGCTCTGCCGTGGTCCGCGGGCCACGAGCGACTATATCCAGATAGCGCGCCGTTTCCCGACGGTCCTCTTGTCCGATGTTCCGGAACTCAACGAGTCGCTCGACAGTTCGGCGCGCCGCTTCCTGAACCTCGTCGATGAACTCTACGATCAGCGCACGCGGCTGATCTTTTCGGCTCGAACCTCTCTTGAAAAGCTCTATCAGGGTGATACGCTGGCCTTTGAATACCAAAGGGTCCTGAGCCGCCTGCACGAGATGCAAAGTCCCTCGTACCAGCGCGCAAGATAAGAATCAGAACATGAGCACGCAGCATATTGTCTATTTCGTTTCCGAAAGCACGGCCATCACGGCACAGACGCTTGGCAACAGCCTGCTGTCGCAATTCGAGGATGTCGAGTTCGAGCATCATTACACGCCCTATGTCAACACCGTCGACAAGGCCGAAGAGCTGGTGACTGAGCTTGGTGAGATCAGCAGGCAAAGCGGTGAGAAGCCGATTGTCTTCGCCACCATGCCGGACAAGGAGATCGATGCGCTGCTCCGTAATGCAGAGTGCCACTATTACGAACTCTTCTCCGGCTACCTCAAGCAGCTCAGCGAGGCGATCGGGGTGACGCCTTCCTACCGCTTCGGCCTGTCACACGGCATCTCGAATGCGCGCAAATACGACAACCGCATGGATATCGTGAACTATTCGCTGACGCACGACGACGGCATGATCCTGAACGATCTCGATGAGGCCGATATCATTCTTGTCGGCGTGTCACGCTCCGGCAAGACGCCGACATCGCTCTATCTCGCCCTGCAGTTTGGCATCAAGGCGGCGAACTATCCGCTCACCGAAGAGGACTTCGAGCGCGGCCGCTTTCCGGACGTGCTGCTCACCAACAGAGACAAGCTCGTTGCCATCACGATCGATCCCCTGCGCCTCCAGGAGATACGCGAGAAGCGTCGGCCCGGCAGCAGGTATGCCTCGCTGCCTGTCTGCCAGCAGGAGGTGCGCCAGGCGGAACGTTTTTTCAGCCGCTACGATCTGCCCGTCCTGGATTCGACCACGAGATCGATCGAGGAGCTGGCTTCGCAGATCGTGCGCGTACATCATGTTCACCACCCCGTAACACGACCCAGGATTCCCCATGAATAACTATGTCATCTGGCTGGACCAGCTTGGTATCGGCGATATCGAAGAAGTCGGTGGCAAGAATGCATCACTCGGAGAGATGATCCGAAACCTGACGAGCCTTGGCGTGAAAGTGCCCGGGGGATTTGCCACCACGGCCCATGCCTACCGCGAGTTTCTCGAACACGAAGGTCTCGGTGACAGAATCAATGCAAGGCTCGATGCCCTCGATGTGGACAATATCGCCGACCTCAAGGCAGCCGGCCGGGAGATCCGCGGCTGGATCATGGAAGTCCCGTTGCCAGCCGAACTGGAGCGGGCCATCGACCACGCCTACACCAGGCTCGAAAAGGAGTATGGCAGGGACGTGAGCTGGGCCGTGCGCTCCTCCGCGACAGCAGAAGACTTGCCGGACGCCTCCTTTGCCGGGCAGCAGGAGACCTTTCTCAACGTCTCGGGGCTCGACGAGATCAAGCTCGCCATTCGACGTGTCTTCGCCTCGCTGTTCACGGACCGGGCCATCACCTATCGTCAGCACCAGGGCTATGCCCACAGCAACGTCGCGCTCTCGGCGGGCATCCAGAAAATGGTGCGGTCCGATATTGGCGCGAGCGGCGTCATGTTCACGCTCGATACCGAGTCCGGCTTCCGCGACGTGGTCTTCGTGACTTCGAGCTATGGTCTCGGCGAAATGGTCGTGCAGGGCGCCGTCAATCCCGACGAGTTCTACGTGCACAAGCCGACACTCGAGGCCGGGCGTCCTGCCGTCTTGCGCCGCAACGCCGGCAGCAAGGCCATCAAGATGGTTTACGACAGTGACGGCGAGGAGCCTGTCAAAAAGGTCGATGTCGACGAGACGGAGCGCCTGCATTTTTCAATCAATGACAGCCAGGCCGAGGAGCTGGCCCGCCAGGCCGTCATTATCGAGAAGCACTATCAGCGCCCCATGGATATCGAGTGGGCGCTCGATGGTCTCGATGGCGAGCTCTATATCGTCCAGGCGAGACCGGAAACGGTGCAGAGCAGGGCAGGGAATGTCCTCGAGCGCTTCGAGATGAAGGAGCGCGGCAAGGTGCTCTCCGAGGGGCGTTCCATCGGCGGCCGTATCGGTGCCGGCACAGCGCGTCTCATCATGAGCCTCGACCACATGGACCGCATCCAGGAAGGCGACGTGCTGGTCACCGACATGACCGATCCCGACTGGGAGCCGATCATGAAACGCGCCTCGGCCATCGTCACGAACCGGGGCGGGCGCACCTGCCATGCAGCGATCATCGCACGCGAGCTCGGCGTGCCGGCCGTTGTCGGTGCAGGTGATGCGACCTACGAGATCCAGGATGGCCAGGAGGTCACGGTCTCCTGCGCCGAGGGTGATACAGGCTATGTCTACGAGGGCAGGCTGGACTTCGAGGTCAGCCGTGTCGAGCTCGGCAAGCTGCCGGAACTGCCGATCAAGATGATGATGAATGTCGGCAACCCGGACAGCGCTTTCGATTTCTGCCAGATCCCGAACCAGGGTGTTGGACTGGCCCGCATGGAGTTCATCATCAACAACATGATCGGCATCCACCCGCGTGCGCTGCTCGAGGTCGACCAGCAGCCGCACCAGGTGCAGAAAGCCATCAGGCGCCAGATCGCGGCCTACCCCGATGCGAGGGAGTTCTTCATCCAGAAGATCATGGAAGGGGTGTCGACCATCGCGGCGGCATTCCAGCCGCACCCGGTCATCCTGCGGATGTCGGATTTCAAGTCAAACGAGTATGCAAACCTCGTCGGTGGTGAGCACTACGAACCGCACGAGGAGAACCCGATGATCGGTTTCCGCGGTGCTGTTCGTTATCTCGATCCCGGCTTTCGTGTCTGTTTCGAGATGGAGTGCGAAGCGATCCGTCGCGTGCGCAACGACATGGGACTGACGAACCTCGAACTCATGATCCCCTTTGTGCGGACACTCGACGAGGCCAGGGGTGTTTCGGAACTGCTGGCGATGAACGGACTGGGCCGCGGCGACAACGGCCTGCGGCACATCATGATGTGCGAACTGCCCTCGAATGCCGTGCTGGCAGAAGAGTTCCTCGAGTACTTCGACGGCTTCTCCATCGGTTCCAACGACATGACCCAGCTGACGCTCGGCCTCGACAGGGATTCCAGCCTCGTCGCCTCGTCATTCGATGAACGCAACCCGGCCGTTAAGGCCATGCTCAAGATGGCCATTGATGCCTGCCGCAAGCAGGGCAAGTATGTCGGCATCTGCGGCCAGGGCCCTTCGGATCATCCCGAGCTGGCCGAATGGCTCATGGAGCAGGGGATCAGCAGCGTCTCGCTGAATCCGGATACCGTGCTCAGCACCTGGCTCAGGCTTGCGGAACAGGCTGAATGAGTACCGGGCCAGGGACCAGTGTCATTGGCGCCTGGCTCACGGATGTCGATGACACCCTGCTGAAGTCCGGTCATCGCCCGGATGATGAGTGGATCGGGCAACTCGCGGAGTTCGTAAGCACCCTCAGGAAACACGGCATCCTCTGGGCGCCGGTCAGTGGTGTCGCCATCAGCAAGATGGGACCACGCATGCTCTACCGCCTGCCAAAAGAACTGCTCGACAATGTCTTCTATTTCGGTGGCGAGGGCAGTACAAGGAGTCACTACGACGCCGCCAGCGACAGCTGGATCGACGACCCCGTCTTCAAGCGTCACTTCAGTGACGCACAGGCGCTCGCGGTCATCGGCGAGGAGGAGCTGCGCGCCTGGTTTGCGCACCACTATCACATCGACAACCTCCACGATGAACGCATCCAGGGCCATATCACGCAAGCGCAGGCCGTGCTCGAGGACAAGGGCTTCGCCGGCATGCCATGTCTCGTTGACCAGATGAAGGCAACGGTCGAGGAGCAGGGTTTCGACAGCGGCAGGTCGGAGACCTACTTCCGCGGGGGTGCGCTGAGCTGGATGATGTTTGGGGATATCTCCGTCGAGCACTACAGAGGCGAGCACGAGACAGAAGTGCGCATGACCATCAGCCATTTCATCCGCGACCGGCTCGAGGAACTCGATCATCTCCGGGCGCTCGGTGAGAACGGGATCGGCATGCCCTACATGCACGCCACGCGCGGCATCAAGCTCGTGCTCATGGGAAACGACAAGGGCAGGGCGGCCGAGGAACTCCACCATGTTCTCGGCATCCCGGCCGACCATATCCTCTTTGTCGGCAACGAACTCTTCGACGGCGGCAATGACGATACCGTGCGCCGTGTCGAGGATGTCGTGCTGTTGTCGGTCGGGGAAAAAGAGGATCCTGGCGTCATCGACGGCGGGGTGCAGGTCGGCGCCAACCGGCACTGGATGGAGTGGGCCGTTGCGCAGCTCGAGGCAGGCAGCGCCTGGCCGGAGATCCTGAAGCAGCTGCCGCTGGAGGCAGAGAGGAAGCTGGTCGCGGACCGTGTCACAGCGCAGCTCGGCTATGCATCGAAAACCTCTGTCTGGCACGGCCGCATCGCCGAAATCATTCCCCTGGAGGTACTGACGGAACTGATCCTCAGGCACCGGCAGGCCTATGCGGACAATCGCCAGGTACTGGTCGCGATGCGGCGCATCCAGTACGAAATGGTCTCGCGGCTCGCCTCGCTAGAGCGCTATCACTACGACGAGGCCATCAAGATGGCGCGCCGTCTGCTGCGCAGCAGTGCAGGAAACGTCGACGAGGAGAGAGAGGCCAGATCAGGAGAGCTGATCCGCCTGCTGTTGCCCGAACTCAAGCAATCGCTGACGAAAATTTTCATCGACCGACACGATCTCGGCAACAACACCGTGCACAAGTATCTCGATGGCGCCGATACCCTGGATGCCGTGCAAGAGGCGGTGGCGACGCTGATTCGCACGAGTGCCGATGTCGAGGACCCCCGGCCTGAACTTGACCGCCTCGAGGAGACCGTGAGCAACTGGGTAGGGCGCATCCATGGCGCTTTCGGCCTTTATCTCGACCACTATCGGCAATGGAAAAGCAAGCAGCAGCGTATCGAGGAGGCCATCGTTTCGGAACCGCTCTCCCGTCCTCTTCTCGACCACATCTCGCCCGATGAGCTCTTCCGTTTCTTCAAGTGGATGCTGCCGCGCGTCGAGGATGTGCCGCACCTGAAGGATCTCGACAAGCCAACCATCGTGCTCGTCTCGGGCACCTCGGGTGTTGGCAAGTCGACCATTGCCAAGCAGATCTCGAAACAGCTGGGTATCCCGACCGGTTTCTCGTCCGACATCGCCTGTCGCGCCGTCATGCGCGAGGCCAGCGGATTCCTGCTCGGCGGTGAAAAGGCGAGAGAGCTCTTTCCGGAGCTCTACGGCTCCTCCTTCGACGTCGACTCGCTCGACTGGTTCTACGGCCACGCGCTCATGACCATGGTCGGCGTGACCGGCAGCATCGACCGGCTCATCAAGGAGAATGTCTCGGCCGTCATCGATGGCGTGGCACTGATTCCCGGAACCCTCCCGGAGATCTGTTTCGAGAAGGCCAACATCGTCTGGATCGTTGCCTGCGTGCGCGAAGAGACGCAACACTACGAGCGCCTGGGCATGCGTGACGAGACAGGCGTCGAGCGCGGCGGGGCGGACCGCTACAAGGAGCGTTTCAGGGCGATCCGCAACAACCACGACAGGCTCGTGCAGATGGGAGAGCGTGCGGGTGTGCTCGTGGTGGACAACAGCGGCGATCTCGACCTGGCCCTTTCCGACGTGCTCGAGCGCGTCCGCGATCCTTTCGCCGACAGGGGGCTCCCGGTCGACGACGAGGTGCGCGAACGCACCTGGAACAGCCTGCACGAAAGAACGACATGGGAGATCCAGAGTGACATGCTCTGAGCAGATGTCCGCATATCTTGCGGGTTTAATGGCTGACAGACACAGCATGCGTCTGGAGGTTCCTGCGATGTCCAGAGCTCTCCTGATGACGATTGCGTTTCTCGCAGCCACGGGCTGCTCGCACCTCCCCGGTCGCGAGGGTGATATCACCTACAGCTGCGCCAGCGGTGAACGACCTGTCGTGTCCTATCCGTCCCCTGAAACGGCTCTTCTCGCATACAGGGGAGAGGCGCATCGACTGCAACGCGTCATCTCCGCCAGCGGTGCGCGTTATGCTGACGACACCTTCGTCTGGTGGATCAAGGGGAGTGAGGCGTCACTGTTTGAAGCCATGCGTGACGGATCGACGGGGCAACGTCTCGATCTGTGCCGAGTCGCCAACGGAAAATAGGGCGCCGCCGGGGCCTGCGAACCGGGCTCTCTGCAGGCGCATCTCCCGGCACGCACAACTCACTGCACCTCGATGATCTTCACGTTCTCGGCATCATGGATGTTGCAGGTGCCCAGTCCCTGTACCGACACAGTCAGTTTTTCCCTCTTTGCCAGCAACAAGGTCTCATAACTCGCGCGTCCCCCGATTCCCCGCAGCTCGATCGAAAAACGTTCAGAGCGGTTGCAGCGATGCGTGCTCCGCATCGGTGTCGTGAAGTCGAACATGACGTAGGGCGAGGTGGGCGATGCCCAGATGCTCCGCACGAGGCCCTCGCCGGTGCCGGCGGAGGCTGTCGCGGTGGTGCCGAGCAGCAGGATGATGGAAAGCAGTTGTCGCATGAGAGGTCTCCAGCGGGTTTGAACGTGCGTTTGTGAAAGTATCCATGAGCGGCACTCCCTCTTCCAGCGGGAGCAGATGTTTCTGTTCAGGTGGAGACTTTGTCGGCTCGTCCCGCACATGGCCTT
>Ga0180430_10004942_pt1 | contig 11163 bp, 11 predicted proteins | sample SS_ome_9_FD_132999 | JGI IMG/M metagenome (GOLD analysis project Ga0180430, IMG submission 132999) | Hypersaline lake sediment archaeal communities from the Salton Sea, California, USA - SS_1_S_2 metaG | ecosystem: Environmental > Aquatic > Non-marine Saline and Alkaline > Hypersaline >... | reverse complement strand
GACGGGTTCGGCCGGCACCGGGCCTATGTGCAGGTGCAGAACGGCTGCGACCATCGCTGCACCTTCTGCATCATCCCCTATGGCCGCGGCAACTCTCGGTCGGTTCCCGCCGGCGTGGTGGTCGACCAGATCCGGCGGCTGGTGGACCGGGGCTTTGCCGAAGTGGTGCTGACCGGCGTGGACCTGACAAGCTGGGGCGCCGACCTGCCCGGCGCGCCCCGGCTGGGCGATCTGGTGATGCGGATCCTGCGGCTGGTGCCGGATCTCGCGCGGCTCAGGATTTCCTCGATCGATTCGATCGAGGCCGACGACAACCTGATGCTGGCGATCGCCACCGAACCCCGGCTGATGCCGCATCTGCACCTCAGCCTGCAGGCCGGCGACGACATGATCCTGAAGCGGATGAAGCGCCGGCACCTGCGCGACGACGCGATCCGGTTCTGCGACGAGGCGCGGCGGCTGCGCCCCGGCATCGTCTTCGGCGCCGACATCATCGCGGGATTCCCGACCGAGACCGAGGCGATGTTCCAAAACTCGCTGAAGCTGGTCGAGGATTGCGGCCTGACCTTCCTGCATGTCTTCCCGTTCAGCCCGCGCAAGGGTACGCCGGCCGCGCGGATGCCGCAGGTGGCGGGCGCGGTGGTGAAGGACCGGGCGCGGCGGCTGCGCGCGGCGGGGCAGGCGCGGCTCGCGGCGCATCTGGCCGCGCAGGTCGGCCGCCGGCTGGAGGTGCTGGTCGAGGGGCCGCGGCTTGGCCGGGCCGAGGATTTCACCGAGGTCGGCTTTGCCGAGGACCGGCCCGAGGGGCGGATCGTGACCGCGACGATCCGGGGCATCGCCGAGACGCGGCTGGCGGCCTGACGGCGCCCGTTCGCCCGGCCGGGCACCGCGCCGCCCGGCGTTGCGGCAGGGGCAACCTTGGCATGAAGCGGCCCGCCACTACCCAACCACAAGGCTATAGCCATCCAAACGGACTGTGCTAGGCTTCGCCATGGAAACGCGCCTAAAGTTGGAGGACTGCAGGATGCGAGCGACAGTGCTTGGTTTGGCTTTTTCGGTGACGAGTGCTCTGCTGGCCGGGACGGCCGCGGCCGAAGATGCCGGGGTCGGCGCGGCGCTTTACGGCGAATGGTGTGCCGCCTGCCACGGCGCGACCGGCATGGGTGACGGCGACATGGCCGGCGTGATGACGATCCCGTCGCCGAATCTCACGCTGCTGGCGCAGAACAACGACGGCGTCTTCCCGATGCTCGACGTGATCCACGTCGTCGACGGGCGGACCGGGGTGCGCGCCCATGGCGGCATGATGCCGGTCTTCGGGCGGGTGTTCTCCAGCGCCGACGAGGCCAATCCCTACGGCTCGGTCCTCGAGGCGCGCGGCCGCGTCCTGTCGCTGGCGATGTATCTCGAGTCGATCCAGAAATAGGCGCGCCGGCCCGGCCGCCGGCGGTTTGTCGGGCCGGGGAGGAACCGGCTTCACGGCGGGCCGGGCACATCGTAGCGTCGGCGGCCAGGAGGCCGCCGATGCACCCCAATCCCGCCTTTCGCGACACCCCCGACGAGATCAGCCTTGCCTTCGCGCGGGGCCGCGGCTTCGGGGTTCTGGCCGTCAACGGGCCGGACGGACCGCTTCTGTCGCACGTACCGTTCCTTCTGTACGAAGACGGCCGAACGGCAGAGTTGCACCTTGTCCGCTCCACGGCGGTCGCCCGGCTGGGCGCTGGCCCGGTGCCCGCGGTGCTCGCGGTGACCGGGCCGGAGGGCTACGTCTCGCCCGACTGGTACGCCATTCCCGACCAGGTGCCGACGTGGAATTACGTCGCCGTCCATCTCCGCGGCCGGCTGGAACGTCGCCCGCAGGAGGAATTGCGCGGCATGCTCGATCGGCTCTCGGACGCGTTCGAGGCGCGGCTGGCGCCGAAACCGGCCTGGACGACCGGCAAGATGGCCGACGCGACGATGGAACGGATGATGCGGCAGATCCTGCCTTACCGTCTGGAGATCGCCGAGGTGCAGGGCACCTGGAAGCTGGGCCAGAACAAGCCGCAAGCCGCGCGGTTGGGCGCGGCGGACGGTCTGGCGGCGACCGGCGCCACGGACCTGGCGACGCTGATGCGCGCACCGCCGGAGAGCGATGGACAGTGACCGGGGCCGCTCCTAATGTCGCGCCACCGACAGGGAGGCAGCGATGAAGCTCTACCATTCCCCGACCTCGCCTTACGTGCGCAAGGTCATGGTCCTTCTGGCCGAGACCGGGCAGCAGGACGACGTGACTCTGGTGCCGGCCACCGGCACGCCGGTCGATGCCGGCTCGATGCCGCTGGCGCAGAACCCGCTGGGCAAGATCCCGGCGCTGGAGCGGCCCGAGGGCCCGGCGCTTTACGACAGCCCGGTGATCTGTCGCTATCTCGACGACCGCGCCGGCGGCCGGCTCTACCCGGCCGCGCCGCGCCTGTGGGACACGCTGGTGCTTGAGGCGACGGCCGACGGGATCGTCGATGCCGCGATCCTTATGGTCTACGAATGGCGCGTCCGGCCCGAAACCGCCCGGTTCGAACCCTGGGTCGAGGGCCAGTGGGCCAAGGTCGCCCGCGCGCTCGACGCCATCGAGGGGCGCTGGATGAGCCATCTCGCTGGCCCGCTCGACATGGGGCAGGTCGCGGTCGGCTGCGCGCTGGGCTACCTCGATTTCCGGCACGGCGATCGCAACTGGCGCGGCGCCTGCCCCGCGCTCGCGGCCTGGTACGAGGGGTTCGCGGCCCGCCCCAGCATGCAGGCGACGGTGCCGCCCGCCGCCTGATCCGCGATGACGCTGCCCTGGGCGGAGTTCCTGACGGTCTGGACGATCCTGGCGCTCAACATCGCCTCGCCGGGGCCCAACGTGCTCAACACCATCGCCACCGCGATGGGATCGGGCCGCGCCGCGGGAATGGGCGCGGCGCTGGGCGTGGGACTTGGCATCGGCGTGTGGTGCCTTGGGATGGCGCTTGGCATGGCGGCGGTCTTTGTCGTGCTGCCGCTGGCGCGCGGGCTGCTGACGGCGCTGGCAATCGCGCTGCTGCTGTGGTTCGCCGCGCGTTACCTGCGCACCGCCTGGGCCGGGTATCGGCGGCGCGGCGCGGGCGGTCTGGCGGAACGGCAGGGGATGGGCCTTGGCGCGGGGTTCCGGCGGTCGCTGGCGGTGAACCTGCTCAATCCCAAGGCGCTGACCTCGTGGCTGGCGATCGTCGCGATCTTCCCGTTGGCCCGCGCCAAGGGCGGCGATATCGCGCTGCTGTGCGCCGGAGCCTGCGGCCTGTCGTTCTCGATCCACACGGTCTACGCGCTGGCGTTCTCGGCGCCGCCGGCGGCGCGGTTCTACCTGCGCCACGCCTGGATCGTCAGCGGCGCGACGGGGCTGTTCTTCCTGTCCTTCGCCGCCGCGCTGGTGGCCGAGGCGCTCGGCCAGGCCGGCTGAACGACAGGGCGGACGTCACAACGTGGTTCGACCGCGGCGAGGGACAAGGGCAACACCCTGCGACACAGGCCCACGGTGTGGCCGAATGCGCGCTGGACGCGGGCGCGCGCGGTGGCTAAAAGCCACGCGGGAAGGCTGCGGGAGACCGCGGCCCGTCAGTCTTGAAGGGCCGTGCGCGGCCCCGAGGTAAGGAGAGCGACACGTGTCTCACGCAGAAGATCACGCAGGCACCCGGCGGGATTTCCTTTATTACGCGACGGCCGGCGCGGGCGCCGTGGCGACCGGTGCCGCCGTCTGGCCGCTGGTCAACCAGATGAACCCATCGGCCGACGTGCAGGCGCTGTCGTCGATCTTCGTCGACATCAGCGGCGTCGATACCGGCACCCAGCTGACCGTGAAATGGCGCGGCAAGCCGGTGTTCATCCGCCGCCGCACCGAGGACGAGATCGCCGATGCGCGTGCCGTGAACGTCGAGGAACTCGAGATCGACAAGTTCGCGCAGAACGCCAACCTGCCCGATGACGCCTCCGCCGCGGACGAGAACCGCGCGCTGGACGAGGCCGGCGAATGGCTGGTGATGATCGGCGTCTGTACCCATCTGGGCTGTGTGCCGATCGGCAACGGCGCGGGCGATTTCGGCGGCTGGTTTTGCCCCTGCCACGGCTCGCACTATGATACGTCGGGCCGGATCCGCCGCGGGCCGGCGCCGCGCAATCTCGACATCCCGGTGGCGCAGTTCACCGACGAAACGACCATCCTTCTGGGCTGAGGGGAACGACCATGGCTGGTATTCCGCACGACCACTACGAGCCCGGATCGGGCTTCGAGCGCTGGCTGCATCGGCGTCTGCCGATCGTCGCGCTCGCCTATGACACGATCATGATCCCGACGCCCAAGAACCTCAACTGGATGTGGATCTGGGGCATCGTCCTGACCTTCTGCCTGGCGCTGCAGATCGTCACCGGCATCGTTCTGGCGATGCATTACACGCCGCATGTCGATCTCGCCTTCGGGTCGGTCGAGCACATCATGCGCAACGTGAACGGCGGCCACATGCTGCGTTACCTGCACATGAACGGCGCCTCGCTGTTCTTCCTGGCGGTCTACATGCACATCTTCCGCGGCCTCTACTACGGCAGCTACAAGGCCCCGCGCGAGATCACCTGGATCATCGGCATGCTGATCTACCTGCTGATGATGGGCACCGCCTTCATGGGCTACGTGCTGCCCTGGGGGCAGATGTCGTTCTGGGGCGCCACCGTGATCACCGGCCTGTTCGGCGCGATCCCGGGCATCGGCGACGCGATCCAGACCTGGCTGCTGGGCGGCCCGGCGGTGGACAACGCCACGCTGAACCGCTTCTTCTCGCTGCACTACCTGCTGCCCTTCGTCATCGCGGCGCTGGTGGCGGTGCATATCTGGGCGTTCCACACCACCGGCAACAACAACCCCACCGGGGTCGAGGTGCGCCGCACCTCGAAGGCCGAGGCCGAGAAGGACACGCTGCCGTTCTGGCCCTACTACGTGATCAAGGACCTGTTCGCGCTGGCGCTGATCCTGCTGGTGTTCTTCGCGATCGTCGGGTTCATGCCGAACTACCTTGGCCACCCCGACAACTATGTCGAGGCGAACCCGCTGGTGACGCCCGCGCATATCGTGCCGGAATGGTACTTCCTGCCGTTCTACGCGATCCTGCGCGCCTTCGACACCGACGTCTGGGTGGTGATCTTCACCAACTGGATCACCTTCGGCATCGTCGACGCCAAGTTCTTCGGCGTGCTGGCGATGTTCGGGGCGATCGCGGTGATGGCGCTGGCGCCGTGGCTCGACACCTCGTCGGTGCGGTCGGGCCGCTACCGGCCGATGTTCAAGTGGTGGTTCTGGCTGCTGGTGATCGACTTCGTAGTGCTGATGTGGGCGGGCGCGATGCCGGCCGAGGGCATCTACCCGACGATCGCGCTGATCGGCTCGGCCTACTGGTTCGCCTACTTCCTGGTGATCCTGCCGCTTCTGGGCGTGATCGAGAAGCCGCTGCCGCAGCCGGCCACGATCGAGGACGATTTCAACGCCCACTACGGCGCCAAGACGCAGCCGGCCGAGTGATGGAAAGGACGCGAAAGATGAGGAACCTTGCGATCACGACCATCGCGGCCCTCGGCCTGTCGGCCGGCGCGGCGCTCGCCGCCGGGGCCGCGGGCGAGGTCAAGGACGTCGCCTTCAGCTTCGAGGGGCCGTTCGGCACCTTCGACCAGCTCCAGTTGCAGCGCGGCCTGCAGGTCTATACCGAAAGCTGCGCCGGCTGCCACGGGCTCAAGCAGGTGCCGATCCGGACGCTGGCCGACGAGGGCGGCCCGCATCTGCCGGCCGACCAGGTCCGCGCCTATGCCGAGGGTCTCGACCCGGTGATGCTGCCGGAATTCGAGGAACGCCCGCGGGAATGGACCGACCATTTCCCCGAGCGCAACGGCTTCGGCATGGGCCCCGACCTGAGCATGATGGCCAAGGCCCGCGCGGGCTTTTCCGGCCCCTACGGTACCGGGATCAGCCAGTTCATCAACGGCATGGGCGGGCCGGAATACATCTACTCGATCCTGACCGGCTATACCGGCGAGGAGAAGGAAGAGGCCGGCACGATCTACTACGAGAACAAGGCCTTCCCCGGCGGCTGGATCGCGATGGCGCCGCCGCTGTTCGACGAGATGGTGGAATATGCCGACGGCAGCGAGGCCACGACGTCGCACATGGCCGAGGATGTCGCGGCCTTCCTGATGTGGACGGCGGAGCCGAAGATGATGGCGCGCAAGCAGGTGGGGTTCGTCTCGGTCCTGTTCCTTGGTGTGCTGACCGTGCTGCTTTACCTCACCAACAAGCGCCTGTGGGCGCCGGTGAAGGGCAAGAAGGTCGCCTGACGGCCCGCCGCAGCGCATGACAAGACGCAAACGCGCCCCGCGGGGCGCGTTTTTCATTGCCCGAGGTAGTCGGCCAGCGCCGGCGGCGGATCGTCCAGCAGCGCGGCGGTGGGCTTTGGCGGCTCCGCCCGGCCGCCGGCGACGAGGATCGTTTCGGGCGCGAAGCGGCGCGCATCGGCGGGGTCGTGGCTGACCATCAGCACGGTGGCCCCGGTTTCCGCCGCGATCCCGGCGCAGAGATCCAGCATTTCCGCCTTCAGCGCCGGGCCGAGCGCCGAGAACGGTTCGTCCAGCAGCCACAGCGGCCGGCGACGAAGCAGCAGCCGGGCCAGCGCCGCGCGGCCCTGTTCGCCGCCCGAAACCTGCCCTGGCCGGCGGTCGGCCAGCGCCGACAGGCCGGTGCGCGCCAGCGCCTCGGCCACCTGCGCCCGGTCCGATCCGGTCAGCCGAAGCCCCGGATCGAGGCCCAGCCCGACATTCTGCGCCAGCGTCAGGTGCGGAAACAGGTTCTGGTCCTGGAACAGGATCGATACCGGCCGGCCACCCGGTGCCAGCGGTCCGATGTCCCGCCCGTCCCACATGATCCGGCCCCCGGCCAGCGCCACGAAACCGGCGATCGCACCCAGCAGGGTTGATTTCCCCGCCCCCGACGGCCCGATCACGGCGACGCGTACGCCCCGCGGCACGGCGAGGTCGGCGGCAAGGCGAAACCCATCCTGTTCGATCCTGACCTCGTCGAGTTCAAGCATCCGCGCGCCCCCCGCGATCGAAGATCCAGAACAGCCCCAGCGTCAGCGCCATCAGCAGCACGGCGGCCCCCGCCGCCGCCTCCATCCGGTAGGCGCCCATCAACCGGTAGAGCTGCAGTGGCAGCGTCGAGCGGTCCGGGTCGCCGAACAGAGCCACCACGCCAAGATCGCCCATCGCGAAGGCCGCCGCGATCCCGGCGGAAAACCCCAGCGGCCGGCGCAGGCGCGGCAGCGTCAGCAGCCGCAGCCGGGCCAGCCCCGCCATGCCGAGGCTGTCGGCCAGCCGGCCGAAATCGGCCTCCAGCCCGCGCGCGGCGGGCAGGAGCGCGTGGAAGGCGAAGGGCAGCGCCATCGCCGCGTTGACCGCCACGGTCACCGGCAGCGCCAGCACCGCCGGCGGGGCAAGGCCGCGCAGCAGCAGGAACAGCCCGGTCCCCACCACCATCGGCGAGACGGCCAGCGGCAGCATCGCCGCCGCGCCCCAGCCCTGCCCGCGGCCCGTCGCCCGCGCCGCGGCCAGCGCCAGCGGCAGCGCCAGCGCCAGCGCCAGGCCGGTGGCGGCCAGCGCCATCGCCAGCGACCGGCCCGCCGCAGCCCAGACAACGGGCGGCAGGCCGGCAAGATTCGGCAGGCCGGAGACGACGACCGCGGCCAGCGGTGCCAGCAGGAAGGCCGCCGCCAGCGCGATCGCCACGACATCCGCCGCCCGCCGCCACGGCCCGCCCGCGGGCACCCGCGCCCCCGCGCGGTCAAGCCCGGCGCCCAGCCCCGGCCGGGTCGCGGCCCGGCCCGCGACGGTGACCGCGGCAAGGCACAGCGCCGCCTGCATCAGCGCCAGCGCCGCGGCGCGGCCAAGGTCGAACTCGAACCGGAAGGCCTGGTAGATCGCCACCTCCAGCGTCGTCGCACCCGGCCCGCCGCCCAGCACCAGCGCCACCGCGAAGGTGGTCAGGCAGACAAGGAAGATCGCCAGCCAGGCACCGGGCAGCACGGCGGCCAGCATCGGCGCCTCCAGAAACCGCCGCACCTCGGCCGGCCCCATCCCCAGGCTTTCGGCCAGCCGGAAGCGTTCGGCCGGGATCGACAGCCAGCCCTGCAGGATCAGCCGGGTGGCCAGCGGCAGGTTCAGGAAGACATGCGCCAGCACCACGCCGCCCAGCCCGTAGACCGACACCGTGGGCAGCCCCAGCGCCGAAAGCCCCGCGTTCATCAGCCCGGCCCGGCCGAAGATCGCGACAAGGCCGAGGACGGCCACGATCACCGGTAGCAGAAACGGCGCGCCCAGCAGCATGATGATCAGCCCGCGGCCCGGAAACCGCCGCCGCGCCAGCGCGCGCGCGACCGGCACCGCCAGCCCGACCGACAGGCTGGCCGACAGCACCGCCTGCCACAGCGTGAAGCGCAGCGCCGCCCAGTCCGCCGGGCCGGGCGCGGGCAGGCCGCCCGCGCGCGAGGCCACCGCGGCGAGCGGCACGAGGGTGACAAGCGCCACCCCCGCCACCGCCGCCGCGGCGGCGGCGTTCAGCGCGCCAGCGCGTCGCGCCATTCGGCCAGCGCCGCGTCGCGGACGGCCGCGGCCTCTGCGGGCGACAGGAACAGCGTGCGGTCCGCCGGCACCGGGGCGCCGAATCCGTCGGGCAACCCGCCCGCCGGGGTGACGGCGGGGAACATCCAGTTGGTTTCCGGGATCACCGACTGGAAGCCTTCGGACAGCATGAAGGCAAGGAAGGCGTCGGCCAGCTCCGGCGCGTCGGTCCCGGCCAGCTTGCCGGCGACCTCGACCTGAAGGTAATGGCCCTCCTCGAAGGCCGCATAGGCCTTGCTGTCGTCACCCTCGGCGATCCGGTGATAGGCCGGCGAGGAGGTGTAGGACAGAACCATCTCCGCCTCGCCCTCGAGAAACATGCCGTAGGCTTCCGACCAGCCGGGCGTGACCGTCACGATATTGTCGGCCAGCGCCTCCCACATCGCGGCGGCGTTCGCCCCCTCGGCGGCCTTCAGCCACATCAGCAGGCCGAGGCCGGGGGTGGAAGAGCGCGGATCCTGGATCAGGATCGAGACGTCCGAGGCCGCGAGCGCGGCGAAGCTGCCCGGCGGCTCGGCCAGTTTCGTGCTGTCGTAGACGAAGGCGAAATGCCCCCAGTCGAAGGGCAGGAACAGCGGATCGTCCCAGCCGATCGGCAGGTCCAGCGCCGGTGCCGCCCCGTGCGGGGCAAACAGCCCGGTGGCGGCGGCGCGGGCGGTCAGGTTGGTGTCGAGGCCGAGGACCACGTCGGCCTCGGTCGTCGCGCCCTCAAGCTCCAGCCGGGCCAGCAGCGCCGCGCCGTCGCCGGCGGCGACGAAGCGCAGGTCGCAGCCGCACTCCGCCTCGAACGCGGCTTCCACGGCGGGGCCGGGGCCCCAGTCGGAAACGAAACTGTCGTAGGTATAGACGGTCAGAACGGGCGTCTGCGCCATCGCCTGGGTGGCAAGGGTCAGGCCCGCAGCGATCAGAACGGAACGCATCGCATCCTCCAATGGCCAGGGGCGGAGATTCGGGTGGATGGATGTCCGACCTTCCCTCCGCCGGTGTTAACCGGATCAGGTTCAACGGGTTCGCAGCCTGCGTCTCAGCCCTTGCGGGCACCCCGAGGTGAGGCTGACCATAGCCCGCCGCGCGCCGCGTGCAAGCCGAAACCGCTTGAGCCGTGGCGGGGCGGGGGCTATGCCCCGGGGCGAACAGGGAGCCCGCGCCATGAGCCTCAACACCTTCGGCCATCTCTTCCGCGTCACGACCTGGGGCGAAAGCCACGGGCCGGCGCTGGGTGCCACGGTCGATGGCTGCCCGCCGGGCATCGCGGTCGACGAGGCCGGGCTGCAGCACTGGCTCGACCGGCGCAAGCCGGGGCAGAACCGGTTCACCACCCAGCGCCGCGAGGCGGACGCGGTGCGCATCCTGTCGGGCACGTTCGAGGGCCGCACGACGGGTACGCCGATCCAGCTGATGATCGAGAACACCGACCAGCGATCGAAGGATTACGGCGAGATCGCCGAGGCGTTCCGGCCGGGCCATGCCGATATCACCTACTGGCAGAAATACGGCATCCGCGACTATCGCGGCGGCGGCCGGTCATCGGCGCGCGAGACGGCGGCGCGGGTGGCCGCAGGCGGCGTGGCGCGGGCGGCGCTGGCCCGGCTGGCGCCGGAGGTGGCGATCACCGGCTACATGGTGCAGATGGGCCCGCACGGGATCGACCGCGCCCGTTTCGACGCGGCCGAGATCGACCGCAACCCGTTCTGGGTGCCCGATGCGCGGGCGGCGGCGGACTGGGCCGGCTATCTCGACGAGCTGCGGAAATCCGGCAACTCGGTCGGCGCGGTGATCGAGGTGGTGGCGCGCGGGGTGCCGGCGGGCCTTGGCGCGCCGCTTTACGGCAAGCTCGACGCCGATCTCGCCGCCGCGATGATGTCGATCAACGCGGTCAAGGGCGTCGAGATCGGCGACGGCATGGCGGCCGCCGCGTTGACCGGGGTGGAGAATGCCGACGAGATAGCGATGGGCCCGGACGGACCGGAATACCGGTCGAACCATGCCGGCGGCATCCTCGGCGGCATTTCCACCGGGCAGGACGTGGTGGTGCGCTTCGCGGTCAAGCCGACCTCCTCGATCCTTACCCCGCGCCGCACGATCACGAAACAGGGCGCCGACACGGAACTGGTGACCAAGGGCCGCCACGATCCCTGCGTCGGCATCCGCGCGGTGCCGGTGGGCGAGGCGATGATGGCCTGCGTGATCCTCGACCACCTGCAGTTGCACCGCGGCCAGGTCGGCGACGCCGGCGGGCGGATCGGGCAGGGCGCGTAAATCCTTCGTCCGAAGGATTTTCGCGCCGTCGCCCTGAAATCTTTCGGACGAAAGATTTCAGGGCCACCCGTGCGGGCCAAGGTCTTTCGTCCGAAAGACCTTGGCGGAGCGCCGGAAATTCTTCGTCCGAAGAATTTCCGGCTGGCCTCAGCTTCCGGCGGCGGCGGCCAGCGCGGTGTCCATCAGCGCCTTGATCTCGTCGCG
>Ga0180430_10004939_pt1 | contig 11165 bp, 9 predicted proteins | sample SS_ome_9_FD_132999 | JGI IMG/M metagenome (GOLD analysis project Ga0180430, IMG submission 132999) | Hypersaline lake sediment archaeal communities from the Salton Sea, California, USA - SS_1_S_2 metaG | ecosystem: Environmental > Aquatic > Non-marine Saline and Alkaline > Hypersaline > Sediment... | reverse complement strand
TTGGCGCCGAGTCTGATCGAGACCGCCGCCCTGCTCCCCAGTGCATGGGCGCGGCTGCTGCTGACCGGGACCTTCCGCCTGCTGCCGCGCTTCGACCTCTACAACCGGTCGCTGGAAGTCGTCCACGGCCTGCCGGCGGGCGCGGCTGAAACGCTGTGGGCGACCGTGTACGCCCTGCTCTACGCGGCGGCCGCCTTGCTGATGGCCTATCTGCTCTTCCGGCATCGGGAATTCTCGTAGGGAGGGGCGGCGACGTGCACGGCAGGCGAAGGCGTTTCACCCCAGTCGCAGGCATCGTCCTGCTGCTTCTGCTCGGCGCCGGAATTGCCGCCAGCGGGGGACGTTTCGCGGCGGTCCGCGTGCGACCGGCCGATGCGGCCGAGCTGACGCTCTTTCCGTCGGGCGCCTGGCTCGCCGAGGCGAGCCTCGGCTATCGTCACTTGGTGGCCGACTTCGCCTGGATCACCGCGATCCAGTACTACGGGCGACACCGGCAGGCTGACCGGCGCTATCCCTTGGCCGCCCACCTAATGCGAATCGTGACCGACGCGGATCCCCGTTTCGAGAGCGCCTACCTGTTCGGCGCGCTCGTGCTCGTGGAGAACGGCCAGCACGATCGCGCGGCCGAGCTGCTCGCCAAGGGGGTGCGGGCCAACCCGCGCAGCTGGCGGCTCTGGTTCGAGCTCGGGTTCTTCCACTACATCTTCACCCGCTCTTGGACGGAGGCGACCCGTGCTCTGCGCATCGCGGCGCGCCTGCCGGGAGCGGCCGACTACGTCAGGCGCCTGGCCGCCGCCGCGGCCGAGCGGGCGGGCGATGCGGCGACCGCGGTACGCCTGTGGGAGACGATTGCGACCGAGAGCGGCAACGAGGAGATCCGGCGCATCGCGCGCGACCGGCTCGCGCGCCTCCAGTCCGGGCCGACGAACGGCAGGCGGGTCGGGCCCCGGTGACGTCAGACCGGCGGGCGACGGCCCCGCCCGCTCGCCGGGCGGGGCAGCGCCACCCGTCCAGGGGTAGGGAGAAAGCATGAACTGGCAGGAGGGGATACTCTGGCTGCGGTCCGATCCGCTCGGCTGGGCGCTGCTGATCTTCTGCGGCGCGGCCCTTGGCAGCTTCGTCAACGTCGTCATCCACCGGCTGCCGCGCGGGGAATCGGTCGTGCGGCCGCCGTCGCACTGCCCGGGGTGCCAGCAGCGGATTGCCTGGTACGACAATGTTCCGCTGCTGAGCTTCCTTTGGCTGCGCGGCCGTTGCCGCCGCTGCGGCCAATCGATCTCGCTGCGCTATCCACTGGTCGAGGCGCTCGCTGCCGGTCTGACCCTGGCCGTCGGGCTGTGGGCGCCGAGCGCGATCGGCGCGGCGGCGACCCTGCTCTTTGCGCTGGCGCTGCTGGCGATCATCTTCATCGACTACGACCACCGCATCATCCCCGACAGCATCACCTTGCCGGGCATCTTGATCGGTCTGCTTGTCGCGTTGTTCACGCCGCGGTCGCTCGCGGCCGCCCTGGGGGGCGTGCTCGTTGGGGGCGGCGGCTTGCTCGCCGTCGCCTGGGCCTACCGGCGCGTAACCGGGCGCGATGGGCTGGGGATGGGGGACGTCAAGCTGATGGCGATGGTCGGAGCCTTCATCGGCTGGCAGGGCGCGCTGGCGACGCTCGTGCTCGGCTCCCTCGGGGGCTCGCTCGTCGGCGTGGCGCTGATCGCCAGCCGGCGCGGCAGCGGCCAGACGGCTTTGCCGTTCGGCAGCTTCCTGGCGCCCGCCGCCTGGGTGGCGCTGTTCGTGGGAGAGCGCCTGTGGCAGGCCTATCTCGGCCTCTTCGGCCTCTAGGCGGTGCTCCGAGCAACCCACCGAGCGGGGCGGCGCCAACCGGGCCGTGACTTAGGTTCCCCTCCGGCCGAGTCGATACAGGAAAGAGGGTGGCGGAAATCGGGCACTGGATGCAGCAAGGGCGCTTGCGCCCGGGAGGCTTGGGTGTTTGCACGCGGCAAGAGCACCGTCGGTCTCGACATCGGCGCCAGCAGTGTGAAGCTGGTTGAGCTACAGCATGCAGAAGATGGCGTCAGGATGACACGCTTCGGCGAGGCGCGACTCGATCCGGATGTCATCGTCGATGGCGAGATCATGGATCGCATGCGCGTGATCGACGGCATCGGCGAGCTCTACGAGCGGCTCGGGATCACCCGTCGGCGGGTTGTCTGCGGGGTGCATGGACGCGGCGTGATGGTCAAGAAGATCGTCATGGAACGCATGGACGCCGAGGAGGCGTCCGAGGCGATCTACTGGGAAGCGGAGCAGCATGTCCCCTACGACATCAACGATATCACCGTCGACTATGAAGTTCTCGACGCCGAACGTGGTCCCAAGCAAATGCAGGTCATGCTCGTGGCGGCCAAGCGCGACTTGATCCTCAACCTGGCGGAAGTGATCCGCGAAGCAGACTTGGTGGTCGAGGCGGTCGACGTCAATGGCTTCGCCGTGCAGAATGCGATCGAATCGAGCAGCGGGTTGAAGGCGAATGAAGTCGTCGGGCTGCTCAACATCGGCGCCGACATCACCAACCTCAATGTCGTTCGCGACGGGATTCCGCTCTACACGCAAGATCTTTCACTCGGTGGTCACAGCTACCTGCAGGCGATTCAGAAGAACTACCAGCTCAGTCGCGAGGAAGTCGAACAGGCGCTCCAGGAGTCCCCGCGCCGGCTCGACGTCGATGCGCAGGTCGATGGCTTCTGCGCCGATCTGGCGACCAGCCTCGACAAGTCGCTCAACTACCTGCGTTCCTCGGGCGAAGCCGAGGAACTGGATCGCATCGTTCTCTGCGGGGGCGGGGCGCTGATCCCCGGACTCGTGGCGGCGCTCGAACGCCTCCAGCCGGTGGCGGTCGAGTTGGCCGATCCGCTGCGGGCGGTGCGCTGGGAACCGGAGCTGCTGAGTGCCGAGGACGCGGCGGGAGTCGCGCCGCGCTTTGCGGTCGGCATCGGTCTTGCTCTGCGAAAGGAGCGCGTGCAGTGATCGTCATCAACCTGTTGCCCAAGGAAGAACGGACGGAAGAACACGTCTTCACCGGGCGCCCACGAGCCGCGTTTCTGCTGCCGTTGTTGGCGGTCCTGGTGCTCGGCGTTCCGCTGGTCGGTTCTTACGCGATGCAGCAGATGAAGATCAAGACGCTCGAGCGGGAGATGCAGATTGTCGAGCAGGAGGCGCACAACCTGAAGCCCCGGCTCGATCTGATCGATCGCATCGGCGCGCAACAGGCGGCGCTCAACCGCCAGCTGAGCCTCGTCGGTACGCTGAACCGGGACCGCGTGCATCCGGTGCGGATGCTCGATGAGCTGGTTGCCCAGGTGCCCGATCAGCTCTGGTTGACGCGGGTCGAGCAGAGAGGGCCGGCGACACTGCTCATGGAAGGGATGGCCTTCTCGAATCTGATGGTCGCGGATCTGATGACGCGGCTCGAGGCGTCGGAGCTCTTCGCGCAGGTCGATCTGGCGATCACCGAGCGCCGCATCGAGCAGGATACCAAGGTCGTCAAGTTCACGGTGACAACGGGCCTGATGCGCCCCTAGGGGGAAGGATGAGCCTGAAGGACGATCGCACCAGGAAGCTGATCTTGATCGGGCTCGGCACCGTGGTTATCTGTGCCTTCCACTTCGGAACGAAGCTGCTGCCGTTTACCTACCGTGCGCGCGCTGAAGAGATTGGGAAGCTCGAGGATCGCCACGAGGAGCTGAGTGGGAAACTGCTCCGCGCCCGACGCACGGTTGCGCGCCTGCCGGAGCTCGATGCGCAACTCGAACGTCTCGAGGCGCGTTGGGCGACCGCGCAGGAGCTGCTTCCGGAAGAGACAGAGATTGCGGCGCTGTTGCGCGAGGTGACCTTCCGGGGCCAAGCGTGCGGCGTCGAATTCACACTCTTCAAGCCCCTGGCGCCTGTGCCGCGCGAGCACGTGACGGAACGTCCGGTCGAGATCAAGGTGGTCGGTGGGTACCACCAGATCGCGCGTTTCTTGAACGAGATCGCGCGCATGGACCGGATTGTTCATGTGCGCGAGCTCGAGTTGGAGGCGCTACCGCGGGGTACGGATGAGGTCGGGACGATCCAGGCGCGCTTCCTCGCGGTTCCCTACGTGCTCGGTGGGATGGCCGAGCAGGAGGCGGCGCGGGCGCCGGCGGGCAGCGGGGGAGTCGTCGATCGCGTCCGGCGTGTGGTCTCCGGGCGCCAGGAGGCTGCGGCGGTCGGCCGTGGCACGCAGGGAGGAACGGAAGAATGAGACAGGCACGGCCGGGATGGGGATGGATCGCGCTCTGGCTCGGGCTGGCGATTGTCGGCAGCGCGGTCGGATCGGTGGCGAGCGGCGCGAACGCACCGGTGAACGAGGCGGAGGCCGTGGAGGAGGCGGCGGATCCACTGGCGGGAGCGACGCAGATGACAGCCGAAGAAGCTGCCGCCGCCCTCGTTCCCGAGTTCTACGAATACCGTAACGGCTGGCGGCGGGATCCCTTCGCGACGCTGGTCGCTGACCGCAATGAACTCCCATCCGACGAGCGTGTCCCCGGGATCGATGATCTCGTGATCGTCGGCATCCTCTGGGGTCCGCGCGAAGCACTGGCCCTGATCGAGACACCATGGGGACGCAGTCTCGTTCTGCGCGCCGGCGATTCCGTCCGTGACGGCCATGTCGTTGCGATCGCGCCGGATGGGGTGACGATGGAGCAGCAGGAGTTCGGCCTGAGCCGGCGCGTCGTGCTGCCGATCGTATCGGGCGAGGAGGTCAACGATGAACGCTAACGCAGGGATGCGAGCCGCAGGTCTGCTGTGCGCGGCGCTTTCCATTGGTCTGGCGAGCGCCGGTGAGCCCGGCGACTTGACCGCCGTGCGTCTGGAGGCGGCGCCGGATGGAACGATTGTCTTGATGCTCGAGGGGACGGGGCCGCTGACGCATCGCGATTTCACCCTCGCCGATCCGCCGCGGCTGGTGCTCGATCTAGTCGGCGTTGCCGGGGTGGAAGAAGTGGCGGCGCCGCCCAGCGATTGGCTGACCGCGGTGCGCTATGCCCGCCGGCCGGACCGCAACGGCAAACCGGTTGTGCGCTACGTGCTCGAGACGGCGATCCCGTTCGACTACGACCTGCGTGACGACGGCAAACGGCTTTGGGTCACGGTCAGCCCGGCGGTGAGCGGCGCCTCCGTGCCGGCAGAAGAGAGACCGGCGGTGCCCACGGCCGCCGCCCCGCCCGCGGGGACCGAGAGTGCCCGCCTGGCGATGAACGGTGCGGGCGAGGAGCTCGCCGGCGGCATGGAGGCCGCCTTCCGCGCCGCGGAGCACGAGGGTCTGGCAGCCGCCTTCGAAGGCGCCGGCCGTGCAGGCGCCTCCCCGAGCCCGGCCGCGCCGGCGCGGGCCGAGGCTGCCGCATCGCGGGCGGCCGTACCCGAGGCGAAGAGCCGCGCCGCCGAATTGCCCCGCACGACGGCGATGCAATCGGCCGGCTCCCGGGCCAAGTCGACGCCCTCCGGGACGGCACCGGCGCGTGATTCCGCGCCGCCGCCGCCCGAGCCGTCACCGCGTGAGCTGGCGCCGGTGCGCATGTCGCTCGATGTCCAGGGGGCCGCTATCCACACCGTCTTGCGCTCGATTGCCGAGTATGCCGACGTCAACATCGTTGCCGATGCCAACGTGCAGGGCGCGCTGACGATCCGCGCCCTCGACTTGCCGTGGCCCAAGATGCTGGCGGCGGTGTGCGAAGCGATGTCGCTCGTCCCGATCGAGAAGGGCCCGGTGATCCGCATCGCGACCCAGCGCACGGCGCAAGAAGAGCGTCTTGCGCGCGAGACGGCGGCGCGCAAGCAGGAAGAGTACATGCCGCTGCGCACGCGCATCGTCACGATCGACTACGCGAAGGCGGCGGAGCTGAAGGAGACGCTGAGTCGCATCGTCGGTCCGCGGGGGACCGTCGAAGTGGACGATCGGACGAACTCGCTCGTGCTGACCGACATCGAGCCGAAGCTCGAAGAGCTCGAGGCGATGGCCCACCGGCTCGACACCGAGACGATTCAAGTCGAGATCACGGCCAAGATCATCGACGTCGACGCGACCAAGTCACGGCAACTCGGGATCAGCTGGGGCATCAGCAATCTTCATTCGAGTGATCTCGATGCGAGCGGTTCGGTGCTCATGAGCGCGGCCGATGTGCTCGATGCGCCGGGGGAGCTGCGTGTGGGCGTGATTCGCTCCTTTGGCGAGATCGAGGCGACGATTCAGGCGTTGGCTCAAACCAACGATGCGGAGATCATTTCGACCCCGCGCATTACCACAGTCGACAATCGGCAAGCGAGCATCCTCGTGGGCAAGGAGGTGCCGCTGATCACACTCGACTATGCCGGCAATGCGATTACCGAGCTCAAGAAGGTCGGGATCACGCTCGAAGTGACCCCGCACGTCAACGCCAACGGGCAGATCACAATGGACTTGCACCCCGAGGTAAGCGACCTGAGCTCGCAGTCGACCACGCAGGGCGGTGTCGTCTTCACGACGACCGAGGCGGACACGCGCGTCCAGGTGCTCGATGGAGAGACGGCAGTGATCGGCGGACTGATCCGCGGCGCGGAGATCCACTTCGAGCGCGGCGTGCCCTACCTGAAGGACGTGCCGCTGCTCGGGAAGCTGTTCCGCAGTTCGGATGAGCGCGTCGAGAAGCGGGAGATGCTGATCTTTGTCACCCCGCGGATTGTCTATCCGGCACAGGCGCAAGCCGCACGTTGACGGGGAGAGAGGGGTTGTCAGCGAGGGGCGGAACTGATTGTATGTAAATCAGTTCCGCCCCTCGCTCTAGTCTCTGAAGCCGCCGGTGGCCGGCCGCCCACAGGCGGCTACGGCAGGTCTGCGGCCGGCAGCGTCACACGGATGTCGTCGAAGTAGGTCCGCGACTGATAGTCGCGCAAACCGATCTTCCCGCTCGTACCCAGCGCCGGATCATCGACCTCGACCATGAGCTCGCAGTTCAAGTAGCCGCGGGCGTGAGTGCCCTCGACCTCGACCCGCAGCAGATACCAGGTGTAATTCGAAAGCGATACGGTCGCTTGATCGGTCACATAGAAGTAGCCGTTCTGGTACTTGCAGAGCCGGATCGTGTTGGTCTGCGTCTTGAGGCCGAGCATGTAGAAGTTGTTGCTGTCCTGGGCGCGGAAGACGAGGTAGGGCGTCTCCCCGTAAACGTTCTTGAGCTTCGCTTCAAAGGCGCAATCCCCGATCTCGGCCGGATAGGTCGTCAGGCGCACACCGTAGCGTGAGTACTGGTAGTATTCGCCATCGCTGACGTACCACGTGCCGCTGTGATCTTCCCAGTTGTCCGCGTCCCCGTCATCGAAATCCTCGTGCAGGAAAGCGCCCGCGATCTCGCGCCCCTCAGCGCTGCAGAGGTTGGTGCCCTCCTGGAAGGTGAGATCGATGACTTGATTGCGCTGATCGTTGTTGAAGCGCAGCATCATCGGCAGTCCGTCGGCACAGGTGGCGCTGGAGGGGACGGTGAAGTCATCGATGTCGATCGCATGGCCAGAGAGCTGCGGGCCAATCGCGCCGTCTTCGCCAGCGCTGCCATCGGCGTCCCAGATCTTGATCAGTGGCCGACCGGCCCATGCCTGCTCGAGCAGCGCCGGACCGCTCCAGTCGGGATGCAGGGCACTGATCGTCAGCGGGAAGCCGTCCGTCGGGTAGACCTCATAGCGCACGCAGTCAAAGTCATTGCCGGTGGCGACGACCTCGACACAACCGGCATCGGCGGTGCAGGGCGTGCAGTTGGTCTGGGCCGTCGCCTCCGGGGAAGCGGTGCTCTCGTTCATCGGGTCGCAGCCGTCGACCGCGCGCACGACGACGACGAACGTCTCGCACGGCGGCAGACCAGTCAATGCGGCGCGACAGGAGTCGCCATCGATGACGGATCCGGTGGGGAATAGAATCGGCGAAGTGCCTTCGAGCGCACCCGCGCCGTCGTAGGGGCCGCCGGCGTCCGTGCCATAGTAGACGCGGTAGCCATAGAGGTCGCAATCACTCGTGTTCGTCGGCCAGACGAGATCGACGCGGTCGGCGAGACCGGTTGCGCGCAGTGCCAGCGGCGCCGCGGGGATTTCCTCGTCGCACGGTTCCGTGGCCTGGATGCTGACCTCGTTGTAGGAGCAGAGCTCCCCTTCATGCGGACAGGCGTCGACGCAGGCGACGTTGATGTAGTAGGTCTGGCAGCCCTCGAGGCCAGTCAGCGTGCAGGAGGTGGGGCTCGGCGGCGCATCGTAGTAGGTTCCATAGGAGTAGGGTTCGGTGCCGTAGTAGACGCGGTAGCCGCTGATGTCGCCGGTCTCGAGCGCACTGCCATCGATGCGCGCTGTCGGCGCCGACCAGGAGACGGCGATCTCGCCCGGGTACTCGCCCAGGGTTGCAGCCACCGGACCGACGCAGTCGGGCAGGGCGGGCCGGGAAACGGCGAGCTCGGGGGAGGGCGTCCCCTCGTTGCCGCAGGCGGATGCGGTGACGATGTAGTAGTAGTCCTGGCAGTCGCTCAGGGTCGTATCGGTGTAGGTCGTATGGACGTCGACGACCGCCAGCTCGTACGGCTCGCTCGGCAAGACGCCGGGGTAGGTGTCACGGTAGATCGTGTATCGAACTGGGGTCGTGATCACGGAGCTGTCTTCGAAGGCGGTGACCGCGTCCCACGTCAGCGCTACGCCGCTGCCCCCCCCCGCCGGCGTCCAGGCGAAGCCTCCGGGCGCCAGGGGCACGAGCGGGCTGGTCAGATCCAAGGTCCTCAGGTTGTAGAAGCTCTCGACATCGGACGTGCTCGTGCAGGTGACGCCGAAGTAGTAGGTTGACCCGCCGGTCAAGCCGGTGACCGTCCACTGGTTGATCGTGCGCGCGAGGCGCGCGTTCATTTCGAGCGCGTCGGGCGCAGTGCCGACGTAGAGCGTGAAGTGGCTGATCTCGCTGATCGGGAGTGGCGTGCCGTCGGTGTTCGTCGTCGGCCGCGTCCACGGCACGGTGACGCTGGCGCAATCGGGAAGCGAGAGCGTGCCGATCGCAGGGCGCGAAGGACGACTGCGCGCGGGGGTCAGCGGCAGATTGCGCGGGTAGATTGTCGCGCTCAACGTCTCTTCGAGGTAGGTGCCGGAACGATCGTGTTGACGTGGCTCGACCGCCGTGACTTCGATCAAGACCTCGCCGATCTGTTCCGGGTGGGCCACGGGGGGGGCGAACTCGATCCCTGCGCCGTTGAAGTAGTGCAGCGACAAGCCGTTGGCCGCGATGCCATAGGACTGTGGCTCGGTGAAAAGCAGGTTCTCGGCCGAGTCGCGCACGGTCTTCATCAGGATCGTGTCGTGCGGGTTCGGCGTGTCGGTATCGCCACCCGCACTGAGCGCGAAGCTGATCTGTTCGGCGCCGGAGACGTCGGGTAGAATGTCGGCCACGAAGCAGACCGAGTCGGCGCCGGCGTAGTGAATCGACGGCTGGGTCGGGTCCTTACCGTAGCTGACGTGGCGGAAATCGGCGGCGAGCGCCTCGAGCGCGACGCGCGCATTCTGCTGCATTTCCATCGTCACGCGCTGGCGGTCATAGGAGTTGCGGCTCGTCGTCAGGATCTGATACAGGCCGGTCGAGACCAGCCCGAGAATCGCGATCGCGACGAGTAGCTCGACGAGGGTGAACCCGCCTCTGCTGCGCAGCCCGCGTCCCCTCCTGTCGGTCCGATCATCCTGGTACATGGGCCACCCCCTGGCGCCCCCCGCCCTTGGCCCGGCGCGGCGGAAACGACTCGCGCTGGCCGGGGCGGGGCATGATCTACTGCTGTTGCGCGCGAATGCGGCCGGTGCGCACCATGCGCACGATCACGCTGTCGGCGCGATCGTTGTAGAGCGTGAAGACGGCCGGAGCATCGTCCGCCGCCAGCAGCCCTTGTCCATTGATCTCGAGCGCGTTGTTGCCGGACACACCGCCAAAGAGCGTTTCCAGGTGGACGGTCTCGCTTAAGACGAGCGGTTCGTCCGGATCGGGCACCCAGTCGCCGTCGACGTTGCGCTCGACCTGCAACGCGGGCGGATCGGCGGTCACCCGCACGCGGTAGAGCGCGCGGCGGGCCAGCGCCTTCTGGCGCGCGAGCGTCAAGGTGCTGTGGATGTCCTGGGCCGCAGCCTGCACCCGATCGCGGGAGACGAAACGGCCGAAGTTGGGAATCGCCATGCCCATCAGGATGGCGGCGATGCCGACGACGAGCATCAGTTCGGTCAGGGTGAAGCCGGCCTGGCGGGAGGCGGACCGGTTCACCGGCAGGTAGCTTCCCGCGCGCGTCGCGCAGCGCGTCACGAAGTGCGTCAGCATCCGAATGCCCCTCCTCATTGCGGCAAGTGCTCCGTCAAGTCGGACTCGCTCTCGAAAACCTCGGTCCAGCTCACGTCGACCCAGAGATTGAGCGGCACCGGGAAGCAGGGCGGCGGAAACTCGGTGATGTCCATGTCGTAGTTGTAGCGGCGCGTCGGTCCCGTAGCGGCCGCGAGGACCGCTCCATCGTTCCACGGCCAAGCGCTGCCGCCGTTGTAGGTGATGATCGGTCCGCAGATGTTGAGCACCCAGGTGTCCGCGGTGATGTTGAGCTCATCCCAGCCCAGGCCCGGGGCGGGATCGTCGTTGACCGGTGTCTCGCCGAAGATCCCGTCGAGGTCGAGGTCGAGCGGGCCCGGGCCGGCGATCGGGTGGTCGGCGACCGTACCGCCGATGCAGCGCCAGTTGGAATGGCACGACATCAAGGCGGCCTCGATCGTCAGCACGCGCGGAGTGTTATTGTCGAGAAAGACGTAGTCGTTGGCGATCAGGCCCAGATTGACCGGCTCACCGGAGCCGTTCGGTAGCCCGGTGGCGGGGTCGAAGCCGGTGTGGCCGGTGATCAGGTTGTCGTAGATGATGACGTCGTCGGTAGCGAAGACCGAGATGCAGCACGCGCTGCGACCGTCCAGCGTGCCTTCGACTTTGCCATCATCTTCGAAGAAGATCAGGCCGTTGAACTTATTCGCCTGCAACGGTGAACCGGTCAGCGAGTGCAGGACCGGGGCGCCGTTGTAGGTGATGACCGTATCCGGAGGGGCGAGCGCGGTGTCGCAGAAGTCGAACAGCGAGAAGTCGATCG
>Ga0180430_10004938_pt1 | contig 11165 bp, 8 predicted proteins | sample SS_ome_9_FD_132999 | JGI IMG/M metagenome (GOLD analysis project Ga0180430, IMG submission 132999) | Hypersaline lake sediment archaeal communities from the Salton Sea, California, USA - SS_1_S_2 metaG | ecosystem: Environmental > Aquatic > Non-marine Saline and Alkaline > Hypersaline > Sediment... | reverse complement strand
GTGTGGCGTTGTGGGAATCAAACCAACACTAGGCACAGTGAGCCGATCCGGCATCATCCCCATCGCCCATTCCCAGGACACAGCAGGCCCCATGGCCAACTGTGTAGAGGATGCCGCACTGCTACTCACCGCGATCGCTGGAACAGATCCGAATGACGCTGCAACGCGAGATTATGCGCAGCATGTGCTGCCCCCGATCTCAAGTCTGATCGCGAATGCTACGCTCGATGGCGTTCGCGTCGGGGTGATGCGAAACGCCTTTGGCAAGCACCCCAAGGTTGATCGCTTGATGGAAGTCTGCCTGGAGACACTATCCCTCGCCGGCGCGGAGTTGGTCGACCCCGCGAGCATTGAGACAGCAGGCAAATGGAGCGAGTCGGAGTTCGAAGTCCTTCTCTACGAGTTCAAACATGACCTTGGCGCGTACCTCTCTGGGGTTGGACCCAAGGCCACAGTGCACTCAATCGAGGAACTCATTGCCTTCAATCGGGAGCATGCTGATCAGGTGATGCCGCATTTCGGACAAGAGCTCTTGGAGAAAGCTGCTGCAAAGGGCCCCCTTTCTGAGCAAGCCTACATCGATGCGCTCGCGAGGAACCATCGCCTCACGAGAGACGAAGGAATCGACGCCACACTCGAGAATCACAAGGTCGATGTCTTGGTGGCCCCCACAGGGGCACCGGCCTGGTACATCGACACGGTTCTTGGCGATCTGGGCTTGGGGGGATGCAGCTCAGTTGCTGCAGTCTCGGGGTATCCGCACATCACAGTCCCCGCAGGGACCATCGATGGTTTGCCGGTCGGACTCTCGTTCCTCGGAAGCGCATGGTCAGATGGACAGCTGATCCAATACGCCCATGCATTCGAGCAGGTGCACCATTCCAAGGCCAGCAATACCAGGTAGATCCCTAGGCTCGCAGCAGCAGTTCCTGGGCGGCCGCGAGTGCTGTGCCAGGCTTCACTGAATGTCCTGCTTGGGACAGTCCGGACTCAATCGCAGCAAGTGTTGTGAGCACGTCTCCTGACCGAACCGCGCCCATGTGCCCGACCCGGAAGTACTCGGATCGAATCTCTGGATGGAGACCGCCTGCGACAATCACCCCAGCCTTGCGTATGCCTGGAAGAATCTCGGTCGCGGCCATTCCTGTCGGATAGCGGCATGCCGTGAGCGTGTTTGCCCGGTGCTCCGGTTGTTGCGCAACATGGCCGAGTCCGAGTGCCTCGATCCCTACGCGAAACGCGCTGGCGAGCTTCGCGTGACGTGCAAACCGAGCGTCCATCCCCTCCGCGAGAATCTGTTGCAGACTGATGTCGAGTGCAGCCACCAAGTTCACGGCAGGTGTGCCGAAGTAGCTGGGCTTGCGCGCCTCGTAGGCGGTCATGATGGGGAGCCACTTCGCCCAGTCTGCGTAGTAGCTGCCCACAGCGCTAGAGCGCCGCTCGAATGCTGCCATGGCCTCTGGGCTTGCGACAAACAGCGCCAGGCCAGGAGGAACACCAATCGCCTTCTGGGAGGCCGTGAGCACGACATCCAAGCCCCAGTCGCCTTGCCGAATCTCCTCTCCTGCAACCGAGCAGACCCCGTCTACAATCGACAGCACACCGTACTGTTGACACAGTGCGCCAATCTCCTGAATCGGCATCCGAACTGCAGTAGACGTATCCACATGCGTCACGGTCAGTAGCTTGAACTCGCCAGACTTGAGCGCATCCTCGACTTGATTCAAGTCGGCAATCTGACCTAGCGGGGCTCTGAGCACTGTGACCTCGGCTCCGTGACGTTGCAGGAGGTCCTCGAATCGATCACCGAATACCCCAGTACTCAGCACAAGGGCTCGGTCCCCTGGCGACACTAGATTGGCGCCTGCGAGCTCCATGGCAAGGGTTCCAGATCCCGCGACGATAAAGGGCTGCCCTTCCGGAGCGAGCCACACCTTGCGGAGATTCTCCAGTGCACGCCCAAAGGCATCGATGAAGTCCGGGGCGACATGGCTCGTCGTGGGCGCGCCAAGCGCCTGCAGGACTTCGGGCTCAAACTCAATGGGTCCGGGGATCATCAAGAGGGATCGGTCTTTCATGTCACGGAACTCCTTTACGGTTTCGATACTAGAATGTCGGCGTCCATCAGAAGTGTTTTCAGTTCGGCAACTTCTTCAGGTTCGAGAGGGAGCAGTGGCAAGCGAACCGGGCCGCCGGTAAGGCCGAGCAGATCCATCGCTGCCTTTAATCCTGCAACGCCCCAGCGGCGCGTCACAGCAGCGTTCGGCGCAACCATGCGGGTTTGAATCGCCTGGGCACCATCCCAATTGCCTGTAGTAGCAAGCTGGTGGATTGCCAGGCATTGCTTCGGCGCGATGTTCGCCAACGCCAAGACCCCGCCGACCGCCCCCACTGACAAGGCGGGCAACAGAAAGCCTGCTGAACCTGCAAGCAACTGAAAGCCCAGTCCAAGTTTCTCTCGAAGCGCGCCTAGCTTCACGACGTCTCCACTGGAATCCTTCAGGCCGATGATGGCCGGGTGTTCGGCAATATGAGAGATGGTCTCTGCAGACAGATCCATCCCAGTGCAAGCAGGCATATTGTAGACAAGGACAGGAATACGGCTCGCGTCCGCCACAGCATGGTAGTGTCGAATCAGCGCATCCTGTGTCATGCGAGACTTATAGTAGTGCGGCGGGAGCACAAGCACTGCATCCGCACCTGCTGAGGCCACAGCCAGGGACAGCTCGATCGTCTGACGCGTGGAATGACACCCAGTACCCGCAATGAGTAGTCGTTCGGGAGGCAGCAAAGAGCGTACGCTCCCCACTATCGAGACGCGCTCGTCCATCGTGAGATGCACAGCTTCTCCATTGGAACCCAGCACAACAACGCCGCGCAGCGGATGGGCTTCAAGAAACTCCAAGTTCAGCTGGAGTGCCGCGAGGTCGACTGCCTCCTGCGCGTCGAATGGCGTGGGAATGGGTGGGTAGATACCTCGAAGATCGAGCCTAGACTCCGACACGTTGCCTCCCTCTATCGCCTCTGTACTTGAGTCTCATGCAGAAGTGCGATGGGGTCAAGGAGAGCCTACGGCGGTTGCGTCTCTGATGCCCTATCTACCTCCAGCGTCAACAGGGCCTCATACACAGCGGTTCGATCCAGATCGGAAACCGCTTGCTCCAGCATACGCTGAACGTCCGGCTGAACACGGCCCTCGAACTGCGTTTGACCGTTCACACGTACGATCAATGGCGCCGAGAGATCAAACTGCTGCCCACTGAGCAAGAGCGTGAATCTCGCGACATGTCGTACGCGGACATCAATTGAGTTTCCAGTGGAGCGGGCATGAATCGCGGCTGCGCCCGAAGGCACTGGATAGGCTGGATCCGCATGCGGGAGGGTGCCGGCGAGCGATAGAACTGTGTCATCGCGCGTGATCTCGACCGTGATCGATTCCCCAGGGGACTTCTTGGCAACCACAGCATCCATGTCACTTGCTGTGCGAACCAACGCGCCATCGATTACCTGTACCTGATCTCCGGTCTGAATCCCAAGTCGTTGTGCGATCGACCCGACCAGTGTGCCGGCCACGCGGTAGGAACCATCGGACTGATACGCAAGGGCCACTCCGAGAGTTGTCTCTTCATCTCCTAGGTAGACGTTGAGGTCATCGAAGTCAGCGTTGTTCCCTACGTCTGCGATCTCTTCAATGCGCACCCAGTCACATCTACCGGTATCCGTAGAGGCGGTTTCCCACGTGATCTCGTTGCGGTGTGGTGCACGGGTGTTTTCCAGAGCAAACGCCTCCATGCTCGGGCGTTCCGCATCGACAAAGGACACATTGTGCGCCACTGGATAGACTTGCCACGCGAGATCCACGCCCAGCTTCTGATACTGCGTGATGAATGGCTCGACAGTATCAATCGGAATCGAGCCGTCGTAGAGACCGCTCGTCGCTCGGAAGGGCCGGCTGAAGAGATTCCGCACAAACGCAGGATACGGGCCCAGCCCTCCGATATCGTAGTATCCGCTGAACACAAGGAACCCCGCCCAAGGTGTTGGGAAGTGAAAGGCCTGCCACATGGTTCCTGCACCGCCTGCAGAGTAGCCGGACATGAAGACTCGGTTCTCATCCACGTTGTAGTGCAGCTTCAGGTACCGAAGCTGTCCATGAAGATTCTCCTTACCCACCTCGTCGAACCAGGTCGCCCCAGCATCTGCTTGTGGGTACACAAGGATCATGTCCAGGCGGTCCGCGCTGGACTGCCAGATCGTTCTCGCAAGGAAGTGCTCTTCAGGTGGAACCGCGGCACCCATTCGCCCTCCGTGCAAATCAAAGAGCACGATCGCTGGCACCGAAGGATCGTAGCCAGGGGGGATGTACACATGGAACGCTCGATCGACACCATCGAGGCAGCGTCGCCAGTTCACGGTCCACCCAGCAGGCGCCTGTTCATAGGAGAGCCCTTGGCGCAACTGGGATGCAATCCAGCTTGGATCTGGCTTCGCCTCCACGATCTTGGCGATGGCTTCTTGAGCAATGGCTGGCTGATCCGAAGTCAGTGCACTCTCAATCCAGATGAGAAGCTCGGCTTCATTCGTGCGACTGCAGGAGGAAACCAGCGCAGGCACAAGCAACAGCAGGATGAGCTTGCCCCAAGCGACTCGCAACACCCTCGATGCGCTAGATTGCTGGAACCTGGATCTCAATCTTTGCTTCATAGACTTGGGTCCGATCGTTGTCCTGTGCAGCCTGGGCCAGCATGAACTCAAGTTCCGGCTGGACGGTTTCATCATGCACCAACGTGCCATTGACAAGTACTCGAATCGGCTGTGACAGGTCAAACTGCTCGCTGCTCAGGAAGAGCGTGAATCTGGAGACTTGACTGACTGAGATCGTAATCTCATTCCCATCTGCAATCGCACGAATGGACCCGGTGATCAGGTCTCGAGAGAAAATGAAGTCCACAGGTGGAATCTCTCCTGCCAGAGCAATCTCGTCTCCACCACGCTCCACAGTGACCTCAACCCAATCCCCTGGACGCTTGCCTTGCATGAGAAATGCAATGTCCTCCATCGAGATCACAGGGCTGCCATCCACGGTCAGAATCCTGTCGTCGTTCTTTACCCCGATGGTTCGGGCAAGGGTTCCTGGCTCAATGCCTGCAACTCGGAATCCATCGTTCAATCGATAGTCGAGCGCCACACCGAAGACGATGCCGCGGCTGTCATCCACAACGTTTGCGTCAGGGAAGGGCACATCATTGCCGATTGCGTCAATCGCATCGATTCGAAGCCAATCACAACGTCCGATTTCCAAATCAGCGGTCTCCCATATGACCTCTCTACGCAGTGGCGCCCGAACGGTTGATGTGAGAAACTCAATGGAGAAAGGCAGTTCATCCACAAGAAACGATGTCTCGTGCCCAACCGGATACACAACCCATTCGAGGTTCACACCGATCTGTGTGAACAGGCTGTAGAACGGCTGCACGTCACTCGGAGGATACAGGACATCGTACTCGCCAGTTGTCGCACGGATCGAACGATTCAGCAGGTTCCTCGGATAAGTCTGATAGGGTCCAAATCCACCAACCACGGGATGGCCGTGGAAGGCAAGGAACCCAGCCCACGGCGTCGGTTCATGGTATCCCTGCCACAAGGCCCCGGATGCGCCGTCTGAGAATCCGGAGATGAAGACCCTGTTCTCATCGACGTTGTAGCGCCGCTTCACGAAATCAAGCTGTGCGTGCAGATTCGCGCTGCCAATCGCTGTGAACCAAGTCGCGAATCGATCACCATGCGGGACAATGAGGATCCAGCCACGCTGATCGGCTTCCTCTTGCCACAGCGTGCGGCGGTTGAACATCTCCTCAGCTGGAAAAGGGGCTGTGGATACGCCGCCATGCAGATCAAACAACACCGGGTGTTGTACTTCAGCATCGTAGCCAGTAGGGATGTACACGTGGAACGGACGTGTACGATCGTCCAACCCAAGGAGCTCTTCAACAACCCAGCCGGACTCAGCAGTCGGGTACCTGCGACCCTTGCGCAGCATCTCTGCTACCGTTGCAACGTCCGGCTGTGCATCCAAGAGTTGCTGGATAGAGGCGGCAATCTCAGCGTCCTCGGCTGCCTCAAAGAAGTCCGCCATCAATGCGTCCAAATCGATCGCTTCGGATTGCGTACAGCCTACCAGGAAGAGTAATAGAAGACTGACAATGACCCTGTGCCCGCACTTGCGCATCAAGGATGCCCCTTTCCCCAGCGCTTCGCCGGGTCGAGTCAAATCACCCCTGAACCTGTATGAATGGGACGGATCCGCCCCAGGACCCGTCCCGATATTCTACGCTCGTCGCGTGGAGATCTGGTGAAGCTAGATGCAGAACTCCCCGTTCTCAGCAAACGTCTCGTTGTTCACAAGCACGCGCCCACCATTCCGTAGGTCGCAGACCATGTCCCAATGGATCGCGGAGTCATTCTTACCTCCGGTCTCCAGGAACGACTTGCCTAGCGCGAGATGCACTGTGCCGCCAATCTTCTCGTCGAACAGCGTATCCCCGGTGAACTGGGTGATTCCTGGATTCGTGCCAAACGCGAACTCTCCAACGAACTTCGCCCCGTTGTCGATCTCAAGCATTTCGAGTAGGAACGCCTCGTTCTTCGATGCGGTTGCCTTCACGACTTTGCCCTTCTCGAACCACAGTCGAACATCTTCGACCTGCCGGCCACGGTAGCAAGCCGGATAGGAGAATCGAATGTGTCCCTCTACAGAGTCCTCGATCGGACCTGTGAAGATCTCGCCATCTGGGAAGTTCTCCCGTCCGTCACAGTTCTCCCACGTTCGTCCTGCGTAACTGAGACGAAGGTCCGTGTCCTCACCCTGAAGGTGGATCTCATTGCGTTCAGACAGCCAATCAATCAAACGCTGCTGGCGCGCAGAAACCGCCTTCCAAGCTGCGATCGGATCTTCCTCTTCAACAAGGCAGGCTCCATATACGAAGTCCTCAAACGCCCGCAGCGACATCTCAGCAGTCTGAGCAGCGGCGTGGGTTGGAAATGCCGTACCTACCCAACGCACATCTCCGCTGGCCATGCGCTCGAAGAAGCGGCTGATGTATGGATGCATCGCCTTTGCACGTCGGGACTGCTTTGCAGCGTCGACCAGGCTCAGTCGTTTGGTGTTAGCGTCCGACCAGATTGTGATACTGGCCGCGATCTCCTCATCAGCACGCTTGCGGAAGTCCGGGTAGTAATCGAGCTGGTCGTCGGATGCGTGCAGGAAGAAGACTTCCTCTGTTGCCTCGATACCTAGATCGACCCAAGGATGTCCCCCGGCACGCAGGATCGAGCGATAAAGCTCTACAATCAGCGGTTCGCTGTCTGCCTTGGCCTGGATCTGGACCAACTGCCCAGGTTGAAGCGCAATCGAGTAGTTCACCAACACATCAGCAACAGCACGGATTCTAGGATCAAACATTACAACTCCTTGATGATTGAATGGAAGGAACGATCTGCGGCTGGCAGTCCGGGAACCCCGGTTCTAGGACTCGAGACGCGGCAGGTAGATACGGAACACTGTCCCCTCGCCTACGCTGGATTCCACGTCGATTCGTCCGCCATGCCGCTCCACGATCTGCTTGCAGATCGCCAGTCCGAGTCCGCTTCCACCGCCTTGGCGGCTTCGTGCCTTGTCTGCACGATAGAAGCGCTCGAAGATATGAGGCAGATGCTCTTCTGGGATGCCGAAACCGGTATCCCGCACCTCCCACACGGCGGTCGATGCTTCCAGAGTAGCTAGAACAGCGATGTCATCGTTCTCCTCCGTATGCCGGATTGCATTCTCGATTAGATTGGCGAGCACGCGTTTCAGTTGCGTCACATCGCCTGTGCAGCGAGGTTCGGTTGCAGAGTTTACTTGAGTCCCAAGCTGCAATCGAACCCCCTTCTCCTCAGCCAGAGGGCGCATCGCTCGAATCACATCCTCTGCAAGTGCGGCCATGGAGACAGGTTCCCATGTCGTGCTTTCCCCGCCGGCATCCCCCCTGGCAAGCGTCAGCAGGTGACCGATCAGGTGATTCATCTTGCCTGCCTCCTCAGCCACCAGCTCCAGCGATCCGCGGTACTCCTCTGCCGGACGATCTCGCCGAAGTGCGAGTGTCGCCTCCGCCTCGATCACGGAAAGCGGTGAGCGCAGCTCGTGGGATGCATCGTCCGTGAATTCGCGTTGCCGGTGGAAGGCCCGTTCTAGGCGACCCAGCATCGCATTCAGCGTCCTTGCAAGACGTCCAAGCTCGTCATCCGATGAGACAGGGATCCGTTCGCCAAGTGCTCGCTCCTCAATCCCTCTTGTGGTCTCGATCATTCGATCTACAGGAATCAAAGCCCTCCGCACCAGAAACAGACCGCCGCCTGCAGAGAGAAGCAAGGTCAGCGGTATGGCGATCCACAGCGTGGTGCGCAAGGCTGCCAACGCAGCAACCGATCGGTCCATCGGCTGTCCAACCACTACGATCGTTGGTTGAGGAAGCTCAGCAGATTGAGGGTTGTTTCGATCGTCCTGCTCCGGTCGTGGCGGCGCCTGTGCCCCCTCAGGCAATGCGGGCCGTTCGGTGGGGGGAAGCAATCGGGACACGTAGTAGCGAAGTAGCGTGCCATCTCGCGTTCTTGCGGTGTAGTGTCCGAACAAGCCCTCGAATGCGGCATCGATCCACGCCAAGTCGATGTCCTGCTCCACCGGCCTTGCAGAAATCACCTTGTATCCATCGCCGCTCTCCTGGAAGAAGGCAACGATCTCTCCTAGTCCTTCCTGCACCTGGCCCGACTGCAGCGCGATCGCAGTCTCCCGTGTGCTAGAAAGCTCGGCCGCTCTGTGAATGAGCGCATCGTCCTGGGTTCGCTGCAGCGTGTAGGCGAGGTAGGCGTGAAGCCCGACTGCCAAGCCCGTGAGCAGTATGGCGAGGATCACGAGATACCAGACCGTAAAGCGCAGGCGGATGCTTCGGAATCCCCTCATTGCGCCCTCATTCGATAGCCCGCGCCCCGTATGGTTTCAATCAGGCTCTGTTCGTCGGGCTTGTCGATTTTCGAACGCAGTCGGCGAATGTAGACGTCAACGAGGTTTGACACTGAATCGAAATCGTTGTTCCATGCATGCTCTTCGATCATCCCGCGCGTGATCACGGCATCCGGATTCCGCATGAAGTACTCAAGTACCGCATACTCCTTGGAAGTGAGTTCGATCGATTCTTCCCCACGCGTTAGGCGTCGAGTGACCGTATCCAGGTGGAGGGGTCCCAAGACGATCTCTGGCGATCGAGTCGGTATCGTGCGGCGGGTCAGGGCACGTACGCGTGCCACCAGTTCGTCGAATGCAAACGGCTTCACCAGGTAGTCGTCAGCACCGGAATCTAGTCCTGTGACACGATCAGGAATCGCATCCTTCGCGGTGAGCATGAGAATTGGAGTCGAGCATCCATGTTCACGCAGATTGCGGCAAACCGTCAATCCGTCAACGTTCGGCATCATGATGTCCAGCAGGATGAGATCGTAGTCGTTGATCTCTGCCATGTACTGTCCTTGTTCGCCATCATGTGCCGCATCCACTGCATAGCCCTCTTCTGTGAGCCCGCGAGTGATCACTGCACCGAGACGAACATCATCATCAACCACGAGAATCCTCATGCCATCCTCCTGCCTTGGATTATAGAGGGCGACATGAATAGAAGATGAATCGGCGTGCTGCAATGCGCTGCCACTGGATCGTGGTAATGCCTGCTACCTGTGGATGAGGTGGGGGGAAGCGCTCGCCTGCAACTTGATGGGTGCGAGCTTGATCCGACGATCAGGTGGCACGGGATGGGGTCTGCGAGATGCTCTAGTGCGCCAATTCACTAGGGGCGGGCTCGAGAATCATCGTGGTGCAGCCTCCTGATCGCCGGAACTCAAGCTCCGTGGTCCAAAGGACTCGTCCGGAGATGTCTTCGCTACACGAAACCAGCACCGACCGTTGTTCGGCCGCCATCCCGCAGCCCGGGATCAAGGTTTGGCGCGGTCAAGCTTCTGACCGCGCCAAAGGCGAAGAGTTGGGAACAGCTGAGCCTCCGATGCGGTGGGAGAGCAGATTGCGCTTCTGCGCTCAATGGCTCGATTCCTACTCCCAGGTTGTTCATCTCATGACCCGGTCCGCTCGTCCAGACCAGGAACTCTTCTACTGCTGTGCGGTGGTTTCGCTCCGCGTTCGTGCGCTTCCGTCAACCGCAACCTCCTGAGATTCAAGTCAACGGAAGACGCGGTAGAACTCGAACGCGAAGTCCGATCATGCTCTCAAAGTACGCAGTCGAGAGGCTGTAAAAGCCGCGTCACAGCCGCGTCAACTAGACCCTTTCCACAAACTGCGGCAGCCGGCAATGCACTTCATAACGGGCTTTCATCAGATGGCTACGGGGATCCTTCAGCAACGCCGAAATCGAGCACATTGCCTGGGCTCACATCACCGCGTACCTTATGCATTGACTATGAAGAGACTCAAGTTGCTCTCTTGGAAACACGTCGTCGCACTGCTGGTTAGCCTGGCGCTGGCAACCGGCCTGATTGCCGGTGTGCTGATTCATCTGGAGACGAGTGAATCCGTGGGCGCAGCCCGCGCGCAGAGCCTGGATGCCGCTTCCGGCTTTGCCTCAGCAGCTGAGGAATACTTCGGCACCCAGGCAGCAGAGGGTGTCATTCGAGTCAGCGCGCGACAGTCATTCGATCGGATCGTTGAAGGCATCCTGCTCGGTACCGCGCGCTATGTTCAAGTTGTTCTGGGGGATGCCGTCATCGTCGATGCCATCGACAGAGAGTGGCAATCGGCCATCCCGTTGCTGGTCACTGGACAGCTCACAGCATCGGATTCCACGGACATTCATGCGCTCGAGGGCCAGCTACTGGTGGATGTGGTCGTGCCAATCGGGACACCACACCCAGAGGCTCCAGAAGGAACTTCGAGCTATGCGCGTGTCGGATATGAGGTCCCAGGTCTTGCCAGCCACCTACGCTCGATTCGCCTGGCAGGTGGTGGGATCGCACTTGCGACATTCATCGTCGCATGTTTCGTTCTGATCGCTACGCTATGCTGGCTAGACTACCAGCGAATCCTCATCACGCCATTTCACGGCATCGTAGGATCCCTGGCTTCGATG
>Ga0180430_10004937_pt1 | contig 11165 bp, 4 predicted proteins | sample SS_ome_9_FD_132999 | JGI IMG/M metagenome (GOLD analysis project Ga0180430, IMG submission 132999) | Hypersaline lake sediment archaeal communities from the Salton Sea, California, USA - SS_1_S_2 metaG | ecosystem: Environmental > Aquatic > Non-marine Saline and Alkaline > Hypersaline > Sediment... | reverse complement strand
GCTGGTGGCTCGGGCTCTTCTAATGGCTTAACTTCTACTTTATCTAAGAAGGGAGAGATATCGGCAGTCCCCTCGGTGATCGCGATTTCGGTACCTGGTTCTTCAGGAGACGCTGCACCTGTCGCGGACTTCTTCGTCCCAAAAATCTTACCAAAGGCATAAGTGATCGACCCACCCAAGCTGGCCGGTGCCGATTCTACATAGGGCGAGGAATAGACGTAAGACTGCTGACTATTTTCGTGATTTTTCTCCCAGATAAGATCAATTTCGTTTTCCATTTCCCGCTCAATGTTGCCAGCGACCCGCTCGAGGATGGGCATTCGTACCTTAACGTCTTTGTCTTGGAGTGCCTTGAGCAATAGTTCGCTCAGTTCTTTTTCCTTCTGGGGACGGGTCGCGAGATAGTTCTCGTACCCGCTGTAGCCGCGACGATGATAGCGTTCGCCATTCCGCAGGTTCTCGAGAGAGTCCGACGCGATGCTTTGCAGGACAGCAGCGCGAACTTTAGCATCCTTATGTTCAATAAGTTTGTCAAAGTGTTCTTTGCTCTTTTTGTAAAGATTCGTATTACTGGCGAGTGTCTCGACGATGTCGTTGGCTAGCTCGGGATGTTTTTCGAGTGCCTGAATTAAAGGATCAATGATGATCGGCATATCGATAGAATCAAAACCTTCCAAGGACTTCGCAACCACGAAAGGTTCTTCGTCGTCGAGGCACTCAATCAACGCCTTAACGACATCGGTGGCGTACTGGGTCTTCTCCTCACTTTTCCATTTACTGATGTCGTCTGAGGCACTGACGTGACTGCCGCCAAAAGGATCCATTATTACGTGGGATGACGATTCGCCGCTGACGAGTTCGCTGCACAAGGGCGCGAGCACTTGGGCTGCTTCGGCGCGAACTTGCCATTGTTCGTGCTTGAGCATCACGAGCAGAACGGGAATGCTCTGCTTCGGCGGTGCGGCACCGATTACGCGAATGCCGTGGACGAGTAAGTCGGGGTCCTTCTCTTTCGCAACAAACTCCACCACCTTCGTCGCGAAACGTCGCGTTGGCTTCTCCGCACCTATCTTCAAAACCGCTGCTCGCACATTCGGTTCCGGATCATTAAGCAACTGTGCTAATGCGTTGAGAGCATCGGTCGAACCGAGACGCTGCAACGCCTGCAATGCGATCTCACGGACCAGTGCATCGGGGTTGGCAAACAACTCAACGAGTAGCCCAAGATCATCGTTCCCCGCAAACTGGACAAACTGTTCCGCTGCTTCACGACGTAATTTTTCGTCATTACTCGCAAGACGTTCAAGGCCACCCGGCCAACGGAGCGGCAAATTGACGCTCGAGGCAAGGCGGTAGCGGAGAAGCGTTAACCGAGTGTGGTCGCGGGTCGAAAGGGACTCCGATAGACGCTTGCGTGCCTCCGTCAATACCGGTTCACCAGCCCGATAGAGACGTTCACAGATCGCCGTCACCTCGGCATCATTCGGCGTTTCGAGCATCTGGTCGATTTCCCGGCTGATCTGTTCGGCAGAAAATTGAGGCTCTTTGGCATCTTGGTCCCCCGCCGGTTGCGCCGTTTCGGTCCCCGCTTCACGTTTTTTGAGGAACGCCTGAAAGTCTTTTTCAAGAGCGACACGGTTTGCGTCGGTGAAGGTCTCTTTCTGACGCCACGGGTCAAACCGCTCAAGCGTCGGGAGGTTCCACTGCGTGAGTATCTCACTCGCGGCGAGTCGCACTGCTAGGCGGTCGGTGAAGAATTTTTTTAGCACCTCTTCGCCGGCGACCTCCGGGTATTCGGCGAGACGACGGATCGCGGCTTCACGCAGCCGGGCATCCTTTTCCGCAAGTGTGCCGAGTAACTGTTGTAGTGCCAGTTGGCCGGGTTTACCCTCGTTGAGTAATTCCTGGTTGACCGGAGGTGCTGAAACGTCCTGCGAAAAAAGATTGCCCGCCACAAAGTGCAGACAGATCGCAACGTAGGGCAGTAACAAAAAAAGCTTAACAATTTTCATTATTCTGAATGGTTGATTTTTTTCCAGTAATCTCCAAGGTTGAACTTCGGACTGTTCTCTTGGTCGTGACATTGCACGCAGTTCTTCTTGACTCGGCTCATCTCTTGACCACTACCGCCTTGAACAGCGTCAATCTCCTTTGTAAACATCGCCGTTTTCACCTTCTCCGGTTTGGACTTAGCAAAATCGTCGGCGTGTGCCTTGCTGGGACCGTGGCACGATTCGCAACCGACATTGTTGAGTTTCTTCGCTGGGACCACCGCACTCGTGACGACCGACTGGAAACCGCCGTTGTGTCCGTAGGCGGTGGTGTGGCAAATTTGGCAACTTGGATCGGCCCAAGCAAGCCCCTGTCGCACCTTTTCCTCTTCGAGCGTTTTCCACGCTGCTGCGTGTTTACTCTTTCGCCAGATTTCGTATTCCTCCTCGTGACACTTGGCACAAACATCAACGCCGGCCACCTCGGCACTGCTGGTTGCTGCCGGGAAAAAGAGCTGCCGGCCGATCTCGCTGGCGGAGTAATCTTGCTCTTTGAGTTGCTTGTAAAAACGGTGGATGATTTTCAACTGGGCGTCATCGTCGGCAAACCTTGCGTCAAGGTCAACGATTGTTGGGTTATCAAAAATAACCTTCTTCTCCGCGGTGATTTGTACCGGAGCGTGCGCGAGGAATTTTCCTTTGTTGGTCGCAGACATCAAGAGCGTTGGCCCAACTCGGGTCGGTGGGACCGGCTGCCCTTCGAGCGATTCCGGCTGCTCCATCAATGTCCCCGCAACACTCTCGGCGACGGGGTGCGTGGGACCACCAAGGAAAAGGTCAACCTCGGGGAACTGGGACGCCAGCTCTTGCAGCCGACCTTCACGCACATACGCCAAAACAACAAGCAACTCCTTCGGGTTGGTCTTGCCTCTCTTCTTGCGAGTTAAAATCTTTTCACGCAGCACCTGTTCGACCGGCACAATTTCAAGCTTATTCGCTCCGTCTTGAAAAAGGGGAGCGTAGTATTCGTCGAGTACCCCTAAAATTCGCACGGAGGTAGCGTTTGTGGGCTGAACAACAATCTCTGACGCAAAGGGCGAATGCGAGGAGCCGGTGGACGGGGTGTCAAGGTTCAGGTTACTCGCGAGGAACGGTATTCCCAGCTCCTTCTGCGTCTTGGCCAAGTAATCAACGCCAAGCCGAAGTTCCTCGACGCCGATGTTGTGTGCAGCGATATCCAACTCTATTTCGCCTTGTAAAACGGCTTCAAATTGCGTCCGTGCGTAATCCGAAAGACCTCGCGGGGCACCACCGGCATCGACGTAGAGTAACTTGCTTTCGGGATCTTGCCGCAGTAAATCATTGATAAAGGTCGCTCGTCGGGGCATCCCGCCGAGTTGCGCGGAGGCGCATCCACAGGGTACCAACCAACCACGCGTACCGCCGCTGGTGACAACCTGCACACGCGTCGGCTTGAAGTCACCTGCCGTACCGCCGCCGTCATCGCCACCGATAGAACTTTGATTGCAACCGACCAACAGTGCAATAAAAGCGATCAGGAAAATCAGTCGGACCGGAAGGGGTAAAAATCTGTGCGACATCGATGCAGGCTAAAAGGTGAGTGCGTAGGCGAGTATGTTCACGTTAATCTTGCAGGCGTTCCTCAGTTCGCTACCACCGCAACAGCAGCAACCGGAAGTGTTACTTGTGTCGTTGAGTCCATCGGAAGAGTAAATCACGCCGACGCGTCCGTTGAAACTAATACTATTGAGTGGCTTCGGCTTACTGCCACTAGCTTGGAGTGTGGCAATTTCGTACACAATGCTAAAGATCGGGTGGTCGATCCCGAGTTTCTGCATCGGTCGCTCTGGGAAGACCTTGCTCATCTCTCGGCGGAATGCTTTATCCCAGGTGGGTGAGGAACATCCTGCTGAGGCGAGCAGGAATCCGCCTCGGATGACGTATTCTCGCAGCGACTTGCGTTCCTGTTCGCTCAGTGTGAAGTCTCCCTCCCCCGTCATAATCAGAAGAGGGTAATTGTAGAGCGTTTTGTCACTCAGCCGCACGGCGTGGAAGCGGCGGCTCGTTGAGATCGACGACTCCTTCTCGGCGAGTACGAGGAAATGGTCGGCGAAGCAGCGACTACTCTTCGTGCCGGCATAAACGAGGTTCGCGACCTGTACGACGCTGTCCATCTCCGCTGCCGCACTCTCCTGCTGCGCCTGGGCCGTGGCACCGCTGAACATACTCATCACGATGACAGCCAAAAAAGAGACGGAAAAAGTTGGAAGGCTGGAAAGTATTGGGGAACGCATCATTTTCTACCTTTCTTCACGGCTTTGCTTAGCGTGTTCTTCGAGAACCTTTTGGAAGTATTGTCCAACGCGGTTTCTGTATTGAGTGGGGATCGCATTTTGTGCACTCGTTGTCGCGTGCTGACCTGTGCCGACGGCATCCCAGAGTTCGTAGTCGAATTGATCGCCAAGGGGTGCATCTTCTTCAATTGGCTCGTTGGTGGAACCTTTGCCGCGACCGGTGCGTTGTCCTTGGAACATTCCGGCGATGTTGCCGAAGAGATTACCGCCACGCCCCTGCTGGCCGCCTGCACCGTAGGAGCCGCTGCCAGAGGAAAACGCATCATTGAGCATCTGCTGCATCGTCGATTGCAGATTGCCAAGGCACTCGGAGAGGTTCGGCGAGAATGCTGGCGGGCAGTTTTTGCACTCCCCGCCCATCCCTTTGCACTTGCTCAGAAAACTCTCCAAAATATCGGCGGCCTTTTGGATCTTCACCATTGCAGGGTCGCCGCGGAAATGCGAGAGGTCTTCGACAGCACCTTCCATCGTCTCAATCGCACCACTGTCACGCAGTGCGTCGTGGAAGTCCTGCGCCGTCGTGAAGAGTTTCTTGAAAAACTCTTCGTCGGGAAGTGCGTCGGCGTGTTCGAGAATATCTTCGAGCAAGACATCCAGCTCGATGGCGAGTGCTTCCTGCTCCTCCTCAAGTTCTTGCATTAATGCTTTGATCTGTGGTTTGTCGGGATCGTTCTGGTCTTTCAAAACCTTCGCACGCTCGGCAAGGTCCTTCTGCCTAGCAACCAACAGGACAAAACGCTGCTGGTCAATCATCAGCGGCATCGCCTTTTCGATCCATTCAAGCGGTTTCGTTGCCTCCGCCATCTCCTGCTGGCGTCGCCCAAGTTGCTTCTTCAACTTCGCGAGCATCTCCATCATTTCCTTCTTCTTTTGTTCATCGTTTTTGGCATTTTTCAACTTCTCGAGCATCTCGTCGAGTTCTTGCTGCATTTTTTTGAGTTTTTCGACCTGCTTCTTCAACTCCTCGTTGAGATTTTCTTCAAGATCATACGGGAGTTTTTCCTTCGCGAGCTTTGCAAGAGCGTCGATCTTTTCTTGCATCTTCTTTTTCAACTGCTTCATCTTCTCCTGCATCTGCTGCGAGTCCATCTTGCTAGGATCGCCGTCCGGCTTAGCCTCATTCTCTTGCATCTCTTTCTCTAACTTTTCTATTTCGTTGGCAAGGTTTTCGAGATGACGCAATACTTCGTCGTACTTTTCAGTGAGTAGCTTGTGCCCTTTTTCCCGGCGTAGCATCATTTCAAAGTCTTCTTGCGAAATAATTTTTAGGCTAACAACAGTACTCTGGGACCCCTGCGCACCACTGGGGTGATTATCAACCACCCTCGCAAAGAGCGAAATGGTGTCGCCCGGCTCTAAGCCGAAAGGCGCGAGCTCAATCTGAGTTCCGGGCCGCACCTGCCGCTGGACCTGTTCGCCGAGTGGAAGTGACGTTGGTAGCGGTCGCGATGCATTGAGGCTACGGAAGAGCTGCACCTGCGAAACACCATAGTCGTCGGTCGCAATTGTCTGCACGGGTATCGTTGCGGTGGGCGTCGCAAAACTATTCGTTCGCGGTTGGATAATTCGCACGAAGGGCCGCGAATCTCGCAGACTCGTTACCGTTCCACGAAAAGTTTCATTACCCTCGTTGCCATCGACATCGACGAGCGTAATCTCGTAGGAAGCGTTTGCTGTCAACTCAAAGGTTCCGCTTGCAACATTGGGAGCGTTCGGGTCGGGCTGCATCGGGACGGTTTGCACGTCCTCTTCGGTAGCGATGACAATGCGGGAGGCCGCCGAGAGTTTTCGGTTACTCGTTGCTGAGAGTGTGATCTGTGTGCCGGGCAGCGCTGCAATCCCCTCGGCGGGGACACTGCCAAGGTAAGTCGGCTCACCGGAATACTCCGGCCAACGCACCTCCACCTCCACCGCTTGCAAGACCGGCAAGAGGATTAGGTCAACCTGAAACTTTTCGCTGCGGGCCTTGTCGGCACGGATGTAGTAATCAACAGGTTGCTTCAAGCCTGCGACTGTCGTACGCCAGTGGCTCTGCTTGTCGGAAAACATCGGCAGCGTTTCCTCCTGCTTGCTCTTGTCGGTTTGGTCTTTGTGGACCAGCACCAGCTCAACGCGTTCGACAAGCCCGCCGGAAATCGCAACGGCCACGTCGAAATCGTCGCCGTAACGCACCTCCGTGTCACCCGGTTCAACGTCGAATCGGAGCGTTGAGTAGGGGCGAGCATCCTGCTCAAAAGTGATGAAACGTCGCCACTGGGCCTTAGCAAAATCGGGGAAGACCAGACAGAGTATGCCGACAACCACCAGCAGTGCGGCCAGCAGTCCGAGTGAACGACGCACGGGTCGCGCGGGCACCGCCGTAGCAAGCTCGGCCCGTTGCGCTACCTCTCCCGCTTGCTGAATCGCCAACTCGCGCAAACCTTCGTGGAGTTCCCCCGAGTTCGACGTTTTTACATTGGATGTGGCCACCTCCTCACGACATTCCCGCAACAAGCTTACGCCTGTGAGTGTTTCTCCGTCACTTCCCGCAGCCGAGTCGAGTGATTGAGCGAGTTGCAACTCGCGAGCGCAACGTAATTGCCGCAGCAGCAGAGCCAGCAGGACCAGTGCGCCCGTTGCACCCACGGCAACCAAGCCGACGAGACGAGCACCTTCAATCAACTCCCAGACCAAATCGCACCAGATCAAAAAGAGGAACGCCAGAATACTTGCACAGAGTCCGAACAGGAGTGAGCTGAGGAAGCCCACCGTTACCATCCGGCGACGTGCGGCAGCAATTCGTTGGGTCAAGAGATGCTGAAAGTTCGACATTGTGATTCAAAAGGTTGGAAATTAAACGAGGCCACTGCGGCGGCGAAGCGTCCAGACCGTCGCGAAACCGATCAACAGGAGGAGGAGCACCCAAGCCTGGTCCCAGGCCCGTTTCCGCTCGACCCGTTCAGGATGCAGGCGTCGCAGGTGTTGCTCAATCTTCTGGTCCAGCGTAGCAAGATCGTCAGCGCCAACGGTCTCGCCGCCGGTGAGGTCGGAGAGACGTGCAAGCAGGTTCGGCTGCGATTCAATATCGAGCAACTCACGCAGATCCGAACGCACCTCAAACCAAGTAGCGACCGGCTCAGACGGCTCGCCTTCTTTTGCTTCTCCATCTTGGTTTTCAGCCTGGACGAGTGTCAGTTGGTACCTACCAACGGGCAACTTGCCAACGTTGATACGGTAGCGACCGGGAGCGTCACCCTGCGGAATGGCTTCGAGACGCGGTTCGTCGGCGTCTTCTTCTGACGTAGCTTTATCGAGGTTCTTCAGGAGCCACACCGGTTGTTCATTTTCCTCAGCTTCGCTAGGACGCATCAGGAGTGTCGCGCGTACCACCTCGCCGGGTCGGTAGGTCAGTTGGTCACTCGCCAGCGCTGCCTGCTGGTTCGGTAGGAGCGTGACGTTCGAGACGAGACGACGCAACAAACTTTGCCAGAGTTGCGAATGAACGTTGCTCTCTTTCTGCTTCGCGTCTGGTGAGAGGAACGCCCAACGCCACATCCCAGCACCTTCAACGACAACAACACGTCCAATGCCGTAAGGCTGCCACGAGATAACCGGCACTGTCCCCTCTTCGCGCTCGGCGAGAATGGTGGTCAGTGGCGAAGGTCGGTCAGGGACAAGCGACGACTGCAACGGCGGCAAACCGGCGAAGGGGTCGTCACCCTGTTGCAAGACGACCGTGCGAGGCTCCGTTGTTGCCGCATCGTCAGGTTTCTTTGCTTCCGGCTTCTTCGCCGTCTCGCCTTCTGTCTTTTGCGCGGTGGCTGCTGCACCAATCGCGCGGAGCCAAGGAGCGGCCTTGCCGGAGTTGGTCAGCGAAACGTTGTAGTCCCTCTTCCGTCCGACGGACCAGTGGACGGGCAAGATTTCCGCCAGTTGTATCCCCACACGAGAGGTAGGTTGCCCACGCGAACAGACCAGCGAACCCTCACCTTGGGCAATCCACTTTTTCAGTTGGGCAAGACGCTCGTCTGTGAGGAAAGGATCGACGCTGCGTCCGAGGATTACCACAAGAAACTCGTCGAAATTATGCTCCGCAAAAAAGGCATCGGCGGAGTTGTAGATTTTCCAATCCTCTTGGCCGGTATTCTTTACGTTCTCCTCTTTTCCGTCGCGATGAACATTTCTTCTGATTTGACGCGCTAAGTAGCGGTCTTCCTTGATGCGGACGAGTGAGGTCAACTCAACGGAGGCGTCACTCGTAAGTGTGTGCGTCAGAAACTTGGTGTCCCAATAGGGCTTGCCTTCGAGCAGCAAAACCCGGACCGGATGATCAACGACACGCAAGAGTAGCGCACTGCTATTGTTTTCAGCAGTGATCTCCTCCGGGTAGTGTTCGACGGTTGCAAGGTAGCGGAAAAGCCCTGCTTTCTTAGCCTCGATGGTAAACGCAACAGTGGCACGCCCGTCGTCAGCAAAGATGGCCTCCTTTTTCTCAATCACCTCATTGTCGAGCTTGAGTGCGACCTCGGTCTTTTGCAATTGCCTCAACCCGCGTCGCACCACGGTGACACCGACGAGTATTTTCCCATCGACCAATGCGAGTTCCTGCGGGTTGTCAACGGAGATGGCGATGTCGTTGACGACTTCCTGCGAACCGAGTGGCGTGTTGTAAATAGGGACCGCCATTGCGCGGAGTTGCTCCGCAGCGCCCCAGAGTGGCGCAACGCCGCCGGTTGCGTTGTGCTGACCATCCGAGAGGAGTAGCACTGCTTGCCCCTGCTCCTGATCTTGAAGAAGAGCCTCCCGCATTGCCACGGCGATGTTGGTCTCACTTCCGTCGGGCTGCAAACTGGACAATTGCTCCGGCGTAACCGTCTGTGAACCTTCGGCAAAGGTCCGCAATCGCACGTCATACTTCTCATTAAGTTTCGAGGAGATCGTCTGCGCGGCCTGACACGCCTTCGCAAACCGCGACTCCAGCTTGTCAGCTCCAGCAGCATTGCCACTCGCCAATTTTACATCCTGCGTAGCCATCCCAGCGGATTGGTCGATCAAGACCGTAAGAACGGGTTTGCCTTCCGGTGGCGGGATGCGTTTCACCCACGTCGGGTTGAGTAAGACGACCAATATGCCGCCGACCGCCAGCCCCCAGAGGGACATCACCAGGCACCAGCGCCGCTTGCCTAGGCGTCCGCGACGTCGCAGCGCGAGTAGACTCAGCAGTGCGAGTGCACAGAAGAGCAACGCCAGCCAAAGGGCGAACGGAATCTCAGGAGTAAACTCTAAATGACCCATAATATATGTTTTGGACTACGATTTCGTAGCCAGTAAAATCCCCCACTCACCAAAGATGCAGAGTAAACAGAAAATCGCGAGGTATTTCCAAGCCTCTTCCCGCTCCGGCCTACCGCCAACAACACCGTGATAGAACAATTCTCGCTCCCCAGCAAGTCGCTCGGTGAAAACACTCTCCGGCAAGCGGTCGAGCTGACTCTCACTTGCCGGTTGATTGACCGCAACCGAGTAAAGCGATTTTTCGCCGCGAACGACCTCAAAGACACCCGTCTGTACCGGTGCATTCCAACTCCAAACAACGCCATTTCTCTCATCACGCAGTGAACCGAAGTCGCTTTCCTGCTCCGTCTCTTCTCCTGCTTCCTTCTCTTTTGCTTCCCCCGTCACACCAGCGCGACGCATCTTCGCGTTAGCCCCGGTAATGACCTCCGCAGGTAGTCGTACAACAAGGGGTTGCCCACAGTTATTCTGCCTCGTCTGGTCGCGACCCTGCGTCAGTCGAGCGACCAATTCCGCGACAAGTGGCACAAAGAATTGCGAATGGACGAGGTTGGAACGGTCAAGCTCGACATTCCAGACCGCCAGTCGTCCCTTGCCGACCGAGGTGGCGACGAGTGCCGCCGTAGCATCCGCGTCGTCGTACTGCGCTAAGATTTCACGCAGCACGCCGTGTCCCGAGCGTTGCGAACTGAGCGAGGTCGGCGCAAATCGCAACTGCTCCCGCAGCGTAGCGAGATTCTCTCCAAACGCGCGGAAGGGTAGTTCGTCGTCGCGGATGTTTTTCAGTTTGTAGAATTCGCCACCACGTCTGGCAGTTGAACTCCCTCTCGCTCGCGGCAGAAATTCGACTGGCAAAGTAGCATCGGGAACGGCGTCGAGCAGTTGACGTAGGTTCGTTGCGTCCACCGCCTCACTGGCGATGTAGCAGACCGATCTACCTTGTTCGAGGTGTGTTGCCAGCACGCCTAAGGCGTCGGCGGAAAGTTTGCCAGGTTTACAAACAAAGAGGATGTCGCAGCGCCCCATTCTCGCGGGATTAGGCGATGCGGGATCGAAATACTCGACCACCTCCGGCTCGTCCGTAGAAGTTTTGGTAGCCACACTCGCGTCCGGTTCCGCATTTGCGTCCGTCTCGGAAACGAAGCGCAGAGCCTGCTCTAAGAAGAAGGAGCCCGGTAGTCGCGAAGGACTGGCATTCGCGAGCATTCGCTTCGCGGCACCTTCCTTTTCCGTTCGCACGATGCCGAAGCGTGGTGGGCGGCTTGCACCAAGCACAAAGTACCGTAGGTCGTCTTCCGGTAGTGCGTCGTTGGTCGCGAGCAGTCGGGCTGTTGCAGCCTTCCAACCTTCGGCCGGCAATTTTACGTTCGAACGCAAAGAGGTCTCACGCCCCGGTGTGGCAAGCCCTTCGAGATACCAAGTACCCAGTTCGGAGCGTATTTCAACCTTGACCTGGCGCGGAGCGTCGGAATAGTTACCCACCTGCACCACAAGATCCGCGGTACGTTCAGCGGCGTTGTGGTTC
>Ga0180430_10004934_pt1 | contig 11168 bp, 10 predicted proteins | sample SS_ome_9_FD_132999 | JGI IMG/M metagenome (GOLD analysis project Ga0180430, IMG submission 132999) | Hypersaline lake sediment archaeal communities from the Salton Sea, California, USA - SS_1_S_2 metaG | ecosystem: Environmental > Aquatic > Non-marine Saline and Alkaline > Hypersaline >... | reverse complement strand
TGATGGGCCCCAACGGCTCCGGAAAGTCCACGCTCTCCAACGTGGTATTCGGGAGCGAGTCCTACGAGGTGACCGGCGGGGAGATCCTCGTGGACGGCGAGAACATCCTGGAGATGGAGACTCACGAACGCGCGCGGCTGGGGCTCTTTATGGCGTTCCAGTATCCCGTGGAGATCCCCGGTCTGAGCGTGGGGCGTTTTCTCAAGCGCGCCTCGGAGATCCGCTTCCCCGAGGATGAGGAGAAGAGCCGGTCCTTTGTAAAGCGCCTCCGGGAAAACCTCAGGTACATGGATATAGACCAGCAGTTTATCAACCGCTATCTCAACGAGGGGTTTTCCGGCGGTGAGAAGAAGCGGATGGAGATTCTCCAGATGCTCATGCTGGAACCGCAGTTTGCGATTCTCGACGAGACCGACAGCGGGCTCGACATCGATGCGCTCAAGATCGTTGCCCAGGGCGTCAACAAGCTCCGCGGCGAGACCGATTTCGGCGCGCTCGTGATCACTCACTACCAGCGGATCCTCGATCATATCAAGCCCGATTACGTGCACATCATGTACCAGGGACGTATCGTGACCTCCGGCGGAAACGAGCTCGTCCAGGAGCTCGAGGCGAAGGGATACGACTGGGTAAAGAAGCAGCACGGTATCCTGGAAGAAGAGGAGGCCCGCAGTGAGTAGCCAGGCAGTAGATATCGGTGATTACAAGTGGGGATTCCACTACGAGGACAAGTCGGTTTTCAAGAGCCGCAAGGGCCTCGACGAGGAGATCGTTCGGGCGATCAGCGAGTTCAAGGGAGAGCCGGAGTGGATGCTCGAGTTTCGACTCCGGTCCCTGGAGGCGTTCCGGTCCAAGCCGATGCCCAACTGGGGTGCGGACCTGAGCGATATCGACTTTGACGACATCTATTATTACGCACGCCCCACGGAGGAGCAGGCACGCAGTTGGGAGGATCTGCCCGACGAGATCAAGGAGACCTACGATCGCCTGGGTATCCCCGAGGCGGAGCAGAAGTACCTCGCCGGCGTGGGCGCCCAGTACGACTCGGAGGTTGTCTACCACAGCACCAAGGAGTACCTGACGGAACAGGGCGTGGTCTTTCTCGCTCCCGAGGAGGCGGTAAAAGAATATCCCGAGCTGGTGAAGAAATACTTTGGAACGGTGATCCCGTTCAACGACAACAAGTTTGCCGCGCTCAACAGCGCCGTCTGGAGCGGCGGCAGCTTCGTCTACGTCCCCAAGGGTGTCAAGGTGGACGTGCCGTTGCAGGCGTACTTTCGGATCAACAGTGAGAACTTCGGACAGTTCGAACGAACGCTGATCATCGCCGACGAGGGCAGTTTTGTGCACTACGTGGAGGGATGTACCGCGCCGATCTACACCACCGACAGCCTGCACAGCGCCGTTGTGGAAATCGTGGCGCTGGAGGGCGCCCGGGTACGCTACTCCACGATCCAGAACTGGTCCTCCGACGTGTACAATCTGGTCACCAAGCGCGCCGTGGCACACCGAAACGCCACGGTGGAGTGGGTGGACGGCAACCTGGGCAGTAAGCGGACGATGAAGTATCCCGCGGTCTATCTCATGGGCGACGGCGCTCACGGCGAGGTCCTTTCGATCGCCTTTGCCGGAGAGGGTCAGGAACAGGATTCCGGCGGGAAGATCGTCCACGCAGCGAGCAACACGAGCTCGCAGATAACCAGCAAGTCGATCAGCAAGGACGGCGGCGTAGCAACCTACCGCGGCCACATCAAGGTGGAAGAAGGGGTGGAGAACGCCCGCAGCAAAGTAGAGTGTGATGCTCTGCTCATCGACGGCGACAGTACCACCAACACCTACCCCTACATGGATATCAAGAGCGACAACGTGGCGATCGAGCACGAGGCAACGGTGAGCAAGATCTCCGACGACCAGGTGTTCTACCTGATGAGCCGGGGGCTCAGCGAGGAGGAGGCATCGACGATGATCGTCAACGGCTTCCTGGATCCTCTGGTAAAGCAGCTCCCCATGGAGTACGCGGTTGAGCTCAACCGTCTCATCGAGCTCGAGATGGAAGGATCCGTGGGATGAGCGATCAGACGATACAGACCGGGACTGTGGAAACCCTGGAACGATTTATTACGGACCGGAACGAGCCGGAATGGCTCGCGGAGGCGCGCCGAACGGCGTTCGATCGTTTTCGCGATCGTTCGTGGCCCACGAGGGAGGACGAGGAGTTTCGGCGAAGCGACGTTTCCACATACGATTTTGATGAATACCGTGTCGAGATCGCCCCCGATGGTGCTCCGGCTGCGGTAGAGAACCCCGTGGGACAGTCCGGAACCCTCACCTTTTCCGGGTCGGTGGTGACGCGGCGCTCCCTGGCGGAGGGCCTCGCCGACAAAGGCGTGCTTTTCCTGAGCATTGCCGAGGCGATCGCGGGCTCGCTCCCGCCGGCGGTGGAAGAACGCCTCGGTGCAGCCTTGCAGGCGGGAATCGCCAACGCGGACAACCGCTTGTCCCTGTGGCACTACGCGACGATCACCCACGGGGCGATCCTGTACGTCCCGCCCTTTCTCGAACTGGCGGAACCCTTTGTGGTCACCTTTGAGGAGAGCGCCCAGGGGCTCCTACGTTCGCCGGAGCTACTTGTTGTCGGCGACGAAGGAGCGCGGTTCTCCGTGCTCCAGCGCGTTCTCGGCAGTGAGGAGGGGGAGGTTCTTTTCAACGAGGGCCTGGACCTCACCGTGGGCGACGGGGGGCAGATCAACTTCTTCTCCCTGCAGAACGTCAACATCGATTCGAGTTACATCTCCAACGGGCTCGGCCGGGTAGGACGCGACGGGACGCTCAAGACCTACAGCGGCGTTTTTGGCGGGATGTTCAGTAAGTACCGCTTCGACGTGGAGATGCGTGGCGAGGGCGGTGACGCCTTTATCGGCGGTATGTACTTCCCCCACGAGGATCAGCACGTGGACCTGCGCACGGTGCAGCGCCACGTTTCGCCCCGGGCGCACAGCCTTACCCTCTACAAGGGTGCGGCGATCGACGAAGCGCACAGCGTCTACCAGGGACTGATCGAGGTGGATCACGACGCGCTGTTTACCGACGCGTACCTCACCAACAACAATCTGCTCCTCAGTGATGACGCTCGGTCCGATTCGATTCCCACGCTGCAGATCAACACCGACGAGGTGCGTTGCAGTCACGGATCGACCACGGGTAAGCTCGATCCGCGGCACCTGTACTACCTGGAGACCCGCGGATACAACTCGGAGGAGGCGCGACACATGCTCGTGGAGGGGTTCTTCGAAGAGGTCCTCGCGTCGTATCCCGACTTTGTCGTCGACGACATTCGAGCGATCGTAGAAGGTCGAATCGACGGCGACTAGGCGGTACGGGTATGGCAAAGTGGCGTGAGGTCTGTCGGGAAGAGGTGTTTACAAAAACCTACAAGTTTGTGCACCGGCGCAAGGAGATCGCCCTGTTCAAGCTTCCGGACGGGATCTATGCCACCGATAACTCCTGCAGCCACGAATACTCGGAGCTCTGCGAAGGAATGATCATCGGCGAGGACGTATACTGTCCCAAGCATGGCTCGCGGTTCGACATAAAGACCGGTGCCGTTCGCGACTTACCGGCGACGCGGCCGGTCAAGACCTACGAGGTCAAGGTCGAGGACGGGGTTGTCTACGTCAACGTCTGAATATCACAGCGAAATTCTCGACGGTCGCGGCGGGGTTGAACGGGCCGGAGCGCTTCTGCGTTCCGGGAAACTCGTGGTCATCCCCACCGAGACGGTGTACGGTCTCGCCGCGTCTGCGGTGGACTCGGTGGCGGTACGCGCGATATTTGCCGCCAAGGAGCGTCCGCAGGATAACCCCCTCATCGTCCATCTCCGGAACGTTACCGCCGCCCTGGAACTCTGTCCGCCGGAATCGGCGGCGGCTCGCCGCCTCCTGGAGGCGTTTGCGCCGGGGCCGATCACCGTGGTAGTACCCAGCGACGGCCGCTTTGCTCCGGAAATCAACCACGGTCTCGATACGGTGGCGATCCGTGTACCGGCGCTCGTGCAGGCGCGGGATGTTATCGCCGCGGCGGGGGTGCCCCTGGCGGCGCCGAGCGCCAACCGGAGCGGCCGCCCGAGTCCGACCAGCCTGGAGATGGCGATCGCCGAGATGGATGGACGTGTGGCGGCGATCCTCGACGGCGGGCCCTGCACGGTGGGGATCGAGTCCACCGTTGTGGACGCCACCGCTCCCGATCGCCTGCGTATTCTGCGCCCCGGCTACATCACCGCCGAGGAAATCCGGCGGGAGACGGGATTGCCCGTTGAAACGATCGCCGCTGCCGTCGGGGACGATGACGTGGTACGACGCAGTCCCGGCACACGGTACCGTCACTATACGCCGCACATACCGGTGGTGCTTGTCGCTCCGGAGCGAGTCCCCCGGGTGATGAATGATCCGCGGCTTACGGGATTCGGGTCGGGCGGGCCGGTCTGGGTCCTGCGCTGTGGCGGGGCGGCGGCGGATGATCCCGTATCGCCGCACCACGTGGTGACCCTGGCCTCACCCGAGGAGTACGCCCGGCGGGTCTTCCACCTGTTCTGGAGCGCGGAACGCCAGGGCGCCGCGATGATCATTGCGGAAGAACCGGATCGCGCGACCGCGCCGGGTCTCGCGGATCGCCTGCAGCGCGCCGCCACCTGCCGGTACCCGGAACTGCCGGGCTCGCCGCGTTAGTGTCTATTCGCCTGGTGGCGCGTCCACGGGATCACAGGCTCCGAGGAGCGGCGGATCCTCCCCGCTCTCGATCCCGTGGATCCTCACGTTCACAAAGGTGTTCGGGCGCGGGTCGGACCCGGCGGGAACGCGCGCCCGAATCGGCACGTAGTATTCTCCCAGCCCTTCAATCCACAGATCTCCGTCCCGATCCTCTGTACGCTCGACGAGAACACGCTGCCGGCTCCCGAGGAGTCGCTCGCGGTACCGCCGTTTCGCCTCCTCCGCAGCGACCCGGATCGCCTGGGCGCGGCGCTTCTTCGTTTTCTCGTCTATCTGGTGGGACATTCGGTCTGCCCGGGTCCCGCGACGCCGGGAGTAGGGGAACGTATGCACGTGGCCAAACCGGAACTCTTCGATCGCCGCGATCGCCGCGTCCTGTTCCTGGTCGGTCTCCCCGGGAAACCCTACGATCATATCGCTGGTGACGTTAAAGAGCGGATCGATCGCGCGAAGCGCGGCCAGTGTCTCGCGGTATTCCGCGAGTGTGTACATTCTCCGCATCGCCAGGAGGATCCGCGGGCTCGCGCTCTGCAGGCAGAGATGGAGATGCGGTGTCATCTTGGGATGGCGAAAGAGCTCGACAAAGCGATCGTCCAGTCGGTCCGGTTCCAGCGAGGAGATCCTCAGGCGGAAGTCGCCATCCAGGGCGAGGATCGATTGGACGACCCACGGAAAATCGAGCGTTTCGCGACGAGAGTCGCCGGGACGGTCGCTCTCGCTATCCATGGACCATGTGTAGCGGCTCATATTGACACCGGTGAGGACGAGTTCCCGGGCGCCGTCGGCGATCGCACTCTCCGCTTCCCGGAGTATCTCCCGTGGATCGCGGCTTCGGGCTCGCCCGCGAACGTGGGGAACGATGCAGAACGTACAGAAATTGTCGCAGCCGTCCTGAACCTTGATCGTTGTCCGCGTGCGAAAGACCCGTCCCGGCGGTACAAAGCCGAAAACGTTCGCCGAAAGCGATTCCGGATCCACGAGCTCTCCCCGGATGTGGGCGTCCACGATATCCGGGATCGCGTGCTTCCGGGCGTTGGTGACGTAGTACGTGTCCTCTGCGGTGGGCGTGTCTCCGGGGTGACCGTCCACATAACAACCGGCAACGACGATTCCGGCGCCGCTCGTACGATCCCGGAGCGCCCGGTTGATCAGATTCCGCGTTTTCCGATCGGCTTTGGCGGTAACGGTACAGCTGTTGATGACGTATACGTCGGCCTCGCGGGCAGCTCCGACCACGCGGTATCCCCGCTCTCGGAGTTCCGTCGCGATCGCCTCCGACTCGTACTGGTTGAGACGGCATCCGAGTGTTTCGATCGCGACCGTGTGACCGCTTTGCACGGCGTTCACCCGGCGGTAGCGTCGGATGTGACGCCCGCCGTCACCGGCAGTGGCACACCGGCAATCGAGAGCGGTCGTACCGACGTCACCGTGACGGGAATGATCTGACCGATCAGATCGTCGTCGCCCCGTTCGAGGCGGACCGGGATACGTCCCTCCGTTCGGCCCGCGAGATACGCACCGGTGCGGTCGTGCCCCTCCACGAGAACCGAGATCGTCCTGCCGATGAGACGACGGTTGTGTTCTTCTCCGGTCCGTTCCAGCACCTCCGTCAGGAGGTGGAGGCGCCGTTTCTTCTCCTCCAGCGGGATGTCATCGGCCCAGCGGGAGCTGGCCGCGCCGGGTCGCGGCGAGTACAGGGCGATATACGCCATGTTGTACCGGAACTCCTCCATGGCGCGACGGGTGGCGTCAAACTGCTCTTCGGTCTCGCCGGAGAATCCCACGATGATATCCGTAAAGAGTGTTGCCTCCGGCAGAATACGGCGCACGCTTTCCACGACGCGCCGGTACCCCTGGAGGCGGTAGTTTCGGTTCATCCGTATCAGAACCTTGTCGTCGCCGCTCTGAATCGGAAGGTGAATCTGTTGCGCCAGGCTGGGATGGTCCGCTATCACCTGGAGCACCTCGTCGCTCATATCGCGAGGATGCGGCGAGGTAAAATACACCCAGTGGCGCCCCTCGTCGGTTATCGCCGCTACGCGTCGCAGGAGTTCCGCAAAATCGATCTCGTTGCTTCGCCGGTCCAGCCCGTAGCTGTTCACGTTCTGACCGAGGAGTGTGATCGATCGGTATCCGTTGTTCACCAGCGTCGCGATCTCGGCGAGGATCTCGTCGGAGGGGCGCGAGACTTCCCGGCCCCGCGTGTAGGGTACGGCACAGAACGTGCAGAACTTGTCGCAGCCGTTCTGGATCGGAACGTACGCCTCAAAGGGTGATGAGTACTTCGGTTTTACCTGCCAGAAGTCGTCGCGAATGTCGTCCTCCACGCCGTGCGGACCCGCCGGTATCTGCGGCGTGAACAGTCGAGGTGCCCGCGGTGCAACACGAGAGTCCGCCGAGCGCTGAGGCTCGTCCCGGTGCCCGATCCGAAGGGACGCGGGGCTCGCCACGCCGTAGGTTCGGATCATTTCCTCCAGATGACCCACCTCGTTGATCGTAAAGACAAGATCAAAGAGTTTGAGAAACTTTTCACGATCGGAGGGGAGCATGCAGCCGGAAACAAAGGTCAGGAGGTTGCGGGAGTTCTTCCAGCCGTTCCACTTGTGGATCATCGAGTATACGCGGTCGATCGACTTCTGCCGTACCGAGCACGCCACGACTCCCAGGAGGTCCGCATCGTCCTCCCGGGACACCTCGCGGTATCCCACCTCCTCCAGAACCGAACGGATTCGTTCGGCGTCGGACTGGTTCATCTGACACCCCAGCGGCACGATATGGTACCGCATCAGAAGTAGACCTCGGCAAAGAGTCCGCCGTGGGGTACACCCGCGTCCTGGAGGATATCAAACGCCTCGTAGATCATGTCGCAGTTTCCACAGAGATAGTAGCGGCCGTCGGGATCGATCGGATGACTGCGCAGGTAATCCGTAACGCGTCCGCGATAGTCCCCGGTATCCTCCCGGGTGGTGCAGCAGACGATCCGCTCCCGATCGTAGGCTTCGTACTCGTACTGTTCCGATTGTCCGCGGATTCCATGGAGGATCCGGTAGTCCATATCCGGGTTGCTTCCGACGATCGAATGAAACGGCGAGATCCCCGTTCCCGTGGCGATAAAATAGTGTCGCGCCTCCGCGTACTCCCGGTCGATCGTAAAAAAACCGAAGGGACCGTCCACAGCAACGGGCTCACCCGGTGTGAGTTCCGCAAGGCGGTTTGAGACGTACCCTCCATCCACGAGTTTGACGAGTATCTCCAGGTACGGGGCGTCCACCGGAGAATACACCGAGTACTCCCGCATATGAATCTCGTCGGCGGGCCCCACGCTGAGGTACTGGCCCGCCTGGAAGTCGAGATCGTTCCGGTCGATGCGAAGCACAAACGCCGTATCACTGAGCCATCGAACACCCCCGGCGCTGAACCGGGTGCGACGATCGCGATTCTGTATTACACTGATCACTATCAGTATTGTCCTAAATAGCGAGTGCGGTGGTCAAGAATGAACAACTACGTTTCCAGGCAGGCGCGTTGTCAGCGGTATGATTGATTTACTCGGACGATCGCGGTTTCGCCAGATATCCTTCTTTTTTGCGCTGCTGCTGACGCTGTTTTCGGTCTCTCTCGCCGGTTTTCGGGCGATCCTGTTTGGGGGATTCTATCTTCGGCATCTACACGGCGATGCGACAACGTTTCTGATCTCATCGATTCCGTTCTGGATCCTGCTGATCGCCCCCGAAACACGGGCAACCCATATCATCCAGATTCTGGCTATGATGGTGTTCGGCGGTGTTGCGGTATATGAAATCGCTCCGCGGGACCTCGGGGGCGACCTGGCGTTTGTTCTCGCCGGCGGACTTGCATACCGGTACGGACTGCTCGATAAACGACGGATTCTCAAGCTTTCCATCATCATCGGAACACTGGTACTTATTCGGCTGGCGGCGGTCATCACCTACGACGATATCGATATCAAACGTGCAGTCAACCAGATAATAATCGTTGTGTTCTTCGTGCCGTTCCTGTATCTGATCTTCGAACGAGATTTCCTCCGAACGATACAGGAGAAGCATAAGCTGGAGGCGGACCGCGCGCAGAACCGTCCCTTCGTGGAGTTCGGACAAAATGTCTCGGGAATCGTCCACGATTTCAAGAACGACCTGGCGCTCTTCTCGTCCTACGCAGAGTTTCTCCGAACCTGTGAGTGGGAGCCCCTGGAGCCGAGCTATGTAAATCAACTGGAGGGGTACGTGGGTCGGTTCCGGCATCGTATCGATCGGCTTCTCTTCGTCACACGCAAACGGGGACATCGGGAGGAGGAGGTGTTCAGCCTCGAAAAAGCGGTGCGGTCCGCGTTGTACGTATTCGAAACGAGCAACGATTTCCGTCGTACCGTCACGTTCCACTGTCGCTGTGCCGTGCACCCCGTGCAGATCCGTTCGCACCCCGACGAGTTTCTATCCATTCTCGAAAACCTGATCCGAAACAGCTGTGAAGCGCTTCTCCGCGCCGGGGAGGAGAGCGATTCCGATCCATACCACACGCCCCGCGTCGAGATCCATATCGAACATCGGGATGATGTGCCGGGGGTTGCCGTCGTCGTGGAGGATAACGGTCCCGGGTTTTTATTCTGCGGTGCCCCGGACGGTCGCGAATGCACTCTGGACCTCCGTGATCTGGTACGGCGGGGTGACGGATTGCTCGGACTGGGTCTGCAGAACGTAGCCTACGCTGCGGAGCGGATCGGTGCCGATGTGGTCCTCAAAAGCGCTCGGAACCGGGGCGTCCGCGCCACGGTACGTCTGCCGGCGACGGCAATCGAACATATCGAGATTGACGGATAAAAACACGCTTCAATATATTGTCATAAACCCGGATCAGAACGTCTCAAGGGGGAGCTTCAATGGTTGCGATCGTTTACGGATCGTCCACACTCAACACTCAGTACACGGCGGAACGTATCCACGCCGCTTTCGGGGCGGATCGCGCGGAGCTCCACAACGTCAGGGATGTATCCGTGGACCTTCTCAATCGATACAGCGGGTTCGTCTTTATCAGTTCCACCTGGGGTGTGGGAGACCTTCAGGACGATTGGGAGGTGTTCTTTCCGCAGCTCGACGCCATGGACATGACCGGCACGGCGGTGGCGCTTGTCGGTCTGGGCGACCAGGAGAACTATCCGGACCATTTCTGCGACAGTATTCGTCTACTCTACGATAAAGTGATCGAACGGGGCGGCCGGGTTGTTGGCCAAACCGATACGGAGGGGTATACTTTTAAGTCGTCACGATCGCTGGTGGGTGGACGGTTTGTCGGTCTGGTGATCGATGAAGACAACCAGGCGGATCTATCGGATCAGCGGATTCGCGACTGGGTAGCGTCGATCGCACGTGTGCTCACGTGAGCTTGACATTATACCACGCCTCTGATAATTTCCTTCGAGCTATTTTTACGCCCTTGTAGCTCAGTTGGTAGAGCACATCCATGGTAAGGATGGGGTCATCGGTTCAAGTCCGATCGAGGGCTCTGCGGATTTTGTGTTCGCGTTTAGGCCAGTAGCTCGAATTGGTAGAGCGCCGGACTCCAAATCCGGATGTTGCAGGTTCGAATCCTGTCTGGCCTGTTCCCCCCGGGGGAACGGTCGGGCCTCAGATAGTACAGGAGTTTACGGTGCGAAAGATTGTAGCGTTCTTTCGGGACAGCTATTCGGAGTTAAGAAAAGTCACCTGGCCGTCTCGGGAAGAGGTGGGCGCGTCGACGCGGGTTGTGCTCGTGTCGGTTCTGATTTTTGCGGCTATCCTCGGCGTGGTCGATTACCTGTTCCTCACCGGGATCGATATCCTGTTCTGACGTTCGGAAAACGAGACGTAATTTATGGCAAAAAACTGGTACGTCCTGCATACGTACTCCGGTTACGAGAACAAAATTGAACGTACCATTCGCATGCTTATGGACGAGGGCAAGTTCGGCGAGGCGATCGCCGATATCAAGGTCCCCTCGGAGCAGGTGGTAGAGGTCAAAGACGGGAAGAAGCGGGTAACCAATAAAAAGTTTCTTCCCGGATACGTGCTGATGGAGATGGACCTTCCGGACCTCGGCTGGAAGGGTATTCTGGCGGAGATTCGCAAGATAAACGGGGTCACCGGCTTTGTAGGTTCCTCGCCGGGGTCAAAACCGCAGCCGATTTCGCAGGAAGAAGCGCGGTCGATTCTCCAGAAAAGCGGTGAGATCAAGGGAGACCGCGCGATCAAGCCCAAGCAGAGCTTTGTGGAGGGCGAGACGGTACGCATCGTGGACGGTCCGTTCAACACCTTCACGGGGACGGTGGAGAACGTAAATACGGAGAAGGCAAAACTCCGTGTAACGGTCGGTATATTCGGTCGGTCCACTCCGGTGGAACTCGACTTT
>Ga0180430_10004933_pt1 | contig 11168 bp, 10 predicted proteins | sample SS_ome_9_FD_132999 | JGI IMG/M metagenome (GOLD analysis project Ga0180430, IMG submission 132999) | Hypersaline lake sediment archaeal communities from the Salton Sea, California, USA - SS_1_S_2 metaG | ecosystem: Environmental > Aquatic > Non-marine Saline and Alkaline > Hypersaline >... | reverse complement strand
GCTTCGAATCCCGCCGTCCATCTCATCGAGCATTTCCCGACCATGCTGTACGAACGACTCAGACATACGAGTTTCGAGCCTTCCTTTGACCTCGACGCCGCACTCGAGGAGGCGCGACAGGTGACGGGGCGTGACGATCCCGGCGCGCACCTGCGAGGAGGCGGCGTATGATTGGCCACTTCATCATCGATGGCAAACGCGTCCAGTTCCGGGAAGGGCAGACGATCATGGAGGCGGCCATGGCCGAGGGAATCTACATCCCGCACCTCTGCCACAATCCCGAGTTCACGCCACATGGCAGCTGTCGCGTTTGCAGCGTCAAGGCGAACGGCCGCCATGTCGCGGCTTGCACGGCGCCAGCTTCCGAGGGGCTCAATGTCGAGAACGACACGGACGAGATGCGTGCCGAGCGCCGCACGCTGCTGCAGATGCTGTTTGTCGAGGGGAACCACGTCTGCCCCGCGTGTGAAAAGAGCGGAGCCTGTCAGCTGCAGGCTGTCGCCTATTACTGCGACATGGTCGCGCCGGAGTTCACGCACCTCTATCCGCAACGGCAGGTTGACGCCTCGCATCCGGACTTCATCATCGATTTCAATCGCTGCATCCTGTGCGAGCTTTGCGTGCGTGCCAGCCGCGACAAGGATGGCAAGAGCGTCTTTGCCATCGCCGGCCGGGGCATCGGCGTGCATCTGGTGATCAATGCCGATTCCGGCAAGCTCGGTGACACCGGTTTCGACAAGGAGGACAGGGCGGCGCATGTCTGTCCTGTCGGCGCGATCCTGCCAAAGCACAAGGGCTACGAGGTTCCTGTCGGCAAACGTCTCTATGACCGGAAGCCGATCAGCATGGTGGGCGACGTCTCGGACCACGAGGGCGAGTGAGATGACAGACAAGATCAGGGTTGCGACCACTTCTCTCGCCGGCTGTTTCGGTTGCCACATGTCACTGCTCGACATCGATGAAAAACTCATCGACCTGGTCGAGCTCGTCGAATTCGACCGTACGCCGCTGACCGATATCAAGAAAGTCGGTGAGTGTGATCTCGCCATCATCGAGGGCGGGGTGTGCAATGCAGAGAACGTCGAGGTGCTCAGGGAGTTTCGCAAGCATGCCCGTGTTCTCGTTTCCATGGGAGCCTGCGCCATCAGCGGAGGGATCCCTGCGATGCGCAACCAGTACAGCCTCGAAGAGTGCCTGACCGAGTCCTATATCGACGGCATCGGTGTCGAGGATCCGCAGATCCCGGATGATCTCGAGCTCCCGCTGCTGCTCAACAAGGTGCATCCGGTCCACGAGGTCGTGAAGGTCGACTACTTCCTGCCCGGTTGCCCTCCGCCGGCAGAGACCATATGGACATTCCTCGAGGAACTACTTTCGAACAAGGCTGTTGAATTTACCTATTCCCAGGTCCACTACGACTGAGTTACGGATATGACAGATTCACTCGAAACCGCACAAAACCCGGAACGCTTGCGTCGTGTTGCAATCGACCCGGTGACGCGTGTCGAAGGGCACGGCAAGGTGACCCTGCTGATGGATGAAGAGAACCGCGTCCACCAGGCGCGCCTGCATATCGTGGAATTCCGCGGATTCGAGAAGTTCATCCAGGGACGCCCCTACTGGGAGCTTCCGGTCGTCGTGCAGCGTCTCTGTGGAATCTGTCCTGTCAGCCATCATCTGGCAGCTGCCAAGGCGACAGACCAGCTGGTTGGCGTGGACCAGTTGACGCCAGCCGCAGAGAAGATCCGGCGTCTCATGCATCTTGGCCAGATGCTCCAGTCCCACGCGCTCCACTTCTTTCATCTCTCTTCACCGGACCTGTTGTTCGGTTATGACGATGAGGTGAGTCATCGCAACATTGTGGGTGTGCTGGCCGATCATCCCGATATCGCCAGGCAGGGTGTGCTGTTGCGCAAGTATGGCCAGGAGGTGATCCGTGTCACTGCCGGCAAGCGGGTGCATGGCACCTCGGCTATCCCTGGCGGCGTCAACAAGCACATCAGCCGCGAGGAGCGTGACTACCTGCTTGGCGAGATCGACCGGATCATCGACTGGGGTGCTGCAGCCGTCGGGCTTGCGAAGCGTCTTTTTGTCGAGGATATCGATCACAGTCGTGACTTCGCGCTTATCGATACCAACATGCTGAGCCTGATCCGCGATGATGGTGCGCTCGATCTCTACCATGGCGGGCTGCGCGCCAGGAAGCCGGACGGTTCCATGGTCTTCGATCACGTCGACTACCGTGATTACGAGCAGTACATCCACGAGCAGGTCAAGCCGTGGAGTTATATGAAATTTCCGTACATCACGGCTCTTGGCAAGGAGCAGGGTGCATACCGGGTCGGCCCGCTGGCACGCATCAACAACTGTGGATTTATCGAGACGCCGCTTGCCGAGGCAGTGCGTGCAGATTTTCGCGCCTTTTCGGAAGGCGTGCTCATGCAGTCAACCCTCGCTTACCACTGGGCGCGCATGATCGAGCTGCTCTACTGCGCGGAAGGCATCAAGGTGCTTCTGCATGATCCGGACCTGCTCGCCAGTGACCTTGTCGTCAAAGGCGAGATGCAATCCAGGGGGATTGGCGTTATCGAGGCGCCGCGCGGCACCCTCTTCCATCACTACGAAATCGATGACAACGGCATCGTGACACGCGCCAACCTGATTGTCTCGACGACCAACAACAACACGGCCATGAACGAGTCGATCCGGCGCGTGGCCAACGACCTGTTTGACGGACGCGAGCTGACCGAGGCGATGCTCAACAGCATCGAGGTGGCGATCCGGGCCTATGATCCCTGCCTCTCCTGTGCCACCCATGCACTGGGCAAGATGCCACTCGAGGTACAACTTGTCTCGCCGGATGGCGCTGTTCTCGACAGGCTCTATCGTCACATGGATGGCGCGATCTGCCAGGTGGATTGATGCGCAAACATCCGGTGCTCGTCATCGGTTACGGAAATCCGTCGCGTGGTGATGACGCCATAGGCCCGCACTTTCTCGAACGGCTCGAGGCAATGCGCACCTGGGACAGGGATCTCGACTGCTTCGATACCCTCACGGATTTCCAGCTGCAGGTCGAGCATGCCATGGACATGCATGGTTACGAACAGGTCATCTTTGTCGATGCGGCCGTCAATCTCGACCGGCCCTTTCGTTTCGAGATCCTGCATGCGGCGCGTGATGACAGCTACACGACCCACGCGCTCAATCCCGCCGCCGTGCTCGCTGTCTACGAGCAGTTCTACGGCATTCCTTGTCCCGAGTCCTGTCTCCTCTCCATTCATGGTGAACGGTTCGATCTTGGCGATGATCTCAGTGAAACGGCAAGAGCGTCACTCGATGCAGCACTGGGATTTCTGGCTGCTCATTTGATGCAAAGCATATCGCCCGTTTGAAACTCGTCATAGAATGAAACCAGGTTGCAGCGAATATGCCTGCATCATGACTCCGGAACAGAACAAGAAATGGCGAAAATCACCTTTTACGGTGCAGCGAGACAGGTCACTGGCTCTTGCTACCTGATCGAGACAGAAGAGTACCGGCTGCTGCTCGAGTGCGGCATGCGCCAGGGAGAAGACGAGGAAGAAAACGATGCCGGTCCGGGCGAGCAGGTTCTGCCATTCGACCCGGGCTCGATCGACGCCGTGATTCTCTCCCATGCGCATCTCGATCACACCGGCATGACACCATTGCTCGTGCGCCGGGGCTACCGCGGCCCGATCTACATGACGGCGACAACCTGCGAGCTCTTGCCGATCATGCACAAGGATTCGGCTTTCCTGCTTATGAGGGACGTGGAGTGGATCAACAAGCGCCGTCAGCGTGCCGGCAAGCCTCCCTTCGAGCCGCTCTATACCCTGGAGGATGTCGAACGCGAGCTGGAGCTTTGCGAAGGGATGCATTACGAGGAGAAGCGCGCGATCCTGCCGGGTGTCGAATTGCGCTACAGGGATGCCGGCCATATCCTGGGCTCGGCCATCGTTGAACTCTGGTTCGACGGAAGAAAGCTCGTCTTTTCCGGGGACCTTGGCAACAGTCACTCACCGCTGCTCGAGGATCCCGCGATCATCGAGTCTGCCGACATCCTGCTCATGGAATCGACCTATGGTAACCGCAACCATCGCTCGCACGAGGAGACCATGCGGGAGTTCAGAGAGGCGCTCGATGAGGCGGTCGACGATGGCGGTAATGTGCTGATTCCCGCGTTTGCGGTCGGTCGTACGCAGGACATCCTCTTTCATCTCGGCGAGATGTTCCAGGAGGGACGTCTCAAGCAGAACCAGGTGTTTCTCGACAGTCCGATGGCCACGAGTGTGAGCGAGGTCTACGAGCAGAACCTGCACCTGTTCAATGAAGACAATCCGCGATTTCGCAAGAAGATGACGCATACCTGGGAGCAGTGGCTGCCAGTCCTGCGCTTCACGCGCGAAACCGAGGAGTCCATGGCGCTCAACCGGATCGAGTCAGGGGCCATTATCATTGCCGGAAGCGGCATGTGCACGGGTGGTCGCATCCGTCATCATCTGAAGCACAACCTCTGGAAACGCAAGACGCATGTGCTGATTGTCGGATACCAGGCATTTGGCACGCTTGGCCGCAAACTTGTCGATGGCGCACAGCGGGTGCGTATCCTCGGGCAGGAGATCGCTGTCAACGCAAAGATACACACGCTCGGCGGTTTTTCCGCGCATGCAGGACAGGACCAGCTCGTCGCCTGGCTGAAGCATTTTCACAAGCCGCGCCCGCGCCTCTTCCTCGTGCATGGTGAGCCGGAGAGCATGCTGGTATTGCAGACCCGGCTCGCCTATGAACTACACTGGGAAGCAGTGATGCCCGAAGAGGGCGAGAGTTACGGGATCTGAACGGAGCTTGCCATGAATGCGACCGAGGTGCCGGCCGGTAACGGCCACAGCTTTTCCGAGAATGTCGACAGGCTCGTCGACAAGGCGATGGCTGTCCTGAATATCGATCCGGCACTTGCGCAGACCATCAAGGCATGCCAGTCGGTCCTGCAAATACGCTTTCCGGTCAAGATTCACGGCGAGGTCCAGATCTTCACGGGATGGCGCGCGATCCACAGCGAACACATGCTGCCGAGCAAGGGTGGTATCCGCTTCGCAACCTTCGTCAACCAGGACGAGGTCGAGGCGCTTGCTGCGCTCATGACCTACAAGTGCGCCCTCGCTGATGTGCCCTTTGGCGGGGCCAAGGGCGGGCTGGTGATCGACCCGACGAAATATGAAGAAGACGACTTGCGCAAGATCGTGTCGCATTTCACGCGGCATTTGGCCGCAAAGGGATTCATCCATCCCGCAACGAATGTTCCTGCGCCGGACATGGGCGCCGGCCCGCGCGAAATGGCGTGGATGGCGGATGCCTACAGGCATCTCTTTCCCGAGGACATCAATTCCCAGGCCTGCGTGACCGGCAAGCCTGTCGACCAGGGTGGTATCGAGGGCCGTACCGAAGCGACGGGACGCGGCGTCCAGTATGCGCTGCAGGAGTTCTTTCGCCATGCGGATGACGTCAGGAAGGCGGGGCTCAGGGAAGGCGGATTGTCGCAGCAGCAGATCGTCATTCAGGGGCTCGGCAATGTCGGCTACCACGCAGCAAAATTCCTGACGGAGGATGACAAGGCGACACTGGTCGCCATCGTCGAGCGCGATGGCGCGCTCGTCAATACCGAGGGCATCGATGTCGAGAAGGTCCACAAGCACATGCAGTCATCAGGCGGCGTGCATGGCTATCCGGACGCGACATACGTGGAGAACAGCGGGCATGTTCTGGAGATGGATTGCGATATCCTGATTCTCGCTGCCATGGAAAACCAGATCACGACCGAAAATGCCGAACGCATCCGTGCACGTCTCATTGTCGAGGGAGCGAACGGGCCAATCACATTCGATGCGGAGACGATTCTCAAGAAGCAGGGCACAGTCATCCTGCCAGATCTCTATATCAATGCCGGCGGGGTCGTGGTCTCTTACTTCGAGTGGACCAAGAACCTCTCACACATGCGATTCGGACGCATGCAACGACGCCACCAGGAAACACAGGGGCGGCACTATGTCACGGCCCTGGAGTCGATGACAGGGCAGAGCCTCCCGGACTGGATGCGTGACGAGCTTGTGCAGGGGGCGAGCGAGCTGGATCTCGTGCGTTCCGGCCTCGATGACACCATGCGTGAAGCCTACCGACAGATCCGCGAAGTCATGAGCGAGGATCCTGATGTCGATGACATGCGCACCGCGGCCTACGTGATTGCGGTCAACAAGATCGCCCGCTGGTACAGGACTCTCGGTATCAGTTGAACACAGTGAACAGCTGTCCGGCGCATCTCACTCTTTGCGGGTTTCGCTTGGAGACTTGCCTGTCCAGCGCTTGAAAGCCCTGCTGAAGGACGATTGTTCGCTGAAGCCCAGCAGGTAGCTGATTTCATTGAGAGACAGTCTCTCGTCCCTGATGTACTGCTCCGCCAGCGTGTGCCGGACAGATTCCAGCAGTTGCTTGTAGGTCAGCCCCTCATCGGACAGGCGTCGCTGCAGCGTTCTCGTGCTCATGAACAGCGCGTCCGCAATCTTGTCATCGGAGATGTCACCACTGGGCAGGAGCTCGGCAATAGCCTTCTCGACTTTCCGGGCGAAGTCGTCCTGGTGCAGCTGCTCGAGATAGTTGACGAGCGCATGTTCGTTGATCTCGGCGAGTTCCCTGTTGACAGCGGGAAGTGTTTCATTGGCTGTTGCCAGGTCGAAGTAGAGCGCAGACCTGGGCTGGTTGAATTCCGGTACGCAGCCAAAGAAGTCCTTGTAGGCTGCCCCGCATGACAACTCCCCGTGCATGAGTTCGACTGCTGTCGGACAAAACTCCCTGGCTTTCGCGAGCCGGCACATGGAGAGCAGGGTGCTCCAGCGCGCATCCTCGAGCGGCGCGATATCCGGCAGATCATTGCGCGCATTCCGGTAGCTGACGACGAGGTAGTCTCCCTCGATGGCAGCATCGAAAGTGATCACTTCATCGACGATCTCGTTGTAGCGCACGACACGATTGATGGCTGTCATCAGTGTCGTGCTCGACAGGAAAGCGTATCCCAGTGCATGAAGGTCTGTGGAGAGCCATTGCTCACCGGCACGGATTCCAAAGCAGGGCGTATCGATGGCGGCTGCCGCGAGGGCCCAGGCCTTGCGCGCAGATTCGACGGGGAAGCGGGCAGCCGGCTCGTTGATCCTTGCCGGGTCCAGGCCGGCATCCCTGAAGAGCCTGTCCGGATCGATGCCATGGCTCCTGATTGTTCGCCACAGGATACGGGAGGCAGATGCAAGCACGGTATTGCTCATCAGGAAGTCATCCAGGGATGGCTGCTAACGCCTGTCATCATAATCGGGTGCTGCGGACCCGGCAAATCTCTCGAGCGGCCTGCTCCGCGCATCATGCGCCCGGGCTTGAACAGGTGATCGCCACGCATCCGCGATGGTTCTGGCGGATATGTCGCTCATTCATCCGGCGCGCAGGAAGACGCCGCCGCGCCGCGGATCCCCGGCACCGTCGAAGGCTGTCCCGTCGAACAGCACCGTATGCGCTCCGCCGAAGAAGAGGTTCCTCTCATCCCAGAGATGATAGTCGGGAAAAGCGGCGATAAGGTTATCCACGGATTCCCGGGAAAAACCGGGCTCGATACTGATGCGCTTGCGCTCGCAGTGAATACGCGGGGCCGCAACGGCTTCCTCGACGGACATGCCATGGTCGATCATGTTGCAGAGGGTCTGCAGGATGGCCGTGCGCAACCTGTTCGAGCCGCCGGAGCCGATCGCGATCAGGCGATCGGTGTCGATGGCAAGCGTGGGCGCCATCATCGATGAGACGCGCACGTTCTCCTGCCAGCGGTGAAACCCGCCGGGATTGAGATCCTCCTCGCCGAGCATGTTGTTGAGCATGATGCCGGTGCCTGGCAACAGGTGGCCGCAACCTTCGCCGTTCGAGAGTGTCAGCGAGGCAGCGTTGCCGCTTCCATCGATGACGCTGATATGGGTCGTTCCGCGCGCAGTGACGGGATGATTGCGGATCACATCCAGGTACTCTTGCAAGAGCGCCTCGTCCCACTCTCCCTCGTTCACGCGGTGCCGGCTGCGCGCAAGGTTGGTCTGTTCCATGACAAGGGCAAGCGTGAGCAGGTGATCGCTGCTGCCGAAGCCTCCGTCAGCCGCCCCGAGGCTCGTGAGCAACTGCTGTGCGAAACGGATGAGCATGCCGCCGGATGAGGGAGGCGGGTTGGAACAGATGCGCGTGCCGCGGTATTTGTGCTGCAGTGGTTGCCTGATTTCCGTTCGGAAGCCATGCATGTCCTCATCAGTGAGGTGCCCACCGTCGAGACGGTTGCATTCGACCAGCGTCTTCGCAATTTCTCCCTCGTAGAACAGGCGGTCTCCCTCGATGGCGAGGATCTCGAGCGTATCGGCCAGCTCCGGCTGCCGCAACAGCTCGCCCTCCTTGCAGAGACGGTCACGCTTCTCGCCGCGACCATAGAGATTTCGCGATTCCTCCGTTGCAACATAAATCGGCGCCACGATGCTGAAGATGTAGGCCTGCAACGAATTGGTCATGACGCCGTCCCGTGCGTAACCGATAGCCGGTTCCATGAGTCTTCGCATCGGGAGCGTACCGAGTTGGCGATGGACGTCGAAGAGGCCATGAACCGTGCCGGGCGTCGCGACAGAGCCCATGCCGATGTGGAACTCCTGCTGCGCGGTGCCGAAGTCGGCGATGATGGGATGGAAATTGATCTGATCGACAGGGCGCTTGCGCCTTGGCGTCTGTACGAAAAAGTCGAACAGCCGGGTCTCGCCCGATTCGCGCCTGGCCAGCAGGAAACCGCCACCGCCAAGGGACGTCAGCACGGGCTCGACGACGCAGGCTGCACAGAGCGCTGCAAGTGCGGCGTCAAATGCATTGCCGCCGGCCTCAAGGATCAGTTTTGCGGCTTCTGCCGTTTTCGGATGTCCTGCTGCGACAGCGCCTTTCGTCATGGAGATGGAGCGTTCTTCAATTCCGGATGAGTGGTGAATATAACAAAAGCGGCAGTTATTGGGTCCACGCCTCTCTCCTGATGCCTTCTTGCGGGAGGCCTGTCACGACTCTTCTGTCATTTTGCGAGACAGCTGCTATGGTTAAAACTGAATTCGATTTATGACCGGAGGTTCGATCGATTACGTCGGGATGTCGATCGTTCAGCGAAAAAACCCGCAACACAGAGGTTTGAACATCTTGATACGACGGCAGTACGCACAGGCAGGATAGGATGGAGAGCCTGGTTTCAACAGAGTGGCTCCAGCAGCATCTCGATGATCCCGATCTCGTGGTGCTCGACTGCAGTGTGGCAACCGTGCCGCACGAGGATGGAAGCTTCCACAACGAAAGCGGCCGTGCGCTCTATGAACAGGCCCATATCCCGGGTGCAGGTTTTGCCGATCTCAAGGGCGACCTTTGCGATCCCGACAGCGATGTCGAGTTTGCCATCCCCGAGCCCCCGGCTTTCTGCCGGGCCATGGGGAGCCTCGGTGTCGGCAACGATGCGCGCGTTGTTCTCTACGACAGCTTCCTGTCGGCCTGGGCCGCGAGAGTCTGGTGGATGCTCAGGTGGGTCGGCTTCGACCGGGCAGCGATTCTTGACGGGGGATTCAGCGCCTGGACCGGCGAAGGGCGGCCAGTCTCCAAAGAGCTGTCCGTACGACAACCCGCGCAGTTGACGCCGGCAATCCGTCCCGGGCTCATCGCCGACAGGGACGAAGTCATGGCGGCAATCACGGACAACAAGGTCACGCTCATCGACACCCTGCCTGCCGTTTACTTCCGTGGAGAGGAATGCATGTATGCAAGGCCCGGCCATATCCCCGGCGCGATCAATCTTTGCGGCACCGATTACCTCGACGACACCGGACATTACAGGCCGGCCGGGGAGGTTGCGGGCATGCTGGAGCTGGAGAGCGATCAGCGCGTGATTACCTATTGCGGCGGAGGGATTCTCGCTTCTCTCAATGCTTTCGTCATGACCCGGCTTGGTTATCAGGACGTGGCGGTCTACACAGCCTCCTTGCAGGAGTGGGCCGCGGATCCTGCCAATCCGATGATCTCGGGCAGCAAGCCGCCAGCGGCTGCGAACCGCTTCTGCGCTTGTGGCGCAGCTGTATCAGTAGAGTCGAATTTTCTGATGTGATTCCCGGCAACTATACTCAGTCGAATCATGGCCCCGGTGGATAACCCTGCTGGAATGAGGAGATGGTCGAACAGAAACCCGACTCGATGATCGCGCAGCTCCATGCGAGATACCGGAAGCTTTCGGTTGGGAAGAAGGCAATCCTGATCGTGTTCCTGATCTGGCTTGCCCAGGCCTTGCCGAAGTGGACAGCCGCCATCGGCGCAGATGATGAGCTGTCGGCCGACATCATGCGGATTTTCATAACGCCGCGTTCCGATTACTGAGTGCCTCTCCGGCACTAGCGTGCAGGCAGTGCTCCCTGCAACAGCCGGCCGAGAATATCGCTGCCCGTCACGATGCGCGGCTCTTCATCCCACAGCAGGATCACATCCGGGTGAATGATCTTTTCCTCACCGTTCTTCTTGAAATGCAGCTTGCTGATGACTTCGCCAAGCAGTTTTTTCCTGTCGCGGATGATGACGGGCCGGTGGCAAAAGCGGCGGGGATCAACGCTCTCCCGGGTTCGTGCCATCTCGTGCAGCAGGCTGCTGAAATCCAGCACGAGCCGGGGTTGCCCGTCATCATCGGTGATGACAACCCAGCGTCTGCCGGACTTGCCGAGACGCCTCAGCAAGGGGTCATCGATGACAGCCGCTATGTCAGGAAACAGCGGCATGCTGCGCCTGAAGGGGATCTTGACGATGCTGTCTGGATCGAGCGCGACGCCTCCGGCCTCGGCCGGAAGGTCGTCCAGCGTGAAGAAATTCAGTGCGCCCACCGATTCGAGCCGCTCCAGTTCCGTGTCATCAGCGTCCATGTGCTGGCGGATGGTCTCCTTCATCTCCTCCTCCGCCAGGTAGCGAACCGCCTCCTTGCCGAGCCACTTGTCCAGACGCCATGCCGAGGGGATGACCACGGGTGTCAGGAGGTGACGGTAGAAATGAATCATCGGCGCGAAGAAGGCGCCAATACGCAGTGC
>Ga0180430_10004932_pt1 | contig 11169 bp, 6 predicted proteins | sample SS_ome_9_FD_132999 | JGI IMG/M metagenome (GOLD analysis project Ga0180430, IMG submission 132999) | Hypersaline lake sediment archaeal communities from the Salton Sea, California, USA - SS_1_S_2 metaG | ecosystem: Environmental > Aquatic > Non-marine Saline and Alkaline > Hypersaline > Sediment... | reverse complement strand
GCGAGGCCATCGCCGCCAGCAACCGCAACAGCACCGGCGGCATCCTTACCCGCCAGGAGCAGGAATACCTCATCCGCGGTATCGGCCAGATCACCGGCGTGGACGACATCGCCGACATCGTGGTGGACAACCGCGGGGGCGTACCGGTCTACGTGCGCAACGTGGCCGACGTTTCCATGGGCCCGAGGTTCAGCCGCGGCTCGGCGGGGCACAACGGCCGCAACGCGGTGAAACTCACCGTGGAGAAGCAGTTTCGCGGCGACACCCTGGAGACCATCGACAACGTCAAGGCTACCCTCGCCGAGCTGCGCAGGGAACTGCCCGAGGGGGTGGAGATCTACACCTTCTATGACCAGTCGGTGTTCATCGAAGAGGCGGTGGGCAACATCAAGTGGTCGATCCTCCAGGGATCGGTACTCATCGTGCTGGTGATCATGCTCTTCATGGGCAACCTCCGCTCGGCCTTCATCGCGGTGGTCACCATCCCCTACTCGATTTTCATCGCCGTGCTGATCATGCACCTCTTCGGCATCACGATCAACGTGATGAGCCTCGGCGGCCTGGCCATCGGCATCGGCAAGATGGCCAACTCCTCGATCTTCGTCGTGGAGAACATCTACCGCAAGCTGCTGAAGAACAAGATGCTCCCCGAGACCGAACGACAGTCCGTCCGGCGCATCTGCTTCGAGGCCACCCGGGACGTGGCCCCGGCGCTGTTCAGCGCCAACCTGATCATCTTCCTCGTCTTCATCCCCATGTTCTTCATGCAGGGCATCGAGGGCAAGATGTTCGCCCCCACGGCTTTTGCCGTGGGCATGGCGCTGATCGGCAGCTTCATCGGCTCGATCACGATCAAGCCGGTGCTCGCCTCGCTCTTCCTGCGCCGCATCTCCGCGGTCCGCGAGGGTCGCGTGATCCGTGGCGCCCTGGCCGTCTACACGCCCCTGCTGGAGCGGGTCATCACCAGGCCCTGGGCCGTCCTGAGCGGCGTCGCCCTGGTGCTGGCCCTGGTCTTCGCCCTGCTGCTGCCGCGGCTGGGCGCCGAGTTCATGCCGCAGATGGACGAGGGCTCCATCGTGGCCTCCACGGTGATGCTGCCCGGCACCAGCCTCGAGGAGACGGCCCGGGTGGGCAAGCTGGTCGCCGCGATGGTGATGGACAAGGAGAAGTTCCCCGAGGTGGTTTCGGTGACCCGGGAAACCGGCCGGGCCGAGGCCTCGGAGCACGCCCACCCGGTGAGCCACAGCCACTTCATCATCGAACTGCTGCCGCTGGCGGAACGGGACCGCTCGGCGGAAGAGATCATCAAGGCCCTGCGCGCCGAGTTCGCCAGGGTGCCCGGCATCCACTACATCTTCGAGCAGCCGATCCAGAACAAGCTGGCTGAGATGCTCACCGGCACCGAGGGCGAACTGTCGGTAAAGCTCTACGGGCCCGACCTGGAGCGCCTGGAGGAGAAGATCAACGAGGTGCACGATGTGCTGAGCACCGTGGAGGGCGTGGCCGACCTGCACGTCGAGCAGACGGCGGGTGTACCGCGGATCAACATCGTCCTCGACCGCCAGCGCATGGCCCGCTACGGGGTCAAGGTGGACGACGCCAGCGACATCATCGAAACGGCGCTCAGCGGCCAGGAGATCACCGACGTCTTCCAGGGCCACCGGCGCTACTCGATCCTGCTGCGCTTTCAGCAGCAGTACCGCGACGACCTGGACGAGATCCGCAACCTGCTGGTGGACACGCCGGCGGGCCAGCTGGTCCCGCTCTCCGAGATCGCCGCCATCGAGAGGGGTAAAGGGCCGGAGGAGATCTTCCGCGAGAACATGGAACGACGCAAGGTGATCGTGCTCAACGTCGCTGGCCGTGACGTGGTCAGCTTCGTCAACGAGGCGCAGGAGCGCATCGCCCGGGAAGTGGACCTGCCGGCCGGCTACCGCGTGCACTTCGGCGGCCAGTTCGAGAACCAGCAGCAGGCCTCCCGCCAGCTGCTGGTCTACTCGCTGCTCATCGCCCTGGCCGTGTTCATCATCCTCATCTCCAGCTTCGGCTCGCTGCGCCAGTCGCTGCTCATCCTGCTCAACGTGCCGGTGGCCCTGGCCGGCGGCGTGGCTGCTCTCTGGGCCTGCGGCGCCACGCTCAACGTCAGCTCGGCGGTGGGCTTCATTGCCCTCTTCGGCATCTCGCTGCAGAACGGCATCATCCTGGTCAAGACGATCAATACCCTGCGCACCCGCGATGGGCTGGAGCTCCGCGAGGCGGTGATCGAGGGCTCGAAGATGCGCCTCAGGCCGATCCTGATGACCGAGCTGGTGATGATCTTCGGCGCCCTGCCCCTGGTGCTGGGCAGCGCCATGGGCTCCGAGATCCACCGGCCGCTGGCCATCGTCTACATCGGCGGGTTCCTGCTCGCGCTGCTGTTCAGCAAGTTCACCCTGCCCGCGCTCTACTACGCACTGGAGTCACGGCGCCAGGAAGGGGATACGGGGCTGCGTCGCTACCTGGCGAAGGAGAAGATCTGACAGCGAGCGAAGGACGGGTTGATCAATCGCCGCCGGCAACACGGTAGGTACCGTCCAGGCGGTCGCACATCCGGTTGTAGCGCTCTTCCAGCGCCTCGCGCTCCCGGGTGAACGCCTCCTCGTCGATCTCGCCGTCACGAAGCTGCTTCTGCAGCAGGGCCTGATGGTTTTCCAGCCAGCGCTCGGGATCGAAGTTGTAGGTCACGATCGGGTTCCTTTCAGCCGTCCACGCGCAGCACGATCTTGCCTCGGCTGCGCCGCGACTCCATCAGGCGGTGGGCTTCGGCGATGTCTTCAAGGCCCATGACATGGCCCACCACCGGGCGGATGGAGTGTTCGGCGACGAAGGCGGTCAGCTCGTCCCAGGCCTCACGCACCAGTTCCGGGCTCTTCAGCAGGTAGCCGAGGTGCGAGGCCATGATGCCGAAGGAGCGCTCGGACATCTCGACGATGCCGGCCTTCGGCACGTCGCGCCAGGTGCGGTACCAGCTGAGCGGGTTCCACATCTTCAGGTTGTAGCCGGCAAAGCCCACGGCCAGGATGCGACCGAAGGGGGCGAGCAGGCGGACGCTCTTGCGGAAGACCTCGCCGCCCACCACCTCCACCACCACATCAACGCCACGGCCGCCGGTCAGGCGGCGTACCTCGGCCTCGAAGTCGGTGGTGCCGTAATTGATCGCCCCGTCGATACCCAGCTCATGGAGCAGGGCAAGCTTTTCGGCGGCGGAAGCCGTGCCGTAGACAGAGCAGCCGAAGTGGCGAGCCAGTTGCACCGCGGCGGTGCCCACCCCGCCGGCGGCAGCCTGGACGAGCACCGTATCGTCGGGGCGCAACCGGGCCATGCGGTGCAGCGCCACCCAGGCGGTCATGTAGTTCACGGCAAAGGCGGCGTTCTCCTCGTCGGACCACTCCCCCACCGCCGGCAGGGCCTGGGCCTGGTCCACCACGATCAGTTCGGCGTAGGCGCCGTGCTGGGTACCGACGATCACCGGTTCGCCCTCCCGGCGCTCCACACCGGGACCGGCGGCGGCGATCTCGCCGAAAGCTTCCATACCCGGAACATAGGGCCGTTTCGGCGCCCAGCCGTAGAGCCCCTTGCGCGAGAGCACCTCGGCGTAATTGAGGCCGATGGCCTTGACCCTCACGAGGACCTGGCCCGGTCCGGGGGAAGGGTCCGGCAAATCGGTCAGCCGCAGGGACTCCGGTCCGCCATGCCGCCTGAGCATCACTCCCCGCATCTGCCGCCCCCCCCGTGCCGCCCGTGGCGGCCATCACCATAAAGCGTTCCGTTGCAACTGCTTGACGTTACCACCCATTGCCGGATCGTTCAACCTCCCTCCCGTCTTCCCGGAATCGAACCCGCGGCGATCGCCCCCGGAAAATCGATCAATTGAGCGTGGAACTTATCCGGGGGGGCATCGTTAGTTAGGGTAGGAACCAACAATATGACGAGGCCGGGATGGAAGCAGCCGGCCATTAAAATAGAAACCAACAAGGAGCAGGACGATGACGAAAAACCGGTTCGATTGGCGCGGCAGGCTGGCCGGCGTGGCATTCGCCCTGGCCGCCCTGCTGCTCATGGCGGCCGCCCCCGGCCAGGCCCTGTCCGCCGAGCGGGCGGAGGAGATCGTGCTCGAGCGGAGCGAAGCGCCCCTGCAGCTGGAAGTGAAGAACCTCGCCGGCAGCATGCAGGTCCGGGGCTGGGACGGCAACACCCGCATCCTGGTCACCTTCCACGCCGAGGACAGCGGCGGCCTCACCGCCGAGGAAATCCTTCAACTGGTGAGCGCCGAAGCGAAGATGGTGGGGAACCGCCTTGTGGTTTCCACTGTCCTGCCCCTGGAGTCGTTCCAGCGCTTCGCCTACCCGGTGCAAAACGCCGAGGCCGACTCGGGACCCGGCTACTTCAACCTTGCCCGGGCCAACGGTTTCAGCGAGGCACGGTTCAACGGCGAACGGGTGGAGATCTACGGTACGACGCAGTTCGACGCGCTGACCGTCTGGGCCGACTACAAGATCGTCGTCCCCGAAGGCTCGCAGGTCTCGCTGAAGAACATGGCCGGCGCCCTGCGGGCGGAGAACATGCAGGGCAGCATCCTGCTCGACGGCACCCGTGGTCTGGGGCAGCCCGACGAGGCCTTCGCCAAGATCCTGCAGGTTACACCCTGAACGATGTGAGTGACGGCTGACCCAAGGCAGCATTCCAATACTCCCCCTCAGCCCCGCCTGATGGCCGGGGCTTTTTTTTGTGATACCCTCGGGCATTACCGCCGTGCAACGACCAACCACCCGGGGGGGAGACGACGATGACGAGGTTTTCCACAATCCTGTTCGCCCTGCTGCTCGCGCTCGCCTGCACTGCCGCCGGCGCGACGGAGGTGAAGGTGACCACAGTCGACCTGCTGGCCGACGCCGGCATGAGGGTCAACGGCGCCGGACCACTGCTGGTGATGACCGACGAGAAGCACAACCGGGTCATCGCCCCCTGCACGCTCAGCTCGTCCATCGCCATCGTCGACGGATCAACGCACGAGGTAACCTGCATCCCCCTGCAGACCCGGGCGATCCAGCACCTCAAGGCCGAGGCGATGACCCTGCGCCGCTCCACCGGGCAGGTCTACCTGCTGGGGGCGAAGCGCTTCCACGTGATCGACCCGGAGAAGGGTACGGCATTCCCGGTGGACACCGGATCACAGTTCGAGTCCATCGCCGTGGACGAGGCCACGGGGAACGTCTTTCTCGCCGGTCGCGAGTGCCGTTCACTGGGGATCTACGAGGCCGACGGGGGCACCTTCCGCCTGCTGGACTGGACCGACCACGAGGAACCGCTGGTCAACCTCAACCAGACGCCGCCCCCGCCGATCCGCAAGGTGGTGGCCGAGCCGGTGCTCAACCGCATCATCGCGGTGGACGGTTTCGCGGGCACGCTGACCCTTTTCGAGGCACGCTCCGGAAAGCGGCTGCAGTCCCGGGAGTTGCCGTTGGCCACCGGCGGCCGCTGGCACCTGGCGGGCTACGACCCGGGCCTGGGCCGGCTCTACCTCGTCACCGAAACGGCCAAGCGAAAGGTGATCGAGGCCGCGGCCATCGGCCTCGACGGCAGCGACCAGGTGGTTGGGCTGCCCGGGTTCACCGAGGGTGTGGGCATTACCTGGAGCGCGGTGCGCAACGAGATCTACATCCCCTACGACAACCACCCCTCGGTGCACGTGGTCGCCTTCGGCGAAGAGACGTCGCTGCACGAGATCGCCCTCCCCGCCTTCGGCAACGACGCGGCGGTGGTCGATGCGAAGCGCCAGCGGCTCTACGTGGGCAGCTGGGCCCGGGGCGAGATCGACGTGGTGGACCTGGAAACGCGGCGGCTGAAGAAACGGATCACCGGCCTGGGCATCCTCCCCCACATGTTCACCATGACCTACAACCCGAACAACGGACTGATCTACTTCCCCCGTGGGGCCACCGCGGTAAACGGCACGTTCGGCGCGGCACTGTTCACCGTCGAGCCGGAAAAGGAGATCACGGGCAAGGTCTACACCGGTCGTGCGCCCATCGACCTCATCCCGCGGCCGGGCCACGACAGCGTGATGGTCTTCGACTCCGAGGACAGCATGGTGGACATCCGCCCCGACGGCAGCTACGACCAGTACCGGCTGCCCCACGACTACCCGGTGCGGGCCATGGAGAGCCCCGAGGGGGATGTCTACCTCTCCTACGGACCGCACCAGTCCTACTGGCCGGTGGTCTACATCTGGGGCGCGCGGAACGGCATTCTGACCATCGATGCCGAGACCTTCGAGTTCTATGACCGGCGGATCCCCCGCCAGGCCCACGTCCTGGCCCTCGATGAAACGGGCGTACTCTACTTCACCCAGAACAACTGGGGCGCCGAGGAACAGTTCGTGGGCACACTGCGCGACCAGGTCAGGTTGATCGAGATCGACCGCCGGCTGGGCCTCGGAGACACGGTGGAGCGGGAGATCACCCAGCGAATCCTCGACTACGACCCGGGCGCCCGCCGCCTCTATCTCGTGCGCACGGGCGAAAAGGACGATGATCCGAGCATTCTCCAGGTCATCAACCCCGAGGCGCCGAAGCCGGAACCGAAAGAGGGCGAAGAGCCAGCGGAAGGATTTTCGCCGTATGTGGAGCACCGCCTGGAGCTCGGCGTCACCGCCGCCAGCCTGGTGCATGACCGGGAAGCGCTCTACGTGGCCAACTTCGACTCGGATACGGTATCGGTCATCACCAGGAACGGCTATACGAAAGGCAAGGACATCCCCACGGGCGACGGCCCGCTGAAACTGGTCCGCGGCACCCTTGAGATCTATGTGCTCAACCACCTTGGACGGAGCCTCCAGGAGGTCAAGGAAGGCGGACAGACGTGGCCCTGGCCCTTCGAGGGGAACCCTGATGGCCTCTTCAACTGGCAGGGGAGCCTGGTGGTCACCGGCCACAGCGCCACGACGCTGACCGTCGCCCTCTTCGACCCCGCCGAGGGCAGCTTCACCGAACTGCACCGGTTGGCGTATCCCTTCGGCGAATCCCGCTTCGACTCGGCCAACGTCTCCTTCTACCTGCGTGGCCAGTTCGGTGACGCGGTCTTCGACCTCTGCCGGGCGGTGACCGATGAACAGGGTCGGCTGTGGCTCAGTGATTTCCTGTCGGGCCGGGTCTTGATCATCGAACGGTGATTCCATGAAGCTGTTGGGCTGGTTCTGGAAACGGAAATGGCTCTGGTGCTGCGTCGCGGCGCTGCTGGCCTTCGCCTCGTGGCAGATCTCCGGCTGCCGCCCCGAAGAGCAGAAAGACCTGCGGCAGCGGGTACGGGAAACCGTGGTCGAGGCCTTCCCCGAGGAGGCCGCCGAATTCTCGAAGACCATGGGGCTCTTCCCCTTCATCACGGACGGCAACGAACCCGGAAAACCTGCGCCGGACCGCCCCGCCGTGGTGCTCATTCACGGCCTGGACGACCCGGGCAAGGTCTGGCGCAGCCTGGCCCCGGCACTGACCGGAGAGGGCTGCGACGTCTGGCTGATGCAGTATCCCAACGATCAGTCCATCGCCGATTCGAGCCGACTCTTCCTCGAGGAACTGCGCGCGCTGCACACCCGCGGTGTCCGGCGCATCGACATCGTGGGCCACAGCATGGGCGGACTGGTGACCCGGGAGCTGCTCACCGGCCCGGACTACGGCTACATTGACGCGAGCGAACGCGGAGAAGCCCCCACCGTGGGCACGCTGGTCCTGGTGGCCGTGCCGAACCACGGCTCGCAGCTGGCCCGTTTCCGATTCCTTGCCGAATGGCGGGACCACCTGGCCCGGCTGGCCACCGGGCAGGCCAGCTGGCTGGGGCCGATCCTCGACGGCATGGGGGAGGCGAAGATCGACCTGCTGCCCGACAGCCGCTTCCTCACCGAGCTGAACGCCCGCCCCCACCCCAAAGGCGTTGAGTTGCTCTGCATCGCCGGGGTGACCAGCCCCTGGACCGGGGATGAGATCGACCGCTGGCTGGAGACGCTGGGGACCGACGACAGGGGAAAGGCCGAGGATTTCGAGAAGCTGAAGGAAACCATGGGCCGCATGGCCGACGGCCTGGGGGACGGCCTGGTCACCGTGGAATCGACGCGTCTGGAGGGCGTACCGCACATCACCCTCAAGGGCACCCACCTCTCGATCATCCGCAACGTGCTCGCCAGCAGCGACCGTGTGCCCCCGGCCGTACCGGTCATCGTGGAACGGTTGACCGGAGAACCGTCTCCGTAATGCCCTGCCGCACCTTGACAACCATTTCTATACAAAACATGCATCGCCTTTCCCACACCGCCTCAAATGTTCGCATTCATCAACATACCAATTGTTATCAACATTTTATGCATAATGCCTTGATCGCATGCACGTTGGTATGTTAATTTTCACACAAAATATTATCGTGCGCCAGTGTAGAGCATCTTCCGCGGGACACCCCCGTGGCGGACGATTCTACAACAGGAGGGAGGGCTCTCCGATCGCTGATCAGGCATCGAGAAGAGTGGATCGAAAATGAAAAAAAACAAGACCATGTCGTCACGCCAGATCGAAGTGGCCGAACAACTGGACAACAAGGCCACCCTCTCCAACTGGCGGGACTGGCGCTGGCAATTGAAGAATGCCATCACCGATATCGACACGTTCGAGACACTGACCGGGATCGAATTCAGCGACGAGATTCGTCCCGACCTCCTGAAAACGCTGAACAAGTTCCCGCTCTCGGTCACGCCCTACTACCTGTCGCTGATCGACCCGGAGAACTGGGAAACCGACCCGGTGTTCATGCAGTCCTTCCCCTCGCCGAAGGAACTCGACGTCAGCCACTTCGACATGGAGGACCCGCTGGCCGAGGACAAGGACCGGGTCACCCCCTGCCTGACCCACCGCTATCCCGACCGCGTGCTCTTCCTGGTCAACGGCGTCTGCTCGATGTACTGCCGCCACTGCACCCGCAAGCGGCGGGTCGGCGACAGGGATGCCATCCCCAACACCGCCGAACTCGAAGAGGCCATCGATTACATCCGCCGGACCTCGCAGGTCCGGGACGTGCTGCTCTCCGGCGGCGACCCGCTGCTGCTGTCCAACAAGCGGTTGGACTGGCTGCTGGGGGAACTGCGGTCCATCGACCACGTGGAGATCATCCGTATCGGCTCACGCCTGCCGGTGGTGCTGCCCTACCGCATCACCGATGACCTGGTGCAGGTACTGCGCAGGCACCACCCGCTGTGGGTCAACACGCACTTCAACCACCCCCGGGAGCTGACCGCCTCGGCACGCACCGCCCTGGCCACGCTCGCCGACGCCGGTATCCCGCTGGGCAACCAGTCGGTGCTGCTCGCCGGGGTCAACGACTGCCCGCGGATCATGAAAGCCCTGGTGCACAAACTGGTGATGAATCGGGTCCGGCCGTACTACCTCTACCAGTGCGACCTGGCCGAAGGGCTCTCGCACTTCCGCACGCCAGTGGGCAAGGGCATCGAGATCCTGGAAAGCCTCATCGGCCACACCACCGGCTTTTCCGTACCGACTTACGTCATCGACGCCCCCGGCGGCGGGGGCAAGATCAGGGTCAACCCCAACTACCTCATCTCCTGGTCGACGAACAAGGTGATCCTGCGCAATTACGAAGGGGTGATCACGTCGTACAAGGAGCCCGACTCTTACGAGCCCGGTTTCTGCGACCGCAAGTGCGAGAAGTGCGACCTGCTGCTGAACCTCGATGACGCCAGCGAGGTGGCGGCAGTGGGCATCGAGAAGCTGCTCGCCGACTACGACGACTCCATCGCCCTCACCCCCGCGGAAAACGAGCGGCTGGAACGGAGAGAGCAGCAGTGAGCCCTGCCGACTACGCCGTCTTCGCCCTCTACCTCTGCGGCGTGCTGGGGATCGGCTTCTACCACTACCGCCGCAACCGGGACACCGAGGATTACTACGTCGGCGGCCGCTCGATCAAGGCGCACCACGTGGGCCTCTCCATCGTGGCCACCGACGTGGGCGGCGGGTTTTCCATCGGCCTCGGCGGCCTCGGCTTCACCATGGGGCTGGCCGGCAGCTGGCTGCTCTTCACCGGCCTGGTGGGGGCCTGGCTTTCGGCGGTGTTCATCATCCCCCGCATCAAGCGCCTGGACCGTGAGCACGGGATGCTGACCTACCCCGACTTCCTGCGCCACCGCTTCGGCGAGCGGGTGGCCCTGCTCGCCGCCGTGATCTCGGGCATCGGCTACCTGGGCTTCACCGGCGCCCAGGTGCTGGCCGGGGCCAAGCTGGCCTCGGTGACCATCATCACCCGCGCCCCCTTCGGCTTGACGCCGCTGCAGTTCTCGCTCTACGTCATCGCCGTGGTCACCATCCTCTACACCGTCATCGGAGGGCTGAAGGCGGTGATCTACACCGACACCGTGCAGTGGATCATCCTCCTCGCCGGCCTGATCCTCGTCACCATCCCGGTGGTCCTCTGGGGTGAGCTGGGGGGTATCGCCACCCTGCGGGAGAACCTGCCGCCGGAGTTTTTCAGCCTGACCAACATCGCCCCGGTGACGCTGGTCAACTGGATGTTCACCATCGTGCCCATCTGGCTCATTGCCATGACGCTCTACCAGCGAATGTTCGCCTGCCGCGATGAGCGCGAAGCACGAAAGGCCTGGTTCATCGCCGGCGTCCTCGAATACCCGGTGATGGCCTTCATGGGAGTCTTCCTCGGCATGTGCGCCCGGGTGATGTTTCCCGAGGTGGAGTCGGAGATGGGGCTGCCGCTGCTCATCACCCACGCCCTGCCGGTGGTGGTTACCGGCATCGTCATCGCCTCCTACTTCTCGGCGATCATGTCCACGGCGGACAGCTGCCTCATGGCCTCTTCGGGTAACTTCGTCAACGACGTCATCGCCCGCCGCCTGCGGCGCCCGCTTTCCGACAGGGCGATGATGCGCCTCTCCCAGCTGGTCACGCTGGTCATCGGCCTGCTGGCGATCATCATCGCCAGCAGCTTCGAAAAGGTGCTGGAAGCGATCCTCTTCGCCTACGCCTTCATGGTCTCCGGGCTCTTCGTGCCCACCCTCGGCGCCTACTTCTGGAAACGGTCCACTTCGTCGGGTGCGCTCTGGGGCATGATCGCCGGCGGCACGGC
>Ga0180430_10004931_pt1 | contig 11171 bp, 8 predicted proteins | sample SS_ome_9_FD_132999 | JGI IMG/M metagenome (GOLD analysis project Ga0180430, IMG submission 132999) | Hypersaline lake sediment archaeal communities from the Salton Sea, California, USA - SS_1_S_2 metaG | ecosystem: Environmental > Aquatic > Non-marine Saline and Alkaline > Hypersaline > Sediment... | reverse complement strand
GATCAAGGAGATATTTGGGCCAGCCTAGATAGCTACTATGAAACAAGCAGTTGGAAGGAACTAGATGATGCAAGCTGGCAAGACTGGGGCGGTGGTGGTATATACCCGGCAATGGGCGGTGGTCTTTGGTAAAATACTTCAAACTTAGGAAAAAAATTATGACTCTCACATCAAAAATTCTACTCTGCTCACTCCTGTTTATCGCGAAGATTGCAGCGGTGCTTCCCGCTTGTGCCACCGAGATTAACGTCAAACCGGGCACGTCGCTGACAAAAATCCGTGACCAAGTCCGCACACTACCCGCCGCGAAACGACCGGCAACCGTGACACTACAAGGCGGCGATTATTTTCTCAACGAGCCACTTGTCTTCACCACGTCCGATGCCGGTCCTTCTGCCAAGCAACCGAACATCTGGAAAGCGGCCAAGGGAGAAACGGTTCGCCTCATCGGCGGAAAAAGTGTCGGTGGTTGGAAAATGTTGACCAACAAGGTAGCACTCGCCAAGCTCCCGGAGGAGGCTCGCGGGAAAATTTACGTCGTGAACCTTCAACAACAGGGAATAACCGACTACGGTAAGCTGCAATCTCGTGGCTTTGCGGTAAGTTCGCGTAAGAGTGCTCTCGAAGTTTTCTGGCAAGGTCATCGGCTGCCCGTCGCACGCTATCCAAATCACGGTTGGCTAACCCTTGACAAACCGGCTGGCGAGAAATCGTTTACCTGCAACTCGCCCCGCATCTCCCGTTGGAGCAAGGCACCCGAGGCGTGGCTCTACGGTTACTGGTACCACGGTTGGGCCGACCAATTCCTGCCGCTCGGCTCCATTGACGTTGCGAAGAAAACGGTTCACCTCGCTCAGAAACACAACTACGGACTACGTGCTGGTCAACGCTTTTTTGTGCTGAACCTCCTCGAGGAACTCGACGCTCCCGGCGAATGGTATCTCGACCGGAAGAGCGGGCTGCTCTATCTCTACCCGCCCGCCAAGTTTGATGTGAGTAAAGAGAAGGTCTTTGTTTCAACGCTTGAAGAACCACTGCTGCAACTGGAAAAAACGCAGAATCTTCGGATTGAGGGGCTTACCTTAGAGGTTTGCCGTGGCGCAGGCACTACAATTCGTGATTGCCAAAATGTTACGGTGGCGGATTGCGTCATCCGTTGCACCGGGGGCGCCGGTGTTAGTGTCAACGGTGGCAGCCAATGCGCGGTGGAGAGTTGTGTCATCTCCCACACGGGGGCAGGTGGTATCTCGCTCAATGGGGGCGATCGAATGACACTCACGCCGGGCAGGCACGTTGCAACGAATAACCGCATTCACAATTTCGGTGAGTTGGAACGGACCTACCGACCCGCCATTTCGTTGCGAGGCGTGGGGAATGTGGCTTCGCATAATCTTATTTATGGTAGTCCGCACTTCGCAATCAGTTTCGGCGGTAATGATCACCTGATAGAGTACAACGAGGTGCACCACGTCTTGCAAGAGACCGACGATGCCGGTGCGATCTATGCGGGACGCGATTGGGCAGCACGTGGGACAACGATTCGCTACAACTATCTCCACCACTCCGGTCCGCAGTACAAGCCGCAGGTTCCCGCTGCGCTCCAAAAGGAGGCCTCGAGCGATCCGACCGTCGTTTACAATCCGCTCCACCGGCACGGCACGACACTCATTTACTTCGACGATACGCTCCCGCAGGTACACACGTACGGCAACATTTTGCACGGGAGTTACCGAGCCTTACTGCTCGGTGGTGGTCGGGATCACACGTTTGAGAACAATGTTATTCTTGGCGGTAACATCGGGATTTGGGTTGATGGACGTGCGATGGGCTGGGCGAAGGACAAGGCGAAGGAGAATGGCGACTGGAAGATCTACGCGAAGCTTCGCAAGTATCCGTACCAGAAACCGCCCTACAGCACACGCTACCCACGCTTGCCGGGGCTACTTGAAGACGAACCGGCAGTCCCGAAGGGGAACGTTTTCCGACGGAATATTCTCGTAGGTGTTAAAAAACCGACCTCTTTCCAGAATAATGCTGACAAGTACCAGACCTTTGAGAAGAATCTCTTTGACGTGAAATTGCCCATTGAGGCGGACCCACTCGCAACGCTGAAAAAGATCCCCACGGATCTGAAAAAGAAGATCGGTTTTGAGAAAATACCAATCGAAAAAATAGGACCGCAATAAAAAAACAGGTGCCTCTTTGCTAAGCCAATTTTTTGACTCGGCCGAGAAGCACCTGTTGCGTAGTTTGTGATTCTTACGAACTAGGTTCCACTTGCGGTGGCTTCGGGAATAGCGACTGGTGCCGCAGTTGTACCGGTAGTTTCCGATGTGGTTTCGGGCAAGCTCAAGGGAAGGTCGCTTGCGTCCGAGGGTGTTTCTTTTGGTTCTGGTGTGGCCTTTGTTACCAACTCGACGAGGAACTCCTTAGCAGCTGGCTTGCCATCGGACGCTCGCTTGAGCTCACGTACTTTCGCTTGGGCCAATGCTAGTGAAGTTGTCTCTTTCATCTCGACGACCTGCTCGTAGTATTTTAAGGCCTCGGCGTAGTTGCAATCGGCTTCTTGGGCTTTGCCCTTACCGAAGATTGCAATGGCGCGGATGTCTTTGTTCGGGCTCTTAGCGAGCTGTTCAAAGGATGCCATTGCTCCCTCAACGAGATTTTTGCGTGCCATTCTATCGTTTTTCGAGGTTTTTCCGATGTAGGATAAGGCCTTGGTAACGATTTCCTGTCCCTGAATCAGAGCTGCGTAGTCGCCCTGTGGCTTTCCTTTTTCTTCCTTGCTGACGGTAGCGAGAGCTTTGATATTGTCGAGCGAGGCATCCGCGACAGCAAGTTTGCCAGTCGATTTTTCAAGCTCTTTGACGTTGTGATTGGAGTAGATGAGGTAGCCCGCCCAAACGATGAAGATGGCTAAGATACTACCAAAGATGAGATTTTTGTAGGGTACGAGAGCCTCAACCTTTGTGGCGAGCCAATTATCGAGTGAGTTGGTTTCAAGTTCGTGCTTCCGTTCATTTTGCATCGTTAGGTCCTTGTATTCTGGGAAAAAAGGGTAGTTTTTGGGGAAATTCTACAATCAGTTCGGATTTTAACAATCTACGGGGGTTGCGTCAAGGGGGGGGTATTTTCCGAAGAGCCCAAACAGAGGTGCTGCGGAGCCGACGGAGGTTCCCCAGCAGATGCGTTAGACCCTCAAATAATAGCAGAAAGAGCGTAAGTTGCCCCATTTGCCTCTGTTGAAAAAGTCAAAAAATTACTTCGTAATCTCTTTTCCCAGAATCTTTGCTACCTTTTCCACGAAGGGCCGCCGTCGCTCGGGACAGGCCTGCCACCAGTTGCTGAGAAATTCGTCGAGCGATGCCTGTGGGCCCGCCGGTTTCGCGTTGAGCCAACGGATGGCCTCCCAATCTTCTGGGTTTTTGCGGAGAAGCGGCAAGATTTGCGCGGCCACAATCCGGTTGCGGGGTCGGTCGGTTGACGTCTTGCGGAGTTCCTTCTCATTCTTGTGGAACCATTCGGCGAAGCTCTCGCCTGCAGGTAGCTCCGCTTTGGCGAGCAGGTCTTTGGAATAGTTTGCGAGTGACTTAGAAAAAGGTCGCCAGTTTGGATAGGGCGGCTTGGTCTGCCATTTTTTCGACATTTGCTCAATCGCGAAAATCGACCCCCCTTCACAGATCGCTTCTTCCAGCCAATGGTTTGGATGCCTAGATTGTTTGTAACGACAGAGAATGTGGGTTAGCTCGTGCGCAAATTGATAGGCGTATTGCGCCCAATAGGTCCCGCCGGTGTTGAGCAGTACGCGGTACTCGCCTTTAGGCCCCCGCTTGAAGAGTACCATTGGACCACCCTGGTTTTCGACCTTTAACGTTGCCTTTTCCTGTTGCGGGAAGTAACGCCAGATTTGCCTCGCCGTGGAAGAGAGTACCTCGCGGATGTTTTCCTCATTTGCTTTCCAACGTGGCACATTATCCACGACAATGCGCAGTCTAGCATCAACCTGGGCGTCGGTGAGTGGTTCAACCGCAGCAACTGTGATTGGTGCCAGGAGAAAAATTGCGACAGGAAGGAGAATCTTTTTTAACATTGGAAGATTCCTAGGGCTTAAAAGAAAACGAGCATCTAGGTTAATTTTACCACGAAAAGAGGCGGGCGTCCACCCCCTAGGCGGCTTGCGTTGCGGCTAGTCCTGCGGGAATAGGGGGAATGGGAGGCCTGTTTCCAGTTCGGAAAGCCATTGGCGTATGCTACCGAGTTTCTCACGGTAATCAGGAGCATCGTGACACCAAGTTTCAACCGAGTATAGCCCCCCGTAGTTCAGTTCGTGCAATTTTGTGAGGCCTGCTTGAAAATCGACAGTGCCTTCACCGAATGGAACGTCTCGGAAAACGCCCGGCTTCGAATCTTTCAGATGGACGCCGTGGATCTGATTTTTTCCGATCTCGAGGCTTTCGACGAGGTCTTGTTCCCACGCGCAGATGTTACCGAAGTCGGCAAAGACTCTCAGATTGGGAGAGTCGAGTTGTTCAACGATTGCAAGCAACTTAGCGATGGAATTGGAAAAAGGAACATCCATTACCTCCATTGAGATCAGCACGCCCCTTTTTTCCGCCAAGGGCAGAAGGCTTTCGAGGCCTGCGAGGAACGCTTGTCCTGTTTCCTCCGTTCTCGGTTCGTAGTAAACGTCGTAGGTGGAGATTTGGAAGAACGGCATTTGCAAGTCGGCGGCTAGCTCAATTGTCTTGCGTAAGATTTCGCGACCTTGCTGGCGGATTGTCGCATCTGTACTGCCCATTGGGAAGCGTCGTGTAGCACTCAATGAGAGCATCGGTATTGCACAGCCTGCGCGCTCGATGCTTTTTCGTAGTTCTTGACGTTCCTTTTGGGACCATTCGAGACGTGCGATTTTTTCATCACTCTCGTCGATGCAGAGTTCAATGAAGTCGAATCCCGTTTGCAATGCGACTTCGAGTTTTTCCGCCCAGGACAACTCGCTGTGGAGTCCTTTTTCGTAAATACCAAGTTTATTTTGTAAGAGTGGAAGCATTTTTCTGGCCTTAGTATTTCCCAAGACGAACCGCAGCCTCGTAGAGTTGGATCACGTTTTCCAGTGGCACATCTGAGGTGATGTTGTTTGCCGTTGCGAGAATATAGCCACCGCCGGGTGCGAATGCCTCGACCCTTGCAGCCACTTCCTGTTCGACCTGCTCCGTTGTGCCGACCATCGCCTCTTGGAGGTCGATACCTCCTTGGAAGATCAAATCTTTTCCGAATTCCGACTTCAGTTCGGCTGGATTCATTCCTTTTGCGAGCGGTTGGATCGGGTTGAGGATGTTAATTCCTATCTCAATCAGGTCGGGGATTAGTGGTCGTACTGCTCCGCAACAGTGGAGGAAGATTTTTGCCTGCGGTGCCTTGCGGCGTAGCATAGCGACAAATTCTTTGTGTAATGGTTTGAGTAGTGAGCGGTAAGTTGCCGGTGAAAAGAGGAGGCTCTCTTGCGTACCTAAGTCGTCGTTGAATTCAACCACGTCGAGGAAGGGCCCGATTTGGTCGAGCATCGCACTGTAAACGCCGCAGTTAAATTCAAAAGTTTTTGCGAGGATTGCGGCTGCCGTTTCCGGGTCCGCTGCGGTGTCGAACAGAAAACGATCCATCCCTCGCAGCACGCACGCTAGGTCGAATATCCCTAGCAGGGTTGCTTTGTAGGCACCGATTGCGTATTCATTCTGCTCAGATAATTGCTCGGCGGTTTTGCGTAGGCCGGCAGTACGTGCCGGGTCGGCTGGGTCGGGGAGTTGTGCTTGCTTGATCTGCTCAGCACTGAAGTCCGCCCAAGGATGCGTTAGGATGTTGGTTAGTCCTGTCGTTGGGTCTGTCTCCAGAAAGAACCCCAGTTCGTGCCGCTGACGTCCGTCCACCTCTTCCGGTGGAAGGCGGTTGATCTGGATATGCCGGAAGTCGGAGTGTAGAAACTCCAGCACCTGCGGGTGGTAGTGGATCACATTGCCTAGCTCGTCGAGCGATTCGTCGAGATTGAAGTCGTCGTTGATTTCAAGGTGTTTTTTGAGCGCTGTGTAGGTACGGTTGGAGAGCTTTTGCGCTGTCCCTCCGACACAGATCGGAACGCGGTCGGGAGCTTGGTGGTTGTAGGCACAGAGTACTCTCTCGCGAGAGGTCATTGCTTGCTTCGTCATTTTTTCAGTTCGTGCTTTCTGTCGATTGCTGCCAATTCTTCGAAGGGGTCAAGCAGCGAGGTGTAAGTGTTTTGGTAAAGCTCAAAGAGGTCTTCATAGATTGCCGCGTTGTCCCGGTTGGGTTGGTAAATATTCCCAACTCGCTTTCCTTTGGGGATTGCCGCGTCGAAGTTAGGAATGACACCCGTTCCGACACCTGTTAAGATTGCTGAACCGAATGGCGAAGCGTCTGGGACACGCACTGTTACGATTGTGCAGCCGAAGATGTCCGCCATAATTTGACACCACTGCGGCGAGTTTGAAGGGCCGCCTGTGACAATGATTTCATCGACGCTCAATCCGAGTTTACGGATGTTCATCAGGCTTTGGTTGGCCGCAAAGGTGCATCCTTCCATCACCGCGCGGACGAATTGCGAACTGCTCGTCGTGGCATCGAACCCAAAGAAGACTCCTTTGGCGGAAGGGTTCAGAGTGGGATGAAACTTTCCGAACAGGTGCGGTAGGTAAATCAGTCCGCCTGCACCGGGAGCAGTTTGTGCCACTGCATTGGATAATCGCTCAAACGGTTTTTCCTCACTTTGCGTGTCGAAGAAAGAACCACCGAACTGGTCTCGGAACCAACGCATTGAGTAACCGATCGACCCTTGCACGCCGTCGAGCAGTCGCAGATGTGGTCCAATGGGGTGGAAGAGCGAGAGCAACTCTGGCGCGGCGACCTGCTGGTTGTCGGTGATGACCATCATATTGGATCCGCTGCCCATACTGTAGAATCCCTGACCAGGATGGATTGCACCGGCGGCAAGTGTTGCAGCAAGCATATCCACACTGCCGCAGTAAACCGGTACCCCTTCAGGTACGCCTGTCTCGCCTGCTGCTTTTGCAGTGACGCAGCCAAGCGGTTCGGCGTTCGGGTGGAGCCGCGGAAAGATCTCTCTATCAAGCCCCATAGCTTCTATCAGTTCGTCGTCCCATTCGAGCGAACGTGTGTCGAACCCGAAGTCGAGGGCGGAAGCGAACGCGTAATCCATTGTGTACTCACCTGTGAAGCGTTGCCCGAGAAAGCCTGTCGGTTCGGTGTACTTGTGAACCTGCCAATAAATCTCCGGGAGATTATTCTTGATCCACATCAGGTGCGTCGTAGCATTGAGTGTGGTCGGGTAGTTTTTGCACTTTTCAAAAATCGACTCGCGACAATTTTCGACGAGGAAATCGACTTCGGCCTGTGCCCTTTGGTCCGACCAAGGGATGCCGTTGCAAACGACGTTGCCCTTTTTGTCCATCGGGATTGGGCAGCATCCGAGACTACTCAATCCGACACCGGCGATGCGTTCTGGTTCAATGTTTGCTTCGTCGATCGCACCTCGGAGCGTACTGCAAACGCATTCCCACCATTGGTCAGGGCGGTATTCGCTCCACCCGGGCTGCGGGATGAGGGTCTCGTACTCCTGCGTGCGAGAAGTAAGCACCTGGAACATTCCGTCAAACAGGACGGTCTTGACGTTCGAAGAGCCGATGTCAATGCCAACTAGTACGTCGGGAGTCATTTTTTATCTGCTTCACTAGTGTCCCAACGTTTTCCACGTCAAGATGGGATTTTTTCGTCAGGACAGGGTTCCAAAGAGCAACTGTAACTATCAGGCACCTAGAGGTGCCATTAGAACAATTTTACTAAATATAGATTCCCTTGTCTATATCTCAAGTGCGGTCAAGATATGTGTTTTTTGCAGCTTTCGACTGTTTCCGGACGTGGTCATTAGTCCTCATCATAACCGTTGGGGTGCGACTGATGCCATTTCCAAGCAGATTCCACGATGGCCTCAATCTCGGTATGTTTTGGATTGAAACCTAGCTCCTTTTTTACCCGTGCTGGGTTGGCGAAGAGTGCAGCTGGGTCGCCGGGGCGTCGCTGCCCCATCTCGGCGGGAATAGAATGCCCCGTGACTCGTCTGACGGCTTCAATCACTTCGAGTACAGAATATCCGCGTCCAATGCCAAGGTTATAGACTTTCGCATCGCCGGGTTGGAGTGCCTCCATCCCCAAGAGGTGAGCTTGGCAAAGATCTTCAACGTGAATGTAATCGCGGATACAGGTGCCATCGTCGGTGGTATAGTCATCACCGTAGATCGTAATTTTTTCCCGTTTACCTAGGGCAACCTCCAAAATAAGAGGAATTAAATGTGACTCCGGGCGATGATCTTCGCCAATCGAGGCATCTGACGACGCACCAGCAACATTAAAATAACGAGGTGCTACGAACGCGAACTCGGGCGTTGTTGCAACATAGTCTAGAAGCACTCGCTCGACGAACAGCTTGGACCATCCGTACGGGTTGACGGGCGATTGTTTCTCGGTTTCGACGATGGGTACAACTTCAGGCTCGCCGTAGGTTGCGCAAGTGGAGCTGAATACAAGTTTGTTGACACCCACCTTCTTCATCGCCTGCAAGAGCGAAACGGTTCCGGCAGTATTGTTTTCGTAGTAATCAAGCGGCTGAGCCACCGATTCCCCGACGTAGGCGAGTGCAGCGAAGTGCATCACGGCCTCGATTTTAGAGGCATCGAGCAGTTCTGTGAGTTCTTTTGTATCCAACAGGTCGAGCTGGACAAATTCCGCTCGCTTGTCCACAGCTGCACGGTGTCCTCGGTAAAGATTATCCACGACGGTGACACTGTATCCAGCGTCAAGGAGCATTTTTGTAGCGTGGGAACCAATGTAGCCTGCACCACCAGCGACCAGAACGTTCATCGTATATTGTCCTTCTTTGTTTTTGTTATCTCGGGTTGCTCAGGTTGGTGTGAAGCCTCGCGGATTGTGGCCGTTCACACAATTACCCAAAGCCAAGAAACTGTTACGATTATCAAAAATGGGTTGTAAGATATTTTAGCAGTTTTTAGCTATTTCGTCAAGGATGGAAGTGCAGAAGAAGCGGTGCGTAGAATTTTTGTCCGATTTATTCATCCCAAGCCATACAAACCAACAAAAAGGGGGGGAGACATCGAATTTTTCCTACAAAAAAGCTCGGGGGGGGTTGTTTCTGGGAGCCAGTTTTGCTAGACTATATTAAGATTCCATAGTGGAGGGTTTCTATTTTTTGCAGGATACCAGAATTTTACGATGGAACTTCCAGTGTAATAGGGCCTCAGTTTCCGCGATTCGGAAGTTGTGACCAAATCATTCTTGATTGAAGGGAGAATTTTTAGATGTCAGAAAGTTTGCAGCACAAGTTAGATCGTGTACGACGACCGCGCGTTCAGGTTACTTACGATGTGGAAACCGGAGGTGCCGAGGAAACCAAGGAACTGCCTTTTGTCGTAGGTGTCGTGGCCGATCTGTCCGGACAGCCGGATGGCCCAAAACAAAAGCTTAAGGACAAGAAGTTCGTTCCCATTGACCGCGATAACTTCAACAGCGTTTTGTCGAAGTCGGAGCCACGCGTGGCAATGAAAGTTGACGACACCTTATCTGGCGATGAAGATTCTAAACTTTCGGTTGAGCTTCGTTTTAACTCGATGGACGATTTTGAGCCAGCCCAAGTTGTTAAGCAGGTACCTGCCCTTAAAGAACTGCTGGATATGCGTAACCGCCTTGATCAGCTCCTCTCCAAGATGGAAGGCAACGACGAACTGGCAGATTTACTCTCCGAGGTAGTTGATAACGCCGACAAAAAATCGGAGCTTGCTGAGCAGTTGGGCGTCAATCTCGACGGTGATGCTGCCGAATAATCCAGTTTTTTCACTTTTCCGCAAGAAGTTTGAAGTTTGTGGAAAAGAAAATAGAATAACAGACAACTATTAAATAATGGAGGTATTACTGTGATGAGTTCACCCGAAACCCAAGCTGCTGCCGCGGCTGGTCAAGAAGCATCAGAACAGAATTTGCTGGATAGTATTCTTGATAATACCAAAGCTCTTGACACGACGGAGCGAGATCGTAATAAGACTTACGTTGAAGAGTTCGTACGCAATGTAATGAAGTCGGAGACGAAGATTTCCAAGGATGTCGAGGCGATGATTAAGGCTTGGATTGCCGATTTAGACGACAAATTGTCCACGCAACTGAACGAAGTGATGCACAACGACGCTTTCCAGAAGCTCGAAGGCACTTGGCGTGGTTTGAAGTACCTCACCGACAATTCCGAGACCGGCGAAACGCTTAAGATTCGCGTCCTAAATACAACCGCCCCGGAGCTGTTGAAAGATTTTGAAAAAGCCGTGGAGTTTGACCAAAGTACGCTCTTCAAGAAGTTTTATGAAGAAGAGTACGGCCAACTGGGTGGTCAGCCTTACGGAATGATGATAACGGATTACGAATTCACTCGCCATCCCAACGATATGGCGTTGCTTGGTCACCTTTCGAACGTTGCGGCAGCGTCGCACGCTCCGATGATCGCTGCAGCCTCGCCGAAACTTTTCAATATGGACAGTTTCACGGAGTTGTCGCAACCTCGCGACCTCGCCAAGGTATTTGACTCCGTTGAGTATGCGAAGTGGAAGTCGTTCCGCGAGTCCGAAGACTCTCGCTACGTCGCTTTGGCGATGCCGCGAGTATTGGGTCGGCTGCCTTATGGTGCCGAGACCAGCCCGATTGAAGAGTTTCAGTATGAAGAACACGTTGACGGCAAGAATCACCAGAATTATCTTTGGATGAATGCGGCCTGGGCCTATGGTGTCCGAGTAACAGACGCTTACTCCAAGAATGGCTGGTTTGCTAAGACACGTGGTGTTGAGGGTGGTGGTGCGGTAGAAAATCTGCCGGTGCACACTTTCCCCACCGATGATGGTGACGTGGCAATGAAGTGCCCGACGGAAATTGCCATTACAGACCGACGTGAGTTCGAATTGTCCAACCTTGGCTTTATGCCCCTGTTGCATTGCAAGAACTCTGACAAGGCTGCGTTTATTGGTGCCCAGTCTTGCCAAAAGCCGAAGACTTACTTCGACGACGATGCCAATGCCAATGCCGAGCTTTCG
>Ga0180430_10004930_pt1 | contig 11172 bp, 10 predicted proteins | sample SS_ome_9_FD_132999 | JGI IMG/M metagenome (GOLD analysis project Ga0180430, IMG submission 132999) | Hypersaline lake sediment archaeal communities from the Salton Sea, California, USA - SS_1_S_2 metaG | ecosystem: Environmental > Aquatic > Non-marine Saline and Alkaline > Hypersaline >... | reverse complement strand
TGTTGCTGGCGTCATGGCCGCTCAAGACGAGCTGGAACTGACCGACGAGCACTGGGACATCATTAACTTCCTGCGTGAGTACTACGAAGAGTACCAGATCGCTCCGGCAGTACGCGTACTGACCAAGGCGGTTGGCAAGAAGCTGGGTAAAGACAAGGGTAACTCCAAGTACCTGTACGGCCTGTTCCCTTACGGTCCAGGTAAGCAAGCTTGCCGTTACGCTGGTCTGCCAAAGCCGACCGGCTGCGTCTGATCAACGCGCTTGAAATCCGGGGCCCAAAGCCCCGGGTTTTTCCGACCGCTTCCTTTCACGAAAACAAGAGGTTTTCGGAAACATGTCGTTTCTGACAATCGCATTTGCTGCACTGTTTTACGCCGCAACCATCTTATTGGTGGTTGGCCTGGCGCGGCGTATCCATATGTTCTGGAAGACTCCAGCGCCGCTGAAAATTCCGACTACGCCCGCTCCAACCACGCAGGGCGGTGTGGTCATGCGTATGTTCAGAGAGGTGGTGTTTTTCGAAAGCCTTTTCAAGTCCACCAAGTGGACCTGGTTGTTCGGTTGGTTGTTCCACATGGCGTTGTTTGCCGTGTTGTTCCGTCATCTTCGGTACTTCACCGAATCAGAAATCATCATGGCAGCGGTTACCTTTGTCAGCCCGTTGTTCGTGTACCTGGCGTTCGCCATGATTATCGGGCTGCTGGGGCTCCTTGCGCGTCGCATGCTGGTGGATAGAGTCCGCTACATTTCCGCGCCCTCGGATTACCTGATGTTGCTGTTGTTGCTGGGCATCGGGATCAGTGGCGCTATGACGACATTTGTGGCCCACACGGACGTTGTGGCGGTGAAGTCTTTCTTCCGTCACCTGATGATGTTCAATTTCGACACCATGCCGAATCTCCCGACAGATCCGTTCATGGTTGTCCATCTGCTGCTGGTTGGCCTGCTGATGATCATCTTCCCGATCAGTAAGCTGCTGCATGCACCGGGCGTGTTCTTCAGCCCGACCCGTAATCAGATCGATAACCCACGCGAACAGCGCCACTTGTCTGACTGGGCGCGCAAGCTGGAGGAATAATCCGAAAGGATTGAGCTAGCATGGCAAAAGCAGAATTCGAAACACCGACACTGAGCGAGTACCCGGAAGTTCCGCCGATCGAAATCGGCGCAATGAAGCACCTGTCTCCGTTTGTCGCGAAAGATATTCACCAGGAACCACTGGGTTTCCCAGCCGAGTTGAAGGACAACTGGCAGGAAGAAGCCATTGAACATATGGGAGAGCTGTTGGGTAAGTACCGCTCTCTGCAGGTTTTCCTGGATTCCTGCGTCAAGTGCGGTGCCTGCACTGATAAGTGTCACTACTATCTGGGTACCCAGGATCCGAAGAACATGCCAGTGGCGCGTCAGGATCTTCTGCGCAAGGTTTACCGTCGTTATTTCACGTTTGCAGGCAAGTATTTCCCAAAATTGGTTGGTGCTACCGATCTGACAAAGGAAGTACTGGATGACTGGTACAGCTACTTCCACCAGTGCTCACAGTGTCGTCGTTGTTCGGTATTTTGCCCGTATGGCATCGATACCGCAGAGATTTCGATGGCGGCTCGCGAGATCATGGACCGGATCGGCCTGGGTCAGAAGTACTGCAACGAGATTATCGGTAAAGTCTTCAAGATCGGTAACAACCTGGGTCTTCCGGGGCCGGCATTGGAAGACACGTTGGAAGGTCTGGAAGAAGACGTGTTCGACGAGACCGGCGTTGAGGTCAAGTATCCGATCGACGTAAAAGGCGCCGACGTATTGCTGGTCACTCCGTCTGCCGACTTCTTTGCGGAGCCCCATGTCGATGGCCTGATCGGTTACGGCAAGGTCTTCCACGAGGCTGGCGTCAATTGGACCCTGAGTTCCAAGGCATCTGAAGCGGCCAACTTCGGCATGTTCATCGGTTCCTACGAGAACATGCGCAAGATTTCCATGCGTATTCGTGAGGCGGCGCTTGAGCTCGGTGTCAACCGCATCGTGTTTGGCGAATGCGGTCACGCCTGGCGCGTGGCTTACAGCTTCCTGAATACCCTGGCAGGCCCTTGGGATTTCCTTGATCAGCGTTACCCGATCCCACAGCATATCTGTGAGTTCACCTACGACTTGATCCAGGAAGACAAGGACAAGCCGTATGAACAAAAGACGCTGAAATTCAACAAATCATTGAATGATGACATGACCGTCACCTTCCATGATTCGTGTAACGTGGCGCGTGCCACCCGTATGGGGAACATGCCAGGTGGGCAGTTCGTGATACCCCGTGAGGTTATCAAGGCCGTCTGCAACAACTACGTTGACATGGAAAACGGCACCACCCATGAGAAGACCTTCTGCTGCGGTGGCGGCGGTGGTCTGTTGACCGATGACCTCATGGAATTGCGGGTCAAAGGTGCCAAGCCGCGTATGGAAGCATTGAGTAACGTCATCGAAGAGTATGGCGTGACCAACATGGCAGCGATCTGCGCGATTTGTAAGGCGCAGTTCACCAAAATTTTGCCGTACTACGGACTCGGCATGGACATGATAGTGAGTGTGCACCAGCTCGTGTCCAACGCCATCATCCTCACCGGCCAGCAGGCCGATGAAGATGAGGAAGAAACGGCTGAAGACGACGCGGCTTAAGCGGCGGATTCAACCATCTAAGACATAACCAGATCCCTCGGGATCATCAAGGCATACAGGTAAGGAGCATTTTGAGATGGCTACTCCTAGCGATGAAATGAAAGAACAACTCTCTTGGCGTCGTTTCGAAGACGGAGATCACGAGTGGGGTTCCTGGACCGACAAGATCTTCGTTGCCGATGAATCTTATAAGTGCCCTACTTATATCCACAAAACGCCGCCTTGCCAGGGTTCCTGCCCTTCCGGTGAGGATATCCGCGGTTGGCTGGCCATTGTGCGCGGCCAGGAGAAGCCGGCAGAAGGAATGGAGATGGGTGAGTACGCCTTCCGTCGTTCCACCGATGCCAACCCGTTCCCTTCAATGATGGGTCGTGTATGCCCGGCACCTTGCCAGGACGGCTGTAACCGTAACGAAGTCGAAGACTTCGTCGGTATCAATTCCGTCGAGCAGTGGATTGGTGACAATGCGCTGGAAAACGGTTACGCCTTCGAAGCAGGTGCCGATACCGGTAAGAAAGTTGCGATCATTGGTGGTGGCCCGGCTGGCATGGCTGGCGCTTATCAACTGCGCCGCAAGGGTCACGGTGTGACCGTTTTCGAATCCCAGCCGGAGCTGGGCGGCATGATGCGTTACGGAATTCCGAACTACCGTATCCCGCGCGACAAGCTGGCAGGCGAGATCAAGCGAATCACCGATATGGGCGTCGAGGTTAAAACCGGCGTACGCGTTGGCGAGGACGTCAAGATCGAGGATCTGGAAAAAGACTACGATGCCATCCTGTGGGCCGTTGGCTGCTGGACCGGTCGTGGGCTGTTCCTGGATGAGTGGGAAGGCACCCCGAACTGCGTATCGGGCGTGGCATTCCTGAAAGCCTTCAACGAAGATCGGATGAAGGTCACCGCGAACAAGGTTGTTTGTGTAGGTGGTGGTGATACCTCCATTGACGTGGTATCTGTTGCACGCCGCCTGGGTAACATCGAGCACACCAACCCGACCGACCGTCCGGAGCTGGTGGTCAACGACGGTTTCGTCGCCCACGATGCCGCCATCACCGCGGCCAGCCAGGGTTCCGAAGTCACCCTGACCTCGCTGTTCCCGAAAGACAACATGACGGCAGCCGAGCACGAAGTGCACGATGCTCTGCATGAAGGCGTCACCATCCTCGACGAAGTCATGCCAGTGGGTATCGAAAAGGGTGATGATGGCCGCGCCACCGCACTGATCGTGGCCAAGTGCACCATGGAAGACGGTCGCCCGACGCCTGTTGAAGGCACCGAGCAACGTATTGAAGCAGACCTGATCGTTTCCGCGATCGGTCAGGGCGGTGACCTGAGTGGTCTGGAGGCGTTGGATAATGGCCGTGGCCTGATTGATTCCGATAGCTTCTATCAGGTACCGGGCAAAGAAGGTCACTTCGTTGCTGGCGACATCATTCGTCCGCACCTGCTGACCACCGCGATCGGCCAGGCTTCTGTTGCAGCCGACACCATCGACGAGTTTCTGAATCAACAGGAACACAAGAAGCGTCCGAAGGTTGATGTACATCACTTCGACCTGGGCGAGAAGATGGAAGAAGCAGGTCTGTCTCCGGAAGCATACGATTCCAGCGGCGATCAGCGCGGTACGTCTTCTGCAAACTATGCTGTTCACAACTACGAAGACCGGTCCTTCGCGGAGATCATCCCGCATGACGAACTGTTCCTTGGACACTTCGAGTTTACGCCGCGCGTCAAGCGTAACGAGGAAGTACCCAGCGCCGATGACGTTTTGGGCCACTTCCACGAGCGTCTGATTGGTTTGACCCAGGAGCAGGCTGCAGAGGAAGCCGAACGTTGCATGAGCTGCGGTATGTGTTTCGAATGTGATAACTGCGTCATTTTCTGCCCGCAGGATGCCGTGTTCCGGGTCAAGAAGACTGAGGCAACCACCGGTCGCTACGTAGACACTGACTACGATCGCTGCATCGGTTGTCACATCTGTTCCGATGTCTGCCCGACTGGCTACATCAAGATGGGCCTGGGTGAGTAAGAGCGCTGATGGGTTGGGCGCTATGCCCAACCCGATGCAAAGAGTTATCGCAGCTAGCGAAGAACGCAACATGTTGAAATTTGGCTATAGCCTCTTGTTTTTGGCTGCCATCATGCTGTTCAGCACCGGCCTCATGGCGGGTGAAAAAGTGCAGTACGGTGAAGCTGTGGAAGGAAGTGCAAAGGCGGACAAGTTGGACGCCTGTGTGGCCCCGACACCGTTTATGCGTCGCAGTCACTTCGAACTGATCAAGCATCAGCGCGACATCACGGTTCACCAGGGCGTGCGCGACACCGACAACAGTCTCGCGGGTTGCGTGGACTGCCACGTTGCCAAGGACGCTCATGGTCATTTCGTGCCGGTAACTGAGGAAAAGCAGTTCTGCGCCGGTTGTCACGAATACACCGGGGTCTCGATGGATTGCTTCACCTGTCATGCCACCACACCGACTGAAACGGGGAAATGATCGTGTCACAGACAGAAAATTCTGCGATCGATGAGAATCGCCGCGAATTCTTGTCCGTAGCTGGCAAGGCCGCCGCAGCCACAGTTGTGGCTCCCGGTGTTTTCCTTCACACCGTCGGCAATGCTGCGCCACGTTCGGAACCCGTCACTGATGCTGTGCGTTACGGGATGCTCATAGACACCAGCAAATGTGCCGATGGCTGTTCTGACTGTGTCAGTGCTTGTGACAAAGAGAATGGCTTGGATATGCTGATCAAGCCGGAGGGCGCTAGTGATGAAGCCTGGGCTCGTCAGAAGCCCCGCTGGATCCGTTCGGTGAAGTTGAAGGACAACCTGACGGGTAAGGTCACAAGCCTGCCTATGATGTGTCAACACTGCGAACATCCGCCGTGCGTGGACGTCTGTCCAACCGGTGCTTCATTTCGTCGTGACGACGGCATCGTGATGGTGGATCGCCACACGTGTATCGGTTGTCGTTACTGCATGATGGCCTGTCCCTACAAGGCCCGCTCGTTCATCCATGAGCACGTTCAGCTGAAACCGACTGCAGCTCCGCGTGGCAAAGGTTGTGTCGAGAGCTGTACCCTGTGTGTGCATCGCTTGGATAATGGCGGCACGACGACTGCCTGTCAGGATGCTTGCAGCAGTGGTGCGATCGTGTTTGGCGACCTCAGGGATCCCGACAGCGAAGTGTCCAAAGCGATGGCTAAACACAGTACCACGCAGTTGCGCGCCGACCTTAAGTTGAATACGGGTGTCCGCTACCGCGGCGTCTGACCTTATCCGGATTATCGAGTCGTTATGAAAAAGATTCACTACCGCGAATGGGGCATTGAGAGTCCTCGCTACTGGGGTCTGTTGGCACTCTTGGGTGCTGTCATCGCCGTTGCCGGTTTTGCCGTTCTGTACAAAGAGAGCCAGGGCCTCTGGATAACAGGGATGAATAACCAGGTTGTTTGGGGCTTGCCTCACGTGTTCGCGATCTTCCTGATCGTGGCTGCTTCGGGTGCGCTGAACGTGGCCTCCATCAGTTCGGTATTCGATCAGAAGATGTACAAGCCACTGGCCAGGCTTTCCGGCTTGCTGGCAATGACGCTGCTGGTGGGTGGCCTGTTAATCCTGGTTCTCGACTTGGGTCAGCCTGACAGGCTTATCGTCGCGATGACGACTTACAACTTTAAGTCGATCTTCGCCTGGAATGTCCTGCTGTATGTCGGATTCCTGGCTATCGTGGCGGTCTACCTCTTCACCATGATGGAAAGAAAGGCCAACAAGTACACCAAAATGGCCGGCACATTTGCGTTTGTGTGGCGCTTGGTGCTCACCACAGGTACGGGTTCCATCTTTGGCTTCATCGTGGCGCGTCAAGGTTACGATGCGGCGATCATGGCGCCGATGTTCATCATTATGTCGTTTGCCTACGGGTTGGCGTTTTTCATGCTGATGCTGATGTTCACTTTCAACGCAGACGGGCGCGAAATTGGCGACAAAGTCATGAATCGTCTGCGGCGACTGCTGGGCGTTTTTACCGCTGCGATCTTCTATTTCGTGGTCGTCTACCACCTGACCAATCTGTATGGCACCGAGAACCACGCCTACGAGGCGTTCATCCTGCTGAATGGGGGTATTTATACCCAACTGTTCTGGGGTGGATGGGTTTTGGCCGGCCTGTTGGTGCCAATGGCGATCCTGTTTCATCCGGCCCTGAGCCAGTCACGGGGCGCGATTATTGCGGCCTGTCTCTTGGTGATTTTGGGTGGTTTGTCAGCCATGTACGTGGTCGTGATTGGTGGACAGGCCTTCCCGATGTCGATGTTCCCTGGTCACACGATTATTGAATCCGGGTTCTACGATGGGGTTAATGGCGAGATTGCAGCCTACTCGCCGAGCCTGGTCGAGTTACTGCTTGGCTTGGGCGGGGTGGCCGTGGCGATTATTGCGGCCCTGATTGCTGTACGCATTCTGCAATTCCTGCCGGCCTCCTTGTCAGATGAGGTGGTCGATCCTCACCACGGCTGATCGCGTGACCCCGATAGCATAGAATAGGGCGGCTTTTGGCCGCCCTTTTTGTTTCTAAACATGTCTCATTTCTATATTTCAGCAGCCCACAAGTCGTCGGGGAAGACATCCTTGAGCATTGGTTTGTGTGCGGCCCTGGTGGAAAAGGGGCTGGTTGTGCAGCCATTCAAAAAAGGCCCTGATTACATCGACCCCCTGTGGCTGAGCCAGGCAGCAGGGCGGCCTTGCCAAAATCTCGATTTCTATACGATGCCCAGAGAGGAAATCGATACAACATTCGCTCAAGCCATGCAGGGCGCTGATGTCGGTCTGATCGAAGGCAACAAGGGGCTGTTCGATGGGTTGGACATCGAGGGGTCGAACAGTAACGCGGCACTCGCGGCGCAGCTGGGAAGCCCGGTTATTCTCGTCCTGGATACGCAGGGCATGACACGCGGGGTGGCGCCCTTGATTCTTGGGTACCAGGCCTTTGATGAGAATATCCGGATTGGCGGAGTGATTCTCAACAAGGTGGGGGGCAGTCGCCATGAGGGCAAGCTGCGCAACGTCATCGAACACTATACGGATGTCCCGGTGCTCGGTGCGGTGCACCGCAGCGACGACATGCATATCAGCGAGCGTCACCTCGGCCTGGTGCCAAGCAACGAGGCGGCGCAAAGCCTCTCGCAGATTCGAATTATGGGGCGGCGCGTTGCACACGAGGTTGATCTTGAAAGGATTCTGACAGTTGCCGAAAGCGCATCTGCGGTTCCCGCCTGCGAGGAAACCCGAAAACCAATAGCAGCGCTTGAAAGGGTGCGGATTGCCTACGCGAAGGATTCGGCTTTTGGTTTCTACTACGCGTCTGACCTCGAGGCACTGCAAAAGGCCGGTGCTGATCTTTTACCCTTCAGCCCCTTAAATGACCGGGAATTACCCCCTGCGGACGGACTTTTCCTCGGTGGTGGATTTCCGGAAACTCACCTCGAAGCATTGGAAAAAAGTGTCGAAATTGGTGCGAAAATCGCTGATTTCATAAGAAATGGTGGTCCAGCCTATGCTGAGTGTGGTGGCTTGATGTATCTGTGCCGTCAACTGACCTGGAACGGAAAGCAGGGTAAAATGCTCGGGATTGTCCCAGCGGACGTGGTAATGCATGAACGGCCGCAGGGTCGTGGCTACGTCCGATTAAGCGAAACCGCCAAGCACCCGTGGCCCAGTGGACACGAAATCGCCGCTCACGAGTTTCACTACTCGGCGTTGGAGAATGTGGGATCAGAAGTGGAATTTGCCTACAAGGTGGAACGTGGGTTTGGTGTTGACGGCCAACATGATGGGATTCGTTATCAGAATCTGTTGGCCAGTTATGCGCACATGCGGGATACGCAAAACAACCGCTGGGCTGAACGATTTGTGAATTTTGTCAGGCAGTGTAAGCAGCCCTGAAGCTGCATAGCCAGAAAGGTGAGAGTATGTTTAAAGTAACCGAAGCAGCTGCACAGCAGGTCAAAAGCGCCGCGCAACAGGGTGGCACGGAAGGTATGGCCTTGCGCCTGGCGGCTCAAAAGCATGCCGATGGCACTTTTGACTATCGTATGGGCTTCGATGAAATCACCGAAGACGATATCAAGTTTGCTTCTGAGGGAGTGGATATCGTGATGGCACCGGAATATGTGCCGTTGTTGGATAACACGACGCTTGATTTTGTGCAGCTGGAGGAAGGTGAGTCCCAGTTCATCTTCATCAATCCAGATGATGCCAACTACGCCCCCTCTGCCTAAAACACCTTCCTCGGCCTCAGTTTGGCCACCCTGCACATGGATCTTTCTCCTGAAGACTCTCTGCGTCTGAATGTCTTGCTGGCCAACCAGCCTCAAGCCATTCGCATCAACGAATCCAGCATGACCGTTTTCGGTTTGTCCCAACAGGGGGAGGCCCGTGTTGATCTCAATCCCACCTGTCGTGACGAGCAATACATCAAGCGGGTCAAGGAGCTGATTTCGGGGCATGTCCTGGGTTCCCCGGGAGGATACCCGGTGTACCTGCAGCGCTGGACGCGCATGGGCCAAATGAAAGATGACAGCCTTGAGCAACTGCTGATGCTGGGTGAACCGGAGGCAGTCGTCGCTGCGGTGTGCGCGCAGGGCCTTACCGATGAGTTGGCCCGGCGTGCCTGGTGGGCGATGGAAGATTCGGAAAATGCACGTCAGATGCTGCGCAAACAGGCTGTGTGCGACGGTGAGATGGGGCCGAAACTGGCGGCTTACCTTGTTGAGCACCTGCCGTTCGAAGCTGAACCGGAAAAACAGATCGAGACAATACGCCTGGTGTTGCAGCCAGGGTTGCTAGATGAAAGCCAGATCAGTGACTTATGGCGCAAGGCAACTCGTAAGCCGCCTTATTTTGTGGGATTTCTGGCAACCTTGCCTGATGCGATTCCCGACTCTCAAGAGCCGCATACGTTGTTCTCTGAGCATTCTGACGAGTTGAGGGGCTTGTCACAGGCAGGTAATCCTGCAGCCACCGCGTTGCTCAGGGTGTTGTCCAGCGAGGGCCAGGCCTGGCTGCAGACTTTCCATAAGGTTCTGCGCAAACCCTCGAACCAGGATGTTATCAACATCACTTTCGATGAAGTTGCGCGTTATTTCTCCGGCCTGCGTGAAACAGCCGTTGACGCAACCCTGGAGGAGCTTGTCAGTGAGGGCAACGCCTGGTTGGATTCTCCTGAAGCAGCTGAAGTAGCCTCGATAAACGCAGATTTTAGAGCTCCTTTGCTTGCGGTGCGTGTGCTTTCAGGATTCAGCTATGGTGTTGTCCGGCCTGTTTTCAAGGGAACCACCGCGATTGGCAGCCTGATGCGCAAAAAATTGACGCCTGTCATGCAGCAGCTGTCACCACATCTGGATGCACTGACGCAAAACACCCCCCGCCACTGATCAGTGCCTCGGTTCAGCACCTAAGCTAAAACCCTCTCCGCCTTCCGGTTTTTAGTGGTTTCCCGCACTTTTATATCCGCCAAACGGGTCTAGACTGAAGTGAACTATCCCATTTGGGGTAGACCGTGATCTGATGCCGTTGGAGGATATATGGATCGTTTGCTGAGTGTTTCTCAAGCTGCCCGCATGGCCGGCGTGCCAAGAAAAATCCTGCAGCAGCACATTCAGGAAGGGCGCGTGAGTACCTTTGAGGGGTACATCCGCATGTCTGAGTTGCACAAGGCTTACCCGGAAGTCAGTGGTGAAAAGTCGGGGATGATCGAGAAAGTCAGGTTGATCAGGGATGCCGCGGTGTTCAAAGAGGCTGCAGAGCATTCCCACGATCCAGATCGGTTGGCTGCTGATTTGCATCGCGCCCAGATAGAGATTGCCCGGTTGCAGGCCCAGGTGAATAGTTACCGTGAGCTCGCGGCGCAGACCGAAGATCAGCTGATCAACCTCCAGGAACAGTGCGAAAAGCGTGAAGCGTCGATGTTGGGAACGCTGCTCGGTTGGTACATGAACCAGGTAAAACTTCGCGAGCAGGATTGACTGCCAGACGCTCATCGTTACGTTGAAAGCCGACAGTGGGCAGGGCAAGATTGCCTCTCATGTCCTATGTGTACGGCTGTTTGAATGAGTTTCAAAGTCCGCGTTCGCCCTTCAGGCCACGAATTCCAGACCGAAACCCGGAGCAGCGTATTACGGGCCGGTCTGCGCGAGGGGGTCAATCTCGACCACAATTGCGCCAATGGTACCTGCGGAGAATGCAAAGCCAGGCTGCTCGAGGGCGAGCTGGAGCAGCTGCGTACGCACGACTTTCGCCTGACCGATACGGAGAAGGCCGAAGGTTGGTTCCTGATGTGCTGTCATCGAGCGGTCTCGGACCTGCTGATCGAAACACATGAATCGGATAAAGCCGGCGATATTCCCGAGCAACATATTGCGGCCAAGGTCGGCAAGATCGAGAAATTGCAGGATGATGTCATTCTGCTGAACGTCCGCACGCCGCGCAGCAAGGGGCTGCATTTTCTGGCCGGGCA
>Ga0180430_10004929_pt1 | contig 11172 bp, 10 predicted proteins | sample SS_ome_9_FD_132999 | JGI IMG/M metagenome (GOLD analysis project Ga0180430, IMG submission 132999) | Hypersaline lake sediment archaeal communities from the Salton Sea, California, USA - SS_1_S_2 metaG | ecosystem: Environmental > Aquatic > Non-marine Saline and Alkaline > Hypersaline >... | reverse complement strand
AAGCGTGAAGGCCGAGGCGACAGTGAAGGCGGACGGGGCTCAGCACAAACCTTGGAAAATACAATGTTCTTTACCCAACCCGAACTCTCATAGCGCCTGGTACAACTATTCGGGGCAGGTCAGTGACGCAGGCGTTCGGCGATTTGTCTACGCTAGCAGTTCTTCGGTTTACGGGGACCATCCGGAACTTCCGAAGCGGGAAACAGAGATTGGCCAGCCCCTGTCGCCGTACGCCGCTTCCAAACGGATGAATGAGATCTATGCCGACGTATTTCGTCGCGCTTATGAGTTTCCATCAATTGGTTTGCGGTATTTCAATGTATTCGGACCACGCCAGAAGCCAGACGGTCCCTACGCAGCCGTCATTCCGCTATTCATGGAAGCACTTCTTAAAGGCGAACCGGCATACATTAACGGCGATGGTGAGCAGTCGCGAGACTTCACCTTTCTGGCGAATGCCGTGGAAGCCAATGTGCGCGCGATGGTGGGATGTGGAGCAGAAGCGTGCGGGCGAGTCTACAATGTGGCATTCGGACAGCGCAGGACCATTAATCAGCTCTACGCTATCCTGCAGGATCTGACCGGTAGCAGCGTTGAACCTAACCATCGTGAACCACGTTCAGGTGACGTTCGCGATTCATTAGCCGATATCTCATTGGCCCAGGAATACCTCGGGTATCAACCTCAGTATGACATTGACGAAGGGCTCTTGCTGACGTTGGAGTCTTTTCGAGGCGAGTTCGGCTGAGTGAGCGACTCCTTCTGTTAACGGGATAGCACGAGTGTTTCCGACAACCCCACAGCCCCGGATGTTATTCGGCGAACTCGGACTATGGAGCGTCGATCAACTCCAATCGCCGGCCGTTACTGCAATTCGATATCGGCGTCATCCACGACGACAGAAGCTCCCTGCTGCATGAATTTGACGATGACAGTCAGGCGGTGTTGGGAGTGTTGTTGGGTGATGGTGCCTTCGACTCCCGCCATGGGACCGGATATCACGATTGCTCGACGACCGACCAACGGCTTCGGTTCGGGCCGCACTTCGGCTCCCGGTTGGTTGAGCAGTTGAATCCTGCGTAGATCCGCGATCAGTTCCGTCGGATCCGAAACTTCCAGGCAGTTTGCGACACAGCCTGTTGCGACCGTGTGATGACGGTCCTCATTCGATCCTCGCACAAAGACGTAGCCGCTGAATAGTGGTTGGTAGCTGGTGCGAATGCGGCCCGCCGGCGAGCGTTTGCGGCATTCTGCGAGGGGACTGTAGTGCGCGATCTCCATTGATCTCAGCCGCCTCGTCAGTTCCTTTTCCCTTCGGCTCAGCGTATGAATCACGTACCATTCTGCGCTGGTGGATTCTGCGGACAGATCGTCCAGCAGCGTGTCGGGGAAGATATCCGGTTCTCGTGCCAGGATTGGCATATCCAGAATCCTATTGGTGTTCGTATTACAGGTGGTTGGCCGTCGTTCTCGCCCCTTGGAACACGTGCAGCTTGTGGATCAGTGTGAGATCGGATCCCGCTTGGAACAAGGTGTTTCCATCTGAATTTACCAATCAGCGATATCAGCTAGCCAGATTCTTACAAAATTAACCAATAATCCCCTGTGATTTGGTGAATTCTATGCAACAGTGTCGACCTTGGATTCGGAGACGGTCCGGTTAATTGAATTGTGAGCCGACGGCCATTCCAAAATGGTATTCAAGCCGGGACGTATGATGTGGGTTTTGCTGGGTGGAAGCGGGTATGTTGGGCGGGCTCTGCAGGCTGCGCTGCGGCGCCAGGGGATTGACTATCACTCAGCGGCTCGCGGGGAGATTGACTATACCGATCCGCTGAAGCTTCATGAATATCTGCGCAGCAGCCGCCCGGAATGTCTGATCAACGCGGCCGGCTATACCGGACGTCCCAATGTGGATGCCTGCGAACTCCACAAAGCCGAATGCCTCGCCGGGAACAGCGTGCTGCCCGGGACGATTCGAACGGTTTGTGAAGACCTGAAGATTCCCTGGGGACAGATTTCCTCTGGATGCATTTTCACGGGGTGTCCGGACGGCAGATCGGGTTTCACGGAACAGGATCCACCGAATTTCAGCTTTCGACATGACAATTGCAGTTTCTATTCGGGGTGCAAAGCCCTGGGTGAGGAGGTTCTTTCCGGTGCCGAAAGTTGCTGGGTCTGGCGTCTGCGGATCCCGTTCAACCACCTGCATTCGCCGCGCAACTACATCAGCAAAATGATGGCTTACGAACGCCTGCTGGACGCGACTAATAGTTTGTCGCACCTTGATGAGTTCGCTGATGCATGTGTCACCTGTGTGCAGCAACGCTGCGATTTCGGAATCTGGAATCTCACCAATCCGGGAGCTGTTTCGACGCGTCAGGTTGTTGAGATGATCCAGCGGGCCGGACTCACTGACCGCGAGTTTCAGTTCTTCGAGAGTGAATCGCAGTTTATGGAACTTGCAGCTCAGACGCCGAGGTCGAACTGCGTACTTGATAGCAGCAAGGCAATACAGGCCGGCCTGCCACTCAGTCCGGTAGAGGAGGCACTGGATGTCGCGATGAAGAACTGGACAGTTGGATGAAAACAATTCTTGTTACCGGTGGAGCGGGCTTCATTGGCAGTTGCTTTATTCGCAGGCGAATTGCAGCCGGCAATGAGCGCGTCATCAACCTGGACAAGCTGACATACGCCGGCAATCCGGATTCGCTGCCCGATTCCGACAGGCATTTGCTGATTGAGGGTGACATTGGTGATTCCGGGCTTGTCAGAACTCTTCTGAACAGGCATCGCCCTGCAGCAATTGTGAACTTCGCTGCTGAATCGCACGTCGACCGATCAATTGACGGTCCGCTTGCATTTGTAGAGACCAACGTGCTTGGAACATGCCGGATGCTTGAAGAAATCCGGCAGTACTGGAGTGAACTTTCCGATGCGGATGCATTCCGTTTTCTGCATGTTTCGACTGACGAAGTCTACGGATCCCTGGGAGAAGACGGATTGTTCACAGAATCAACTCCGTATGCTCCCAACAGTCCGTATTCAGCATCCAAAGCGGCGTCCGATCATTTCGTGAGGGCTTATCGTCACACCTATGGGCTGCCGGTGCTGCTGACGAACTGCTCAAATAACTACGGACCGTATCAGTTTCCGGAGAAGCTGATCCCCTTGATGATTCTCAATGCTTTAGAAGGCAAACCGCTTCCGATCTATGGCGACGGATTGAATGTTCGTGACTGGCTGTTTGTGGACGATCACTGCGAAGCAATCGATACGGTACTGTCACGTGGCGTTGTCGGTGAGTGCTACAACGTTGGCGGAAACACGGAACGAACGAACCTGGACATTGTCAGGACGATTTGCACCATCGTTGATCGACTGTGTCCTGATCTTCCGCATGGTCCTTGTGAATCGCTGATCACGTTTGTGAAGGATCGACCGGGGCATGATCGACGCTACGCGATTGATGCGTCGAAGATACAGCAACAACTGGGCTGGGAACCTCAAACTGATTTTGAGAAGGGAATTGAGACCACCGTTCGCTGGTACCTTGAGAATACTCAGTGGGTCGAACGAGTCCAGAGTGGCACCTACCGCCGAGAACGATTGGGACTGCAGGGCGAATAATCAGCTGGCGTCATTCGTCAGGGGGATACTATGAGTCATTTTCGTAAAGGCATCATACTGGCCGGTGGATCGGGCTCTCGGCTGTTTCCACTCACGCTTGGCGTCAGCAAACAGATGATGCCAGTGTATGACAAGCCAATGATCTACTACCCGCTGTCTGCACTCATGCTGGCAGGGATCGATGAGGTTCTTGTGATTTCATCGCCTCGTGACATTGGCGGCTTTGAACAGCTGTTGGGCGATGGTCAACAGTGGGGAATGCGGTTTTCCTATGTCACCCAACCGCGGCCCGAGGGGCTGGCTCAGGCGTTTATTCTGGGGGCGGATTTCATCGGTGACGACCATGTGGCGCTCGTTCTGGGAGACAACATCTTCTACGGGCGTGGTTTTCAGCAGCTGTTGGGTAATGCGGTTTCACTGGACAAAGGGGCTACCATTTTTGGGTATGAAGTTCGCGATCCGGAACGTTACGGTGTCGTCGATTTTGACCAGACGGGGCGTGTTGTTTCACTGGAAGAGAAGCCCAAAGAACCGAAGTCGAACTTCGCGATTCCGGGGCTGTACTTCTATGACAATGACGTCGTTGAGATCGCGCAGAATCTGAAGCCTTCACCTCGGGGCGAACTCGAAATCACTGACGTCAATCGTGAGTACATGGAACGCGGACAGCTGCATGTCGAACTTTTGTCACGCGGCTTCGCGTGGCTTGACACCGGGACTCACGATTCACTGCTGGATGCGGCGCAGTTCGTTTCATTGATCGAGAAGCGAATGGGGCTGAAGATTTCATGCCCTGAAGAGATTGCGTTTCGTCGTGGGCTGATCGACGCTTCTAAACTACTTCGACTGGCTGACCAGTTTCCGAATGACTACGGAGAGTATCTGCGAGGAGTCGCAGGCACGTAGCTTCAGCGTCGCCTGGAACTTCATGCTGCTTTGGGATTTGCCGGTCCGATCGAACGGGCTCCATCCTTGCTGTGGGCCTTCAAATCGAACAGGCCGAAGATCTCATCAGCGTTGAGACTAAGGGAGACATTGTCGTTGTCGCCATCTCCAAGAATTGCCTCAAACAGCTCTCGCTTCTCACGCAACACGCGGTCGATTCGTTCTTCGATCGTTCCCGCACAGATGAATCGGGTCACAATGACAGGGTTCTTCTGTCCGATTCGATGAGCTCGATTGATTGCCTGATCTTCCACCGCCGGATTCCACCAGCGGTCGAACAGGAAGACGTAGCCGGCGAACTGCAGATTCAGGCCAACGGCACCAGTCCCATAACTCATGAGCAGTAAATGGGCATCGGGATCGTTCTTGAACTGATCCAGAATGGGTTCCCGCTTCTTTGTTGGAACTCCTCCGTGATAGATCAATGGGTTGAACGGCTGCAACCGTTCGTCCAGCCAGTCCAGCGATTTGGTCCACTGACTGAACAGAATAGCTTTTCCACCGCTGGCCGCGATTTCTTCCATGTCTGCAGTCAGCCGCTCCAGCTTGGTGCTTTCCCCAGTGAGCGGATCGTAGTTGGTGATCTGCTTGAGACGCAGAACCAGTTCAAAGACGTGCTGCACCGTAATGGCGTCACCCAGATCATTGAGCTGGATGATTCCGTCCTTTTCTGCTGATTCGTATGCGGAGGTCTGGGCCTCTGTGAGTTGCAGTTCTGCGTCACGGTCGATGCGTGGCGGCATGTCTGTCATGACAAGGTCTTTGGTGCGTCGCAGGATATGTTCGTCCGCGAGCCTCGCCAGCTGGCGCATGTCCGGACAGGCACGGGATGGTACAACATCCATGAACTCAAAAAGTGAGCTGAGTTCTTCCGGACGATTTTCGATTGGTGTTCCTGTCAACGCCCAGCTGCGTCGTCGTGCGACATCTCGTGCAACCTGAGCGGTCCTTGAATCGCGGTTCTTGATACGTTGAGCTTCATCGAGGACCAGCAGGTCGAACTTCGGACGTTCTTCTTCCGGAATCTCAACCAGGTCACGTGTCATCAGCTCGTAGTTGGCGATAAGAATCGGGACGCCGGGCATCGTCCACAACATTCGACGACGGCTGGAACTTCCCTCAACTGTGACGATTGGCAGTTCTTGTGCCCAAAGCCGGAACTCTCGTTGCCAGTTGGGAATGAGCGGCTTCGGGCAGATCAGAAGGATCCTGTGCACCTGGCCCGCTCGAAGCAGCAACCGAATGGCTGTGATGGTCTGCATGGTCTTTCCAAGACCCATTTCATCTGCCAGTAGCGCGGAGTGCCGAGCGAAGAGCCACGCGATACCTTCATACTGATACGGAAATGGCTCGAACGGCATAATCAGTTCCTGCCCGGCCAGCCATGTTTCGAGTGGCGGCTGAAGCAGATAGAACAGGCGATCCTGCAGAGACACTGCACCAGAAGGCGGTTTGATACGTGTTCGTTTGGGACGATCAGATGAATTCGCTCCGGCATTCGCCTTTGGATTGATTCGCCGGAGTTGTGTGCCGTCGGATGCGGACTCCTTCGCCTCTTTGGTTGGCAGGAAGTGCTCGCCTTCCGGCAAGGTCAGACCAATGCACTTGATTGGAATCCGCCTCGGTTTCCAGGCGGGGATGTAGTCCAACGTTGTGTTCAACTGAACCTGGTTCGTATCAATCTGCGGGATTCGTTGCAGAGCCGGATTGTAGCCCGTCGCTGCTGTCTCCACGCTGACACTCAGATCCGCTGCAGCACACATGATCGGTACAGCGGAGTCATCGTTCGCCGCGTCGTTTGTCATCGGGCCAGAACCGTCTTTACGGTTTCCGAGAGGGCTTCCCGGACGCGCCCCAGCGGTTCCTCCAGGTCCGCCTGATCCGGCACCAGGTGCGCTCGGCTTTCGACAAACGCGGAGTCATCAGCGTGCTCATCGTGAAAACGAAGCTGGCGACCACCGATTGATTGTACTACGGTTGTTTCGAATTCGCTGCTGGACTTGTCCAGACAGGCGACCGGCGTTCTTGTGTGATTGCGAAGTTCGAGCATCTCGTGGTCGCAAACGACGACAAGGTCCGGTTTGATGGAAACACGATTGAGGAGCGTCCCACCGATGAGTTCCCCCAGCAGCCATGGCCGAAGCGACTGGCCGTAGAGAATCTCCTGCGTGCGGTCGGGCTTGACTGGTGTCGTACACTGAAACTCAAGCGGTCGACCGGTATGATTGGTGACCAGCAGGCCCCCAACGTGGCCTCGGCCGTCGACTTCGAGTGTCGACATGAAACCGATTCGGAGTTGTTCTGACTGGGAAGTCGACGACATCCGATATCTTTCAGTCCAGGAAAAACCGGCAGAATCCGCCGACACGGGGCCAACCACATGAAGCTGTTGGCAGACCTGTCCCGTCTATCGACTTACCGGTTCAAACGGCTTGAGTGGTTGTGTTGGTTGAATTGAAGGACATCTCATCCGCTGTGTTACATCTTGAGCGATCAGCTCCCGGCTGCATGAACTGCTGATTCACGGGAAAAATGCAGACTTCTCGCTGAACTTATCTTCTGGTTCCGGCGCTCTGAAGGATGGCAGCGCTGAGGACACTCGTTCTACGTATGTTTCGTTTCTTTCGTGGTGGAAGGCACTGCATGCAGTTTCCGACTTCCCTACAAAACACGGGCGAGCTGCGCGACGTCAGTCCGCAGAATTGCACGCCCGCCAGCGGACTGACGTCGCGCTGCTCGCCCGAACGGAGTGACTGCACTTCAAAATCAGCCCAATCCGGGTGGAGTTCTCTGAAGCGTGTCGAAAAATGCATCGAATTGCCGCAGATGTTTCTGAAGCAGCTCAGCGGCGTGGGATCGCACCTGGAGCGACATGCCGAGGCAGAGTGTGAGAAGGTTCTAAACCGTACAGATACTTCTGCGCCTCAGAATGAGGGCAGCACTCGTCCAGAATGTGAGTCCACTCATCAGTAGGACTGTAATGTTCTGCCATGGCATCATTCCGGTCTGCATGATCTCCGCTGGCCTGTAATACTCCAGGATACTCAGACGAGCCCACGGTTGAGCCGGTTTCCAGAACTGCGCCAGAAAGTTCAGGAGAAATGACACGAGCAGGATTGCGAAGACGACGCCTATTGCTCGGTTTCTGTGATCGCTCATCGCAGACACCAGCATCGCCATCGACCCAACGGCAACATACATGCTCAGGAGATTACAGAGTATGAAGACCACGACGCGCAGTGATGGCTGCATTTCTGCGGCAAAGCGTTGAGCAGTCAGAATGTGGCCCAGGATACCGATGCCCACAATCACAATTCCTGATATCAGCCAGCCAACTGTTTCTGCACAGTGCAGCTTCCATCGAGAGACGGGCAGGCCCAGAAGAAAGTCGATGGTGCCTCGATCAATTTCGCCTGCGGGGGATCGAGTGCAGTACATGATTTCATGAGCCCACAGGATCGACAGGACCGTGGGGTGAACCCAAAGAAATGCCTGAGTCATCTGCGCTGAGAGCTCACTGTCCGGGTTGACTCCGAGCAGGGCAGTAATGAGCGGCTTGATGATTGGAATCGTCTTGAAGATCTGTTCGATGTCACCCAGAACTGTTGGCAGAACCCATGTCAGGACTGCCATGATGAAGGCCAGTCCCAGGCCGAAGCAGAATACCGGCCATCGTGTTTCCAGATAGATTTTGAACAACAGACCTCGCATCAGGCTCCTCCCGGTTGTCTGTCTTCGTAGAACTTCCGGAAGACGGTTTCCAGGTTGGGGCGGCTGACGCTGATGTCAACAATTGGCTGGCCAGCTGCCCAGGAGATGAACTTCACTGCGGAGCCATTGATCTGCAGCTCGCACACAGCTTTGCGATGTTGCTGCAATCGCACGAAGTCCGGCCACTGGACAGATGACGCAGCTATCGCGGATTCAAAAGTGATACGAACAATACGTGGTGCCTGGTTTCGAAGTGTGTCCAGATCCTCACAGGCGACAATGCTGCCATCACGGACGATCGCGATTCGTTTGCACAACGTTTCCACTTCGCTCAGCGTATGGCTGGAGAAGAATACTGTTCGTCCTTCGTCCGCCATCTCTCTCAGGCATTCCCCGAGAACATCCTGCATAAGTGGATCAAGTCCCGATGTGGGTTCGTCCAGGATGGCGACTTGCGGCCGATGTGCCAGTGCCAGAATGAGTCCCAGTTTCTGCCGATTGCCTTTTGACATTCTGCCAACCGGGACGTGCCGTTCGAGCTGGAAGCGTTCGGCAAGTTCCAGACCGAACGGACGAATATCAGTCTTTCGGACGAGGCCGACAAACTTCAACGCGCGGTCCAGGGTCAGCCACGGGTAGAGGCGGATGTCTCCTGAAACGTAGCCAATGACTTGTCGGGCATGAGTGCTGTCCTTCCAGCAATCATGACCAAGGATGGTTGCGGAGCCGGACGACGCCTTCAGGAAGCCCAGCAGGACTCGAATTGTTGTCGATTTGCCGGCCCCGTTGGGTCCGAGGAAGCCAAAGATCTCTCCCGGATTGACGGACAGTTCGATGTCGCGTATTCCTCTCCGGGCACCATATGATTTTGTCAGATGTTGTGTTTCAATCGCGGACATAATGAGCAGGATAGATGAGCCGCCTGCACGTGTCAGCGGATCGGACATCAACAGTTGCAGCGCATCACACATCTATCCCGGGGACGACACGAACGTGGCAGGAACGATCGAAGAGATTTGGCAGAGCAGAGACGCGATTCGGGAACTCCAAACCAGGCGATTGCAGGAGTTACTGGCTGAGATCATTCCTCGAAACCGGTTCTATGCCACGAAGTTCGCGGATGTAGACGTGTCAGCCATTCAATGTCTGGAAGAAATGCAACGTCTTCCGGTGACACTTAAGCAGGAACTCGTTGATGGCCAGGCAGCCCAGCCGCCATACGGTCCGAATGTGACCTATCCTTCCACTCAGTACAAACGGCTGCATCAGACGTCTGGAACGACGGGGCGACCCATGCGGTGGATGGATACCGCTGAAAGCTGGGACTGGATCATGGAATGCTGGCGGCAGATATATCTGTTGGCTGGTGTCACGGCAGATGATCGGTTCTTCTTTCCCTTTTCATTCGGGCCGTTCATCGGATTCTGGGCTGCGTTTGAAGGAGCAGGGCGGATTGGAAACTTCTGCATTGCCGGCGGAGGGATGACAACGGAAGTCCGCCTTCAGGCAATAATTGAGAACGAAGCAACGGTCGTATGTTGCACTCCTACGTACGCGTTGCGTATGGCGGAAGTCGCCGCAGCAAACGAGATTGATTTGCGTGAATCATCCGTCCGGTTGCTCATTGTGGCTGGAGAACCCGGCGGAGCCATTCCGGCGACACGCAGCCGAATCGAACAGGCCTGGGATGCACAGGTTATTGATCACTGGGGGATGACGGAGATTGGGTCACTCGGCACGGAGTCGGTTGATCGGCCTGGCGGCATGTACATTCTGGAAACAGAAGCCATTGCCGAGATTGTTGATCCGGATACTCTGCAGCCCGTAACGGCTGGCGAAGTTGGTGAGTTGTTAATCACAAACCTGGGACGTGCAGGTTCTCCGCTCATTCGTTATCGCACGCGGGACCTTGTTCGCGAATGTGTGAACGACGATTCGACTGGACGTCAGCTGTTGTGGCTGGAGGGGGGCATCCTGGGCCGTTCCGACGATATGGTCACGATTCGAGGCAACAACGTCTTTCCATCGAGTATCGAGGCAGTTCTGCGCGAGATCGATGAGGTTGCCGAATTCCGGATCGATGTGCAGACGGTTCGATCGATGCACGAACTGACAATCACGGTGGAGCCTGTTTCGGGTGATGCGGCAGATCTGCTGGACCGCGTCAAAGGAGCACTTCGCCAGCGACTGGGATTCGGCTGCGAGGTGAAACTGGCGGAACCGGGTTCTCTACCGAGATTTGAGCTCAAAGGCCGTCGCTTTCATCGTGACGAGCCAAAACCTGAGTGACGTAAAGCGTTTGCAGTTGTTCGGACGTTGGACGCGATTACAATGCGTCCTTTCGTCTCCCCGCAGGTATTCACTGCCGAATCCTGTCCCGACGGGCAGTTTGCTGTAAGTAATTGAATCAGCAGATGTTACGGGGATTCATATGCCCGGTTCCAATGATTCACGGCAGAATGATCTGCCTGAAAGCTGTTTTCACCTATGCCAACGATCTCAAAATCCGACCTGAAGAAGCTCCGCAAACGTCGCGCGCGTCTCAAAAAGAAGAAGATGGAGTGTCCGTTCTGTCCGAACGGCGTGGTGCCTCGTCCGGTCTACGTGGATTACAAGGACCTGAAGACTCTGCGAACGCTGGTTGACCGCGAAGGCCGTATTCTGCCTCGACGTCGCACGGGCACATCGGCCATTTATCAGCGAGCGGTCCGAACAGCCGTATTACGTGCGCGGTTCATCGGCCTGCTTCCGTACGTGTCGGAAGACTAGTGCCGCGTCAGGATTTGATTTTGGGGTAGAGTGATTTGAGTTTGACGCGGGCCTGCTGCACGTTGAATTGCCAATCGACTCCTCGCTGATGTTTGTTGGAATCGCTGGCCCAGGCTT
>Ga0180430_10004928_pt1 | contig 11173 bp, 9 predicted proteins | sample SS_ome_9_FD_132999 | JGI IMG/M metagenome (GOLD analysis project Ga0180430, IMG submission 132999) | Hypersaline lake sediment archaeal communities from the Salton Sea, California, USA - SS_1_S_2 metaG | ecosystem: Environmental > Aquatic > Non-marine Saline and Alkaline > Hypersaline > Sediment... | reverse complement strand
CAAACCCGAATACTGGTAGACAATTTTGCGAACAATCCCCTGCACTCGTACCACAGGAAGCCGCGCGGCGCGGCTTCCTGTGTCCGGTGAGGGGTGACGTTCGGCAAAGAAGCATCTATTCTTGTTACGGAGAGAGACCGCCATGTCAATTGATTCAGCAAGGATTGTCTGCACTGGTTGCGACTACGAAACACGCGAGGTGTATCGCCCTATTCGGATTCGATATCAAACTGTGAACGGGAGGACCGTCGAGACAGGCCGAGCCAAAGGATGGTGTTACAACTGTGCAAGCTATTCCGATATCGAAAGAATGAATCAAGGAGAACTGCACGACGAGATGGTTTCAAAAGAGCGCGAACGGCTTGATGCACGCCATCGTCAAGATGGATTGAATCGCGGTTTCCTTTCCAACTTCCGGCATCGACCAGAGAAGAGACAATTGCAGTATCAACTTGAATGTCTGGACGAGGAAATAGCCGAGCTTGGCAGATTGCTTGAAATTGCGAAGAGCAGGAAATCGAAAGCGAGATGCCTCAAGTGCTGGTCTGACAGAACCGCTCCGCTAACGTTCGACTCTGAAAGTAATATTGCGTATAACTTTCAGCACGATTGCGGCGGAAATTTGCAGATCATTCACGACCACTCAGGGCCACGATTTAATTTCCGCGTGTCAACCTATGTCCTGAACGAAGAGGGTGAGTTACTTGGAGAAGAGTGACTTGCCTAACCTTTTCATTCAGGGGATTGCATTCCGCTGCGCTCCATGCAATCCCTGATGAATGCGTTAGCCTCCCGAAGCAGCGAATGACGAAACCGACAGGTAGGACTTGATGGCACGAAAGAAGAAGACCACGAGCAAGCGACCGATCGAGTCGTACGAGCACAAGGACAAGCAGCGGGTCAACAATCCGCCGGTCGGACTGGTGACGCCGGAGACGGACCCGGACGCGGGGGCGAAGAAGGAATACGCCTACGATCCGCACCTCGACCCGCAGCTCCAGTGGGCGGGCAAGGCGGAGCACACCGCGTTCGAGGTACCGACGGTGTCGCTGCACGTCCATGAGCGCATCGACCCGCGCACGATCGTCGAGGCGGTGAAGAAGCGCAACAGCGGCGGGGCGCAGCAGATGACCCTGTTCGATGTCGAGCGCGACGAGCCGCTGCGGCAGGCCATCGACTTCTACAAGCACGCCCACGGCTGGAGCAACCGGCTGGTGGCGGGCGACAGCCTGCTGGTGATGAACTCGCTGCTGGAGAAGGAGGGGCTGGCGGGCAAGGTGCAGATGGTCTACCTCGACCCGCCCTACGGCATCCGCTACGGCTCCAACTTCCAGCCATTCGTCAACAAGCGGGACGTGAAGGACGGCAAGGACGAGGACCTGACCGCCGAGCCAGAGCAGATCCGCGCCTTCCGCGACACTTGGGAACTGAGCATCCACTCCTACCTCACCTACCTGCGCGACCGATTGCTGCTGGCGCGGGAGCTGCTGACCGATAGCGGCAGCATCTTCGTGCAGATCAGCGACGAGAACGTGCATCACGTCCGGGAGTTGATGGATGAGGTGTTTGGGGCCGGCAATTTCATTGCCCTCATCTGGTTTCGGAAGAAGACGATGCCCTTGGGAGCGCGCTTCACCGAGCAGATGGGAAACTATCTCGTTTGGTACGTCAGAGACAAACCAAGCGCCGCCAATAAGTATCGTCAGTTGTATCGTGATGCAGATGTGGAAGGTGACTTCCACTGGAAATGGTATGAGCGACCTGATGGTAGCCGACACACGATGACTGACGAACAGCTCAATGATCATTCTAAGTTGCCAGAGAATGTGCGAGTGTTTCGCCTAGTCTCGATGTGGCCCCCGTCTTTTGACCCGAAAGCCGTCTTCGCGGTGGAGTTCCAAGGAAAGGAATGGAGGCCACCAGAGGGAGCCTGCTATCCAACAAACCCCGACGGAATGAACCGTCTCAAGGAGCGACGGAGATTGGAGCCGGAGGGCAATTTTCTGAGATACGTGATGTATCTGGAGGAGGCCTATCCGAAATTGACGGCAAACTGGGCAGATACTGTCGGTGCTCGTGATCAGCGTTACGTAGTTGAGACGAGCGAGGAGGTAGTGAAGCGCTGTCTGCTGATGACCACCGATCCCGGTGATCTGATCTTCGACCCCACCTGCGGTAGCGGCACCACGGCCTGTGTCGCTGAACAATGGGGCTGGCGCTGGATCACCTGCGACACCTCGCGCGTCGCACTCACGCTGGCCCGGCAGCGGCTCATGACCGCCGTGTTCGACTACTACGAGTTGTCACATCCTGCTGAAGGCGTCGGCAGTGGCATCAAGTGTATGCAGGTTGAAAGGACGAGCCTCAAGAGTGTTGTGAATAGCGAAGCGGCTGAGTTGCTTACGCTCTACGACAGACCGATAGTGGACAACAAGCGCACGCGTGTATCCGGTCCCTTCACCGTCGAGGCGGTGCCTGCGCCGGCGGTGAAGTCGGTGGAGGAGATTCTCGAAGGAGCGCCGCAACCAGCGGATGCGTCCATCGCCCGCTCCGGCGAGACTTTGCGCCAAGGCGAATGGCGCGACGAACTGCTGCGCGCGGGCATCCGCGGCAAGGCGGGCCAGCATATCCGCTTCGCCCGGCTCGAGCCGCTCCCCGGCTGCCGCTGGCTGCACGCCGACGGCGAGACCCGGCCAAGCGACGAGGGCGCCGACCGAGTGCGCGAGACCGGCCCAGCCTACAGCCCGCAGCGCATCGTCGTCTCCTTCGGCCCGGAACACGCGCCGCTGGAGCAGCGCCAGGTGGCGCGGGCCATCGATGAGGCGCAGACTCTGGTGCCCAAGCCGAAACTGATCGTCTTTGCCGCCTTCCAGTTCGACTCCGAGGCGGCCAAGGACATCGACGAGACCAACTGGCCGGGCGTGACCCTGCTCAAGGCGCAGATGAACGCGGACTTGCTGACCGACGACCTCAAGAAGAAGCGCGCCAGCAATGAATCGTTCTGGCTCATCGGCCAACCGGACGTGCAGGTCGAGCGCATTGCCAAGGGCGAGGACAAGGGCAAGCTGCGGGTCACGGTCGCCGGCTTCGACTATTACAACACCAAGACTGGCGGCATCGAGTCCGGCGGCGACGACCGGATCGCGGTCTGGCTGCTGGACACGGATTACGACGGCCGCAGCCTCTATCCGCGCCAGGTGTTCTTCCCGATGGCGGGGTCGAAGGAGGGCTGGGCGCGGCTGGCGAAGAACCTGAAGGCGGAGATTGACCAGGAATTGATCGAGGCCTACCGCGGCACGGTGTCGCTGCCCTTCGAGCCGGGCGAGCACAAGCGCGTCGCGGTCAAGATCGTGGACGACCGCGGCATCGAGAGCCTGAAAGTGATGGGTTTGGATTGTAATTGAGGTAAATCATGGTTTCTCGCGTCAACATACAACCCGCCTTCTATTACTGGGCCTGCGCGCGCGTGCGGCTTGATCCGGAGGATTTTTACTTTCGCTTCAAGGATCTGCCGGACTGGGTGAGCGGGGAGAAGAAGCCGACCATGAAGCAATTGGAGGCCTTCGCCAAGGCGACGCACACGCCCATTGGCTATTTCTTTCTGCCGGAGCCTCCCCGGGAGGAAATCCCCATTCCCGACCTGCGAACCATTCGCAACGAGGCAATGACCCAGCCAAGCCCCGATCTGTTGGAGACGCTCTATGCGATGCAGCGGCGGCAGACGTGGCTCCGCGAGGAGTTGATCGAGTGTGAAGCCGAGTCCCTGGACTTCGTCGCCAGCGCGCGCGTCTCGGACGATCCTCAGGGCGTCGGACTGGAAATGCGGCGGATGGTCGGACTGACTGACGGCTGGGCTGCGGCGGTTCGTACCTGGCAGGATGCAGTTGGCCAGCTGCGGCGATCGATCGAAGAGTTGGGTGTTACCGCGGTCATCAATGGCGTGGTGGGAAACAACACGCATCGCAAACTGGACGTTGAGGAGTTCCGAGGTTTCGCGCTGAGCGATGAATTCGCGCCGCTGGTGTTCGTCAATGGGGCCGACGCGAAATCGGCGCAGATGTTCACGCTGGCTCATGAGCTTGCGCATATCTGGCTCGGTCAAAGCGCGTTGACCGATATCGGGCTGACTTCGCGTCCATCGCAGGAGACCGAGTTGTGGTGTGACCGGGCGGCGGCGGAGTTTCTCGTGCCGGAAGGGGAACTGAAAGCGTGCTGGCGCGAGGTGAGGCATGAGGAATCGCCGTTCGAGAGCATCGCTCGACGGTTCAAGGTCAGCCCGATCGTGGCCGGCCGTCGCGCAATGGACCTGCGAGTTGTGAGCCGGGAGGCGTTTTTCAGCTTCTACGAAGAGTACATCGCCCGCGAGCGGAAACCACGTTCGGATTCCGGCGGCGGCGATTTCTATAACAACCAGAACACGCGCGTGGGCGAACGGTTTGCCATTCAGGTCATTCTCGCCGCGAAGAGCGGCCGGGTGAGTTTCAAGGAGGCATACGATCTAACGGGGCTGCACGGGGGGGCGTTTCAGGAATACGCGAATCGCCTGGGGGTCGCTTTGCCATGACAACAAATCGCCCCTACATATTGGATTCGGATGTTTTTATCGCGGCGAAGAACAGTTACTACGCCTTCGCGATCTGTCCGGGATTCTGGGATAGTCTGATTCATCACCACGGCGCGGGAAGTGTTCGCAGCATTGACCGGGTCAGGGGTGAACTGCTCGCCGGGCGGAAGACCGAAGACCTTGTGCTATGGGTCAGAGAGCAATTGCCGCCGGCGTTCTTCGTGGATACGGATGAGGAAGCCGTAACCGACGCTTACGGGAAGGTGATGCTCTGGGCGCAGCGCAGTCCGCAGTACTTCGACCAGGCCAAGGCCAAGTTCGCAACCGAAGCCGACGGCTGGCTTGTGGCGTATGCGATGGTCCACGGCGTGACGGTGATCACCAACGAGCAACCGCGCCCTCAATCGCGCAACCGTATTTTGCTGCCCGATGTGTGCAGTCAGTTCAAGGTGACCTACAAAGACACTTTCGCAATGCTCCACGAACTTGCGGTTCGCTACGAATGGAGGGGGGCGACCTGATGCCAAGCACCACCATCGACCGCCTCATCATCAACTCGCCCTACGCGGAGCCCGTGCGGCACTGGCGCTATGAGCGCGAGACGCGCACCTTCGACCTGGTGGAGGGCCGCCGGCCGGCGGGTTACGTGGTGGCCTCTGGCGAGTCCAAGGCGTTTGACGACCCCGGCATCTTCGTCGAGATCCCGCTAGTCAACCAGATCCGCCCGCGCGTCAAGGCCTGGCGCGAGGCGGGGTATCCGGGCGTGACCGCCATCACCAAGCGCCTGCTCGATCACTGGAACGATCCCGAGGAGCTCGAGGGGCGGCGCTTCTTCTTCTGCCAGTTGGAGGCGGTCGAGACGCTGATCTGGCTGGCGGAGGCACCCGCCGCCGAGCGCGTGGGCGTCGAGGTTCCGGGCGACGGCGGTGCCTTCGTGCGCCAGTGCTGCAAGATGGCCACCGGATCAGGCAAGACCATCGTCATGGCGATGGTTATCGCCTGGCACATCCTCAATAAGGTGGCCACACCGCAGGACGCCCGCTTCGCCCGCAACGTGCTGGTGGTCGCGCCGGGGCTGACCGTGAAGAGCCGGTTGGCGGTGCTCGAACCGGCGGGCGCGGAAAACTACTACGAAGCCTTCAACATCGTGCCCTCGGCGCTGCTCGACAAGCTGCGACAGGGCAAAGTGCTGGTGCGCAACTGGCACGCGCTGGCCTGGGACAGCGAAGAACAGATCAAGAAGCGGCGCAGCGTGGACAAGCGCGGCGCCAAGAGCGACGAGGCCTACACCCGAGAGGTGCTGGGCGAGATGGCGAGCGCCCGCAACCTGCTCGTCGTCAACGACGAGGCGCACCACGCCTGGCGGGTGAACTGGGAGGCCGAGGGGAAGTACCTGCGCAGCCGGGACATGAAGGACAGCGCCCAGGAAGCGACGGTCTGGATCGGCGGGCTGGACCGCTTGCAGCGTTCGCGCGGCATCCTCGCCTGCTACGACTTCTCCGCCACGCCGTTCACCCCGTCCGGGAAGAAGAGCAGCGAGGAGGCGCTGTTCGGCTGGATCGTCAGCGACTTCGGTCTGAACGACGCCATCGAATCCGGGCTGGTGAAGACCCCGCGCGTGGTGGTGCGCGACGATGCCGTGCCGGACGCGAAGACCTACAAGTCGCGTCTCTACCACATCTACAACGACCCGGACGTCAAGGACGACCTGAACCGACGCGCTCAGCCCGAGGAGCCGTTGCCCGACCTGGTGCTCAACGCCTACTACCTGCTGGGCTACGACTGGCGCGAGGCGTGGAAGGCCTGGCGGGACGCGGGGCTGCCGACGCCGCCGGTGATGATCACGGTCTGCAACCGCACGGAGACCGCGGCCCGTGTGAAGCACGCCTTCGACTCGAGGCGCATCCACATCGACGAGCTGTGCGACCCGGAGCGGGTGCTGCACATCGACTCCAAGGTGCTCGATCAGGCCGAGGCCCAGGAAGAACCCGCCGCGCCGGTGGAGGTGCCGGACGCTGGCGACGATGGGGACGATGACGAGGCCCCAGTCGAGCGCAAGCTGACCAAGGCCGAGCAGGCGGAGTTGCTGCGGCTGACGGTGGACACGGTCGGCAAGGCCGGCCAGCCGGGCGAGAAGATCCAGAAGGTGATCTCCGTCGGCATGCTGAGCGAGGGGTGGGACGCCAAGACCGTGACGCACGTGATGGGGCTGCGCGCGTTCACGTCGCAGCTCCTGTGCGAGCAGGTGGTGGGGCGGGGTCTCCGGCGTACGTCCTACGAGGTCAACCCGGACACCGGCCTGTTCGAGGCGGAGTACGTCAACATCTTCGGCGTGCCATTCACCTTCCTCCCGCACGAGGGCGGCGAAGATGGCCCGCCGCCGCCTCCGACGCCCAAGACGGCGGTCGAGCCCGACCCGGCCAAGGCCGAGTTCGAGATCCGCTGGCCCAATGTAGTGCGCATCGAGCGCAGCTTTCAGCCGACCCTGACGCTGGATTGGTCCAAGGCTGCGAGTCTGGAGCTGGACGCGGCCCAGACGGCTCAGGTCGCAGAGCTTGCCCCCATCCTCGAAGGCAAGCCAGACGTGACCAAGATCAACCGCATCGAGCTCGAACGGCTCGCGCGGGAGTTTCGCACCCAGCGCATTATCTTCGAGACCGCGCGCGACGTGTTCGACCAGATGAAGCACACTTGGCAGGGCAGCCGCGAAGTCCTGCTGGCGCAGCTGGTACAGATTGTCGAGGCGTTCATCCGCTCGGATCGGATATCTATCTCGCCGCCGCTTTTCTACCAGGACGAGTTGCGCCGCCGGCTGATCATCACCCTCAACATGTCGCGGGTCGTGCAGCATGTTTGGGAGGCGGTGCGGCAGGAGAACACCGAGCGGCTCGCGCCGGTCTTCGACCGCGACCATCCGATCCGCTCAACTGGCGAGATGCGCACGTGGTACACGGGCAAGCCGTGCGAGCGCACGCGTCGGTCGCACATCAACGTGTGCGTCTACGACAGCACCTGGGAGGCGTCGGACGCATTTGCGCTCGATGATTCCGAGGCGGTCGCGGCGTGGGTGAAGAACGACCACCTGGGATTCGAAGTGCTCTATGTCTATCGCGGCGTGGTGCGGAAGTACCGCCCTGACTTTCTCGTGCGGCTGAAGAGCGGCGACATGCTCGTTCTGGAGACAAAGGGTCAGGAGACCGAGCAGGACAAGGTGAAGCGCCGGTATCTGGACGAGTGGGCGGAGGCCGTGAGCGGCCACGGCGGTTTCGGGCGCTGGCGGTGTGCGGTCGCGAAGACGCCCGGCGAGATCCGCGACATTCTGATGCAAGATGAGCCGGCGAGGACGGGAGGCTAACAACAGCATGCAGCGGACGGCGCTGCGCGCCGCCGCTGATGCTGAGCGTTAGGCCGCACCACGGAGAGTCGATGTGATGGACGAGTACTTGTCGATAAAGGAACTGGCAGCGGAGATGGGAATGGACCGGTCCCACGCGCGGAGGTATGTGCTCAATCTCGGCATTGAACCCGTGAAACGTCGCACGCCTGACTCCGGAGGCCAGCCCACGCTCACCGTAAGTGTGGATGAGGCGGATTTCATTCGCCGCACTCGTAAGGAACAGGGCTTTCTCGGCACAGGTCAAACCGTCTCAACCGAGACAGGCTTCTTCTACGCTATTCAGATTGTTCCCGATCTCGATCCAAATCGGGTCAAGCTCGGGTTCGCGGACAATGTCGAAACGCGGTTGGCGCAGCATCGGACTTCAGCCCCTACAGCGAGGCTGCTCAAGTCGTGGCCGTGTAAGCGGACCTGGGAGCGAACCGTGATGGATGCGCTCGCAGCAGTTGGCGGCCGGCTCATCCTAAACGAAGTCTTCGAGTTCTCAGATGTGGACACCGTCCTCAGACGAGCTGACGAACTCTTTGCTCTTCTCCCGGACCCGGCCAGCAGGGTGCCCGTGTCAGACAAGTCGCCACTCGGAGGGGAGGAAGAAGAAGGTGCGCCCTGAAACAGCATGCAGCGGACGGCGCTGCATGCCGCCGTTGCATGCTGAGCGTTGGGAGGCATGATCGCAAACGCGCAGAAAGCGCATGATAGAATTTTCACAGGGAGTTAGAGAAATGACAACGAAAACACAGCAGTCACAAACAGATTTGGTGAAAGCTATTACTGACATTGCCAAAGACATGCCGCTGGCTCGAACAGTTCAACTCTATCAGTTCGCACTTTTCCTCAAAACACACCCACTGCCCACCGAAGAAACATTTGAAGAAATCGCGGCAGATGAAGCACTGTGGGAAGCACAATTCGCGGCGACTGACAATGGTAAGTTGGCTGCGTTGGTGGTGACGGTCGAAACCGAAATCAATGAAGATGAAACGCTTCCGATGTTCAATGAACACGGCGAATTCGTTGAACAACAATGAAGTCGCAAACGACCAAATCGTTCTGGAAGCATTATTGGGCCTTGCCTTCGGAAACCCGGCAGCACGCACGGCGAGCCTACACGTTGTGGAGAGACAATCCAGCGCATCCGAGCCTTTTCTTCAAGCGGGTGAAAGAAGGTCAGCCATTCTATTCGGTTCGTATTGATCTGGGGTATAGAACGCTCGGATTGCTCAAAGCGGAGACAGTGACTTGGTTTTGGATAGGCACCCACGATGAATATGACCGTCTTCTCAAGTGAGTGAAGCAGATCCGTCGCTAAATCGCCGCCCAACCAACCAAATTCAGGGGACGCAAAAAGCCGCACCGCTGATTTGCATCGTTAGCATTTTAATGAGTAAATTCAGCATGTTAATGAAAGGCGATAGATAAAGAAACGTTAGCGGCAAAAGGTACCAGAATCATTGGAGTAAACTTTGTTGCAAAGGAGAGAACAATGAAAAAGTGGCTTTATGTAATTGTATTTTGGTTCGTGCTTCTAGGCGTCTCAGAATTCGGTCAAGCTGAAACAATTACGGTGGACAGCGACGAACAGGAAGTAACCGTCCAGTTCGCCTCCGGGCAGCTGATAGATCTCAGGCTTTTGGCGGAGGTTGGTCAAAAGATCTGGATTTTGCTGGAAGTTCCGCCATATCCTGCAATTCAGTTTGGGAGACCTTCTGACCAATTCTGTGAAACCAATGGACGCTATGCGTTTCCCCTCACCATTGATGGAAATCTCAGCACTCAGGCCGAAGACCTCTATTATGCAGCGTCATGTAATACTGCTAAATTGAATTTCGGGATTCAGAACTTTACAGGACTCGGCAAATTAACAGTAACGGTCAAAAAAGGGGCATCCGCCGCCAATCTGGAAGTGATTCAAAAAGTCACGCTTATAGAAACCTGGAACAGCAGCGGTGATTTTGAGCTAGATCAGATCGATACAGGAAATCACCAAAATGAGTGCTATATCGATGCTCCGTGGGGTGATAATTCTTGGGGAACAGAGGCTTTCACATTTTCAGATCCGGAAGATCATACCATCGATTGCTCCCGATTCACTTGTTCGCAGCACGAGGGTTATTTGTACGTAAAAGATGAGTCGGGCCAGTGGGGAGTGGCCAGATATATTCAAGGTGATATTTGGGGCGGTTCGCATTGCGGAACTATTCACTGGAACATCCCTGAGCCGTTATCGACAAAGGATAAAGATATTACCTTGGATATCGATATCTTAAGAGATACAAACGAATTGCTGTCATCATCAGATAGTTGGATCATGTTTGCCGCCAACATCTGGCTGACTTCTCCGAGATTTCCTGAAGGAGAAGACATAAACGGACGCAAGCCTTTAGTTTTAGACCTGATTTTCTATCATGACTGCCGTGATCCGGACGGATGTGATTATGAACACCGTGAGGATGATAATGCATTTCACTATCAGACTTTTATCGGTGAAACTCCTTATCGGCAGTGGCGCTCGTGGTCAGTCAGCGTGACCGAACACATTCAGAACGCTTTGGACTACCAATGGACATCAGGAAACCTGTCCCATGCAAAAGACACATTACAGCTTTATCAGGCGGAGTTTGTGGTGGAGGTTAAAAACGCGGAAGGGGCTGCCAGCATTGACAATTTTTTTCTAAGGGCAGTGGATGAGCCGCAAGAGAGTAATGACGGACCGACATCCGTTGCATTGGTCGGCCCCCCGAATGACTCCACAACTGATGGTGTTGTGACCTTTGAATGGAATATTGTGAACCCCAAAAGTGATGTTACTTACCATTCAGTCGTTTACACAGATAAGGGAACGGATCCCCTTGACGGGGGATTCGAAGACGCTTTTGACGCCGGAGACCAAACGAGCATGACTGTAACGCTACCCAGCAGTCGCTACAGTAATACATCATTCCAATGGGCAGTTCTTGTTGAGGATTCAACAGGAGAAAAATATGCGAGCGAGGTTTGGCGACTGAACACTCAATAATATGAGAGCAACCTTTTTGAGTTCAACCTTGGATGGAGTCTCAAGGCTTGCTTTGAAATTGGCAGGCAATCCGTTGTCAAAGCAAGCTTTCTTAAAGGTTGCCGGGGAAAGACGATCTCGAAGCCCAAGGCTTTGATTTTTCAATGGATTTCCCGCAAGCCATTTTGCAGGAGCCGGAAAATACTGCGATTGGTTT
>Ga0180430_10004926_pt1 | contig 11178 bp, 7 predicted proteins | sample SS_ome_9_FD_132999 | JGI IMG/M metagenome (GOLD analysis project Ga0180430, IMG submission 132999) | Hypersaline lake sediment archaeal communities from the Salton Sea, California, USA - SS_1_S_2 metaG | ecosystem: Environmental > Aquatic > Non-marine Saline and Alkaline > Hypersaline > Sediment... | reverse complement strand
GTCGAAAAATAAATATGTCGGAATCGCCCCTTGCGTTTATCGAGTTCCTGCGCCGCATTGCGGACGGCGAAATCGAACCGGCCGAGGCCGTCCGCGCGTATCATGCCGTCCTCGAGCGGCAGCAGATCAAACCGATCCGCTCGCTGCAGCAAGATTTACGAATCACGTCGACACAGATGAGTTATCGATAGATCGTCCGTGCGATTTAATCATCGGCACGAGCGATATCATCGCTGAGTTTCTCGCATTGATTGAATTCCTCTTGTAGCTTATCAACCAAGTGCTTTGGATTGCATTCTTCGGCCGACCATACGTAGTCGTTGGGATCTTCGCCCCAGGTGACGCCGACGACGATTTCGCCTTTGTCTTGCAGCGATTTCCACTCCAGGTCGTCCCATAACGTTGCGAGTACTTCGTTGCAGTAAGCGACGAATTCATCGGGGTCGTCGGCGAACTCTTCTTCTTCGACGACGGCATTAAGATTGTCTGCAATCTCTGATTCTGCTGGGAACTCGCCGAATTTCCATCCGTCGTCCGGATTCGCCCAACGAAGCCACGCCGTGAGGATTTCTAGATTCGTTTTGCCCTTGATCGTTCCATTGTATTTGTATCCGGAAGATTCGTAGCTTCCAGCCGTTTCCAGAAGTCGCTCCTCGGTTGCAATCGCGAACATCAGGTAATTGCAAAGCTGACCGGGGATGATGGCAAGCCCGTAGGGAGTTTCCGTCGGATTCTCGTCGCAATATTGCTTCACGGCAGCGATGATGGCCTTGCGTAAAATCGGGGTGAATTCAGAGCAGTCCATTGATTTGTCCTTTCCTTATTGGCCAGGCAGGCGGTAGTTAATTGTAGTGGATTTATTGTAGCGTTGGGTGGCGGTCGTAGCAATACCCTTGGCAGTGGTCTCTTTTTGAGGATTTTGGCGACCCGAATTGCGGAATTGCTAGCATTTCGGTCGCCGGTTTGTTAATCTGATAGATATGTGCCTCTCAGGCTTGTTGACACCCTTGATCACGCCTAAAAGAATTGCCTCATGAAACGCCTGCCGATTATCTTTCCCGCCGCTTTTTGTCTAACGATTCTCCTAGCTGGTAACGCTGCCGCTCAGGACAATGCTGAAACGCCGGAAGCCGAGCCCGTCGATCCGACCGTTCAGCTTTGCGAAGAGGGATTCGAGTCGCTCTTCAACGGCCGCGATCTGTCGGGCTGGGTCCAGATGGAAGACGCGAAGTTTACGGTCCGCGATGGGATACTCGTTTGCACCGGGCAGGGAAATTATCCGACGTGGCTACGAACGACCGAGCAGTACGAAAATTTCGTTTTAAGGCTGAAATATCGGACGTTCTGGGGTGCCGAGGGCGGTGTTTTCTTCAACGCTCCGGTTCATGGTCGGCTCGCACATGTTGGGTATAAGATCCGACTGGGCGACAACATGGGTACGCCGAAAGATTATTCGCCCGGTGCGATTTTCGAAGCTGTCCCGCCAACCGTCTGTGCACAGCGACATTATAAGGACAAGGAGTGGAACGATCTGGAAATCTCGATGCAGTGGCCCCGACTTACGGTGACGCTCAATGGAGAGAAGGTGCAGGACCTGAACGTCGAGGAACACGAGGATCTGAAATACAAGCTCCGTCATGGTTTTATTGGCCTGCAAGATCGCGGTAAAATGATTCACTTCCGTGATGTCCGCATCAAGCGGCTCGACGATACGATCAGCGGCGAGTGGCAGACGCTCTATAAGATGAAGGGCGAAAACCTCGACGGATGGAGCGTGTCGGAAGGCTGTTCCGCCAAGTGGTATGTCGACGACGAAGGCGCCCTCGTCGCCGAAGACGGGCACGGATATCTGATCTCCGACGCGACGTTCCGCAATCTCGAATTGAAGTTCTATTTCAAAATGTCGAAGTGCTGCAACGGTGGCATCTTCCTTCGCTGGGTGACGGGCAAGGGACGCGGATTCGAGATCCAGTTGGAAGACATTCCGGACAGCAAGGACCCGACGGGCAGCATCTACAATCGCGTTCGTGCTCACAAGCAGCCGCACGTTTATGGCGAGTGGGCACTGATGCAGATCTTCTTGAACGAAGGAAACTGCGTGGTCCGCGTTAACGGCACGACGGTTGCCGAGTCCGACTCGATGGGTGCCAGCCGCGAAGGCAATATCTCAATCCAAATGCACCGCGGCAGTTCATGGCTGCGATACAAAGAGATTATGGCCCGTCGCCTGCCCGATCCGGAGCCAATCCAGGAGTAGGGTCTTTATGGAGCGAAATCAGTAGCTCTCTAAACTGACTATCTACTTACTAGATGTGGGCATATGGCCACTTATTGTGGCGGTGGCCACACTATTTGGCTTGGTGTTTTCACGGAAATATAGATTAATACAGTATTTCCCTTGTTATCTGCTTTAACGGCTGGTGTCTTGGGTATTGTGAGTAGAACTTGCGGAATTAAGCGATTGGCCAAAATATTGTATTTGCCGTCAATCTCTTTGGTTTGATTACAAAGATCTGTGGTTCCTTTCATGCTAAATACGTAGCGATTAACTAGATATTATCATTTGGGCCTTTTAGATAGTTAGTGAAAGAATGACATTCCAGTTTAAGATTCGAAGACGTTTTGTATCCATTGCGTGCACCTTAATTTTGCCACTTGTATGCGTTTTCCTTTTTGTTGTTTCTTCTGAAGCAGCGAACGTTTCGCTTGTAGGAACCAATAGTGGCAGTCTCGTTCATAATGGGACGACGAAGGTCGACATCTTGGACCCCAACAATGATAATACGATCAACGTTGTTGAATGGGGCCTCGCACCCACGGTCGTCGGACCGCCGACCGGCGTTGGTTTCTATAATGACTGGAATGGCCAGAATTGGGCTCGTGTCGTTGATAACAATACGGGCTCGAAGGTTTGCTGCAACTTCAACCCAGGTTCGACCTCGGTTACGTTCGACTCCGCAACTAGTGCTTACAGCTTGAGTGGATATTCGGTCTCTACGGGTAACGATTCCGCCAGTCGACGTCCTACGGGATGGCGGCTTTACGGTTCGGATGACGGATTCGTTTCCTCCAATGTTCTGATCGATACCGTGACGCCTACGAACATTAACGGCGGTTCCGGCTGGACGGCCAACCAGCAGGTCGGCGAAGTTGTTCTGCCAAGCAACACGGCAGGTTATAGCTCGTTCCGTATGGTTTTCGATGAGAACGCCGATACGGGCGTTGCGGCCAATGGCGGGCCGTTCCAAATTTCCGAGATCGAGTTGATCGGTACGTTGGCACCTTTGGAAATTGGCGGCAATAATAAGGTTGGCAGTTTCGAGCCTCCCACAACCTCGGCGAATGTTGCCGGTGGTGCTCGATTCGTTCGTGTTAGCGAAGATTCGGTCGTCGACGGTAATCTACACATCAGCGAGATCGAAGTCTTCAATGTGAATCTTACTCCGAACGAGGCTGGTCCTGCCTCTGCAAACGGTAATCCGAATCTTAGTACGAATGATTACAGCACGAGTCTGTCACACGATGCGGCGACGACGACTAGCAGCACCCAGCACGGTTCTGTGACTAGCGTTTATGATGGAAGTCACCAAAGCGGTGGCAGTGTTTGGTCGACAAGTGATGTTGCCGATTCCCGGTTTACACTCGACCTGGGTGGTTCCCGTGGAGTCGGAACCGTCCGTGTTTATCCGCGGAACGATAACTGTTGTTCGGAGCGATTCGAAAATCTGACGTTCGATGTCTTCGCCGATGACGGTTCGGGTGGGATTGGCGCGTTGCTCGGTTCCTATACCGATAATACGCCAGACGGGGCGAGCCTTGTCATGCAAGAAGCGAATTTTAATATCCCATTTCTAGGGGCGGATATTTTGGGAACGCTAGCGTCGGATCACTCCTACGTCTTCGAGCTCGATGCCTCGACTGGAACAATGGATTTACTCAGCGTTACCAATCCAGACATTAATTTGTATAACAACACCCTTCTTGATCTGAACGATGCCACCGCCATCATCGAGGTCATCAATGGCGACGCCGATCCGGGAATGTATCAAATGCTGCTCGCTGACGAAATTCTCGGTCAGTTCAGTGACATCATTCTGCCCGATGGTATGAAATTCAATCTCGACGAGCTGTACACGACGGGAATGATTGGCGTGGCTGCAATTCCCGAGCCCTCGACCATGTTGTTGGCAATGCTGGGTCTTGTATCTATGGGTTTCGTTGCGGTCCGAAAGCGTAAACGCTAGAAGATCTTGAAGTAAGAAACATGGCGCGCCTGCAATCTTTTTGCGGGTGCGTTTTTCTTTTCTTGCTCAATTCATTCTGTTTCGGCAAAGCGATGATTGCATACTCATTGCAAGTCCATCGCGTTTACAGCCATTTGACCTTGAAGATTTCTTTAATTCCCGAGAGCACGAACGTCGGGACGGCCGAGATCGCGATTGCCATAATCAAGTGCGTGGTGCGAATGGGAACGGTCCCCAATACGAGGTTGCCAATCGGTAAATATACTCCGAGCAATGTAAGGGCAACCGCCAGTGCGAGTGACCAGAGCAGATATTTATTCTCGAAAGGATTGCGGCGATAGATGCTCGTGAAGGTTCGCGCGTCGAAGACGTGGAAGACTTGCACCATGACGAGGACGACGAATGCGAGTGTCTGTGCATAAGCGACTTCGGCCCCTCGTTTGATCGCGTAGTCGAACATCTGATACGTCACCCAGCCGTGTACGAGTCCCCGCACGAGAATCCGCGTCCCGAGATGGTCGCTGAACAGACCCTCTTTGAGCCCCAGCCTCGGCCGCGTCATAATGTCCGGTTCCTCGCGTTCCATGCCCAGTGCGAGCGACGGAAGCAGATCACTGACCATGTTGATCCACAAGATCATCAGCGCCGTTAGTGGAACGATCGGGTCGCGCCCCATCAGCAGGAACGCAAAGAGAACGCAGGTGACTTCCGCTACGTTCGCCGTCAGTTGCTCTCGCAGGAATTTGCGGATGTTGTCGTAAATTCGGCGTCCCTCGCGAACGGCCGAGACGATCGACGCGAAGTTGTCGTCCAATAGGATAAGGTCGCTTGCGTCCTTGGCAACCTGTGTGCCTGCGATTCCCATCGCGACCCCGATGTCGGCATTCTTCAACGCCGGAGCGTCATTCACGCCATCGCCCGTCATTGCGGCAACTTCGCCGTTGGCTTGCAATGCTTTAACGATTCGCTGTTTGTGTTCGGGCGAAACACGAGCGAAAACGGCGACGTGCGGGACTTCCTTCTTCAGCTTTCGATCTGACATCTCTTCGAGCTGCGGGCCCGTCATTGTCAGCTCGTCGTCCTCTTCCTTAATACCGATTTCTTCAGCGATTGCGGTCGCCGTTGCAGCATGATCGCCCGTGATCATGATTGTTCGGATGCCCGCGTCGTGACACTGCTCGACGGCCGGGATGACTTCCGATCGTGGCGGGTCGATGATTCCGTGGATCGCCAGCATCGTCAGGTCGTCTTCGTGCTCTTCCTGTGCTCTGTCGAGCTCGTCGTCTTTCAGCGGACTGAAGGCAACGGCGAGTGTTCGCAGCGCTCGGCCGCCGAACGTCTCGATTGTGCTTGCGACCTGCGCGTAAAGGGCGTCGTCCATCGTCAGATCGTTACCCCCCCAATGCACTTTGGCCGACCGTTTCAGCAGCACGTCGGGCGCACCCTTCGCAACCAAGTAATATTTCTCCTTAGGGTCGCGGATAATCACGCTCGCCATTTTGCGCTTCGAATCGAACGGGAAGACGCGAACGATCTCGAATCCATCGCCGAGTAACTCGTCTTTCTTGATGCCCGCCTTTGCTGCGGCGACGACGAGCGAACCCTCGGTCGGATTTCCTTCGATCTGATATTGCCCGTCATTTTCCTTCAGGATCGCGTCGTTGCAAATTGCGGAGATAACGAGCGTGTGCTTCAAGTCTGCCGCCTCATTAGGATCGGTTGCGTTGCCGTCCGCGTCCAGGAATTCACCGTAAGGACTGAAGCCTGCGCCCGACACGGTCCATGTCTTGCCGCCGCTCCAGAGGCTAACGACCTGCATCTGATTTCGCGTCAACGTGCCTGTCTTGTCCGAGCATATAACCGTCGTCGATCCGAGCGTTTCGACCGACGCGAGCTGTCGGACCAACGCATGTTGCTGTGCCATCCGCCTTGCGCCCATCGTCATGACGATCGTGACGACGGTGGGCAAACCTTCGGGGATTGCGGCCACACAGAGCGAAATGCCGGTCTGCACCATCTCCATCCAATCCGCGCCATGATGTAGACCGATGCCGACAACGACTGTGACGGCCGAGAGCGCGGCGGCGATCAGAATGTGCGAAAGCGTGTCGAGCCGTCGCTGCATCGGCGATTTCACCTGCTCGGCCTCTTGCATAAGCGCGGCGATGTGTCCGACCTCGCTGCGCATTCCCGTTGCACAGACGATGCCGATCCCGTTTCCCGCCGTGACGGCCGAGCTCATAAATACCATGTTCGTTCGATCGCCCACGCCTAGACCTTCTTTGTCCAGACGTTCGATATGTTTCTCGACCGGTTCCGATTCGCCTGTCAACGCCGATTCATTCACTTCGAGCGTATGTGCCTCGATCAGTCTCATGTCCGCCGCCACGACGTCGCCGGTATTCAGCCTGAGGACGTCGCCAGGCACGACGTCGGTGGCCGGGATTCGTTTCCACTCGCGATCTCGCAGCGCGAGCGTTTCGGGACTTCCCATTTCTTTCAGTGCGTCGAGCGAACTGCGTGCTTTGACTTCCTGCACGGTCGAAATCAAGGCGTTGATAATCACTAGCGAAAATATCGCGATCGCATCGACCAGGTGATCGCCATACAAGGACAGGGCCGCGCCGACCATCAGGATGATCAGCAGCGGATTCTTCATTTGCAGCAGAAAGATGACAGGAATCGAGGCTCGCGGCGCGTCGGTCATCTCGTTCGCACCGTACTTCTTGAGCCTCGCGGCAGCATCTTCCGACGACAGACCGGTATGGATATTCGTCTTCCATGATTCGACAATTTCGGAAACGCTGCGTCGATGCCAAGACATAAGAAACCCTCCCAGCGGATCGGTTGCAGTAAGATGTACCAACAGGTGTGAAAGATCGCAAAAGGGCGATCATACAAACCATGCGATACGACCGACAGCGGGAAGGTGAGATGTAGCGAATTTGTAAATTATGTAGGTGTGGGCAAACGAGGAAAATGACCAGATGCGCGGTGTTGCGAGTCGCGAACCAAAAATATTTCGCGAAAGAAATACAGCGATGACCAATGATGAATTTTCTATCGCTCTACTTTGATCGTTCCGATTCGATAGAATCCATCCTCGTTGCGGCGATCTTTGTTTAGTGCAGCGGCGACGTCCCGTTTGGCCGTCGGGCAGTAGAGCATGAACGTAAGGGTGTAATCGCCGGGCTCGATATCTTCCGGTAGCGTGATAGAGTACGACTCGCTGTATGTCTTGCCCGGCTCGTTGGGAACCCAGCGACGGTTGTTCGCATCCAGGTCGAAGTCGACCTTCTGCTTTCCTTCAAGCCGAAGCTTCAATCGAAACCCGTGATATGCCGGAGCGACACCGCGGTTTTCCCACGTCATCTCGATCTTGGTTTCGGCTCCCGGCTGAATCGACGCGGCAAGTCGAGCCTCGTACAGAAAGTACCAATATCCGCAGCGGTTGAGAAGTTCTTCGGTCAGTTTTGGATTGTCCGCTAGCCACTCCCGCGCGTATCCATGATATCCGATGTAGGTTGCATGGAGCGTCTCGACCGCTTCAAGCATCAGGTCCGGTCCTTTTTTGCCTGGCCAGAATTCCGCCATCGACGAGCCGGGCCTCGAGTCCCAATTGCCCGTCCGTTTCGTGCTGCCATAGTGCTGAAGTTCCAATACGCTAGGGCGGTTGAGCCAAGTATCTTCGAAGAAATGCGGGCTGCGGATCGCGTGGGTTTGCCGAAACGCACGAAGATAATAATCGACCAGAATGCTGTCGTCCCGATAAATAATGCCACTGTCAACGACATGTCGATGAAGCTTCTGCCGGTCATCGAGATCTTTCACGCAGAAGACGAAATCGTCGGTGATACAGAGTGTCGACTTTTCGAAATACTTCAGGTGCAAGTCGACATGTGCTTTCCGCGGGGCAAGTCCGTAATCTTTGCCACTGCCGCTCGAGGTGTGTCCTTCGCCCCAGTCGCCGATGCTACCGATATCGACATAACGCAACCACGGTTTGCCGTCGTATCGTGCGGCGAACGCGCGCAGGAAGTTCTCCAGCTTCTCCATATAGATCGGATCATCGTAGACAGGTTCCCACGGTCCGGTTTCGTCACGTTCCTCACCTTTGTAGTAGTGTCCACCTTTGGCGCCTGCATCGATCACCCAGCGAGGCGTCGCGTATTGCTGCTCGACGGGCGAAGTTCCCGTTTCGCGGCATGAAATACGGAAGGAAATGCCATATCCGCGTGGCACCCACTTGTCGATCAGGCGATCGACGACGTCCCAGTTGAATTCGCCCTCGCGCGGCTCGAGATACGACCAAGCGAGTCGCAGATAGAGATGATCCATGCCCGGAAACTCAAGCAGTTCCGCGTCGTCTTCGATCAAATACTTCCTCAGTCCGTTATCGAGATAATGGTGATACCATCCCTTGTGCGGATTCGCAAGCGGCGTTGCGGCGTCCCAGTCCTGCTGGAAATCGATGCGTTGCTTTTCAATATCATCCGCGCGACATGCAAATGGCATCCAAGTGCTGCCAATGAGAATCGTGACGCAAACGATAAGATGAGTTACGGGGCGTTTCACCAAATTAACCCTTGGGATATTCATTGATATTAAAAACTAAACGCGCGACGTAACATCGCCAAGCTCTTCGGAATCGCGGTTCGGGCGTCTTCTCGCCCCTCGAATTCAAGGGAAATGTAACCGCGATAATCTTGCTCGCGAAGAATCTTGGCGATCCGGTCGTAATCCAGGTCGAGCGTGTACCACGTTCCGCCGCCGTAGTAGGTTTTTGCTTGGACGAAGACCGTCTTTGGCGCTAGCTTTTCTAATCGCGTGTAGGGATCTTCGAGGAAATTGCCCGTATCCATCGTTACCTGAAGCCATGGCGAGTCGATCGCATCGACGATTCGTAGCACGCCCTCGGGCGTTAAACCAAGTCCCCAATGATTTTCGAGCCCCAACACGACACCACATCGCTCGGCCGTGGGCAGGCATTTCTCGAGCGACTCGATCACCCACGGAAACGCGTCTTCTTCGGTGTAGCCTTCCAGCGGCGGTTCGATGCCGCGGTTCTTCATCAGTTCGGTGAAGCTGCGGCTTGTTCCCCAGCGACCGGTGTTGACGCGAATCGTCGGCGCGCCGAACTTATACGCCAGCTCAATGCTGTCGATCGTAAGCTTAACGTTTGCTGCCCGCTCATCGGCATCGGGCGAGACGAAGTCTTGATGTGTGGACATGCCGCAGATCGACATGCCGGCCGTGAATGCTTGCCGCTTAAGCTGCTGAATGTACGCGTCGTCGCGGCGGTGCATTTGCTTCTCGAGGATCTCGACCGCGTCGAATCCCATCTCGGCCGCGAGCGTGATGCAGCGATCGATCGTCATTCGCTCTGCCGCCCGATATCGCCAATACGAATAGGTCGACACGGCGATGGGGCAACCCGGCCGCGCGCCGGACGAGTCGACCTTGGGTTCTGTATCGGCGGCGGCCTCGCTTCCGTCCATAGCTAAGGTACCAAGTGCAGCCGCAGCGGCCGAGCGGAGAACAAACTTCCGGCGATCGATATTCATGGTGTCGTTTCCAAGCGTGTCTCAATGGTCTTCGCAGACCGGGTGAAAAGTGAATGCGCGCGGGCGCTCTGAATCTGTCGAGAGTCGATGTCGCGATAGGATTTCCATAACTATTATAGATCCACCGCCACACACCTGCAAGGATTCGCTTGACCGTCTGCCGGTTGTAATCGTCGATAGAACCCGCATGTTGGCAAAGGAGTATTCGGTAGTTAACGGTCATCTGGGAATTCGGTGCATTTCGTAAGTCGTTGACATGCAAGGAGATGCGTCTAAAATCTTTGGCGTATTTTAAACGAAATTCCGGATTTCCTGTCGCAACTTCAGGTTGTTTTACCATGAACGGGTTAGAGACCGGAACAACTGACAAACCGGTCGGAAAGCAAAACTTTTTTATATAAGGAGCGGAAAAATGAAGACTCGAAAAACTCTCATGGTCGCACTCGGAGCTTTGGTTCTGATCGGTGGACTCACTTTCAATACAAATACGGCGGACGCCGGAATTCGCGGAATCCTCTCCGTATACAACCAATCGGCCAAGCCCTACCACATCTTCGTCGAAGGTCAGCGAATCGGAACCATTGTTCAAGGTCAGACGATGAACATTCCGGTCCAAGATTGGAACGGCCCGACACAACTGGTCGCCGTCCAGGCCGGATCGAGAGGAACCGTCCAATTCCAGCAGATGGTTCGAACGTGCCAATACGCACGCTGGGAACTGCACACGCACTGGGAGAAGCTCAACGCGATCGGCGGTCCCGAACATGTTCGCCCTGGAATGGGAATGCCCGGCCACGTACGTCCGCCGATGCAGATCCCTGCCCGGCCCCCGATGCGAGTTCCCGGACACGGTTGCCCGCACCACGGATTCGGACACGTTAATGCTGGACCGGCACTGGTCGGACAAGGAGCCGCCATGGTCGCCCACGGCGTTCAACGAAACGATCCTGCTCGAGGCACCGAAATCGCCGCCGGTATCCTAACGATCCTCGCCGGAGCCGCCCATCACCGATAACGATGCGATCCCACAGCCAAGAAACGAAAAAGCCCCCGGTGAAAGTCGGGGGCTTTTTTTGTGCGGTTGTCAGTTGTCGGTTGGCAGTTGGCAGAATGAGAAACTTGCCGCTAGCCACTTCACCGTTCGCTCATCTCGTGGACCATGTCGACCAGAGCGATGACGTTTTCGACCGGGGTTTGGGGCAATACTCCATGTCCCAGGTTGAAGATATGACCGGGTCGGCCGTCGACGCTCTTAAGAATGGCCTCGGCCTGTCGGCGGATTTCGTCTTTGGTCGATAGCAGCACGACCGGGTCGAGGTTACCCTGCACGGCACGGTCGTGACCGACGGTCGCCCAGGCGTCGGCCAGGT
>Ga0180430_10004925_pt1 | contig 11178 bp, 8 predicted proteins | sample SS_ome_9_FD_132999 | JGI IMG/M metagenome (GOLD analysis project Ga0180430, IMG submission 132999) | Hypersaline lake sediment archaeal communities from the Salton Sea, California, USA - SS_1_S_2 metaG | ecosystem: Environmental > Aquatic > Non-marine Saline and Alkaline > Hypersaline > Sediment... | reverse complement strand
CTCTTTGATGTGCATCGACAACTCGAAACCGGGGTTGATAAACGGTATATAAATGTAGCCGTATTCGCTGCCGCCGAAGATTTCCTTTGCCATCTCGCGACCTTCCTCGGCGCAGCACAGCAGGTTCGAATACACCGAATGGGTGTGCACCACCGCGCGTTTCAGAAACGAATGGAACCCCACTTCCACCGACGGGCGCTTGCTATCCATGCCCTCCAGCAGGCTGATATTATTAAGGTTGATGTCCAGCGATTCCTTTTCGACGTCCGCGTCCTTTTTCGTCAGCAGCGCGTCATACTCGCGCTTCAGCGCGGCATAGTCCACCGTGACGTAACCCTTGTCTTCTTCGACCTCGGCCAGCGAATAGCCCGACGCCTTGATCGCCATGATCTTATCGTCGAACTTATACGATGTGTTGCCGCCGCCGCCCTGCACAAAATCGAGCCGCTGCCCCGCATACTGCGAGATGGCTTTCATCGCCTGTTTTTCTTTGGTATACATGCCTTCCTCCTATCGTTTGGACAGCACGTCCGCTTCGTACGCGCGCACGTCGTCCAGCCAATCAAACCCGGCCGGTACGCCGCACTGTCTGCAATATTCATCCCACACCGCGCCCCACGGAAGCTGCCGTTGTTCTTCGGTCAGCGCAAAGCGCGTGGTATAATCAAAGTTCTCTTCCGCCTTAAGTATCGCGGGCATTTCAAGCAGCGCGATCAGCATCGCTTTGAGGAACGCGCGCGACCCGATGACCCACGCCGCGATCCGGTTAATGCTCGCGTCGAAGAAGTCAAGCCCGTAGAAGATGCGGTCCATGCCGCTCTTGACGCACTCGCGCGCAATCGCCTGCGTGTCGTCCGTCAACGCCACCACGTGGTCGCTGTCCCAGCGCACCCCACGGGACACGTGCAGCAATATCTTGTCGATAAACAGCAGCGCCGAGCTGATCTTGTCGGATATCGTCTCGGTCGGATGGTAGTGGCCCGAATCGAGGCACAGCGCGACGTCATTTTCCACCGCGTATGCGAGGTAGAACTCGAACGAACCGGGCACGAAGCTCTCCGACCCGATGCCGAACAGCTTGCTCTCCACCGCGTCCACGAGGTGGTTCTGGTCAAACTTCGGTTCGAATATCTCGTCCAGCGCGTCTTTGAGGCGCGCGCGGTAGGTCATGCGGTCGGCCGGCGTATCCTTCATACCGTCCGCGATCCATATGTCGTTCACGCACGTCTGGCCCAGCTGCTTGCCAAACTCGGCGCCGATCTCGCGCGTGCGCTTGCAGTGCTCAATCCAGAATTGGCGAACTTCCTTGTCCGGATGCGTCAGCGTCATGTTGTCTTTGAACATCTCATGCGAAAAGAACGTGGGGTTAAAGTCCATACCATAGCCGTTCTTCTTCGCCCACCCAAGCCACTTTGCAAAGTGCTCGACACCTATCTCGTCACGGTTCGCGTGTTTACCGTCGAACTCCGCATACATCGCGTGCAGATTCAGCTTCTTCGTGCCGGGTATCAGCGCAAACGCTTTATCGATGTCGGCGCGCAGTTCGTCGCCGTTGCGCGCCTTGCCCATATAGTTGCCCGTCGCCATGATACCGCCGGTCAGCGCGCCGTCCGATTCGAGGCCATTAACGTCATCGCCCTGCCAGCAGTGTACGGACAGCGCCAGCTTCTTCAGCGTCTCCATCGCTTTGTCCGTATCGACGCCATATGCCTTATACCGCGCCTTGGCTGATTGGTAATCGTTTTTGATTTCCGCTTCTTTTCTCATTGTTTTTCTCCTCACTCCGTCGTTATATCAAATCTTTAAACGGCTGCCGATGGTACGTTCAGCATCTTCGCCGTTTTTTTAAACAACCCCAGGTTGTGCCCCACCGCCAGTGCGCAATGATGCGTCGGCGCTTCCACAAACCATTTGTCCATATATTCTGCGGGCGGCAGCGGGAACCGCACGTGCGTCGACGTGTTGCCGGTCATCAGCGTCTGTTCGTCGATCGCGTCGCCTTCGCTGAAGATCATCTTCAACCGCCCGTCGCCCGTCTGCGTCACGCCGAACGTCGTCACCGGTCCTTCCTTCACGTTCGCTTCCACCGAGACGCCGCTGCCCTTCTTGCCGTGGTATAGCCCCATGCCCCGAAGAATCGGGCGCCCTTGGGATATCAGTATGTGGAACGGGCCGTCGTGCCCGAGAATCATCGTATTCAAATTGTAGTCCGCCGCGACGATCTCGGTATAGCTGCCGCCCACGCCCAGCGTGTCGCAAATTTTCATGGCCACCGCCGTTTTAAGGTCGCCCTCGCCCGCACACGCCACGCCGCTTGCCGTCAGCAGCGAGTGGCCGACGATGAAACCGCCCTGTATGCGTTCGTAGTAGTTGTCGCCGGTGCCGTGATAATAATACGTCAGTGAATCAAGATCAAATTCCATGACCATCTTTTCCTGCGCCACCGCGACGCGCGCCGACCATTCGAGCTGCTCATCCGTCGGTTTCAACGCAATCGGATCGGAGGGCGAATCGCCGGAGATTTCAAAGAAGTCATCGATCTCTTTTAGCTTTTGCTTCACTTCCACGTCCGTTATGTCCTTAAAGTGCTTTTCAAGGTCGCACATCTCCACGAGCTCCATGTGCAGCCCCAGCTGCGCCGACACCATCGTAAAGTCGCTGTACATGTCGAGCATGCCGCTGTACGTGTTGCCAAGGAAACCAAACCGCGCGTGACGCAGCATGCGCTTTGCTTTCGCGGCTTTGCACCACTCTTCAATCTCCGCCCAGGCCTTGACCGCCTCGGGGCGGGACGCCGTCGCTTCATCCGTTTCGGATATTTCGGGTGTCTTCTCCTGCCCGAGCAGGCCGTTGACTATGTTATACCCGATGCCCGCCCGCGTCAACGCGCAGGTGAATTCAGGAACCGAACAGGCGCCGCAGTGCGCCAGCCACTGGCCGGTCGATGTGTGCAGGTAGTTCATCTGCGCGGTTGGCTGCAGGTTCAATATCACGAGCGTCGCGTTGCATATCTGGTGCACCGGCAGCACGCACGCACTCGTGCAATACGTCGCTGCATACATGAATATGATATCCACGTTGTTGGCGTTGAAATATTCGCCCGCGGTGCGCCCGCGCGTCTCGTCGTCCACCAGCCCGAAGTTAAATACGTCTCCGTATGCATCCAGCTTATCCTCAACAAAACCGATATAGCTGATCAGCCGCTGCTCCAGCCCGTCAAACTGCGGCCAATACGCCTTCAGCCCGACGCCGTATAGCCCGATCCGCGGCCGCACTTCTTTTCTTTTCAGCATAAGCGCCTCCTTTGGCGGTTTCTACCTTGCCGCTACAGTCCGCACGTTTTTTTAAACGCCTGATACGCCTGTTCCCACTGTTCCGTATCCATCGGCGCGTAATACTCCATCTCGAACGAATTTCTCACGACGCTGCGCAGTTCCTCATGCGACTTCACTTCGCCAGTGCCGTATGCCTGCATCAGCAGGTTGCCCGCGGCGGTAGCTTCAATCGGCCCGGCCGCTACCCGGACGCCGGTTGCGTCTGCGGTAAACTGTGTCAGCATCTTGTTCTGTATGCCGCCGCCGATGATGTTGATCTGCTCCAGCGTCTTACCGGTTGTTTCCGTAAGCATTTCAAACATCATGCGATATCGAAATGCTAGGCATTCAAAGATGATCCGTGCTACCTGGCCGACGTTGTCCTCTTCGAGCGCGCGCTGGCCCGTCCGCTTCAGATACGCGCATATTTCATACGGCATGTTGGCGGGGTTTAAAAACACATCGTCGTTCGGGTCGATAAACCCGTAAAACGGCTCCGCCTTTTCCGCCAGTTGCACGATTTCGCCATAACCCAAATCCGGCTGCGTTTTCAGCCACTGCTTTCTCGCCTGCTGCACGAGCCACAGCCCCATCACATTGCGTATAAACAGCTTCTTGCCGAACGAGCTGCCGTAATTGGCGATATTGTTTTTCTTCGCTTCATCGTTTGCGACCGCCTGCGCCAGCTCCAGGCCGACGAGCGACCACGTCCCGGAGCTGATGAACGCCACCGTGTCCGTCTCCGCCGGCGCGGCTGTTGCGGCGCTGGCCGTGTCGTGCACCGGCGGTGCAATCACCTGGCAGTCTTTCGACAATCCGAACTCCTCCGCAAGGTCTTCGCGGATCGCGCCCATCACGCTGCCCGCGCCCACCACTTCGGGCATCACACCCGGGTCAAGGTCAAACGTTTCGAGCACTTCTGCCTGCCACTCGTCCGTAATGGTGCTGTACATATTGGATGTCGTCGCGATCGAATACTCCGCTTTTACAGATCCGCACAGAAAATAGTGCAGAATATCGCCGAGGAAGAGCAGGCGCTGCCCAACATCGAAGATCGAATCGTCATCCCTTTTGGCCGCGATAAGCTGATTGAGCGTGTTGAGCTCCATCTGCTGAATCCCTGTCAGTTCGTACAGACGGTCCAGCCCCAGCTTCTCTTCGATGATCTTCGCCGTTCCAACGTTGCGTTCATCGCGGTAATGATACGGTATCGCGCAAAGCTTGCCGTTGCGGTCCAAGAAACCGTAGTCGACGCCCCATGTGTCCACGCCCATCGTGCAGGTTTCATCGCCGTATTTCTCCGCGTATGCCGCAAGGCCCTTTTTGATTTGCGCAAACAGCCGGTAGATGTCCCACCGCATGCTGCCGTTCACATATGTACCCTGCGTCGGAAACCGATGTATTTCTTCCATTGCCAGCCTGCCGTCCGAGATTTCTCCGACGATCGCCCGTCCGCTCTCTGCGCCAAGGTCAAATGCGATGTGTTTCATTAACCGTTCACCACTTTTCTTAATTTGTCTTCATCAATCGGGTATGTCCCGAGTTCACGCACGGCGTCCAAAAACGCCTGGTAATTGGCCGGACTGATGCCCTTGTGGATCGAGTTGCTCGACGATATGATGTGCCCGCCGCCGATCGCCCCTTCCAGCATGCACTGCGCTACTTCCTTGCGCACCGCTTCTACCGGCTTGTCGACCAGCGTTTCCACGCAGTCCACGTTGCCCTTCAGCGAAATGCGGTCACCATACGTTTTTTTCATGTATGCCATGTCCATGCTGCCCAGCGGGTCGATCGGGTCGAGGCAGTCGATACCCGAATCCACCAGCTCGGGGAGCACCGCGCGCAAATCGCCGTCGCTGTGCTTGATCACCAGCAGCTCAAGTTCCTTAAAGTTGCCCACCAATTCCTTAAAATAAGGATATACCTGATCAAGGTACATCTCCGGTTTCATCAGCAGGCCGGTGTTGTTGGCGATATCGTCGCCGATCACAATGGCTTCCACGCCGATTTCCACGAGGTTTTTGGCGATTCTCGTGCTGTGGTCGACGCACATCTTCATCAGCGCCTCGATCAAATCGGGATCGAGGTAGAACGCCATCAGAAAGTCTTCGAAGCCCATCAGGTCGCGCGGCTGCGAGAACACGTCCTTCACGCGCGCCACCACGGCGATTTCGCCGTCCGTTTCCTTCAGCGCGTTTTGAATCTTGCTAAACCGGCCGTCGGCGTCCGGGTCGGGTATGGCGAGCTTTTCAAAGTCCGCCATGGTCTTGACCGGGTAGCCGACCGGGTTCGGGTAATCGTCGTAGCTGACGCGCGTCACACCCCATTCATCCTTGAAGTGCCGGTCGTCAATCGTCTCTTTCGTATAATCAAGCGACACCGCGACGCCGTCCAGCCCCGCTTTGCGTGCAAACGCGATGTCACTTTTCGCACCGTTCATGTCCTGCATCACCTGCGGATGCAGCACCCATTCCATCGTGGGCACGCGGTCGGGCTGCTCGCGCCGCAGCGCGGCGAGGATTCTCTCTGCTCCTGTCATGTCAGCCCCCCAGTGTGTTGATGCCGTCGTCTTCGCGTTCCGCGGCGATCTTCTTTGCCCAGCCGCCGTCTCGGTAATTGCGCAGCGGATTGGCATCGCTGAGCCCCAGTTCGCTGCGCACCTGCGCGATCAGCGGCTCCACGTCCGTGTTGAACGCGTCCATCACCGTCTTGTTCGCAAGAATCACGTCATTCTCCGCCTGTGCTGCAGCGAGCGCCTTGCGATCGACCGTCAGCGCCTTGGTGTGCGCCGTCTGGATATTCATCACCGAATAGATGATGCCTTCGATGCTCGGCTCGATGTTGTGCGACTGGTCGAGCATATACGTGATGTCGGTATTCAGGCCGCTCATCCCGGCGTCCACAATCTCTTTGAATATCAGATACATCTCCATCGGTTTGACGGTGCCGGTAATCAGGTCGTCGTCCGCGTATCTGCGGTTGTTGAAATGGAAGCCGCCCAGCTTGCCCTCATCCAGCAAGATCGATATGATCTGCTCGATGTTGACACCCGCGAGGTGGTGCCCGAGGTCGACAAGCACCTTGGCCTTGTCGCCCAGCTTGTCGCACATCAGCTTCGACATCCCCCAGTCCTGCACGTCGGATGTATAGAAGAAAGGCTCAAACGGTTTGTATTCGAGCACCATTGACATATCGTCGTCCAGCGCGTCATACAGCACCTTCAGCCCTTCATACAGCCGGTGCTTGCGCTCTCTTAAGTTGTCCTGGCCCGGATAGCTGGTGCCGTCCGCCACCCACATACCGATGACCTTCGAGCCCATTTCCCGCGCAATGCGCACACAGTCAACAAAGTGTTCATTCGTCTGCTGCCGCACCGCCTCGATCGGGCTGCACAGGCTGCCGAAGCGAAGCTCCTGCCCGGCAAATGTGTTGGGGTGCACGGTGCCGATTTTCATACCCTTTTCCTCGGCGTATTTGCGCACCGGCGTATACTGCCCGTCGTCCGTCACGTCCCAAAGCACGTGGCTGGCCATCACCGGGCACACGCCCAGCACGCGCTGGATTTCGGTGCAGTCGTCCACTTTATCCCAAACCGTGCGCGCCGATCCCTTGTCACGGAATGTGCCGTATCTCGTACCGGAATTGCCCACCGCCCAAGACGGCAGCTCGACGACCAGGCGCTTCATTTGCGCCTTCACCGCTGCGATATCGATACCGCGCTGCCCAAGGTCATCCTCCAGCAGCTTTAGTTTATCTTGATGATTGTTCATTCGTATATCTCCAAACGTTTGTAATGTCTACTCACACATCTGCCTGGGTTACAGTCCAAACACCTTCCTGGCGAGCGCCACCCACTGCGGCAGCCGCTTCATGTCGCCGTGCACGTCGTACACATCGCGCACCACGAGCTCAACCGGGCAGCCAAATTGCTTCGTCGCGTCATATGTTACTTTCAAATCCTTCTCCATCAGCTCCCAGTCGCCCTCGTTGCTGATGTGCGCCGGCGTCGGTTTTCTGCAATACACATAGTCCTTGCCGAGGATTTCGGCGACCTTGTGGAAATCGTTCCACCCGGAGACCGACACCGTCCGCAGGTTGGGTATCGCCTTTTTAACCAGCTCGATGCGGTCGTCCACCGCCTCGCAGCAGCCGTAATACGTCATGCCGAAAATGTTCGCGATCTCCGCGATGTATTTGAGGAAGAACTCGTCGAACATCGGCGGCGAGGTCATCGCGCACTCCTGCGATTCGGCCCACGTCCACAGATCGGTAAACGCCGGTTTCTGCGCCGTATCGGGCGACGGAAGGTCCGACACATACCCATAGCCGGACGGGCCGGCAAATTGGTTGTCGCTGTTGTAATCAAGCAGGTTTTCGCTCACCATCCAATTATAAAAGCGAATGCGGTCGTCCGTCAGAAAGCGCATCAGCTCGTGCAGCGCCTCCGGATAATCGTATGGCCAAAGCAGCAGGTTGTCGTTGCCCATCAGCTTGAATGCGTCCATCGTAATGCCGATGAAGTTGTTGCCGGTAAACGGATTGAATCCGGTGTCCGTCATGAAGTTGTCGAAGTTGCCCACCCGCACGGGCAGAATATCGCCGAAGATTTCTTCCAGCGCGTTTTTCAGCCCCAGCGTTTCATTCCGGTCCACCTCGAAGTCGCGCTCCTTGAGCTTTTGGAGGTCGTCCGGCGTGTGGATCGGGAAGTTGGACATATATCCGAGCGAATCTTCCGCGTGATGCTCGACGATGGCCACACCGTAATCGCTGCGGTAAATCTTCCACGGAATACGGAAATGCTTTTCAAGCACGATGTCGTCGCCCACTTCTTTATATTGCTTGATTCCGTAAACGAGCGTTTTTTCGGCGTTGCGCAGCAGTTCGTCCTCGCATAAAATCTCATCGTCCGATACGAAACCGGCGACGGAGAACGTTTCGAACAGAATCATCGGGCGCTCGGGTTTCAAATCGCGCACCGCTTTCCACTGCCGCTTTTTCACTGCCATGTCGTCGCTGTGCGCAATCTCCGCCCATCTCTCGGCCAGCCCGCGCAGCCGCTCTTTATCCTTGGGGCTTACCTGAATTTGCCCCGTGCCTTTCGCGTCGCCCTCGTGAGCATTGCTCATTACCGTGTAATCCATCGTTTCCTCCCAGAAAAGCCGCTAGCTTTGGTATACGCCGTACTTGTACATCGCCGCCAGCATTGCGTCGTAATTCTTCAGCGGTATGTCATTCATGATGCTGTGGTTGGTCGAAAGGATATACCGGCCGCCCACCATCAGCTTTTCGAGGTGTTCCTTGACCTCTGCATCCACTTCCTCCGGCGTGCCGAACGCCAGCGGCCCCGCGATGTCGATGTTGCCGCTGATCGTAATCTTGTCGCCGTATTTTCTCTTGATCTCATAGATGTCGTTGCTGTACGGTTCGATCGGGTTGATACAGTCGGCACCGATCTCCATGATGATGTCTTCGAAGATATCCGTCACATTGCCGCAGCTGTGGAACATCACCGGCACCCCCGCGTCCTTGGCGGGTTTGACAAGCTTCTGCATCCGCGGCAGCCAGATTTCTTTAAACAGCCCCGGCTCGAGGAAGGTGCCCTGCTTAAACGCCACGTCGTCCGCGAGATACAAAAACGTGATGCCCGCGTCCAGCGCGATGTCGATTGCGTGCAGATAAAAATCCACGCAGATGTCGAGCAGCTTTTCCGCGAACTCGCGGTTGGTGTATACATTCACAAAGAAATCGTCGAAACCGCCGAGAAACTGGTACGACGATTGGAACAACGCGCCCGTCAAGTAGAACATGCCGATGCCGGTGCCTTCCGTTGCTTTTCTATAGCGGTCAAAATACTCCTTGCGCGGCGCGAGGTCGAGCTCCCAGTTGGGCAAAACCACCTTTTCAAGATCATCAAAATCTTTCATTCTGCCGTCGTTGACAATGTGCAGATTCCCCTGGTCATCCTTATATTTCACCGGCACCCACAGCGATTCGAAACCGATTACGTCCTGCCCGGTGTAATTCACAATCTCAATATAATCCTCCGGGTCCATCGGCGGCGCGAAAAATGTATCGTCTCCTGCACCGCGCGACGCCGCCAGCGTCGAGCCGACGTTGCGCCCGAGGATCGCCTCGACCACCTTGTCCTCTATCGCCACCTCAAAGTGCGGCACGCGGTCGGTCATCTCACCCACCATCGCCGCGGCAATGCGTTCCTTATCCGGTTTCCTTAGTTTTTCCATGTTCATAGGTACCCTCCTAAATATCAATGATCTTCATTCATTACAGCAACGAGTATCTCGAGCACGCGCTGCGCCAATATCATATGGCCGTTGATGTTCAAATGTACGCCGTCTTCTTCCAGCAGCTCACGCGCCTCACACACATCATATGCTTCGCGCATGTCGTTGACCGCAACCCCTTCACCTTTTAAGCCCAATATTACATCGTTAAACGCGTCATAATCGCGCCGGTCGATCGTCCAGTTGCCGTCACGATAGGTACTTGCACTCAGGTCATACGGCGGGAGCGTCGAAAGAATCACCGCCGCACCGCTTTCCTTTAGCGCTGTCAATATGTATGCCAGGTTCTGTCTAAATTCTGACGGTGAAACGTTGTTCTTGCCGTATGGCTGTTTCGAACGGCGCACACCGTTGGTCCCCAGCATCACGTGCGCAATCTGCACCTTCTCCTGTAATACCTTCAGGTAGAGTTCGTCGACAAAGTCGGTCGTTCGCCATCCGCTGACGCCCGCGTCGATAAACTGCAGCCCTTCGCTGTCCGTAAATACGCTTCGGATAATCTTTGCAAAACTTAATCGGTCGCTGGTGATCGAGTCACCGATGAACACCACCGAAGTTTCTTTACCCGTTGCCATCGCTTTTGAGTAACCGCCATCCACATCCAGCAGCGCCGCCTGCTCACGCACAATTTCACCGAATGAATCAAGGCAGCTCTTCGCAGCGCTTTCCTCTATGTCGAGCGCCATGCCGATGCGACGATAGTCGTATTCACCGATGTCTTCTTTCAGCCAGCTTTGCAAGTTGAACCGCAGCTTGAACGCCTGCTCGGCCGTACACCTGCCCACAGTCAACACTCCAATTCCTCGACCCAGCACAAATTTGTGGGATCGATACCAACATTTCGAAAAAAAATGGTCTGTAATGGCGGGGCTTTGCGGCCGGATTTCTGCGGCCGCAAAGCCTCCTCCAATTATGCAATTTTCCGCTGCTACTTCTTCCTCAGTGCGCCGCTGCGAACCACGTCGAGGAACACCGCGAGCAGCAATACGCAGCCGGTCACCACCCACTCAACGTGCGAGCTGATGCTCTGCAGCTGAATGCCGTTTCGTATAATCTGCAAGATGAGCACCGCGAGGATCGTGCCGGATATCTTACCCTTACCGCCGGACAGGCTGACGCCGCCGAGGATCACCGCCGCGATGGGAATCATCTCGGTGCCCATGCTCGCCTGCGGCAATGCCGCACCCACCTGGTTGGAGAGCAGGAAGCCCGCAATCGCACCCATCAGGCCGCTGTATACAAACGCAATGAACGTCACCTTGTTGGAGTTGATACCCGACAGGTAACTCGCTTGCTGATTGCCGCCGACCATGTAGATCTTGCGGCCGAATGTCGTAAAGTTTAATATAAAGTACGTAATGCCCAGTATCACAATCGCGATCACCGCGAGATACGGGAACACGCCGCCGATTCTGCCTCTGCCCAGGTCGATCAGGTTCTTGTCCATGATCATGATCGTCTTCGGCGACAGCAGCCATGCCACGCCGCGGTAGATCTGCATCGTGGCCAGCGTGGTGATAAACGCCGGAATCTTCGCGAATGTCACGAGCGATGCGTTGATG